>Ga0209639_1000060_pt1 | contig 168813 bp, 125 predicted proteins | sample EPASupsiteHSE605_FD_187268 | JGI IMG/M metagenome (GOLD analysis project Ga0209639, IMG submission 187268) | Bioremediated contaminated groundwater from EPA Superfund site, New Mexico - Sample HSE6-05 (SPAdes) (version 2) | ecosystem: Environmental > Aquatic > Deep subsurface > Groundwater >... | reverse complement strand
AAAACAGGTAATACTCATCACATTCCGACAGATACCCAATAATTAATTTCAAGTGTCAAAAAAACAAGGTTTTCAAAAACATTGATTCCCCAATATATGAAAAAGAATTCCCCAAATAGGAAAAATCTTTCCCCAAAAAACACACCTATAAGAAGCTCAAAAAACACACCTAATAATTCCTACTTACATGAGCTCAATTTTCAATCATGAAATTTTTTTGTAAAGCAAAAATTAAAATGTTTTGATTCATATGATTTCCATCATTTTTCAAGGAATGTTGCCCTTGACAAATATGGAATTGGTCAAAGAAACAACAGAAAAAAACCTGCTCTTTGTTTTTGGATTGATCAAATCATTTGATTCAAATGTAAAAAAATCTCTTCATAAAGCACAAAAACTTGGTGCAAAAAAACAATAAAAATGTCATTTTTTTTACAGATGGAAGAGAAGATTTTATTTGAAAAATTTCTTTTTGGAGAGGAGAATGAAATTGGATTGGATGACATGGAGTTCTGTGTCGATAGAATTGTTATGTTGCCAAAGATTCGGCCTCATCAACTTGAAAAAGCTGTGAGATTAGCAATTGATTATTGCAAAAATGTTGATTTCCGGGGGAAACTATTAGAAAAATCTAATGAGTGCCCAGTTTTGATTATTCAATTGCACAAAAGAGGCATTTTAGTATTTGAAGAAATAGCCCAGTATTTTAGAAATGAAGGCTCAATATTGTTTTACTGTTATTTTCGGAAAGAGACCAAAAATTTTTATCGTTGTTTTGATAATAATTCCAAGTTCTTAGAGAATGAGAATGATATTGATCAATTGATCGAATATGGTTTTCATCCATCAAGTATTGAGTATTGTCTTAAGTATGATGTGATTGATGATTTAGTTGTTTTTAATAATTTAAATCAAGAAGCTAAATGGAGTCCATTTGAGTGGAGTTATGAGCCAGAATATCTTGACCTCTTATCATTTGCAGGTTTTTTTGGCTCAATAAAGTGTTTTAAGAATTTGTTAATGAAAGGATTTGAGATCAATAAGAATGTATTATCTATGGTTGTCTGTGGTGGTTGTTTTGATCTGTTCCATTTATGTAAAGGCCAGCAATTTTTGACACCAAATCTTGTTTGTAAAGCATCTGAGTTTTTCCATCTTACTTTGTTAGTTTTCATGAGCGAAAATGGAGCTGATAATAATCCAGAATTTGGATATTATTGGAATGCTCTTCATTTTGCTGCCAAAAATGGTCACCTTAGTGTTGTTAAATATCTAGATTTCCAAAATGATGAAATAAATGAAAGAGATGATTGGGTTGAGTTTTTACATTTTATAAAACTCCTCTTCATTATGCTGCTCAAAATGGTCATCTTAGTGTTGTTGAATATCTTCTTCATCAAGGAGCTGATTTTCAAGATGGAATTAATGACCAAAGTTATCTTCATTGGGCTGCTCAAAATGGTCATCTTAGTGTTGTTGAATATCTGGTTAATCAAAAAGCTGATATAAATACAAAAAATGATGATGTTGAGTTTTTATATTTAATGAGACTCCTCTTCATTATGCTGCTCAAAATGGCCATCTTAGTGTTGTTGAATATCTAGTTCACCAAAAAGCTGATATAAATGCAAAAACTAAATATGTTGATTTTTGATATTTGATCGGACTCAACCTCAATGGGCTTCATTTTATGGTCAACTGAAAAATGGTATCAAAGCAAAAGCAAAAGATATTGAGTGTTAAGATTTAATGAAACTCCTCTTCATTATGCTGCTATTAATGGCCATCTTAGTGTTGTTGAATATCTTCTTCATCAAGGAGCTGATTTTCAAGATGGAATTAATGACCAAAGTTATCTTCATTGGGCTGCTCAAAATGGTCATCTTAGTGTTGTTGAATATCTAGTTAATCAAAAAGCTGATATAAATGCAAAAGATAAAGATGATTGTACTCCTCTTCATTCTGCTGCTAGATATGGTCATCTTAGTGTTGTTGAATATCTAGTTAATCAAAAAGCTGATATAAATACAAAAACTAAAGATGATTGTACTCCTCTTCATTCTGCTGCTAGATATGGTCATCTTAGTGTTGTTGAATATCTAGTTAATCAAAAAGCTGATATAAATACAAAAACTAAAGATGATTGTACTCCTCTTCATTCTGCTGCTAGATATGGTCATCTTAGAGTTGTTGAATATCTTGTTAATCAAAAAGCTGATATAAATACAAAAACTAAAGATGATTGGACTCCTCTTCATTTAGCAGCTATAAATGGTCATCTTAGAGTTGTTGAATATCTTGTTAATCAAAAAGCTGATATAGATGCAAAAGATAAAGATAATGGTACTCCTCTTCATTCTGCTGCTCAAAGAGGACATCATAGTGTTGTTGAATATCTTGTTAATCAAAAAGCTGATATAAATGCAAAAGATAAGTATGATTAGTTTTTGTTTTTGATTATACTCCTCTTCATTTAGCTGCTCGAGAAGGTCATCTTTGTGTTGTTGTTTTTCTTGTTAATCAAAAGGCTGATATTAATTCAAAAGATAATAGTATTGAGTTTTCATATTTGATAATACTCCTCTTCATTATGCTGCATATGTTGGTCATCTTAGTGTTGTTGAATATCTAGTTAATCAAAAAGCTGATATAAATGCTCAATCAAATGGAATTCCATCTGGGACTCCTCTTCATTTTGCTTCTCGAAATGGTCATCTTAGTGTTGTTGAATATCTAGTTAATCAAAAAGCTGATATAAATGCAAAAGATAATTACATTGTGTTTTTATTTATGATCAGACTCCTCTTCATAGGGCTGCGAATAATGGTCATCCTAAAGTTGTTGAATATCTAGTTAATCAAAAAGCTGATATAAATGCAATAAACAAGGATGGGATAACACCATTGGGAGAAGCAAACACAAATAGGTCATCGAATGTTCCTGAATTCCTCGAGATTTAAGGAGGAAAATAAATCAGAAGAGGATAAAAATATCATTTATTAGACTTTTTGAAAAAATTATCACATCATGAATTTAGATCTCTATTAGGAACTAATTCATAATAATGAATACCCAAAAAAACTATTAGGAAGTTCCTAATAGGAACAAATTCATTATAAAAAAGTGAAAAGTGGGTCATTAAAAAACACATTCATTAAATTGTAACTAAACGCATGTTTTGATGGTGGATACAAACCATGATTCCTTATGTAAATGGTAGAATAGGGAATAAACTCTCACAGTGAGAAGATAGAATGGAGGACGATTAAATATCTTAATGTCTCAAGGAGATTTTCACTCACTGGTTAATAGGATTTTGGGTCAATATGACCAACTTGTTAAAGAGAATAATGAACTTAAGGCCCAAATAGCTTCTTTGCAGGCACAACTTGCTTCACAAACTCCGAAAATCGTGATTCCAGAGAAAAGCTCGACACCGGTCAAGAAGGGCTCGATTCCATTTTGGCAGTCGAAATCAAAAATTACTGTTGATTGGAAACCTGTGCCTATTGATTTTTCTGATTCGGTTTTGTGCTCACATTATTCTACTGACGAAATCATTGCTTTTGGCACCGTAGATGCTTCGATACATCTTTTTTCTCCACAAAATATGACATCTTTGGGATCTGTTGTGGGTCATAAGGGAGCCATAAACTGTATTGTATCTGATCCATCCACTAAATTATTTGCTTCATGCTCAGGAGACCATACTATCAATATCTGGTCCAATAAACTTGTGGATTCACATTTTCCAACATCGAGGAGGTCCTCATTTGAAACAGACAAATTCACTGCAAGTACAGTGCTCTCTCATCATACAGGTCCTGTGCATTCAGCAACATGGATATTGGGCGATGGAAGACTCGTGACTGGATCATCAGATAACAAAATATGCTTTTGGGATGTTACACACTCTACAACAATCACGAGGTTTGAAGATGTCAAGTCATCTGTATTGTGTTTGGATACTGCACCTGATGGATTGTCTATTAGTTTCTCGGCTGGGCTCTCATCTGGTTCCGTGTATTTCTTTGATCATCGCACCGGTTCTGGTCCAGCTCTTACATTGCTTCACTGCAAGGGGCAGTGTGTTGGAACCAAATTTGTTAAAGATGATAGTACACAGGTAATTAGTGCTGGTACAGATTCCAAAGTCAAACAGTGGGATATTCGAACCCTTTCAGAGCCAATCCAAGTGATTGAGGTAGATCATGTTCCGACAAAAATTGATATTAAGAACCAGTTTTTAGTTTGCCCATGTGAAACCGGAAAGATTAGATTGATTAACCTCAAATCAGGATCTGTTACTCTTTTTGAGCAAGCTCCATTCTCTTATACCATTTCAAGTGCATCTTTCTTATCTGAAGATGCATCTTCAATGGTTGTCACCAGTTGGGATGGATCTGCTTCAATTGCAAGGTTTTCTTTACCATGATGTAAAAATTAATTATCAGCGCTTTACTCTTCCTTTTCTTTGATCATTTGAAGAATTTCGGATTCTCCAGCATCGATAATGGAGATAACTGAGCTACGGAAGTATTTACCAGCAGCTGTACCTAAATCGACATTATCGCCTTCAAAAGGAAGGATATCGCACTGTGAAAGCATAGCATAGTACTCAATCATTGAGCGCTGAGCTGGTGCAATGTTTGAGGCAAAAATAACGAGCTTTGCTTCGCCTGCACGGAGGGACTTAAGTGTTTGGGCAATGCCAAGTCTGTATTTGCCGGATTTTGTAACAAGACTTAAGCTGCTGATGATAGATTCGCGTGCGCGGGAAATCTTTTTACGTCCCATTTTAAAGGCCGGCCGTGACAAAACCTCTTTGTAAACTAGATAAACCATTTTCGGTTTAAAATTATGTTTCTATCGTTCCATTTCCTTTTTGCCATTGTAATCTGTTTCTCGTCGCATCCAACAATTGAGAGGATTACGGGAATGAGGGGCTCTCTTTCTGTGTCATCCTGCAGGAAGAACTGGAGGATTGTTTTCTTGAGGTATGATGGGGGGACTGATTTTGGTTTTGGTACGAATGTTTTTTTGGGGGTTGTTGGGGGTTCATTCAAAGTTTGAATTCTGTAAAAAAATTTTTCGTTTTCAGTTTCGAGAATTTGGATTCGCCTTTTAAGTTCATCTAATGTAGGATTATCTTTGGCTTCTTTGAGTTGGAATTCCAATTTTTTGGATATCTTGATTTGAATATCTAGTTTCTCCTCGAGTTCAATGATTTCGTTTCTAATGTTATTAATTGTTTGTGATTTATCACTGATCTCTGAGTTAAGGATTGATATTGTCTCCCTCATCTCGTTCATTTGATTTTTGTTTTGCTCGATTTCAAGTTTTTGTGACTTGTTAATATCTATAAGATTTGAAATTTCATTTTCCAAAGTTGAGCATTTTTCTACAAGTTGGTTGATTGCTGATGTCGAATCCTCTATTTGATTCTTTAATGATTCAATATCTTCTCCCCGCTTTCTATTCATTTCAGAAAGAGTCGAAATATTAGCATCTTTTTCAACAATTTCTGATTGGATTCTTTGGTAATTCTCTTGAAATGCTTGCATATCATTATCAAATTGTTGCTTTTGTGATAATAGTGTTGTTTCCCTCGATTCTAAAAGAGTAATTTTTTCTCTGAGGCAGTCTTCAGATTCTTTCACTTGCTTAAGCTGATTTTGAAGCTCAGTTTTTGTTTCTTCAATCTCTTTCATTGAGTTTTCTATTAAGGCTTTTTCTTGGTTTTGCTTCTTCTGGATCTTGGCCTGAATGCTCTTCATTTCCTTCAGACTAAGCATTTCTTTAGCCATATCATCCTTTTCTGTCTCAAATTTCAATATTAATTCTCCTTTTAGTTTGACTTCTTGTTGTAATGATGATATAAATTGTTCTTTCTCATTTAAACTTATAGAATTTGCTTCTTTCATTTCTTCAATTGCTTGTTTAAGTGCATCAATGTACTTCTCTTGTTCATCAAACTTCTGAGAAAATTCGGTTTCTTTTTGTTTATCCATGTTGATTTCCCCTGTTATTTGATTTTTTTCCATTAGATCATTGATAATTATGTCTTTTTCATTGACTATTAATTGATATCTCGATAATTCGGCTTTGTTAAGTTCAAGTGATTCTTTGATGCATAAAATCTCGCTTTGAAGAGTAGAATTTGATTCTTTCAGACCCAAAATTTCAATTCCCAAGTTTTTTACCAATTCACTTGATTCTTTTTCATAGTATTTCTTAATATTATCTAAACTTTCTAATTTATCTGCTTCAGTCTTCTTTAATTCCTCAAGTAATTTGGAAATCTCATTCTCATAATGATTCTTCAAAACATCTTGGTTTTCGGCCAATTTTTCGCAATCCTCTTTGTATTTATTCTTTTCTTTCATTGCTCTTTTAAGTGAAGCCTCTAGAGCTTCCTCTCTTTTTGTTTTTATACTATTCTCTGCCATTTATCTAAATGGAGTGTTGGTCATCACAGACATAAGGTGCCTTATTAGAATATGTACAGAAAGGGTTTAGTAAAAAATGTTGTTTTGGGCCTTTTGGAATGCATCATATCCGGTTGTTGTTACAGATTCATATGAGTTATCAATGAGCTCAACAACTTTTTGAACAACTTCTTTAGGAGAATAATCAACAAAGAATCTATCTCGAAGTTTCCTAATCGAATCTGCCCTAAAGCATGGAAAACCAGCAGATCTCATAAGATCAGCAATGGCTTCTATCTCTTCGTGTCTAGTTCTGGCTGCAAAGAAGCATTTTGTTAAAAGCTTGGAAAACTCAATAAAAGCAGGACTGTCTTTAGAGCCACCCATTACAGCTATCATTTCTTTTGTAAGCTTAAATGGAGCTCTTTCAAATTTAAGTCCACCACCAGGGGAAATCTCAAATATGAATCCAAAATCAATATGTATTACATGACCATCATCATCTATCATGATGTTAGCATTATGGCGATCTTTCACTTGGAATAGATAACATATTAATGAGTATGGAGCCATACTCTTGACAAAACACTCTTGTGCATTATTAAATGCAGGAGACCCAATTTGACCGTATTTTGATACAAAATATGCCAAAAGATCTTCTCCTGTAGCATGTCCAATATCATGCCTTGATTTAGCATCCTTGATGCACTCAATCACTCCTCTTTTAGGACCAGTTGAAAACACTCGATAAGGGTAAAGAAAACAATCAATTCCTGATTCAACAAAGATCTTTTTGAAAGTATCAATAAATTGAATCATCATGGCATCTTGTCTAACATCATCATGAATCTTAAATATACAACTAAAAGGTATAATATTTCGGTTTTCATCATTCTTATCATATACTTTAAACCTGACCAAAATTGGAACTCGAGCATGAGACTTTAATGCAAGAGAATGCTCTGCATCTATTGATACAATTTGATAATTTGGATTTGATGGTATATAAACTCCTTCAGGCAATGGCAATTCTTTCAACATGTCACATACTGCGGGAGCTCTATCAGGGATCTCCATAGGTAAAAGACGCTGGGAAACCAAATCAAGTCTATCAATCAAAGAAAACTCATTCTCGTATCTTGATCTTTGCTCGTGAGACATATTTGTGATGAGACGTGTTTCGAGATCAACTAATATTGATGGAAGGGGGTCTGTTTCATGAACTCGATTGTCTTTTTCGCCTAAAATATTCCATAAAAGATAGTGACAAAATACATCATCTTCCATTGATTTTGTATACAGAAAATCGGCTAAAACATGGCATGCATCAAATCTCAGAGATTGAATTAGTTGAGGAATAAATAATAAAGAGTCTTCGCTATTAAAATCATTGAAACATCGGATCACATACTGTGCAGCGGGTTTCTCTTTCATTACTTCTGGTGTTAACAATGCCAAAGCTTTTAATGGATCAAGTTGTTTCCAAACCGATAAATCTGATTTTCTAAAACGGTCGCTTCTTTGGAATAATAAAGCCAAATTAGATATTTCCGCCGCGCAAAACACACTTTTTTCAATTAGCTGAGATGTAATTGAAACAATTGAATCAGATATCAAAGGAAGATTACTCATAGTGTACAAAACTGCAGGAGAAAGCCTCCAAATAAACGGAATTGTGAGTGATAAGTGCATATCGCCTCTTTTCATTTGATTCAATGCCAGAAGTCTCTGAATGCTAGATGGAATATTGCCTTGATTGAGAAAAGCTGCAAAAAGCTGAAGCTGGTAGCATAATAAAAAGTTGGCGATGGAAACTAAATATGGTAGTATTTGTGTTTCTGATGCTGATTGTTCGATGAAATTAGTGTTGGATCTTTGAGAAGCATTCACAAGCGATTTGGGAATGCGACCATGATGGTATGATGATCGTGCTGATATAACAGCGTTTGATCTCGACCCACTGTGAGCAGAAAACTGTTCAACGTTAGATTGGGTGCTCTCTTTAATGATTTCTGGGAGCAATGTAACAAGCGACTTTAAAAACTGCAAAAAATCATTGTCTAAATAAACAAAGACTTGAGAAAAATCAGTATAAGAACAAATAACAAATGCGAGCTTCAAAATAAAAACTTGAATTTGTCTTCGAGTTTTTGAGCACATATCAAAGCTTGATGTCAACACTATGCAACCAAGATTGGCAAAAATACATAGAGGAGATATAACTGATGGGTGGTCAACAATAACCTGATTCTGGCAAACAGAAAACACTTGTGATATAAGAAACATATTTTTCCCTTGAGAAAGTTGTTCAACAAAAAATTGAAGGATAGCTTCTTGAATATGAACATCTTCAGGGGTATAATAATTAGAGAAAAGCCCCTTTTTCATTTGAACAGTCTGAATGAAATATGATATCATTTTTTGTATCATAATATTGGATAGCTTTTCAGAAGACATGGATAAATTCGACCATGCCATCATCAAAATGTGCTTTGGGGCATTAATAAATAGGGAATTCAGCATTAAGTCGATAGACTCTGGATGTGATATTAGATAAAAAGAGGTAATTAATACTTTATCTGTTACTGTTTCAATATGTTCAAACTCATCAGGTTTAATATATTTGGATTTTCCAAGAATTATAGATTTCATAATGAATTCATTAATAAATGAATCCCTATATTCAATTGGTATTATTTGAGTGAGTTGCAAAAATGATGATTTAGATTCGGATAAAAAAGAACTCTGAGTATTTGAAAGAAGAAAATGATGAAGAGAAGAAAAAAAAGAATATTTCATTCTTTGGGCCGATAGCAGAAACAGTTCATTAATTACAGACATAAAAACTGTTTGTCTTTGAAGATTGACTTCGGACAAAGAAGAAAAACACTCTGAAAGGGCACTAATAACTCCTTTATCTGTGAAGACAGTTGGATTGGATATAGCAAATTTCCTAAAACATTGATCAACCCTTGTTTGAATCCGAGGAGATGGAGAAGAAAACCTTTTGATTAATATTCTCATTGTGTAATTAGCACATCGGATTCTCTTTTCTGGGTCAACCATATCATCTAGAGATTTGATAAGCTTATTGAAAATCGGATTAAACATTTCCTCAAGTATTGTTGTAAAAACAGGGTAATACTCCCCTTCAAGGTAATCAAAAACTTGCCCAAAAATTCCATAACCAGCTCTTAGATCTTCTAATATGTAAATAGATATGGCAAAAAAAGCATCTGTTAATCCAATTGATAAAACAGTTTTGGAAGAAACTGACGGAAGAAGTCTAGAAAACAAAGGCAACAAATCTTCTGTCTTTTTCAGTTCTTGGGGTTGAAGGATTTTTAACAATTCTTGAACCCTAAACTTCACTGATGCAAAACTGCCCCTTGAAGCGGTATGGACTAAAGGAGGAAGAAACCTTGACAATGTTTCCAAAGCATCAGAATATTGAGAAAAAAATACAGATGTATTGTTATAAGAAAAAAATATACATATAATCCAAAACTGTTGAAGTAATCGAAGCAAGTCTGTGTTTCTATGAGGCTTGAGTGGTTCTGTAGCTGCAGCAAATGGAATAAACTCACCAATATATCCAGAATATGCAGCAAGATGTGTTTTTGTTGCTCTAACTGAAGCAGAGACGTTCTCTGCAACAACAATCACTGAAGATAGAACCTTTGATACAAATCTATTAATGAGTTCGGGTTGAATACCAATCTCCAAACATTTATTCAATCCTTGTAAACAAGTATTTGCAACTTCCGCATAAAGCTTGAAATGAACGACATGTCTGAGCAACTGTGGATTTGGAGCCACACTAGGTAGTATGGTTGCCAGAGCCTCGAGCATTTCGCACACATCATTCTCGGGCAAAAACTGTATAATATCGGGTATGGTAGAAATCGCAAAAGAAAACATCTCAACGTCACTCATTTGAGCCAATTTGGGATCAGCTCTAGATAGTCGTATTGATCCCCTTGATAATTCTGGGATGCCAGAATTAGAATAGATAATTTCGTTATGCCTAAGCAAAAAATCCATAAAAAAATCTTTCACACGAGTCCGGACCATTGGAAAACTTGAATGACGAATTAATTGAATAATCTGATTAAATGATTGTTTTCCTTTAATATTAGATTCAATTTTTCGGAATTTTTGCATTTCTTTTTCCTCTGTCACAACCATATTATCTCCGTCGTCATTTTGACGAATTTCTTCTCTATTCATTATAAAATCATCAATCTGATTCAAGGAAAATATAAATGAGGGACCTTCAGATTCGGTCTCATTAAACAAGCGAGAGCCAGAACGAATCCTTTGGTTCATAGAAAAATCTATTTTACAAATCCTTGATTTAACTTTATTTATCGTAGAAAATTGGTGATCAAAATCTTCACAAAACAGGAAATTTGCCACACACTTATGTTGTACGATGTTGAGGTTCCGCCTGAGTTTAACCTATTATATGATCTGCAAAAGATTATAAATCCTATTACTGTTGATTTGAAATCCGATCTTTTGGGATATTTAGAGATAAATCCAACAATGATGCATGATTTTTATCAAAGAATTATAGTATACGAATTTTGCACTTTTTTACAGTATCATCCATTGAAAATTGACATGATTGTTGGCGTTTGCGAGGATTTATTAGATAAATATCCGGAATCAAAGCTTTTCCGGGATTCTCTACTTGAACTGGGAATTAATCACTATTCAATATTAATTTTAAAACTTTATAAAGCTGGATTTTATACATTAACTGAAATTATTCCAGCTCTTAACGTAAAACACTTTGTTACTTCTGCAATTGTGTTTTCATGTGTGATAGATGATATTTATGGGTTATGTGCAAATTATTACGATTTTAAAGACAAGTCTGAGAAGCTTAAGGATTTATCACTATTAACAAAAAGTGATATTACTGTACTTTGTGAACAAGGGTGGTTGTTTGGAACTCTTGGACATGTACTTAAATATGATGAAGTTGAAGAAATGAAATCATTAGTGGTTATGCCTGGGTTTAGTTATTCAAATGAACTTAAATCCGAGTTTGAGCAGAGTAAAGTTACCTTGTCAATGAAACCTTTGTCAATGGCAGCTTTCTTCGGTTCAATAAAGTGTTTCAAAATTGCTTTGGTTGAGGGAGCTCAATTAGAAAAGAGCGTTTACCAAAGTGCTTTTTTCGGAGGATGCTATGAAATAGTTCGCTTAATTGATTTATCAATACCAGAGGCAAATTACTTGACTTATGCTTCCCAAGGAAAAAATCATGACATTTTGAACTGGATGCTTGAAAGCAACGATTTTGATTTTGGTTCAATAATGAAAGATACTATAAGCGGTAATGATATGGTTTTTATTACATTCTTATTGAGTAAAGGAGTTATCCCTGATATGAAAGATGGAATTTATAGGAATCCTCTATGTGAAGCTGCATCCAATCAAAATATTCCTCTAATTAAATATTTCTTAAGAACAGGAGCTGATGTAAATATACGGAACTCTGGTTTAATACAATGATTTATGAATCATCTTTTCTTTTCATCAAACTCCTCTTCATATAGCTTGTTTGACTGGTTTTTATGAAATGGTGACTGGCTTGGTTAAATATGGGGCCAATATTGAATCTAGAACAACTGATTTCAGAGTGATACTCATGGGAAAACTCCACTAATTGAAGCAGCAATATATGGATATACTGAAATTGGAGATTTCTTGATTTCTAAAGGAGCAAATATCAATGTAACCGAAACAGGCAATTGGGTTTGAATTCTGTTTTTGGATTTGCTCCAATTCACTGGGCTGCTCAAAATGGTCACATCGAATTTTTGAAATTGCTTTGTGAAAATGTTAATTGCAATTTAGCAATAGTACAGAAAAATGATTGGGTTTCTTTTTGTTTTTTGGTTATACTGCTCTTCACTGGGCTACTGAAAAGTGTTATATCGAAATGGTATCATATTTACTCAAAAAAGGGATGGATCCCAATGTTAAAGACTTGAAGAATATCCTGATTTTTTTGGATGGACTTCTCTTCATCATGCTGCAAGGCATAATAACCCTAAAATTGTTACAATGTTATTAGAAAATGGAGCAGATCCCAGTATTTTAAGTAATGAGGTTTACCCCATACTAATAATAGATCTCCACTTCATCATGCTGCAATGTATGGAAGTACTGAGTCAATATTAATCCTCTTGAACAACAGAGCGGATCCGAATATATTGGAAAAGAATAAATGGGTTTCTACTTGTATTTTGGATATACTCCACTTCATTGGTGTGCCCAAAATTGTTTTTTTGAGTCATTGGTTGCTCTAATTGAACAAGGAAATGCAAATGTCAATATCCCTCAAGAAAATGAATGGGGATATACTGCAATTCACTGGGCTGCTCAAAAAGGGCATAAAAATATTGTTGAGTATTTGATTAATAAGAATGTTGATATTCACCAAACAACCAAGATTCCGACATTTTTCATAAAGAATTCATAAAACTTCTGGATGGACACCTCTTCATTTAGCAGCAAATGAAGGACACTGTGACATAATCGAGTTTTTACTTTCTAAAGGAGCATCAATTGATATGCAAGAAAAAGAAACATTGAATACCCCACTTCATTTTGCTGTGAGAATAAACAATAATGATTCTGTTCATATTCTCCTTAGACATGGTGCAAATTGTACTATTAAAAATATTCACAACAAAACTCCACAGGAATATGCGAATGCCCAAATTTTGGCCATTTTTAATGAGTTTTCAATGAGTAAAAGCGATCAATGATTGAAAGGTTTTACACTATTTTTGTGAGAATACTGTACCGATATTTTATTAATATGTCGACAAACTCAAGACTTGTTGTTTATTACTCATATGAAAACAACACGAAGCTGATTGCAGAAACTATTGCTGCGCAAATTGGGGCGGAAATATTGAGAATTATGCCAAAAGATGAAATGACCTCACATGGATTTTTTAAATTCGTAAAAGGTGGTTTTAATGCAATGAGAAAAGCCACCCCAGAGCTATTGCCCATTGAAAAGAATTTGAATGATTATGAAACTATTTTTATTGGTGCTCCTGTTTGGGCGGGTACTCATGCTCCAGCCATGCACTCATTTTTAACCCAAAACAAGATTGAAAACAAAAAGATAGCACTCTTTGCCGTATGCGACGGAGGGCCAGGGCACACACTTGTTGATATGAAGACTCTTCTACCCAATAATGAGATTATTGGCGAGAAAGAATTCATCAAAGTCCTCCCAAACAGAGAAGCTTCAATTAACCTGACAAATGAATGGGTAAACCAAATAATCGGCACACGATAAAATAAACTAGTGGTTATTTTACAATACCCGTTTATAATAACGGACATTTTTAATGAAGCTGAACATACTCTCAAAGACAGAAGCCAGTTCTTTAAATGGAATTGACGGAATGATTTCTGCTGTATGTCGTGATGATAAAAATTTTTATGTGGCTGTTGATGGTGGTTCTATCAGGAAGTATCCTTTTTCAAGCGATGATTTATCACAGACTTCTGACGATGTTTTTTCGTTTAAAGATTCTCATATAACATGCATAGATAGCACAAAGGATTCAATATCTCCTAATACATTTATTTTTGGATGCTCTGACGGGACATTTCGATTGTGCTCAGCAAATTGGAGAATTGAAAAAGTTGTCAATGCTCATAATGGTGGCATTGTGTGCCTCAAAGTTAATCCTGATGGGTCTTCGATTGCCACTGCTGGAGAAGACGGGCAAGTCAAAATATGGTCACGAACCGGAAGCTTAAGATCAACTTTGGCTAGTTGCGGATCTGCTGTTACAACTCTTAACTGGGATTCAACTGGAAAGTATATTATGTTTTCATCTGGAGGTAATGTTACTCTTAGATCAGCATCCTTTAAACAGGATCAAATACAATTTAGGGCTCAAAGAAGACTTATTACATGTAGTGATTGGAATAGGCTGAACAATGAGATTCTAACTGGAGGAGAAGATAGAATTGCCAGGCTTTTTGACTCAGATGGTAGGCTTATTTCTGAAACTCACCCATTTGAATATGCAGTCACATCTATTGCTTTTCTTCCTTCTGCAAAGCTTTGTTTAATTGGTACCACAAATAGGCTATATTTGGCCGATGCTAGATTATCAATACTTAATAGCGTTCCATTAGAAGCCGGATGTGCCATTTGTTCTAATCAAGATCAACCAAGGGCTTTAGTTGCTGGATCTGGTTCAATATCCTTAATTTCTACAATTGGAAAGAAACTAGTCAGTCGGGATGTCGAAGTTATATTAGAGGATCATCATGTATTAACTGTGAATGATTTAAGAAATAATCTCACTGAAAAGCTATCTTTTACGGATTCCATAATCGATTTTTATGTTAGTTTCAATAATTTGATTGTTTCAACCCAGTCCAAAATACATATTTACAAATTCTGTTCATGGACAGCACCAATTATTGTGGAAACAAAAGACACTCCTAAATCAATTGCTCAATCATCGACAATGTTTATGTGTATCACAAATGTTGGCGCACAAATTTATGGATATGATGGTCGACCAATATCTAGGATTAATGAACCGAGGATAAAATGGGAGCTGGTATCCAACCAATTGATAGCATGCTCTCCCGCATTGATTGCGATTGTTGTTCCGGACGACAGACGCAAAATATTTACCTTTTCTTCATCTTCTGGCCAGCTCATTATTAATGAGCCATTTGTTCATTCATCAGAGATTCGAAGGATCAGAATTAATCAAGCTGCCACCCAAACAAAGGCAAGGTTCGGATTCACAAACATAAATGGGGATTTGTTTGTTTGCAGATTTACCTCTACAAATCCAAGGCAGCCTCCTATTATTGATAGCCAAAAACTTACTAATTTCGTTGATGAATTTGAGTGGCACACAACATTTGATGTTCTCATTGTCAGAAGTCGTGATAAATTATATTCATGGGCAAGCGCAAGCGCAGTGTTCTTTACGCCACAATTACTACCAATCTTAAGAACAGAGCTTAGATTACTGTTTGATCCAATAGAGCTAGAGTTGTTTGATGGAACACATGCCATTGCTAAATCCAAAGAAGGAGCAAGATGTGCTGTACCAATTTCTCCATTCCTGATAATGCTGCACGAAGCCATTGATTTGGTTCGAAATTGGAAAATTGTTCTTCAAATATGCAGAGCAATTAACGAACCCAGTTTTTGGGCTGTTTGTGCTTCATGTGCTATCCAAAGTGAAGAAATCGATGCAGCACAAGAAGCCTTTGCGTCCCTTTCAATGATTGATAGAGTATTATTCCTAGATAAAGTTAAGAAGATGAAATCTCCATCAGCCAGGAATGCCATGATTGTTTTAATGCAGGGAAGGCACGCAGATGCAGAAGAAATATTGATACAAAGGGGATTGGCTTTCAGGGCTGTTAAAATGAATATTTCCCTCTATAAATGGGATAGAGCATTAGCGCTAGCAAAAAGACTTGGAAAATTCAATGATGTAGTATATTATTATCGAAAACTCTTTATAGAACGCCTAGGAATCACCGAGACAGATCCAGCATTCCAAAAGATGCCTGATTTCGATCCACAAAGTGTTTTAAGGACAATTAAGGACGAGAAAATGAAAGAAGCAACAGGTTAAAAGTAAAAAGTTTATTTATAAATATCTCAAAAAGTCAGAAACGTTAATGATTGATGATCTCAAGTACATGTGCCAAATTTACCAAATTACTCATCGTGACAAAGAAATTCTCGAATCTTTGAAAGAATTGATTGATATTAATCCCCAATTAGATAAAAATGGTCGAGTTTTGTTCCAAGCTGGTTATAAACAAATAATTGATTCGATGAGAGATTCTCTTGGGTATTTAACCCAGTATTTAGATATGGAATCTGGTTTGGGCCATAATGAAATGGCAAAAGCAATACAAGATCGAAAGGATACCATTGTTGAACAGCTCATTTTGATGTGCAAAGAAGCGATCACGACTATTGATCAGTCACTTCTTCCTGCGTGCTCTGATGATAAGTCATATATATTTTTCATAAAATACAAAGCAGATTTGTATAGGTATATATCCGAATACTCTGATGATACAGATTCTGTTTCAGCAGCAAACCAAGCTGAACAGCTCTATAGGAAAGCGCTAGATATGGGAGAGACTGCACTCGTTAAAACTGAACCAACATGGTTGAGTCTGATCCTTAATGCTGCAGTTTTCCAATATGAAATAAGACATAATGTTGAATTGGCTACAGAAATGCTTGAAAAAGCAATATCAGATTGCGATTCTAGTTTTCAAGATCTTTCACCTGATGAACAAAAGGAATCTGCGAACCTTAACATTATTATGAGGACCAATTTAACGAACTGGGGGCTGGTTGAAGAAGATATTCCAGAATAAAAATGATTTGCTCTTTTTATATACAATTTACAAGAGAAAAATCTCCACAAGAAACCAATTCGGATAATGATCACGAAAGATACATGAAATAGAAAGAGAATATTACACTGATTTCTCTCATATTAGACTTTTGGTTAGTACATATCATGTTCGAAAAAGTTCTATATGGTGTTTCTTTCTGAGTCTCTCTCATTGTTAGATCATTAGTATGAATTGGGGTTTCTTTCAAAGTGCACATTGGGGATTCATTGAGGGTATTGGGTAGTGTTTCTTTGTTTGTGATATTGAATGTCTTTTCATATGTCAATCTTAAAGTATCTTGATTTGTTCTACTGATTGTTTCTTCTAATGATTTCTCTGGTGTTTGAATTGGTATTCTATCAAATAGGGGTATATCCGCATTACAAAGATAAGAATTGAAGAATTGAATTCGATAAGTTTTTGTTGTTGCATTCGAATTATTTGATGCTGTTGATACTGCCAAAAGAGAAGAGAATGATGATGATGAATGATCAATGAATGAATCTGACACTTCTAGAGAACCTGAACCTACACAGAATAGATAATTATCATTATTTTGGAATATGCAATACATCATCTTTGTTGCACCTGATCCTGAGATATAAACAACTCCAAGAGATGGGCTGTTGTTATGAATAATGTTAGTAAATGATACTAATATTATTCCTGAATCAGAAAGGAAATTTATACAAATGGATTGCAAAACCTTGTTGTTTGAAAGAGTACAGTGAGAGCTTGTGAATGAAGAAGGAGAAGAGACACCAAAAACAGAATACTGTTTTGCATTATTCATTGAAAAGTTTGTATTATCAACTCTCTGAGTACCTAAGTTTGAGCGAATTGGCCCATATCCTGTTGTTGTATGGGAACAATTTGAAACTGATAAAAAATCCACTTGGAAAATCTGAGTTTGAAAGATACCAAAATGATAGTTATAAGCATTGCAACTATTTGCACAGATCATTCTAAGAGATGAATTAGATGAATAGAATGATATTGCACCTCCATTCCCAGAACATGTACATTTGTAGAACATTGAATAATTGACATTCATCAAGTAAGTACCGCTAGAAACATATATCACACCACCATTACCAGATAATTCAGCAGTTCTTGAGAAAAAACAATCTGAAACTAAGATATTCACCCTTAAATAAGACCTTCCTTGATCTACACTTTCATTCACACAACCATAAACAATACAATAAATAATTTCATTGATAAAGAATTTTGGCCAAGGTGAGGATTTATGAGGGCTCAAATAAGCATTGGTAATTGAGATGATTTGTCCTGGGTCAATTATTTCTTTTAAATAACAAAGACGATAATTCTTGACTAATCCCAATATTATCATTATAATCAAATAAAAGTGGTTGTTTGAGTTTTTTTGTTTGGATATTTCATTTTGTTTCACTGTGTTTATTAGTCTTTCAGTAGCAATTTTCAATAAAAACAGGCTTGGGATTATTAAAAGAAAGAATATTTCTCGAATAAACTTGGATTCTGTTAATGAGTTGCACAAAATGAACATTGTGAAAAATTTTTGACGAAAATATTTTAATAGAATTCTTAATGTTTAGATAAAACCAAACGTCATTTGCCATTAATAAATAATCATCTTAAAATAATCATTTCATAGTAGACATTGGTTAGTACATATTATGTAGGGATGTAAATATGGATTCCTAAGCCTAATTTGGGGTTAGACAAAAAATATTGTTCTTTTCAAATGGGAAATTGAATGATGTGTTATTCCTCAAGAGCTTAGAAATCTATTCTTAATCTAATAATCTTCGAAAATATCACACAAAGAAGAAAACACCTAGTCCAAGCCCTGCAGAATTTTAGTAGAATCTATGTTAAACTTGTCGGTGATGCTCAAACCATGTATTATTATCACTGTTTGAGTTGAGGGAGGCAACTCATGTTTGCAGAACAGATAAATGCTCCAATAGTTGAGCATATTCACCAATCAAAATCACCCAATGAATCACAAGCTCTTCTATCACAAAAAGATTTATAATGGAAGATTATATCCACTCCATGAATTGGATCAGAGTTGTAATCCATCACATTACCGAATATATTAAGTGCCGGGGTTTGATACTCTTTGTAAATCATGACGAATAGATCTGAAGGCCTATTTCAACAATTTCCTAAACACGTAGTGAATTGACTCATTAATCAAAAATAGGCTTTGGCAGCCAGATATAAACTAGGGCTTCCAATAAGAATTAAATAATCGGTTAAATTATGGTCACTTTTACCTAATATCTCAGTTACATATTTGCACTTTTTTTAATAAATGGGAGGCGATTGCTCAATTGTTGATGCTTTTATGAGTCTTTGCATTGACCACGAGCTCAAAGCCGAAACATATTATGTGAAACCCCAAATTGAAATTTCCGAAGATGAAGGCTTTTTCACGATGGCTCCTTTTGCCGCTGATCCTGAGGAAGAAATCGAAGAATATTCTAGTTTCGAAAGATCTCCTGAACTTGAACAAAAGATCGAGATCCCCGAATTATTATAAACAATTCACCCATGTTTTATTTTTTTGGATTTTTCTAATACAAAAGAAACAAAAAACCATATTTTACTCAGTAATTCCCAATTGAGTCTTCAATTCTGTTACTCTTTTTTCTAAAGTCGCGACTTGGGCTTTAAGATCCTCGTTCTCGTTTCGAATACTGTCAACATCAACTCCGTTTGGTGAACCCAAGAACTGTTTAATATATTCTAAAGGATCTTCCGGATTTTCTGGTTCTTCGTATAAAGCAACAAGAACTCGCGTTAATGTATCCAAAATGCCGCCATCATCTAAATACTTTCGGAAAGCTTCGCGTTTATTGTCCATTTAATGAAGAAACGTATTTAAATGGGTAAATTTATTATCCCTTCTCGGGCCAAAAACAGGCACACATCTTCTTTCGAGGCATTAGGATTTTCTACTTCATAATCAAAGACTTTTTCGTATATTTCTTTGATCTCAGCACCTTTGTACATTTTTGCTAGTTCTTGGGAAATTTTGCCCTTTATGTGGGATACACGGGTGGCAAGATGATATAAATTATTTGTGTGGATAAATGGAATCAACTCTTCCATAGCAAAGTGGATCTCATTTTGGCTGTGCAAAATTTTCAAAGGCTTTCCCCAGTCGTTTCCAATGCTTTTTATCCACCTTGCCACAGGAACATTTTCAAGCTTTGGGAGATTATTTGCTGCTGCTGCTATTAATGATGCGTTTGTGTTGAATGTAACAAAATTTGATTCGTTTTTGGAAATTGAATTGCCTTTTTGAACCAATGAGAGCAAAAATATTGCTAATATTTCGTTGCATTGATCATTTAATGGGTATCTCTCATAAAATCGCCCAACTCGGTCAAGAATATCAGGGTAATCCCAGTTTTTGTCACCAAATACAACCTGAAACAAATCCATTTCAATCAATAATTGTACAAATCTTGGGAAGCTATTGTGGTTGAGAGCCTTCTGAGTATGTGTCCATGCAAGCGTTCTAGACAATTTGACTTGTGGAGTTCTTGATGATTGTTTTGCATCTTCTAATACACCATCCATAAATGTTAATGATAATTTTGAGGCAATTCTAGCTGCCCTTATACATTGGATTTGATCATTTGAGAAGTTTTGTATTGCAGCACCGGCTGGGCGAGCAATTCTATTCACACAATCATCAATGCAGCTTAATGGATCAACAATTTTTTTCAGAATTATATCGTAGTATATCGCATTGACAGTGAGATCCCTCCTTTGAGCATCCGAAACGAGAGGTTCCTCACCTTGTAAATAAACACAATTGGATACATCAATTCTGCTATCATCTTTCAAAATAAGCTGACAAAGAATAAAAGGAATATCAATAACTTTCTTCAGCTGGGTTTTTGCTACATAACTAACATATTCTGGAAACAAATTTTTCATTTTGTCACAAAATTCACAATTATCGATTCCAAGCACCATAAGATCAATATCTTTCGAGTCAATACCGAATATTTTGTCTCTTATCCATCCTCCTACTACAAAAACTTGAGGGGTTTCATTAAAGCTCTCTGAAGTCCTCAGGATCTTTTCGAATAATACACTTTCATATTCGTTGATACCCTCTCCATTGTTTATCAACTCCACCCTTTCTCTAATGTCCATTCACAGTAAATGATATGGCGAAATTCTTCCTCAAAAAACAATATTTTTAGGATAAAAATGGTGAACTGCCTTCAAGATGAATGGCTGGAGTGTTAGCATCGAACCTAAGCAAATAGATATTTCCCTCAGATGTAGCCATAACTATTGAATCCTGGGATCGAAATGCAACATTTGAAAAACCACTATCAGGAATTTTCCATGATGCTATTGATCTTTGAACATCAGTTTTATCACCTTCAAGTGAAAATATGTGTAATGTATTCTTCGAACTTGTCACAGCAAGATGAGCTGAAGTAGGAGAAAATGCAATTGATTGAATATCTGCAGAAAAAGAACCTCTACGGAACTCGGCGATTCTTTCACCAGAAAGGGTATTAAAAACTCGAATTATTGTACCTTGAGATGATGCTGTAGCCACATATGAGCCATTTGAACTGAACTTAATATGAGTAATTGGATGGCTATGAGCTTCAATACTTAAGTCAACAATTTCTGATGAATCTGATGTAACAACTCGCAAAATGCAGCTTTGTTTTCCTGTCATTCCAATCAATGATGTGCCTTTGTATTCCACTATATCAACAGGGGCATACTCATTTGAAGCACATCTTAGCTGACTGAATAACCCAGCAGGCTCAAAATTGTAAAGCCTAACTTCACTTTTCAGAGCAATAATGAACATTTTGGTGTTCATTACAATTTTATGGACTTTTTCAGGTAGATCTACTTGTATTGTGGGTCTTTTTGTTGAATAGTTATATACGCAAATAGATTTGTCGCTAAATGATTTCTGTCCATGTATGCCAGAATAAACAACAATAGAAACACTTGGAAGAGTTATCGCATTTGATGAACTTCTATTATCAGAAAACCTAAAAGTCTCTGAAAAAGGATTCAGGGAATATACACAAAAACCGTCATTTAATCCAACACATAGGGATTCGCCATCAGGAGAAATACTCAATGAATACACGGTGGAACTTTGGGACATAGTGACCGCACTTTTGTTTATTAATATTCCGAAAAAATGGTATCAATATGATTGGAATTTAATATATTCATGGAAATGATTAAAAATAAAATTTTTTGGACTTTATTATGAGGGTGTTTCGAAAGCCTAATGTTTACTCTGTTCCAATTAAATCGAGTAGAGAAGATACTCAGAATCCTATTTATCGCAATATAGAATGTATATCGGGAAATAAAGGCCAATTAATTGGTGCATTTCCACAATTTCCAACGTGTTTCACTCTCCGAGAGCTATTTGATCATATTGTTGATACTTATTATGATTTTCCACTATTTGGAAGCGCATTTGAGAACAATGAAGAAGTAGAATGGGTTACCTATTCTCAATTCAAGGAACTTGTAATAGTATTATCAAAGGAACTAGTTAGTAAGGGAATAAGCTTTGGAGCTAGTATTGGTGTTGTAATTGAAAATTCTGTGTGGTTTGAGCTCGCTCATTGGTGTTTGGCATATATAGGGGCCATATTTGTTCCAATTGATTTATCAATTCCAACAAACACAGCGAATCAAGTGCTTGGTTACTTTAAATGCCAACATCTTATCTTTTCTTGTAAAACATTGTCTTTTGCAAAAGAAGTATTGGAAAACTCAAAACCCAAATATCTTCAGAGTGTCATCTTGGCATGTGATCATGAGGAATTTGATTTGAATTTATCACATATAAATGGTGAGAACAGTGTTTTTAATGAATATCGAGTTTTTTCGTTTTCTGAGATGATCTCACATCCATCTGCTCCCTCTGATTTCCAGTTTCCTCCAATACTTAGCTCTTCTCTATATTCGTATAATGTTGGAAGTGGACGAGGTGGTGCATTGAATGGAGCTATGTTGTCGCATTCCAATATTATTGCCGCCGCAGCGAGTGTAACTTCATGTGGGGCTTCTTTGGCCAAGTCTGTGTTTTTTTCAACAATATCAAATACTAAACCAATTAGACGATCTCTTGAACTCGCAATAATGGCTCATGGCGGATCCATTGTTTTCTCAAATAGACCACTTCAAGACTGTTTAAACGTTTTTTCTCCTAGTATTATTGCAATGGAACCATTACACATGAAAGATTTATATAATATAGTTTTGTTCAGAGTAATGGAATCAAATTGGATGACCAGGGCAATATATGATTTTGTTTTTTCTGTTGTTTCACAATCTCGTGAGAGTAATAATAGCATTCCTTGGGTTTTTAAAACACTTATTGTTGACTCTTTTAGGTCGCTTCTAGGATCACGGATGAAATTTATCATTTCGACTGGATACCGTCCAGATATACATGTGAATCATTTCCTTCGAACTTTATTACAAATTCCAATTATTCAAGTTTACGGCACCGCAGAAACATGCGGCATTATTGCCATGACTAATATTAGGGAAGATTCGTTAGTTCATGTTGGAGGTCCATCAGTTTCTTGTGAAATCAAAGTTAAAACTGTTGGGACAGCAATGTCTGGAAATGAACCATTTCCAAAAGAAATACTTGTTAAAGGTCCCAATGTTTTTATGGGATACTATAGAAATAGCAGCCTTACATCTCATAGAATTACTGATGAGGGATGGTTTTATACTGGAGATCTGGGTAAAATTTCGACTTATGGCACACTTGAAATCACTGAAACCAAAGCTGATTATGAAGATCGAATGAAAAAATATATTTCTAGCCCCAAATAGTACCTTTAATTGAGCTTTTATGTATTCTGAAACCAATGACTTGTTTTGCATCGGGGATTATAAGTCAATAATCACTCAACGAAAATAGGTTTAAATACTTTCCGAAATTATTTTGGTCAATTCAATTATGTATCCAGAAACTGATAAAATATCCCCCTTCACAAAAAGTGAAGTAGTTCATGTAAACCTACCAATTACTATTTTTTAAATAAAATTCACTGAAAGGGTATAAAATATTTCTGAACTAAAAAATAATCTTAACCAATGTATAGCAGTTTCAACATTTTCGAAAACAAATTACCTTTTCTCCTTCGGGATTACAAATTCATTAAGCTATTGGGCAAAGGGACATTCTCATCAGCATTTGAGGTGACAAATGATCAATACAATTCCAGTCTATGTGCAAAAATAGCAATTATTGATCAATCTGTTGTTGCCCATGATGGTTCTATTTTAGATCCTGAACTATATGCTTTGCTTTCGTTCAATCATCCTAACATCGTGAAGCTATTTGATTTTTTTGTGATCGATAATTATGTTTTTTACATAATAGAACTGTGCGAAAACGGCACTGTCCAGGACGAGATCCTGAAAAATGGTCCTATGAAGATCGGAAGAGCCAAAGAGATTTTTTATGGGATTGTAAGTGCTTTGATTGAATGTCAAAGGAATAATATAGCTCATAGAGACATCAAACCATCAAATATTTTCTTATCACAAGAGGGAAAACCGAAACTTGGTGACTTCGGGCTCAGCACAGTGCTTCATAAAGGAAAGTTTGTTAACAATGCTTGCGGCTCTCTTCATTATTTTGCACCTGAAGTGATTTCAGGCAATCCATTTTGCCCATATATGTCGGATGTATATTCTTTGGGCGTTACATTGTATTACATGCTCACAGGAAAGCTTCCAGATTCCAAAAATAGTCTTACATTTCCCTCTGGCTTTAATGTTGATGCAAAAGATCTCATAATCAGAATGATAGATCTTGACCCTCATAAGAGACCATATTTAGAAGAAATAAGACAACACTCTTTCCTCAAAGTTAAACCCAAAGGATGCGGATCTGGGAATTTCCCACCATGCTATCTTTCATACAAAGCCCCAATCCACAAAGACAGAATCTCTGAAGCTAAGTCCGAAAAATCTCTAAATTTGGCAGGAAGAACATTAATACTCAACAAAAAGAGGAACTACTCCAATAGGATACCCTATAGGGTGAGCTCTTACAATTAACATAGAGCACTTTTATAAAATATCATGTCTTTTATACACAGCATTTCTCAATCCAGTTTCCTTGATTTGTTAAATGAATTGGAGTCTCCATTAGATGATGAATCATTTATCAATGATAGATTGTTTTTGTTTAGGAAATCAATATTTTGCTCATTGTTTGAGAAACAGAACAAAGCTGCTGTCGTTTCAATATTCGAAAGAATATGGACAATATTAATTGAACTTTCTGCTAATGAAGGAACATCTGTTCGAATTAATGTATCGAAAACAATTGGTACATTTTTTAATAGAATGCTGTGCGTATTTCCCGACGAAATCACAGATTCATTCAGCAAGGCTTCCAGAAAAATTAAAATACACCAAAGAGGTTACCAATATATAGTTGCTGTTTTTTCTCGACTTACGCAAATGATAGCACCCCCATATCTCCTTCAGTTTCAACACTACACTAGTTTTAATCACTTTCTTGCAATTAGTGATCCAAATTTACTTGAAAATATCCCAAAACTAATAGATCAAATGGGTGCACTAGGATTGGATTGGTTTCGGACGATTCTAATTGACTATTTGATACTAATAGGAAAGAATCCGCATAAGAATTACTATCGTTGCGTTTCTTCAATTATCAAGCACCATCCAAATGATTTATATACAATAATGTTTAAGCATATCGAATCTGCATCAAACCAATATATCCCAATGCTTTCTTTTGTATTTAAAAATGTGCCGATTCCTTTAATTGAAATGAAATGCGACTCAATTATACAATCTATATTTGATATCATATCGAATGAATCATCATCAATATCACTAGTAGATTCCGCTCTAAGTTGTTTATCATCAATGAAAAGCATTGTGTCACTGGACCTATCATTGATTGAAAACGAAAATGTTAGATTTGAAGCTTGTTCATTGTCATGTCAATGCCTTATTGATCGGCTTGTAGCCAGGCCTGATTTTTTTGGATTGCCTTTGCCGCTTGATTTTCTCCTTCCGAAGGATGGTGATGGAGTCTTTGTTATTGATTCCATTTTTTCAAATCTTGGTAATATGATTCAGAAAGGAGTTGTTAATCCAATGGATGTTTTTTCTTCATTTCAATCATTCATATCAATACCATATTCCGAAAAAACATCTGGTATGATCAAAGGGTTTTCAAAATGCTGTAATCAATATTTAATTTATGGATACGATACTAATGTATCTCTATTCATTCGAAAACTATTGTTCTCTCAACCCGTATCATGGATCCATGCCTTGGATATATGCCATGTTTTTTACAGTTTAGATTTTGGAAAATCAGCTATTTTATATGGTGATTTGTTTTTTAATGATTCGATTCACCAAATTGTGTCTTTTCTTTCATTTGATTCAATACAATTACACGAATTTGTGAATATTATGCTTTTGGATAAAATAAATGAAAACAACATATGGGTATTAGAAAGGGAGATTCTTGGATTATTTGATGTTTTTGATTCGACAAGAATTATACCAATGATAAAAACACTCACAATTGTTTATCGAAAGTTTCCCGGGAAAATGACATCTCAAGTTTCCCATTTGTACAGTGTTTTATTTGAGTATTTGATAATATTCAAAAAAGATATCCCTGATGTCTTGAGTTTTTTGGCTACTAATACCAATTTTTTGGCGAATAGTTCAATAGATGTTTTATCTGATTTTTGTTTGAAGTTATTGAATTCGTCTTACTTTTTGATTACTGGAAAGAATTCTAAATTGTTTGATGAATCTCTTGGGTCTATCATTTATGAATATACTCAACTAATTGATACTGATGTTGTTTCACCTACCTTTTTCACAATTTTTCATTGGAGTTGTATTCCATTAGCTGCATTATGTTTTCTGTTATCTCTTGAACATATTCAGAATAGTCCCCATGTTATTATGTTTTGCAAGGAATTTTTTTATCTTTTCCCTAATGAAATTAGTTACTTTTTTGAGAAAAATTGGAATCTTATAGGGTCTTCCCACAATGAACTGTTTCAATATTTTTGTAGAAAACTTAAATGTATCCACTCCCCATCCATTCATTCTTGTTGGACAAGGATTGCTCAGAAAATTCCAAATGTATCAGTTTCACCAATGATTGCTAGTGAAGTTGGTTTTTTGCATGTTGTTTCTACACAGTTTTTGGATTATCCAATGACTATTTCTTTGGAAGATGGATCATCTTTCAGCTCATTTTTGTTTCAAACACTTCCTACATCAAAACAGTCAGTCATATCATATATTGTATCCCATAATTATCCAGATCGTCAAACAATTATGAGATTCATTCAAAATCAAAATTCTAGAGTATTTAATGATATTTCTCAACTTATTAGGCTTGAACCAACAAAAACCACTAATAATCAGACATTTCAACCAATTGAAAACAGTAGTAATGATAATTTATCTTGTTTCTATAAAACCATTCAAACAGGAGATATAAAAGGGATGATTGATTGTTTAGATTTCTTTGAAAAAGAATCAATTACTCTTAATGTTTTCAAATATTCATTTCCTGATTTCTCTATTCCAATAATAGCTGAATGGGCATCTCGTAATTGTGTTGGCCTACTCTCATCTTTTGAATGCCTTAAATTAGCTCGAACTCATTGGAGAGAGTATTGTCTTGGAGTATTTCGAAAAGATCCAGCAGCTTCTTTGGTTTCTTTGGTTGAGATTCCAAAATTCAAAAAAGCACAGATTTTTGATTTTATATCACTGATTGGATTTGTTGATTTTGATAAAGTATCATTGTTCAGCTTTGCCAGAAGCATTTTGCAAAAATCAACTAAGAAACATCATCTTGCTGCATCTTTAAGATTATTTGCCGCTACTACTGAGTGGGGAGGTTTACCATCAAGATTGGCTCTTTATGATCTGGTTGAGCTAATGAATGACAAATTTCAAATTCTTCCAATTTATGAGTTTTCACAATGTGTTTTTTTAATATCAATGCAACAAATCCCAGATAAGAAAGTCCTTTTTTTCTTAACTAAATGTCTTAATGCATCATCACCAATTTCTCCCGAGAGCACAGTTTTACATAGTATAATCATAAGATTCATCGATGAATACAAAAACATGGGAAAAGGTTTTTCTATCGAAATTGATTCTTTGTTCGATAATCTCAAAAGATTCACAATTCCATCATTTATATCACGGATCGGAAGATTTTTCATTTCATGCACTAATGGAATTAAGGATGATAGTTTTTGTAACTTTTCAAAGAGTTATGTCTTATTACTATTCCAGAGTATCCAAGGGAATTCTTATTTGCAAAATAGCGTTTTAGAGAGTTTGAACTCTGTTTTTCTATCGCCAAGGTTTCTCCAAGTGCAAAAGGCCCTTTTATCCGATATCTCAAGGCTCCTCTCTATTGGATCTGATAGGGACTCATTTCATCGAATATCATCATTGTTAGAAACCATTTTTTCATCAATGATATATGATCCCAAATACTTTAAGACTTTTGTTCAATATATAGCAAACTTATTCTCTGAGGCATTATCCTTCAAAGTATTCCAAGTTTCACTTCGTCTTCTCCAGAGTATTCTCAAATCTCTTGAATGCAAAGAAGAACAAAAAAGTATTCTTGATGAAATATCCGATAGATGGCTGCAAACAATCAAAAATCAAGATATTGATTATCTCTATGATGGAATCAAAGCTCTTTATTTAGAGTACCAAAACACATTATCAACGAAAGTAGCCATTTCATTTATTTGCGACAAGGTACTCAGATACTCTAATCGATTCTTCCCCGTTTATTCTCATATAGTAGTATCTTCATTGCGAGGAGAATATAATGAGTGGAAAGATGGATGTAACAAAGCTGCAAATGAATTTATTACCAATGAAATACACAAAAAAGCTCTCATTGATCTCCCTCTAAGAGAACAATTACAGTTTTGCTTAGAATCAGTGATTCAAAGTGAAAACAACTAATAATTATTGTACTTTAATCTCAACAGACTTTTGAGTCTTTCTTGGGATCCTGACAGTAAGCACTCCATTTATGCAAGACCCTTCAATTCTCTCAGAATCGACGTCGTTTGGTAGATCAATTTCACATTCAAACGGGGTGAAGTTTCTCTTTGAGTGGATTTTTTCAAACTCTTCAAAAGTTGAAACGGATTTTTTGGCTTTAATAACTAATTTTTCGGAAATTGACTCCATAATCACATCTTCCTTTCGAACCCCAGGAATTTCAAGCTCTAATAAAAACTCTTTTGCACTTTTATATACATCAGATCGAGGAACAACAGTTTTTACAGCACTTCTAGTAAACAGAGACAACATATGTCACTTTTACCTGCCTTTATTGGAGACGTGTCGGAAAAGTCCTGAAAGCAGCACTTCAAAGGATAAGATCTGATTGATGAGGGAGAATATTTGCTCAGAATAAGATTCTTTTGCGGATACTTCATGTCGATAGAATGGAATATTAAGCTTGTTCAAGAGGAGAAACAGTTCGGTTGAGAAAGTTTTGGAGAATGGTCTGATCATTGTTTTAAAAACACTTTGAATAATACCACGCTTTAATGCTATGATATTTGTTTGCAAATCAAAGTCTTTCAATATGATTTGCTGGCGGAGAGAATTGGAAACAAAAAAGGCAGGATATGAAAGCGCATTTTCAATCAATTTTTCGGTATTATAACATGTATCTGTCGAAATAAATATGCATTTCTCCCCTTTAGATTGAGATCCGCCCAAAAACCATGGATGAACATCACTATCTTCATTATTAACAACAATTTGAAAATTACTGATCCTCATTTGTTTTATTTCTTCAACAAATGCACTTTCTTTCACAACAAATAGCACTTCAGTGGTTTTGTCATCAATCTTTTCAGTAAACTGGTTGATTATTTCACAAATTTTGGATAAATTTAAAGATTTGGTAATTGAAACAACCAAAGTATAATCAAATTCCGCTTTTTCATATAAGCTTGATCGAAATACTTCATATCCATCATTATTCTGATTATCAAAAATCCGAACTTTATTATCCTTTAAAAAGTCAACAATAAAGGGCTTTTCCGATTTGTACTTTATAGATAATATGAAAATGAAAGAAGAAAACAATAATACAAGAATAACAGCGTTAATCAAATATGAAACAAACTCATACTCATCCATTTTTATCCTCTAGGATATCCCAAAAGACGTAAAAAGAGAACTGTCATGTTTGAATGCCCTGTTTTGTTGTTTACCGTCTGTCAGAAATTTTGAAATAAATCCACAAAATAAATTTTTTCTCTCAAATTTAAGAAGATCATTTTATTTGAAAAGATGTTAACCCGTATGATGATGATTACACTGAACAGTAAAAATATTCTATTGACCAGGCAAGCTGTGAGTTTCAACAGCTCTGATGACTTGTCGAATGTTAATATTTCTCTATCTTCACCCTTTAGTTCTAATGGATCTCCAATTGAGTTTTATAAAAATGTGACGATTGGTCTATCTGATATTGAATTTAACAATGTTTTTAATAATAAGTCTGGCGGATCTTATAGGTATGTTGATCCTTTACAAACAATTTATACGAATAACACATTATTTAACAATAGTCATTCAAGAAGTGAGGGTGGATCAATGTATTTCGATACATACGCATTGGTATTCATTACAAACTGTTCTTATGCAAATAGCTCTTCGGTTAGTAAAGGGGGGTCATTGAGTGTGAAAACCCTCAGTAATTTTTCGCTTACTGATTCAAACTTCGGAAGATCAATATCAGGGGATATAGGTGGATCTGTATTTATCGATTCACCTTACGCATATATAACAAAGAATTGGTTTGAAATGACAAATTCATCAAATAATGGAGGATGCATATCTGTATTAGCTTCTTTGAACCAGAAGTATTATATCAATGATTGCTATTTTGGCTTTTGTATATCGATCAATGGTTATGGTGGAGCAATATTTGTTCAAACCACAGTAGCCTCCTATGTATCAGTTATTGGTAGTACTTTCTTCTCCTGTAAATCAGCAACGGGTGGTGGTGCAATATATTTAACCACTACAGGAACTGCATTATCAATAGAGTTGTTAAAACTGTGTATTTCTCAATGTCATCTCCTATTATCATCTTCATCATATCTTGGATCAGCAATTTACTTTTCAGCCGGAACGATGGATTGTTTATCGACTTTCCAACACTTATCACTCTTCAATAATGGTTTGATATCATATTCAACAGGGATGATATATGCTTTCAAAAACCAACATAACTTCTTAGCGATTAATTCCACAAAATGTATTGGGCTTAGTTATGGATTCGCATATTTTAGGAATTTGTATTACGGATTGTATCGATATTTTAATATAATATCGACTGTATCTCAAGAATGTGTATACTTTAGCTCAGAAACATCCGATTTTTCTATCGATTTCGAACATTCTAATATTATTAATAATACTTGTAGTAGTATCAATATTCGAGCTCATCATCCATCATCAAAATTTACAATTAAAAATTGTATTCTAATTAACAATTCGAATTATCTATTATATGGCTCTGGCGGAACACAAATGGCAAAAAATTGCTATATTATTCATACTGGTTCATTTTTCCGAAGTTTTACAACTGAAGCAATCATTAACACAACAATAAATACAGAAACGATCTTAATCACTCACTACTCAACATACTTATGTATAACTCCCCTTGAATTAGGCGTTTTGGAAATACCTTGCCAAACAATCCCCGATGTTGATCCATGCCAAACGCTTCCTGTTCCTCAAACCACATGTTTATTAGTGACACATGAAGGGGGATTTTCTCTTAATTCTCTTTCAACGGTTTTGCATTTAGCACTCTCATCATTGATTAATACTTACTAATAAACTTTGATTCATTCATTGAATTTGGATTTTATAACTCATTGAGCAGATTGATAAGTGGAAAGGAATCCTTATCATTCTTTGGTTTTGAATTAATGTAACATGATAATCTGTTGCATTGGCATTTTGTTGGTTTTTTGGATAACAAGTTAAGACGTGCAATATTCGAGATTTTCTCCCCAATCTTTAAACAATCCTCGCCAAAATCGACCAAAGTAGCCTTTTCTTTCATCCATAATGCAAATATCATAGACTTAATATGGTTGGAAATAAAGATCTGGGATGAAGAAACAATTGAAATGATATTTTCAATAGATGAATTCTTCGGAAACGCAACCAGTTTTGAGTTGGATATTGGAAAACTAAAATTTGATAATAGTGGCAAAAGAGACTCATCAACAAGAATTTGTCCTTTAACAATACTATTATTTGCAACCATGCTCCTTAATGGAGTGGTCAATCCTGCTTTAAACTTCAAAAAATACTCAATTAAATCCTCAATATCATCTTCGGGGCTAGTAATATTATTAGCAATTAAACCATTCACACCCGGGGCCTTCAATACCCTTGCATCAGAGAATGACATACGATTTTCTGGGTATATAATCTTTGCTTTGGGTATATGAGAAAAAAAACTCTCGAAACATGTCTGGTTTCTAATCAATAGTATATTATGGGCCATCCCAACATTTTGATGGTGAGATCCCCAATATGGTAAAATTACTTCAATCATTTGCCTAAATGGTTCAATTGCAACAGATGATATTATTATTGTTGGTTCTTGGATATTAATTGTAGATTGTACTCTATTTCTTACATTAACTGATGACGATTCTTCAGCTTTCACATTAATCCAAAATCCTGGATACAAACAAATGCAGCTAATACTTGATCTGATCTGGATACTGAAAATGACTGTGAGATTCTCGAGGGTAAAATTATAAATAATTAACGCGTATTCATTACTACTCACTATCCTTGACCACCCAACTGGGTATATATCAATTGATCCAATGTGAACAGATGCCGAGGCCAAAAGTGTGTTTTGGCAATATAGAAATGCATTTAAATCACCTCCAATTGTCTGCAAAACGCAAAAAGAACCATTATACATATCACTTTGAATATCCCAAAAGTTTTTGGGAGTGAAAACCGAACTGATTCCATCTCCTTCTACAACTATCCTGAGAAGTTGGTGAACAACATTTTTTGGATAATAAAGAAACTCTCCCATCGTAAATTTTGCCCTTATTCTACTTCCTTCATTGAATACTACTGGATTAAAAATGTTCAAACAATCAATGGGATTCTCTCGGGAATCTAATGGTATACTTGGAGGATCTGGATCGATAAAACACAAGAATACTGCTAAAAAAATGGCAAAAGGTATTAAAATCGAAGTTTTAAATGGGCTAAAAACTTTCAGTTCATTCATTGTGCACGTTTAAATTTATTTTTTGTAGTTCTGTTTAACCAAAGGAAGCAAAAAACATCTAAGAAACAAATATTTAAACACATATGATTTTTTGTTGAAGAGCAAGTGTTATTTTTTTAATGTCAAGCTCGGATATGGATTCATTAGATGAATTATTTAGTAAAAAATCGAACATTGTGTGCATATTGGCTATATGTTCTTGAAAAGCTATTAAAATTCTGCTATAGTCCCGATTATCACAAAAATCGTTTGTGATATAGGGCAAAACTATCCAAAAAGGAAAATTGGCGATATATTTAAATACTTTTTGGAATAAAAAAAACCTAGGCAGTGGACGAAGTCCACTTTGAGAGATTTTTTCTAAGATACAATTGGATAATTGTTTAGGAATCACTTTAAACTTATAAAGAAATAGTGAACAAATAGCAATTTCAGATAAGTAATGTTTAAATCCTTTTCCAATGATAAAAGATTTGGTCTTTCCACTATGAGCAAAAACATCTGATGCAATATGTGATAATATTCCTAAAAAAAAGTAATACTCCTCGTTTTTTTGATCCGAAAACTTATTTATCAATTTAATAGTTCGATTACTAAAATGAGTTATCGATTTGTCAAACCCATCTGCATAAATTGAACCCAAAACAAAAGACTCTTTGAATGTATCGCTAATATTATCAAAATGTTTCTTTATAACTTCTTCAGCAAAATACTGATGAAAAATTGGTGTCCAGCAACTTCCAAAAAATACAAGCGCTAAAACCAGCATTAAAATTGGAGAAACTAACAATGATTATTGAACTTATTTTCTAATGCTAATCATTTCATTGGTATTAAAAGTATTATTGTGTTGAATACATTGGATTATGAATGTCAAATACAAGAAAAATTCTTCAATCAGTCCTAATGTTAATGAAAATAATCAAACTTAATATATTTAATAGTTGTATTCTCCTCTCAATCTTTGTTTGATTTTCCTTTCTTGGTATTTTTGCATCATCATGTAAAAATCCATTTGAATAGACTTGTCACCAAAAAGGCTTTAATCGCCAGTGATTTCATTAAAAGATTTTGGCATTCACAATAAAAGATATTCTTTCATCACATTAATACAGGTTTGATGAACTCATCTAGATGTTTGATAGTGATCAGGGTGAAAATGTCCCTGTTGTCAATCAAATGGCAGGATTTTTTGGGCAAAAAACCTCCCAAAATTGAAATAATTCATTGTATGAGAAGGCCTATTGCTGTTGTCACTCCTACTATACAGGCTGCCGCAAATATCATTGGAGCAACAAACCCTGATATTATGAAGGGCATTTCTAATGGAAAAAAAGAATTGTATGTTGAAGCAAATTCTGACAAGAACATCATTGTTGAGTTGCAGGACATTTGTCATGTATTAGCAGTATACCTAACATTTTGGTGTTTTGATTCGAGGCAATACACTTTCAGTCTAAGTTATTCAGAGGACGGTGAAATTTGGAAAGCTGCAATTGAAAATCGAATTGCAATGGGAAATGATACCATTTTCATTGGAGCTCCAGTGAAATACATTAAACTCAATGGTACAAATACAGCCAATCCCTTCCTCCATTTAATTCAGTTCAAGCTTGCTTAAATAAACATCTTCAATAAGCATTAAAGCTTTAATTTTGCATTGGGCTAATCATGGTTATGGTTATGGAACAGTAATAGTTTATTGTTCTTATTTCTTATTCTTTTTATGCTTTTTTTTCTTATCCTTTTTCTTGGTGAGGTTTTTCTTTTGGCCAATTTTGTTTCTATTTAGGTATGCAGCTTCTCTGGCATCTTGGCAAACAACGCATGGAAAACAGCAGCAAAGGCATAAAACATCATTGAAGCAATCCTGATTCATTCCATTACGATCACGAAGCTGTTGCCTTGTCCAATACTCACAAACTGGGCAGCAAATGTGCGGAAGTCCACAACCCTCCTCCCTTGCATCAGCCCAGTTCTTGCACTGCAAAGCGCATGGAAAGCAAACTCCGAATATGCAAGAACCCATATCTTCGAAGCATCCGAATATCCCTGTATGGAATTCACCCATAAAAGTGAGATGAGAGTTGGCTTGACATTTTGTAAGAAAACCTCAAAAAATGTCAGTTCATTAACGTCTATTAATTCAGAAATTAGGGCACAGAATTTTTACCTCCCAATATTTATTCGCCTCTTCTGACCAATCCTGAGTTAATTAAAGCAGGCAGCTTCTCTGACATCTGTACAAACCATGGATTGTAAACAATATTTTAACGATTATATCAGAGAATCAGTCATAATTTCAATGATAAGCTTAGTCTTGCCAATATTCATAAGCTGGGGTGATTATGCAAGGGAGTTGAATATTGTTCTCCTCGGGGGTCAGCCCTGTTCATTCAATGAAACAGCCATTACTAGGCTGTCTCGATACTGGAAACGGAATAGTTGAGTTCTTTGATGAATCAACATTAACACATGAGAAGAAAATGAGACCAATAGGATGAGTGACTATTAGAACATATCATTCTGAGGCATATTTAGGGATATTTTTTAACTATTATTTACAAAACAGTTAAAGAACATTGAGTTATTGATGATCTAGAAACCGTTGATAAGAGCCACTATTCTTCTCGTCATTTGTGCAAAACAAGTGAGTATGTAGAGTACCCATTTTTAGTTATATTCACATAATCTACAATATGTGAGCTATTCTTAAAAACGATTCACTTAATAATAAAGTAATTATCTATTCTGATTCCAAAAAGAAAAAAATTTCATATTCAAAAGATATTATTACTCCTCATAACAATATGTAAACAATGGATTGTTTTTCAAAAGTATTTCCCAGTAGAAAAGGATTTTTGTTAAGGTATCAGTTATTTTCTTTATACACAAAGAAATGTTTTGTAGAGTATTCAATTTGAAAAAATTGGATTTGAATTCCCTGAATTCATATCAAAACTCAATTATTCAACAATTTTGTAAAAATTTTTAACTTTAAAAAGAAGGGGTTTCATTGAATTTTAATAGTCTAACATTTCTTATCAATACTATTTTTATCGTTGTCAAATCTTAACAAACTTTTGCACTTTTTAATTATATTTTTGATTAAATGTTCCTAACATGTGAATCACCAACAGGATTCCAGCTATTATTCCAAAAAATCAATTTGTACATGATGTTTATCAAATATTTTACAGGAATTTCGGAAAAAAAACAATTTTTCACTTCAATAATAATATATTTATGCAAAAACCTATGTTTTAGATCAAATGGAAAACAAAATTATCTAAATCAAAAAAAACCTCATATTTGTTGAACTTTCCCATAATACTCTCAAAGAGACTTTACAAAATAACCAAACAATTTTTCTTTACCATAATAATTACAACTATTTTGAGCCATGTTATCGAATTAGTAATTATTATTAATATTAAGAATTTCGAAAATCTAGATGAGCCAAAAAAACGCATAGATGTTATTTACAATGAAGACAAGTTTTGGAAATTTGCAAAAAAAACCTCGATTGTACCTCAATTTTCATTGTGGTTGAAAGATGATGAGATTATTTGGGATGCTGGGGTGGGATGTGAAAGTGAAAGTATTGATCAAGGAAGATCTTATGTAGATAAGAATATAAATATTTCTCTCTGTTTCTTCTCAAGATATTCATCATACTCTGGAAGTGGTGGCGTAATATATGTTTTTGGTGTTTCGTACTCAATGAATGTCAATAACTCAATGTTCTATAACTGTTTAGCAAATAATGGAGGAGCAATATACTTCGAATCTACTAATGCATGTCTCAGAATGATATGTTCTAATAGTTGTTCTGCTTCTTGGTCTCATTTTTCTTATCTTGTTGCTTCCCAATTGAATCAATTGGAGTATCTATCAGTATCAAATTGCTCTCATTCTACATCTGGATATTATTCTATTCGCTTATATACCGGCAATCAGATAGTTGACAACACAAACAGTTCAATGAACAATGCTCTTCAGACTTCAGGTATTTATATCTCATCTCCATCATCATTATCAAGCTCACACTGCACTTTCTCAAACAATAAGGTATCTCATAGCATTTGCATAGAATTCTCTTCTACCTCAGGAACAATATCAATGTCATATGCTAACTATGTTCATAACAACAGTCCTTTTAATGGAGTTGTATTTGTCAATGGAGCAGGATTAAGAATGATGATGTATAGCATATTCAATAATAATCAAAACTCGCTATTCTGTGTGTGGGAAGGTTCTCTTGAAGTATCTCATTCGTTCATAGATCACTCTGGATCATTCTCTACTTCAACTGCGGTATTAACATCAAATAATAATTCATTCACTAATAGAATCACATATCAATTACAATTCTTTAATTCTCTTCATTGTTATGCTGATATACCTCTCATAGATACAACACCACTAATAACAATCCCAAGAACATATGCTGAATGCATATTCACTCTTCAATTAGCTAATTGGAGAGAGATCGGTGTAATATTCTCATTTGCTTTCTTATATCAATTGATAATTCTAATGATATCATGAGTAAAAGGTAAATCTATGTGTGTTATTTTTAATGAAATTGTTTGGCATGTTGTGGTACCATGTGAATGTATTGATCAATGCAATCTTAAATGATATTATGCTTATAACTAAATGATTTACTCAGCTTAGCATAAATAAACGTCTTCAATGAGCAATAAATCTTTTGATTATGGATCTCCACAGAAGAAAAAGAAAGGTTCTTTATCTGAAGTTAAGTCAATGAAAGATACAGCTCAAGCTTTGATTCAGCAAAAAGATGAAGCTATCAGATTATTGAATGAAGAGATTGACAAAGCTGAAGATACTCTTAATCAAATCAATAATGAATCACGAGAAACGATCAATAAGTTGCAAAGTGAAGTGGATGAACTTGAAAAGGAGTTAGCAAGACAAAAAAGAGAATCTGATGATGAAATAAAGACAATTAAAGAGAAAAATGAGCGAGAAATAAATGAGTTAAAAAAAATACAAAAGAGTGAATTGGAAAAGCTACAATCTGATTTGAAAGAAAGTTTAAAGTCAAATGAAGAGATTGCAGCAGCCAAAAGAATGGAACAACGATCAAAGAGAGAGAAAGAATTATCGATGCTGCGTGAACAATTGAAAAACGCTAGAGAACATGCTGCTGATACTACTCTTTCCATAGCTGCCCAGAATGATGAGAAACTTCGGGCTGCTCAAGCAATAGCTGATGAGTTTTCTGCTCGTGTTCTTGCCCTTGAGAAAGAACTTGAGGAACTTGAAATTAAGAAGAAGGAAGAGTTGGCAAAAGCCAGCAAAGAAATCCAGGAGGCAAGCAAAAGGATTGAAAAGCAAGAAAAGGAAAAGAACCTAATCGCAGAGAAGTATGCGGAAGAACTTAAAATTAGAGAAAAAGATCATATTGAAAAGATGGAAGAGCTTCGAAAATCTTTTGAGCTTGAAAAGAAGGAATTGGAAATGGAACTTTCAAGAGTTACAGAAGAAGCTGATAATTTGGAAAGAATATATTACCAAATTGATCAACAAAACAAGAAGCAACTCCAAACGACATTGAAAGATATAGAAAGGCTTAAATCAACTATCAATGAGGCAAAAACAATTCAAAATGGAAAGAAGAAAACGGAACAGGAGAAAATTAAGAAACTGAAGAGACTCATGAATGAAAGTTCATCACTCGAACAAGAATTGGCTTTCGTTGAAGCAGAAATAATTAGAGTTAGATCAGAGAATGATGATCTTAGAAAAGAACTAACTAAATTAGATTCGATTGCATATTGCCACAAGGTCAAAAAAGTCTAGGTAAACATTGTTCTTATATGGAAGGTTATTTAAAAAAATCATGTGATGAACTTGAAATTATTCGAACTAATCAGATTGGAATAGGTTTGTTGAAAAATGATGAACAAAACGACTCAAGTCTCACGGATTATGATACATTTGAAAATAAATGCATAACAGCAAAAGAAAGTATTTATGATGATGATGCTTTTTGCTTTTTGGAAGCTTTTAGATGGATAACCGATGCTTTTTGTGAGATTAGTAATAACTATTCAAGTTTTTTCTTATCTTCATCCTTAATCATCGATGTGGTGGACTTTATTGATAATACCCAAGATAATGGTATTAAAATTCCTTTTGTTGCAGAAGCTATAATCAACTTGACTTGTAATTGTTATGAATTTGTTGAATCTTTATATGTCCACCATAAACAAGAAGTTATAATACTTTTATCTCTTGATCAAGAAATATCAGATATGCAATCCATTAGTTTACTACCTATTGTATATAATTTATCAAACTACATTGGTATTCCTGAACTGTGCAATGTGAGTGTTATTAATTACTATTCATTAGTAACTAAGTCACACAATCGAAATATAGTATCAGAACAGTTTTCTTTCGCCTTAATTGGAATCCTTCGAGAGAATCCCATTACTGAACCCAGTGTATTAGACTCATTAATCTCCAGTTTTACATCAATGGTTTTAAAGCGAACTAACTCATGTTCGCTTTACAACGTCTCATGGTGTATTTATTATATATTTAAAACAGGATTTGAACATAATTATAAAAATGAAAAATGTACTAATTGTTATCTAAAGACACAATTTATTGAAACCCTTTTCACATTTCTGGAAATGGATGATCATTATGTGAAGGTTGCATTATATGCTTTTTCATTTATTTTTTGCATTAATACTTGCGATTTATTGTTAGATGTTCTTGAAAGCATAAATATCAGTGCATTTTTGTTATTTTTAGATTCAGAAAACCAAACCATTGTTTCAATGGCATTAGTCCTTTTGAACAATTACGCATTGTCAGGAAAAACATGTATGGATGCTCTTTTATCCAGAAGCATTATATCAATCCTTTATGAGTTGATTTCAAAATGTTCCTTTAATGTTACAAAAAATAGCTATTTCTTATTATCTTCCCTGTTATATCATTCTGTACCATTAAACTATGAACTATTCAATGAAGAAATCATTACAAACTTAATTGAGGGACTTGCAATTTCGGATGAAGATTTGCAAACCTCAATCTCAAAGAGTCTATTGTATAAATATGATGACATTGACACCATCGATAAATGTATGCTCAACTCGGATAATCTCAATATGGTTACAACTCTATCAGATGATCCATCATGTTCATCGGAGTTATTTGAGTTTGTTAACCATATACAAGTTAGACTACAACAAAACAGAATTTCTCAATAGATACACTTCATCCATCCTTCTTTTATTATTTGCGAAACATTTATAAAAATATTTACGCAAAATGAAATATAAAGCTACAACAAATGTAATGAATGCTATTTGAGTAGAAATCAATGTCTCATATTCATCTTCATTAAGCTTGCTTCTATATACAATTTGATTCGAACAATAACTATTGTTAAAGCTTATTGGCTTCAATTTCATATTTTCATGTTTTTTTATAATACTAATTTTCCGAAATAATGGGGTACATACTGAATAATTTGAATGATATGTTGGTGTAATTACAAGAATACAATTATGACAACTAGAAATATTATTAGCATTAATTTTGGCGGAACCATTATTAATGAACACTTTAGTTAAAATAACCTCATTATTCTCTTCATTAAAGACTGTAACAATTACTTTTTGATCCCATATCGATGGAGGAATCTCGGTCATCTTCATATTCCATACTAAATCAAAGCTTATCCGATTCAGATCATTAATTCTAATTATTTGATTGTGAATCGGACTTATTATATCTTCTACTACTGCAGTATTAACAATATTTATTTGTTTCATATCGGATATTTGGTATTCTGGGAGATAAACCTCAATATAAAAACTATTAGTGTCTTGAAAGATACATGGAGCCTTAAGATTCTTAATATTCTTTGATAATATGCTTTCTTTCAACTGAAAGGTAATCCCCTTATGAATATCAATAATGCTTATAATAATTGGCGTATTAGCATCAATATTGTGAAATTGAATGCTAATAGAAAAATCAGCACCACATTGGATTATTTTTGGTATTCGAGAAACATTGAGAAAGTTTGAAACGTTGTATCTCATTTTGGTTAATACACCAAAAGTCTTCTCATTATTTGTAGGGATACTTTGTTTGGTTCCAAAAATGCTTAGGGTGGCAAACCTTATACTTGATGATGGAGCCATACCAAGCATTTCAACAAATAGGGTCCAGGTTCCTTGAGATGCTTCACCAAAAAAACCCCTTGTCATCACAAATTTCTTTTGATTATATTCAACATCCAAGTGGACAGAAGGATGCTTTAAGTATGATCTTGTTCCTGATGGTGATTCGAGATAAATTCTGAGCATTCCAAATATATTTGTTGTCAAAGAGTATTCTATTTCAACTGTTTCTATAAAAAGTATCCCATCATTCATTAGGAATTCAATTTTTAGAGGTTTCGAATGAAACCCTGGTATTTCAATCTCTGATTGAATTGCAAATGAAAGCTCAGTTTGTTCAGGAATGTTAATCCAATTCACACTTTTTTGAACAGCCAGTCCAGCATTTGTTCTACCAAAACCATAAAAATATGAATGAGAAAAGCCTGCGGCATTTGTTACCCATGATGGACATTCTGGATGATTCTTAGTGGCCGTAATAGCCAAAATAAACTGGACATCTCTCCATGTCAATTTTGGATTGGATTCCAGTATTAATGCAACAACTCCTGATACCATTGGGCATGCAGCACTTGTTCCGGTAAAATTCTTAGTACATTGATCATTATCAGGTCCTCTGGTTGTGGGAATACCAGGAAAACTCTTAAACATTTTGTAAGAAAAACCAAAACCACCTGAAGGAGCATTGACTAAAAGAGCTGTACCTCTGGTACTATAGATAGCCCTAACTCCTCTGTTATTTGTGGCTCCTACAGCTATCACAAATCTTTCTTCGGGCATCATTTTAAATGATGTATCATCTCCTAAATAGCCCTCATTTCCAGCCGCAAAAACAACAATAGTGCCAAGTCCATTCCTCCCTTCAGAGGTTGCCTTCATTAATGCATTCTGAAGGACTATAGATCTTCTTGATTGTGGGCACATATAATAATCAAGCTCGGTATTATGATAACATACATGCCCCCAGCTATTGGACTTAATTTGTGTATTAGTGTTTCGAGACAAAGACTCAATTAATGGTCGCATTTCAACATATGGGAAAGTCCGAATCTGAAAGCAAGAAAATTTGGCGTTGTAGGCGATTCCCGAGCCACAAATGCCATTAAGTTTTCCTGCTACTATTCCTGCACATGATGTACCATGAAAGCTAAATGGCTCACTCATGTTAGGAATAACTTGATAGCAATATGAACTATTAGATCTTTTTGAGTAACAATCTGGATGAAAAGACCAGCTTCTATTCAAATCGAAGTTTTCTATTAAATCCTGGTGAAAATGATGACATCCAGTGTCAGTAATAGTTATATGAACATCATTCCCAGTAATTCCCATTTTCCAAGCACCAGAAATGTTTAAATCTTCTCCATAAATTCCTCCTTGCTGTCCATTATTCAATATATGATATTGGTTGCCAGGAATAAACCCAATATCGCCAAAAAGCTGTATTTTGCCCAGTTTATCAGGCTCTTCGTGTAAAATCATCTTTCTATAATTTTTGAACCTCTTATCGCGAAAATAGACAAACGATCTGTCTTTCACACTAAACAAATGGTAACCACCAATCCTCTCCATGATTCCCCGATATTCTTGCTTTATTTCAACAAAGTACCCCACAACATCCTGAAAAATACCTCTTTCACTTTTATCTTTAGCAGTATTAGCAAGTGCCAAAAAACAAAAAAAACGCATCCTTCAACTAACTGTGAAATTATTTCGGTGTAAAGGATTGAATTCAAAAAGTTGACAATTTGATAGGCCATAACAAAAGAATAATAGTTTTGTGTGAAAAGTAATTACTATATTCAATGTCTTCCAAGTGTCTTCAGAGTGATGGTAAGCGGTATATTTTGGGACACAAGATTGGTGAGGGTTCATATTCCGAAGTTTTCCATGCAAAGATAGTAGGAGGAGTAGGAGATTTTGCATGTAAAGTTGTTTCCAAGCAGAAACTTACTGAAGAAAAGGTTTTGCCTTTATTTGAAAGCGAAATAGTGGTCCATAGACAGATGAACCATAAGAATGTAGTGAAACTGTTAGATTTTTTTGAAGATAGCTCAAATTACTACATGATTCTTGAGTATTGCAGCAATGGAGACCTTCTTCATTGGATACTATCAGAAAAATACATAATTGAATCTATTTCAAAAGTATATTTTAAGCAAATTGCTGAATCCGTCATGTATATGCATGAGAACAAAATTGTGCATCGAGATCTCAAGCCAGAGAACATTCTTATATGCGAAGATAGCTCAATCAAAATATCAGACTTCGGATTTTCAATGGTTATGATCAAAGAAGAGCCACTTACCAGTCATTGCGGGTCTCTTTGTTATTCATCACCAGAATGCATTAATGGTCAGCCATATGATGGTTTTAAAAGCGATATATGGGGATTAGGGGTAATATTATATACAATGCTAACAGGGAAACTGCCTTGGACCAAAAATGATGTAAAAGGTATTGCTAAACAAATCACAAATGGAGATTTTAAGTGCCCTTCATACATTACACCACTTTGCCAAGATCTATTGTTCAAAATGATGAACATTGATCAAAACACTAGGTTTTCAATATTTGAAGTTATCAAACACCCATGGCTTTCTTCTTGTGTTACAATAAGCAAAAATGTCTCTTCGCCTAATAGTGTTTCTCTTAAAAAAGTAGAAAACATACTGTTCAACAAAGAAAATGATATACTTTTATCCATTAACGAGCCAAATTTTGGTTCATATCATATGTTGTCAATTGAAAAAACCTCAAGAATCCTAAGCGATTCTAGTTATTCTTTGATAATAAAAAAGAAATCACCCGACCCTCCAACAGAAATCATCAAAAGAAAAAGATACAAAACTATTATAAAAACCATTCACATTCCAGTTGGGCTCAATTTTAGACCCCAAATAAATGGACATAGAAGGAACAATTCATTTTCTTGAGAGGAGGATTTGAATAACAATCGTTTCAATAAAGAAATTTTGTTTTGATTTTGTGAGGCAATTCAAAATTTCAAGCTTTTCAAATACTCTGGCTGGTCTTGAAACAAAAGATCCTTTCTTTTTGCATGAAAAACACATTAGACAATTCTGCTGAAATCATTAATAATGTTCCAAACCTTGGAAATCACCTGATATTAGACTTTTTTGGTGTTGAAAAGGATATTAATGATTATTCAACACTTGATACCATGATTCGAGGGGTTTTAAAGATCGCATCAGCAACAATCGAAAATTCATGCTTTAAGCAGTTTTCTCCCCAAGGAATAACTATTCTTTACCTGCTTTCCGAAAGCCATTTCTCGATTCATACTTGGCCTGAAAAGAAAGCACTTACTATTGACTTTTATCACTGTGGTTCATCAAGTGTCGATAATTTTAAAATAGTTGAAGAACAAATATGTGATTTTTTTGGTTGGGAACATTGTACTTCAACGCTAATTATAAGAAGAGGGCAATGTTCATCACTTGTATTCGATGACTATCCAGAAAAATCTGAAATACTTCATAATGTCAAGTTTTTGCACAGAGAAAAATCAGAATTCCAAGATATACGTGTTTATGAAACATTATCATTAGGTAGGATTCTCGTTCTTGATGGAATAATACAGATTAGTAGCTACAGCCTGCAAAATGATAATTATACAAAAGATATATGTAATAGTATTATCAAAAAGGATAGAATACCTAATGATATACTCATTATTGGAGGAGGGGATTTGATAATCGCATCTTATATTCTTGAGAACTTTCCAGAAATCGACAGTATTACTGTTTGTGAAATAGATAATAGAGTTATTGAAGTATCAAAGCAGTATTTCCCTGTAAGTTCATTAATTAATAATGGTAGGCTAATAATTAAAATTGGTAGTGGATTTGATTATATCAAACAAATGGCTATAATGAACCAAAAAATTGGTGCTGTTATAGTTGATTGTACTGATTTTGCCTTGGATGAAGATTCTCTCGCTGCAGAGCTTTATTCGACCGAGTTTTACTCTAATCTTTACCAGGTTTTAGAAATTGGATCTTGTTTTTCACAACAATTCACAAAGCCACATTACCGTAATGAGTTTGAAATTCGAGCTCGATCAGGAGGATTTAATAATATTAATGTTATTGTGTCTATAACACCAGAATATGGAGGAGAAGTCCCCATTGCTATATGTACTAAATAGTTCATTTTAATGTTTAAAAATGTATCTCTCCAAACTCGGAGATCTTTTGATCAGAAGAGTATTCAATCATTAAGAACTCAGCGAGTTATACAAAAAGCTAAAAATGTACCTGTGAAAGCAGATTCTGCGGAGAAACAGATTAAAGAATTAGAGATAACACACCAAAAGTTAAAAATTCAACGAGATTCTCTTAAAAGAAGGGAAGCTTTATTAAAAGGAGCTTTGGTGAGTATTTCAATGAGAAAAGAGATTTTTCGAGATTTTGAATCTCAAATTGGTTATCTAACTGATAGGATACAAAATAGACATGAAAGATTGAAAAGGTATGCTGAATCAATTAAGAAATTTTCATCAATGTATATTAATGATTCCGATATTATTGAATTGCATAGAGATTTGAAAATTCTTCATGAAAAATCCAAGACTTTGGGGCAAAAAGATCTTATTGATCTTAATAGAACTCTTTCTGAAAAGGCCCTTGACCAAGAAAGGCTTTTGCTCTTCCTTAAAATGCGACTTAGGCATTGCCATGATCATAGAGATTTATCAGAGCTACAATCTGTTCTAAACTCGATTATGGGTGGGGGTAAAAATGAAAGGGAAGATGATGCTATAATAGGTAAACTTCGAGATATGATTATGCGACTTAAAGATCAGATTAAAAGAGAGCATAATAGGATTGCTATGTTTGATAAACCTTACAATGAGACTCAAGAAAGCGCATTACTAATACAGAGCACATGGAGGATGTATAAAACAAAACGACAGTTTCAAGAAATTCGAAGGCAGTATTTAGAATCAAAGAAAAAAGGGGTTGAAATGAAAGAATCAGTTTAGTGGCCTTTAAATTTATCCATCCCGCTATATACACCGAGTATTTTTCCAACAAAGAAATCGAAAAACCATATTGGCATCAAACCTTGTGCTATTCTTACAAAATTATAACTCCAAGGCATGCTCAAAACACTCACATTTTTCTCAATAGAGTTAATGATTTTTCGAGCTGCATATTCGGGATTTAGTATTGGGATTATCGACTTGACTCCATCAAACATACCTGTGTTGATGTAGTATGGAGTTACTGTAGTTACATGAATTTCCTTCTTGAGTTGTTCCATTTCAAGTCTAAGGCTCTCTGACCATCCCATCACTGACCACTTACTTGAGCAATAGACAGACATCTTTGGATTAGAAATCAATCCAGCTGATGATGCAATATTACAAATATGTCCCCAATTCTCTTGTATCATTTCTGAAATGAACTCAAGTGTTATATTCATGGGAGCAACTGCATTAATGTCCATTGTTCTTTGGATATCTCTGTTTGTATGCTCATGGAAATATTTACCAATAACAATTCCAGCATTATTAATGAGAATATCTATTTTTCCATGTATTTCTTTGACTTTTTTGGCGCTTTCTTTGACTTGATTAAAATTTGATACATCCACACTATATCCAACAATTTTTCCAATTTTTGAAAGTTCATTCACAGTTTCGTTGATTTTTTCTTGATTGATATCCCAAATTATAACTTCCGCTCCTCTTTCTAGAGAATACTGGCTCATTAGTTTCCCAATTCCAGCTGCTCCTCCTGTGATTAGTACCTTTTTTCCATTAAATTTTTCCGATTGAGACATTCTTTTAGATTTTCTTATGATAAATGCCAAGTCACTAATTGTAATAACAATAATGAAACACTTCCAAAATAGAATTTCATTTACATTAATCAAGAAATTCAAAGCTGATAATGCATACAAACCAATCATTTTCAGGATAGTTTGCTTGATAATTAACTTCTTTGAAACTTTGCAATAAACAAAGTATTGAAGAACATAATACTGCATCAGAATAAAACCAATTTCACAAAACTCATTGTGTCCATATGATGAATCGAGGTAGAGGCTGAATAATATTGGAGTAATAATACAATGTAAAAAGGTATAAAACTTTTTGATAAATTTGATCTTCGGATTCGATAGAACTGCAAATATTGATAAGAAAACCAATACGATCAGAAAGGATTTCATAACCAAATCAACCGACTTTATATCAATTTGTGATATGAATTTTTGAAGCTTCTCTGAAAAATGATAAAGGATTTGGAAAAGACCAAGTGAGAAAAGACCTTCTCTTTCTAGGACGAATAGTTTAAATATTTTACGGTTTTTTATGTACTCGAGCTGGTGCCAGATTGTGAAACATGTCATTGATTGAATGATCATTTTAACAATACTAATTTCGTTATTCTTACCAATAAAATAATAGATTTTAATTATTTCGAGAGGAATATTAAGACTTGATATACATGAGTATGTGAAAACAAGTGGGGCACTGAGTTTTGGAGTTGAAACTTGCCTAATCCCAAATAATGTGAAAAACAAAAATAAATAAAGCCCATTAATTAATAATAATTGTGTCTTATTTATCATTTCATTATTTTGAAAGTATATAAAGCAAGAAAATGACATTAATTGCGACCCTAACAAGAAAAAATGCTTGGAAAACAACTCAGGTATCATAAAACTCAATCCTTTTAAAACCTTATTAACACCAAAATATGATAAGAGACCAGAATCTCTTTTCCAGTATTCAATAATATGCGAAGAACTCTTCATTACTATAATAAAAATGATTGTTGAGGGTTAACAAAATCAACTCAAATCCGATCACGATTGAGAACCACTTTCTTTACAATTTTTAACAACGTGCTTAATCAAGTGAAATGACTCAAAATTGGGTAATTAAATTATATGAAGTGCAGAATGTTGTGATTTGGGCTTTGATTTTATAACGATAGTGAATTGATTACGAAAATATCTTTATCAAAAACAGTATTTGTATTATGAGTTCACTTCATTGGTCATTTCACATTTATCGGGGAATATTGAAATACCTTTTCTTGGATCAACTCCAAGAAGATATTAAATTTTATAATTGAAGAGGATGTTTTAACAGTAATATGTCAATTCTTGCCCCCTTTAACATTGTGAATTCATTAAAAAAATTAATTCTACTTTGATATTTATTGGGAAACTCAATTATAGAATTTTTCAAAATCGATATTTGCTAATTCTTTTAATCTCTCAAAGGAATTTTCTTCTGAATATATCACTCTATGTCCAATGTATTCCCGATTCGAGAACAAAATAGTTCCAATAATATTGTTAAAAGACTTCATGAGTGAATCAACATCATGTTGGTGAATTGTATGATTGAATCCCAATCCATTATAAGCAAAAAAGAAGATATAATACTTTGAAGAATTGACATTATTCCATATGTTACTCCAGAATACCCTTTGATCATGAGCAAAAGCAACAAACTGATTTATACCATATGAATGAAAAGACAAGTCGTAAAGTCCATCACTGCCAAATCTAAGAGGATTAATTTCAATAGGTACAAAACCTTTGCTTCCTAATTTAAATTCACCATGCAAGGGGAAAGATGAGATTTTCAAATAAGCCCCCAATTTCTCAAAAAAAGCATATGCCAAGTTAAATATTGAGTTGTGTACTGACATATTTGAATAATATAATGAGTCTTTGTATAATAAATTATGTGGGATTATATGGTGATAGATATTGAGAATTACTGGAATTCCTTGTGCATCATAATACATATCTATTGCATATTCTTCACCATCAATATAATCTTCCAATATGAAATCTTGAGTGGATACAATTTCATTCGAAAACAAATGGGAACGAGAGTTCAATTCATGGATTATGCTGTCTTTGGTCAAAAATAAATCTGTTTCTGTGTTAATAATTCTTACTCCACTTCCAAAATACCCCTTTATTGGTTTAATAACATAATCTCTTCCATTTTCCAAAACAAGATTTGGTATTTCACTGATATTCACTTTGGAAAATAACATACTGGGATATAAATTACTCACTAGTTGTCGAAACAAATGCTTATCTTTAAAAATTTCGATCATGTTAAGCATGGACTGATTAGATATTCTTGTAATGATGGAGTTTAAACAACATTCTGATGTTAAGCATATTTTATCAGTTGGACCAAATACTAAGTCATGGGGAATCATATCATATTTCAAAACAGTGATGTTTGGATCTTCAATACTAAGCAAAGAACTGCCTGGGAATATTTGGTCAGCAATGATCCAAGTCTTCATAACAAATAATGAAAGATTTGAATACTTTAATTGAAAATATGACCACACATGTTAAATTTGTTTAATGTATATTTAAAAAGTGAGGTAGTTTAGGTAATTTTTGAGAAATATTGAAAAGAAACTGGTTAATAATTGAAAAGATGTATTAAACATTTCTAAATATAATTTTTGATTGATTATGGATACACTGGATCATAATCACCTACAATTCGAAAAATGTTATAATACAATGACCCAAATGGATGGATGAACAATTTTCCATGTATTTGTTTGATGAATAAACGTTGGTATTCATGAGGAAAAAATTGAATTATCATGGAAACTTGAAAAATATTCTCAACTGAAATACCAAAGAAATAGGAACAGGGACTGATGAATCACTCATTAGGAAATGTATAATAGCATGATTTCTAAATACTTATTCTTGAAAACTAATCCAAATAAACCTGAATGTACTACAGAATAATAAACCTCTCTCCCTTTTTATTCTATATATTTCAAATCAACCTTCTCTAAAACAATATTTGAACAAGAAATACTATATATGAAGAAAACTTTGCGATTCTATGTGATTTTGATTGATATGGAGGTACAGTAAACTGAGGAATGCAGTTATTTGGGTATTCAAAATCAATAGGGAATGTTTTAACGGAAGTAGTGTATGTTATTCCAGAATATGAAAAGTCCCCATAACAAGTTACATATATGCCAGCATTATAATAGTGAAGCTTTGGATGGATATTTTGGAAAATATAGCAACTTTCGAGACGGATTGAAGATCTACAAAAGGCAAAAAACGCAACAGTACCGGTATTCTTAATTATATTGATATGAGACATGGTGTAAATCGAATCAGATGGGTGACAAATACCTGATGAATATCCGAGATGGTATTGACAAAAAGAAAAAACAGCATTTTGGCAACATGTTGGCTCAATTACACATGAATATAGCTTATTCTTGTTGCTCGTGCTGTTTAAAAACTGAAGTGTACATTGTAAACAAGATATGTAAGTGCTATATGAGGCAGTATTGGTACCTGTCCAACAATTAAACACGGTGGAAGAAACAAAGCTAACTCTGGTCAAAATACCCAAATAAAACAAATTACCAGCTCCAGAACTAGATCTACAGAGCTCATAACAACAAAAACTCATATTGATACTCCCACTTGTTTTATATATGGCTCCTCCATTAGTTGATGAATACACATTTAAAAATACCACTCGGTGCAAAATAAAACTATAGGAACTAGAATCAGCAATGGCTCTATTCCCAATATTCTGAAAAACAGAGTATTCAATTGAAATCTCCTGAGAAAATGGTCCTATTGTTTGAGAATACATAAAAAAACCATCATAAACACTGCTTACCCTTATACAACTACCAATACACTTCTGAAAACTCGATTCGGAAATGGAAAGTTTGTCCATGGAAAAAATATTGCAAGAAATAGTTCTAAAAGAGAAAAACTTCGCAATATTCATTCGATAACGTGAGAGAATAAATGGAGAACTCTGGTAAACACAAGACACACCCAGCGCTACAACACTTAAATTCATTGAAATTTTTATAAAATTAAAGTTGTAAAAAATAAGAGCAATTGTGTCGTTTTCTTCTGTTTGGTAAGGAAAGTACTCATCATTTTAGTATTATCGACTCTAACCCATAGGAGAACAGATTTAACTGCATAACCAGTGCTTAGATCGATAGATGGGCCAGGAAACACATTGTCATTAACCCACTTCGAATAACAGCCAATGGCATAATACCAATAATTATGACCTGCGGAACCATCAAATGCAGATTGAGTGAAAGAAGACTTAACTAAACCTCCCCAATACATCCCCGAGTATGTAATATCGACTCCCTCGTATCCATCAGCTTTCTGACCTTCAACTTCGGGGTTGTCTTTAGGGTTGTGCGTTTGTCGCCAGCGATTATACTTATTAAACTCTGGATATTCTAAAAGAAACTCATATTTATCATTATACTTGTACTTAGAGTCAATTTCTCCAATAACACTAAACTTCCTACAACTAGAACACTTCAATACCTCTGAATAGTTATGGAAATAATCTCCAATAGATGAATCATGATAGAAAATCTTAAACCAGGTGGCTCCTTTAAAAAATTTGCTTTCACTAACAACTTGAGAAAGGAGATAAACAAACATTAATCGTTTTACAATTCATGATTGATTCAACTGTTGAGGAGAAAATGAGTTCATAGAAGTACTGGATATCATTTAATATGCATGTGAGAGGAGATATCACTCAATGGATAACATGATGTGGACTTGGAGGATTGATTACCTTCTCTGGATGATTCATTATGATGACATATGACAATTGTTGGAATATAACATTAACCAATTCTGGTTCATAGTAATTCAATCTTAAACATTAATGATTAAGATGGCTCATTTTCATCAATATTCAGAAAGAAATCTCTGTAAGATCCATTTGAGAGTATTCCAAAATAGCTTCATTGTGACATTATGCCACTTTTAATGGACAAAAAAATAGCATTAGAAAGTTATCTATATGGAGATGATTTGGATTATTCATTTGATATACTTGATTTGGAATTTTGGGTTGATAGAATTGTTATGTTCCCATCTCTTCGTCCATTAAAAATAGAAAAAGTTGTTAGGTTGTGTTTATTTTTCCGCCATAACACTGATTTTTGCAGAGAACTGATAAAAAGAGCTAAAGATTGCGTATATTTGATTTTTCAACTATACAAGAGAGGTTTTTTTGAGTTTAATGATTTTGGGAAAATAATAAGTAGTTGTGATTCATTCATTTTTTGTTATTATTTTCGGAAGGATATAATTAATTTTGATTCATTTATTCTTCAAAAAACAAAACCACCTTATATTGATGAGTTATTCTTCAAAAATCTGAATGAAATTGACCTCTTAATAGAATATGGATTTCTTCCATCAAGCATTGAGTACTGTCTTAAATATGATGACGTTGATGTATTTAAAACAATCAATATTTATAACCATAAATATGCTAAATGGAGTCCATTTGAATGGAGTACGAAACCAAAGTCTCTTGATTTTTTGTCATTTTCTGGTTTTTTTGGATCAATCAAATGTTTTAAGTTTATAATGGTGAATGGAAACATGATAAATGCTGATGTGTTAGCATCTGTTGTTTGCAGTGGTTCTTTTGATTTATTCCATTGTTGTTTAAATGAACAATCGCCTTCAGCAGATTGCTTATGTAAATCATCAGAGTTTTGTCATTTATCTTTATTAAGTTTCATGATTTTTATGGGAATTGAGGTGAATTCACAATCAGAAAACATTTTTATTATCTTTGTTTAATGACTCCTCTTCATTGGTCCTCAAAAAATGGTCATTTGAGTATTGTTGAATTTTTGGTTAATAATGGAGCAGATATAAATCTTAAAGATTATTATGGTACAATTACTATTATTTAATGACTCCCCTTCATTATTCATCTCAAAATGGAAATCTAAGTGTTGTTGAATATCTTGTTAAAAATGGAGCCGAAATAAATTCTCAAAATATAAATGGAATCTAGACATTTTTTCCTGGACTCCCCTTCACTATTCAGCTAATAATAATCACTCAACTATTGTAGAGTATCTTTGTGGACCATGGAGCAGATATATATATATTTGATAAATATAATTATAATGCTCTTTGTTATTCAGCCCAAGAAGGTCATCTTAGCATAGTTGAATTTCTGGTTAAAAAAGCCTCATATATGAAATCTGAGTTATTGAATGTTGTGCATTTGAATCTTTATGGACGCCCCTATGTAGTTCAGCTCAATATGGTCATATTTGTATTGTCGAATTCTTAGTGAGACACGGAGCTGTCATAAATTCCAAAAACAATGATGTTATTTACATTATCTTATCTGGGCCCCAATTCATTGTTCTGTTCAAAATGGCCATTTGAAAGTTCTCGAATATCTGGTAAGCCAAGGAGCCGAAATAAACTCAATGAATAGCGCCTTTAAAAAACTAAGATTTCTGAGACTCCTCTTCACCTTGCTTCCAAGAAAGGAGATCTTAATATTGTAGAATTTTTGGTAATTAAAGGAGCTGATATTAATGCAAAGAATAATACTGTTGAGATTTGATGATTTTGTATACTCCGCTTCACCTTGCTGCAAATAAAGGCCACCTTATTGTTGTTGAGTATCTAGTTGATCATGGAGCTGATATTCTTTCAGAGAATACAAATGGGGAGATTCCCCTTCATTTGGCTTCTAGAAGAGGACATCTTAAAGTGGTTGAGTTTTTAAAAAGAATAATTATTCAAAATCAAAACACAGATGTATCTACCATACCATGAAGAAACAGTAATTTTTCATGTTTGACATTGGCATTTAGAAAAAACAAAGAAAATCTAAATTAAATATGAAAAAAGCACTCAACATTTCCATAATTCCGAAAAGTGTTATTCTATTAACACTAATGGATATATTAATTTGGTTGAGGAATTATCAAATCTCAATTCTTTAAATTATAAATGAAATATTATTAAAAACCAGGAATAAACATAATCATCTCAAGGGAAATAGATTTTAATCAAAAAGAAGTAATGTTGTGATGCCAAGAAGTGGAATAAATCGCTTTGCAAATTTTAGTTTTGATCTTAATGTGCTTAATATGATAGTGTTATCAATTCTAACCCATAAAAGCACTTCAGAAACCCCGTAATAGGTATTAAAATCAATTGCAGGACCTGGAAACTTATTAGCCTCTGGCCATGGTTCATAAGAACCGATTGCAAAAAGCCAATTAATATGACCTGTTGAACCATCAAATGCAGATTGAGTGTGAGAAGATTTAACTATCCCGCCCCAGTATCGGCCAGGATAGTATATTTCCATATCTTCATATCCATCTGCTTTCTGACCTTCAACTTCGGGGTTGTCTTTAGGGTTGTGCGTTTGTCGCCAGCGATTATACTTATTAAACTCTGGATATTCTAAAAGAAACTCATATTTATCATTATTCTTGTACTTAGAGTCGATTTCTCCAATAACACTAAACTTCCTACAACTAGAACACTTCAATACCTCTGAATAGTTATGGAAATAATCCCCAATAGACGAATCATGATAGAAAATCTTAAGCCAAGTGGCTCCTTTAAAAAATTTGCTTTCACTAACAACTTGAGAAAGAAGATAAACAAACATTAATCGTTTTACAATTCTCGATTGATTCAACTGTTGAGGAGAAAATGAGTTCATAGAAGTACTGGATATCATTTAATATGCATTTGAGAGGAGATATCACTCAATGGATAACAAAATGTGGACTTGGAGGATTGATTAGCTTCTCTGGATGATTGATAATGATGGAAAAAAGGTGATTATCATACTAAAACGGAAAAAAAGAAAACAATATTTCTTAAAATAGAATCGAATTTGTTGATTTTGGTTTGTTGGTTTTGGGTTGAACAAAAAGGGATATTAAATGAAATGCAGGTACCTACAGTATACTGACAGGAAACATCAATAGAAACAGAAGCAGACGAAAATAAATAAATTGTGTTTCCTGAAATATGATTGATTAGGGATCGATATACTTTCATCGTTGAAACTGATGAGGCAAAAAGAATTAATGTGTTATATTTGAATACTGAATTATCCACAATGATTTCCTGGCATTTTTCTGCATAATAACAACCATATTGTGAGTGAGGAGTTGAATTGTTAACAAAATTGGAGTTACAAAATGAAGATATGCTATCATAGTATATAATTCCAATGTAATATATAGATTTGCTGTTCATAAATGAGCAATATGAAATTTTTGATACTGGCATTATCCTTAAATATAGTAAACAAAATGAATAGGAAATATGATTTGAAGAATTAATCATATATGACGTATGGTTACCTTGGTCCAGAAATACATTTCCAATTACAGGACTGTTAGGATCATTTGAGCACTGTGCTAGAGATACTGAGTCAAATAGACCAGGCTTGCTATTAGAGTTAGTCATATAGCAAAATTGTCCCCTACTCGAAGCAGAAGTCACCGAGCATAAACCTGCGCAAACATTCTTCAGAACATATCCACCAAGTTCTTGAACTTTCAAATATATTGCGCCACCATATTGAATTGCGCTACAATTCATAAAAAATGAACCCTCTACAACGATATGGGTTTTCAAAACACTCTCACAAGAAATAGCCCCTCCATTATTAACACTGGCAAAAAGATGTGAAAATAAACAGGAAAAAATGTAAAAACAACCATTATTCATAACGTATCGAGAATTAGTTGTGACATTCAAATGAGAGTCATTCGGAAAATATAAACTAAAGCTGTGCAGTAAAAAGATAATGTTCATAAATAAACGATTATGTAAATTAATGACCCTTTTATGGATTCATTTTGGATTTCCAATTCATTTTATTTTGAACAAACCTGATATCTATCATCAAAATATCCTATTTGAACATAGGGATGTCAAAATGACCCCATTTAAAAATTTATTCAAAATTAGGGGTCATAATGGTTGGTTTTTCGGGTCAAAGAAGTATTGAAATAATTGAAGAGAATTCGATTATATAAATAACTGTATTAAGGTAAAAAACTAATTTTCTAAGGTTCAAATTCAGAATAAAAAAATCGTTTTTGGGTCATGTTCTCAAAAGTTGAGAAAAGTTGGGGTCAAGTAATCGTTTTTTGGGACTAATTCTGAGGAAAACGATAATAATTTGATTCATGATCGATCCAAAAAGTATGTATTTCTCCGTGATTATTGGATTTCAAAGATAAAAAGTATTACAAAAAATTGTTGTATTTTAATGGTGAGTGGGGAGAGAATTCCAAAAAATCATCCGAAAAAAAATTTTTATGTCAGAAACTTGACCCCCATTTTTTAAAAAATGTCCCCCAAATTGATTTTTTATACCCCAATTAACATCCCTATTTGAACAATAGAATGAAAGAAATTAACGCCTAATAACTGATGGTTCGGCTGTTTCTTTGTGGTTTGTCTACTTGCAAACAGTTAAATCATTTTATGAAATATTGAAACAAATTGGTCAAATTAATGGTTGATTCTTTGGTTGATTTTGAGAATTCCCTTTATGGAGAGTGTCCTGTGTTTAGAAAGACTGATATCATTGATATGGATTTTTGGGTTGATAGATTAGTATCACTTCCATCAATTAGGCCCTTCTCTCTGGATAAAGTTGTTGAACTATGTATTATGTATTGTGAAGTGCCTGGCTTCAAGGAAAAGTTATTAGTGTGTGCCTATGAATCGTGCATTGTTTTGTTGCATAGACTGTTTTTACTAGGAGTTTTTTCATTCCCCCAAATTAAAGAATTATTGTTTAAGGAAAAAGACCTACATAAAGGATATTATTTTCGAGATCAATTTGTGGATTTTGAAAATGATTACTGTAGTATTTTTTCAAGATTCTTTTATTCTTCTCGTTATGAAAATGAAAGTGATATTGACATACTAATTCAATATGGTTTTTTACCATCAAGTGTTGAGTATTGCCTTAAATATGATTCTGAAAAAGATTTACTTCGTCTGATGGAGAATTCAGTATTATTACATGAACAAAAAGCTTCATGGTGTAAATTTGAATGGTCCAGAAAACCAATTGATTTAAGTCTGTTAGGATTTGCAGGTTATTTCGGATCAATCAAGTGTTTCAAGTGGTTGGTGTTAAATGGTTGTAAAATTACCCAAGAAGTGATGAATTGCATAATTTGTAGTGGTAATTCCATTTTGTTTCATCTGGGGATTTCTCCACAGTTTGATATTTCCGAAATGCTGTATTTTGCATCTGAGTTTAATCAAATGGAGTTTTGTCAGTACTTATTTGAAATGGGGGCGAGTTTAAATATTCAAAGTGAAACTAATAATTACGGAATAGATACATATGACTTTGATAAAATATTGTGTCCTATTCATGTTGCTTCTGACAATGGTCACTTGAGATTGGTGAGATTTCTTGTTGAGAATGGGGCAGATATAAATTCTCTCAGTTATTTTAGAGAAACTGCATTAATTAAAGCTTTAAAAAGGAAGAATTTAGCAATATTAAACTATTTATTAAGCAAAGGAGCTGATTTCAATATTAGGAATAAGAATGACATGAGTGCCATTCATTTTTGTGCAATCAAAGGATTTTTTGATCTCATGGAGTTTTTTTGTAATAATGGAGCAAATATCAATTTAAAATCCTTCATCAACCACATAGAGTACGGGGATTTAGCTTTTATAGAGTCTTATTCTCCATTATCGTTTTCATTTGAAAATGGACACTATTCTATAGTGGAACTATTAATTAAAAATGGTGCAGATGTGAATAGTTCTGGACAAAATGGAAAGAGATTAATTCACCACTATGCTGCTAATGGGGATTTGGAAGCAATTCAAAAACTCATTAGCCTTGGCGCTGAAGTGAATTGTTTGGATGACTCAAATTATTCTCCCTTGCACATGGCCTCATTAAATGGTCATCTTCATATTGTTGAGTTTTTACACAAATTGGGTGTTGAAATGTATTCACACAGAAATAATGCTTCAGCTCCCATTGACTTAGCTTCCTCAAACGGCCATTTAAACATTGTTGAATACCTTCATATGAATGGTGCTGATGTAAATCCAAAGGATAATCAATATTCGGCTCCAATTTACTTAGCTTCCTCAAATGGCCATTTAAACATTGTTGAGTATCTTCATATGAATGGAGTTGATTTGAATTACAAAACAAGAAAAGATTCCACACCATTATTGGCCGCTTCATCAAATGGGCATTTAGATATGGTTGAGTTCCTCCTTAATAATGGAGCTAATCCTAATATCAAAGATAAATATCATATGACTCCTCTGATTGGTGCTTCATCCAAAGGATTTGTCAAAATTGTGGAAACTCTTTTAAAAAGAGGTGCAGATATAAATGATGTATTTTTCCAGAAAAGATTCAAAAGAATGGTTTCATATTCATCTCTCCATATTTCAACTCAAAATAATCATTTTGAAACATTGAAAAGTCTTATATCACATGGAGCTAATATTAATTTGCAAGATTATGATGGAAATACATCCCTTCATATAGCTTCAAAACAAATTAACTCAAATCTAGTTGAATACCTATTAAAACATGGTGCAGATCCCAATATTCCTAATATTGAAGGAAGAACTCCAATATTCTGTCCACATATTGAAATCTTTGAGAGAAGACATAATGTATTTGAATCAATTTTAGGTATTACACCATCTTTCGATAAAAAAAAATTATTGGAAACCTTGATGAATTCAAAATTAATTTTGGAGTATTTGATGAATTCATCTTCAAATCTTAATGTTATTGACAAATATGGATGTTCTGCTCTTTTTTATTTGTTAATGTCATTGGATATTGACAGTTTTATTTGCCTTATCGAAAATGGGGCACATTTACATATTGAATATGAAAACCCACAAAGAATAGCCCTAATATCGATAGTTAAAAACCAACACCTATTAGAATCAACCTTCAATTCTCTATCAATGTCCTTCCTTGAAATGAAGAATATGTTAAGCCTTATTCAATTAGTATCAAAAGAGGGACTTCTAGAGGAAATTAAATTTCTTCATAAACATGGTACAGATATTTTAAAAAAAAATGAAAATGGAGATACACCCATTCATATTGCTTCTTCAAATGGACATTTAAATGTTGTTGAGTATCTAATGAATAATGGAGCCAATATTGACATAAGAAATGAAAATGGAGATACACCCATTCATAAGGCTTCTTCAAATGGACATTTAAATGTTGTTGAGTATCTGATGAATAATGGAGCCAATATTGACATAAGAAATGAAAATGGAGATACACCCATTCATAAGGCTTCTTCAAATGGACATTTAAATATTGTTGAGTATCTGATGAATAATGGAGCCATTATTGACATAAGAAATGAAAATGGAGATACACCCATTCATAAGGCTTCTTCAAATGGACATTTAAATATTGTTGAGTATCTGATGAATAATGGAGCCATTATTGACATAAGAAATCAAAATGGAGAAAAAGCAATACACTTAGCAGAAAAAAACTACCACAAAATGATAGTAGAGTTTTTTGAAAGGGCAAATATTTCAAATGAAGAAAATATTCGATCCCTTCATTATTCAATTTATCATAAAGAAATTGCTAATATTCATGACTTGATTCAAACAGTAAGAGATATCAATACTGAAGATAAAAATGGTAACACACCTTTTCATCTTGCGGTTACAAATTCTGACCTAACAATCATTCAAATACTCTTCGACTCTGGAGCGGATATAAATTCAAAGAATAATAATGGCGAAACACCACTTCATATTGCATCAACAAAAAGAAACCAGAAAATCATTGAGTTTATTGTAAATAAAAGAGCAGATATAAATTCAAAGAATAATAAGGGAGAGACACCACTTCATATCGCATCAAAAGGAGGAAATCTGGAAAGAATTGAGTTTTTTGTTAGTAAGGGAGCAGATATAAATTCAAAGAATAATAATGGCGAAACACCACTTCATATTGCATCAATAGAAGGAAACCAGAAAATCATGGAGTTTTTTATTAGTAAAGGAGCAGATATAAATTCAAAGAATAATTTGGGAGAGACAGCCCTTTTCATTGTATCAGGAATTAAATATATTAACCCTGTTAAATTCCTTCTATCAAAAGGAGCTGACATCAATGCAAAAACAAATAGTGGTCTTCTTCCGATTCAATATGCATACATATTAGGAAAGCGGAAAGTTTTCAAGTATTTGCTGGAATCAAAGGAAAAACATGAAATGATAGATAAGTAAAAGCTTAATAATGAAGATTTTCATAAAGAATACCATTCAAAATGGCAATTTGTAACAATTATGGCTATAAGTGATGTTAATCCAAAGTTCTGTTTTATTCATCAATGAATAAAAAGTCAAACTAAAGGATAAACACTATTTTTCAGTTAACTATCACTCATATACTCGTATTATTATGAATTTTTCATTTTAATCAATAATTAACATAAACCTTATGCATTCTTTTTGAAGAACAAATCCATACACTTAATTGATAAATGCACCATTGAGAATACAAATGATACTTATTGATCTATGGTTAGAATATTCAGAAAAACAAACATACTTGATCTAAAAATGAAAGACCTTTGTGGTGTTATAAGTAGTTTTTCTGGTATTCTAACCCATAGTCTCACCTGAGTTACGGTGACACCCGGGCCAGGAAACGCAGGTGTATAAAATTGGCATATTGCTCCAATCGAATACCACCAAAAAGGAGTTTGGCCGGCCGCACCATCGAGTAGTGTACAATCTGAATCAAGCGATTTTACAAGACCACCCCAGCTATTGACAGTCCAATTAGCCCATATATTAGCATATCCTGTAGCTTTATAGCCCTTTCTCTCTTGATCAAAAAGTGGATTCAGAGTTTGGACCCATCTATTGCTCCCAGCTCTACCGGGATACTCAAGCAAAAACTCAAATTTATTATTAAACTTGAATCTTTCATCAATTTCAGACAATATGCTATACTTTTGGAGACCATCACAATTTATTGCTTCATTGTGATTTTCGAAAAAAACACCACCAGTAGAATTGTGGTAGAATGCAAGAAGCCAATGTGTGCCATGTTCTACCTTAATCTGATACCTGGGTGAATATAGAAAAAAAACAAAAAACATAATAAATAAATGTTTTAATCCTCGAAAACAGAGAAGAATTAAGCATTAAACAATTCCATCATATAAAAACGGTGGTTAACTATCGTGTTTTGTAAGAGAAATGATTGCAGAAGTATTTGAGGTCCGTTTTTGGGAACAGCCACCCGAAGCTTATCAAGGAAAGCTTCCGTTTGTTGTGACAAATTTAATAGCCGAGCTTAATAATCGCCATGCAGAAAGGGTTGAAGGAATATTTCGATTGAATGGTTCCGATAGCAAAACGAAGGGCCTGATTGAAATGATAGATCATGGTCCTATCAGTGACTGGAGCCAGTTTGATGATATTCACACTATTTCGACTGCTTTGAAAAGGTTTTTCCGCCAATTATCTAAGCAAGAGCCTTTAGTACCTTTTAGGTATTATGATCAGTGCCTTGATGCTGCAAAATGTTCCGTAGAGGAGTCTATTCCAAAACTTATTCAAATTACCAAAAAATTAGATCATGGAAGATATATTTTGTTATCTTATCTTCTTAGATTCCTCAATTTTATTTCCAATTATTCCACAGTTAATTTAATGAATGCTAAAAATCTTGCGGTCTGTTTTGGTCCCAACATTATTTGCTCCGATAAACCAGAGAGTCCCACAGCAATGCAGCAAAGCCTGCTTTCGAACTCCGCCCTTGAAACAATGATCGAGCACTATGAGAAAATATTCGACCCTAAAGAACTTACAGAAGATCTTATGTGCACACCAGAAGATATTAAAGCGTTTTCTGTTCCTCCACTTAAATGGTCCCATGTTGTTCATTTGATCGCTCGCAATAAGCTTCGCACTCAGTTTGGTACAATTCCGTATATACCTCAGCCTAATATGCATGTGGGTATGGCTCTTCAAAGGCCTAAACACGCTCCACCTCCAATATCAGATACTGATGAGGTAGTACAATCACAGCCTTCATTTGTAGAAGAAACTCACAATAAATCAATGAAAGGTTTCAAACTCGGAGAAGATGATGTTTTCATCCCTCCTCCCTCAGCAACTGTCAAGAGAAGTGCAAAGAAATCAACCAGACCTCCCACCAGACCTAAGAGAAACGAAACTGAAGAATAAATTTTACGATTTACAAACGATTATTTAGACTAACGTATAAATGGATCCAACAAGATTTATATACGACCCAGCATCTTCAAATAGTGATAGGGGGCTGACACACAGTCACCAAGATCGTGCAAAAGACTTAAAACAATATATAGATGATGGAGGTGATTTGAATATTAGAGTTACTTTTTTGTTTTTGATGTTCTTTTTTTGTTTTTCCTTTTGGTGTATCTTTTTTGTTTATAATTCTCTAATTTTCACAGCAATTAAACTTAGAAATCTAAATGCTATTAACTTACTTATGTCATGTGAGATAGATTTAACAGGGAGAGATATGCATGGTGTTTCTTTTGGGTTTCTCGTACATTCCTTCATTTTGCTGCTGAATATGGATTTCCTACACTGATTTTGAATTTTTTCCAGAAAAGGCTAAGCCAAACTGCTGAAAAATGGGTTTCTTTATTGCTCATAGAGTTATTTTTAATATCATTTTAATACACCAATACACAATTCGGCATATTCTACATTCGAACAGTTTATTGCCGTTTTAAAGCCTTATGGAGTTCCAAATCCATTGATATCCGAGGCTGAAGCTGCTGCTGCTGCCGAAGAAGAAGCTGCAATTGATGAAAAGAAAAAACCTGATCAAATACATTTGTATCAAGCATTGTATGATGCCGGAGTTGATACAATGGCTGGAGCTACTCATGGAGAAACACCATTTCATCTTGCAGCTGCTTCTGGTAACAAAATGAGTATTTCTATTTTGTATTCTCTGTTTTCTAAGATTTTGGTAAAGGATAACTGTGGACTCACACCATTGCATTATGCTGTTAGAGAAGATTGCACAAAAGCTGCTGATTATCTCATCAATCTTGGTGCTGATCCCAATTCACGCGATTCAGAAGGAAATGCTCCAATTCACTATGCTGCTATAAAGAATTCAGTAGACTGTGTTAAGATTTTGCACGCAAGAGGTGCCGATTTGAATGCAAAAAATGCTGTTGGCAGAACAGCTCTTCATTTTGCATCTGAAATGGGTCATATTGAAATTGTTTCAGAACTCTTGTCCAAATCAGCTGATCCAAACGTAAGAGATATCAATGGGGTTTCTTTATTATGCATTGGGCACCACTTAGACTCTCTATTAAAGAAAAATTTGATGACATCAGCAAAATCCTGACGGAACATGGGACACGGCCTTACTAAACACTCGTTTTATTGCCCTGTTTTTAAAAGGTGCCATTATGTGTGAGGACGAAAGACTAGAGTTTTTAAGGAGGGAAGTGGCTAAAAGAGACTCAATCTCTGATCAACAAATTATTACCAATGAAATGGAAGAAGAGGAAGATAATTGGGTTCGATGCGATGAATATGGAAATGAGAACGTTTTAACCTTCCCGTTTTTATATGATAATAATGATGAAATCCAGCAAAAAGCAATTGAAGTTGTAGAATTTACGACTAAAGACTTAATGAACCATCAGTTCGATAAAAAAGGGAATATTATTCCTAATGAAGAAGAATCAGATTCTGTATATGATGATTCTGATGATATTACTATTGACTACAGCTTAGCTGCTCATTCTTTTCAACAAATAATGGATTTACTACCAAATAGAAGCACTGTGAAAGATGCCCTTTTATTCTATAAGCCAGAATCAGATGAGTTTATGCAAATCACTAATGCAGCTACATTGCTCATATATATGGGGTACTTCGACATCTACCAAATGAAAAGGAAAAGGATCCAAAATCATCTTGAGAGATGTAAAGAGGAAATACGATAAAAGTGACAAGCCTGTAAAATGGAGAACAGTATTGTTAGTGATGAAATCAGTCCGATTGTTAAACCATATATTAGGACCAATGTTCCATCTTGGACTCGAGAGAATAGAGCCGAATCTATAGTTTGTTTGACAGAATTTGTTCAGGATCAAGTGAAACAGCTTGATAAAGCTCAGGAATACTGCCAGAATTATAAACCTCCTCAGCCAAGAAGCTATACAGATAATGGGTATATGTTTATATCGGTTATTGGGCATTACAGTACTGAAGTTGAAGAACAAATGTGGGAGTTTATTAAGGAATCTGTCAATCAAATGATAGAACTTGCAAATTGTTTAATTGGACTACTCAAAAAACATGGGAATGTTGCCGTTGACTCGGTTCAGTTTTGCAATGATATGAAAAATCATTTTTCAACCCATCAGACTTTAGTGCACTTGATATATCTCAGGAAAGCACTGAAGAACAAAATGAAAATGATTACTGACAGATGTACTCTTCCTGATTATGATCACTTTTTCCAGCTTCATCTTTCAACAGCTTTTCATTCTCTTGATGCTGATACAAGTTATTCTCCTCCTTCTGGTTTAGATTTGGTTGTTGAGGATTACATACGTCACTCCAAGTACTATGTAATGCTTGATCCAATTGCTCGTGTTGTTGCTAATGGTGATGTCAAAGCTGCCTTAATTGCACTCGCTGAAATGGCTGAGATTCTTCATATAGAAGTTAAAGGCATCAATAAGCAAACAAAAACATGTTTATATACTTCCATCGTTCGGTCTGTTTTTAATGAAGCGTATTCTCTTTTTCCAGAATTGAACAGATTTGCTTCAGCCAATGATGCTTTCATGAAAAAATGTGATTTGTTTTCTAATCAAACCATTGCAGATTTAAGACTACCCGAAAAAATTGTTAGAGAGTATACTCCAGGAATGCCTGTTAATTCTCTTTTTCGAAGAAAGCAGATTAATTTAATGAAAGAGATGGAGTTCATGATGAATCCCATTGATTTAATGTTGCATATTCACAAAGCAGTCAAAACTATACGCAGGTACTTTTCCACAGATGCTAAAGATCTCACATATGATGACACAAAACTTTTATTGTTAGTATTAATATCGGTAAGTCCCCCATCTAATGCAGTTTCTATTGCAAGATTTTTATTCCATTGGAAAGACTTGCATTTAAATCCAGTTATTAAGGATGCAACAATGTACTTCATTGGTGCTGTTGAGATAATTTTTTCGATTGAAGGTATTCAAGACGAATAAAACTAGTTTTTTTCTCCTTCTAATTTTGCTTCTAATTCTCTTATACGCCTCTTGCACACTGCACATCCATCAGTAGGAATAGGTCTCGATGAAAGTGACGCAAACTGGGTTCTAAGTGACCTTAATTCATTCATATGCCTGTTTTCAATTTCATCTATTTGCCTCCGTAGTGCAGCATTCTCTGCTTTAAGTTGAGTAAGAGCCCTGCTCTCTGACATAGGAGTGGCAGCAACTAGTTGAAGAAGAGGCGATTTTGATGCCAATGCCGCACGAAGTTTTGTGATTTCTTCGTAAGAGATCTGTTCATTCATTAATAGTTTAATTGTTTCTTTCTGCGAGTCAATTATATGCCTTTGTTGTTTGGCCAATTCTTGTAATTTCTCAATTTCTTTGTCTTTCTCGTTATTGATTTCAATTTTCGGTTTAGGCTGCAAAGGTCTCACAAAAACCTTATGGGATTCTTCAACAACTACTACTTCATCCTGTTTCGCTGGTTCTTCTTTCGTTTCTTCGGCTTTCACACTAGTTTCGGAGACAAAATCCTCATCGAAGGATCCTGACATTAAATATTAAACGTCCATTAAGATCGTTAATGAAAATGCAGGAAAAAATATCTTTAATTACTCGTGATTTGATAAAAGGAAGTGTTGATTTTAAAGATATTCCTGAAAATTTGCATAATGAAATATTTAATTACCTCGAAGAAACAAAAAAAAAGTATATAAGGCAGGGGGATGTTGATAATTTAAAGATTTTGCAAAAGATTATTGCAAAATTAAAAGGAAAAATAGCAGAAAACAAGGAAGAGTTCAAAGAGAAACGATTATTGGCTAATTTGCATCCTCAAAAAATAAGTGTTCCTCTGGAGTCACTCGAGAACATAGTCGAGGATATTGCTAATGGCGAGGAAGTTATAATTGATGAGCCTGAGATATTGCCAGAGCTCGCTAGTTTTACCAAGAAAAAGACTGATATTTTGTTATTAGAAGGAGAGTTTGAAGATGCCCAGCTATATGAGGATATTCATTCGACAATATGTCAAGTATTTCCATCTCATTCTAGGAAAGGTAAAAAACAACAGGCTCTTTTAGATATTAGAAACAAAATATCAATTGCTAAGCAAACCCATTATAGACTCATTCAAGAACGAGAGAATTTAAAACTGAGAATGAATTTAATAACAGAACAAAATGAGGTCGATATTAGGTCAAAACATGATGAAGAACTATCAGCTTTTGATGAAGAAACCTTGAAAATGCCCCCTGCTTTTTTTCCAAAGCATAGTCAAAGGCTTTTTGAATTAAGGGAAATAGAAAAACATTTGGTTTTATCGAGAAGATTTGCCGAATATGGGGCAATCAAAGCAGAAGCAGATGAATTAGAAGAATTAGAAAAACGCAAAGCTCAAGAAAAATGGCTGAATTCGCGAAGAATACAAAGGAGAGCTTTGATTGAATCACAGCAGAAAACTCTTGAATCTGATCATCGCTCAAATGAGAGGCAAATAAGAAGAAAGATTAAAGATATAGATGTACAAATAGAGAGTGTACTTAAAGGAATACAGTGGATGGAGAGGAGGATATCAGAAATGATTGGGGATCCAAGGGCTGCTATGATGTCTTCATCATCAATAACAGCTCCTGCTTCAAGAAATTATTCTCCAATTCGAACACCAATGGTATCTGCCCCAGAAACGCCTTCAAGATCGAAAGTTTCTTCCCCTAGGTTTTTCACTCCTAAGCCTTTAAAAAGATCAATAAAAAATTGTTAGTGTAGAAAAGTTTCTTAAGTTCTGATTCATATTTTTTCCTTAATGCAGGAAACTGAGGTTTCATTGAAGGTGTCAACAATCCATTATCAACCGTTGGCTCCGTAGTTTCAACAAGTACGCGAACAATTCTTTCAAAGCCTCTAAGATTCCTTTGATTAAATACTTTCTCAAAACTATTAATTATGTCTTGATGAACAGTTGGGTCATTCTTGATATCAAGAATTCCTAATTTATTCCATTCTGCTATCTTTTCGCCTTTAGGAACAACTAGAGCGACTGGCTTATCATGACTAGCATCAGCATAAACGAAAACAAAAGATGCTACATCTGATGATGCATAGAGTTCGGATAACATTGTCAATGAAATATACTCGCCTTGACTCATTTTCACTAATTGTTTAGCTCTATCAATTATTCGTATTTGTTTTTGTGGAGTAATCATCACAATATCACCTGTAGCAAACCAACCATCCACAAATACCTCACTTGTTAATTCTTCATTCTTATAATAGCCTTTAAATACGCATGGTCCCCTCACAAGTAATTCTCCAGCAGGGTTAGATCCATTAGGCTCATAATCAGTCCCTTCAACTTTTCTCAGTTTAATCTCACATACAATTGAAGGAGGCCCAACAGTTGAGGGATCTGCAACAGGAATCTCTTGAACTGATACTCCTGCACATGTTTCAGTAAGACCATATCCCTGAACAATGTTCGGCGTAACAGTGGCACTAAGAAATTCAAAAACTTCTGGTAATAGTGGAGCTCCACCATTAACAATCAAACGTATCCTTCCTCCCATTGCAGCTCTGAAATCTTTGAAAAGAAACATATCTCCAATTAAGCTGTGAGGAATATTGGCCTTTACCTTTCCTGCTTTTGACTTTATGGAACTTCTAATGAATGATTGAATAATTTTTGGTTTTTGATCAATCCTATTTTGCATTCCTTGATAAATTCTATTGAGAACTCGGGGAACTGCAATTATAATTGTGGGACTTAGCTCTTTGATATCATCTACTAGATCTTTGATTGAACCTCTAGCAAATCCAACCCTAATTCCTATTGCATACATCATCAACTCAACAGTTAAAGCATAAATGTGAGCGAGAGGGAGAAAAGAAAGATATGTATCATCTGGATAAATCCCAAGATTTACATTGCCTAAGCCGGTACTTCCGGCAACAATGTTGCGCTGCGACAGCATGCAACCTTTTGGCACTCCTGTTGACCCAGATGTGTACATGATAACGCTGAGATCATCAGGATGGGCAAAAATATTTTTATGTAGAGAGTCCTTTCCTAAATCGATAATTTGCGAGCATTTCAGCAAATCAATGGCCAAATTATTCTCTGGAATATTATTCCCCATTAAAATGATTTTTTTCAAACCAGGTACCTGATTTGCGAGAGTTATTCCATTGGAAAACTTATTCTCGCTTACAAACAAAAGAGACACTTCTGAATGATTCATAATGTACTCTGCTGCTGTAGGACCTAGGGAATCATAAACAGGAACAATGATCACGCCAACAGAAGCAGCAGCAAAACAAATTGTCTGCCACCAAATACTATTATGACTATATATGCCAATTGTATCACCACGCTTAATGCCAAGCTCCAGAATGCCACGCCCAAAAGCTAACACCTGCTCATAAAACGCTTTGTAGCTAATGTATTTAAACGGACCAGCAGTCCCATCTCCATAAATAATTCTTTCGCCCACACAATCTCTATCAGAATACTTTACTGAAGAACACTTTAAAATATCAATTATTGTGGCTGATTCAGGTTGTCCGCGATAGGTGGGAATAAAATTACCACCATTCTCAATAATACAATGAATGTTTCTATAAACAGCACTTTCATTCGGATTTTGTGGATCAGAGATTGGAACACATATTGGCGGGATTTCAATAGATTGGGTTGAACCCATTTATCGATTTTTGTAAAATATCAAGGGTTTTTTTAACAATTTTAAGAACATTGTGAAATTTTGATAACAACATCGTTTAGGATTTGTGAAATTTCATGACAATGATCCATAATCATATTCGGATCATTTGTTTCTATTGTTAACAGTTCCTTTGACATTTCTTCATCTGTTCCTATCAGATTCATAATGTTTTTGGTTGATTCTATTGATTTTAGCACCAAAATTGATAGTTCTGGGGATTCAAGGGTTAGAATATGTGACAAGAGAATAAAGAATCCATTAGACTGAAACTCTGAGAAAACAAGCAATGGGAAAGAATTATATAAATTCATCAGGGCAAGGGATGAATTTTTCATGATCTGATATAATTCTGACTTTGTTTGCGAGAACAAGAACTCAACAACTCCATTCTTTTTGGCATCGATAACGATCCTTTCATCCAAAACCTGAAAGGAATATAATGAATTTAAAAACCTCAATAATGAAGCGATTAATTCACGGTTTTGAGAGGAAAAAAGATGTATCAATGACTTATGGGAAAATTGAGATAAAAACGTGAATGCCACCCCACTTTCAGCGTTTTCTAAAAGCTTACCAATGAAATCTAAAATGGAAATTTGATCTCCTTCGGAAACATTCACTAATTCTTCCACTAGTACAACAGTATTTATGTTTTCGAACACTAAAAAGCATGCTTCCTTATCAATGGACAATACTGCCGAGCCAAAATAAAGAACTAATGATAAAATCTCATTTCCAACAAGTCCAATAATATCATTAAACATTGGCAAAACCTTATATATGTGCTCTTTTTCAATATTCCCAATATCATGAAATAATGACCACATACAAATCAGTATCTCTTTGATAATTTTAATTGATTTTGATTCCTTGTATACTTTCATTAGGCCTGCTAATATGTTTTTTTCAATTAGTTTTGTTCTAATACAAGAGGAAGCAATTATGATTCTGGAAAGCAAATGTATTGAATAAAAAACTACATTCTCATTATTTGAATCCACTAAAGATATGAGAAACAATAAAAAATCTTCTGATAATAAGAACTTGGGGCTTGGATCAACTCTGCAAAGCCAGTAGATTATTGAAACCAATATAATCTCGATCTGAGAATAGTTGCTAGTTTTTCTGATATAGTCTATTAAAAGTAATAGAATTTGGTGATTAACTGCACCTTTACTTATGATCTTCTTAGTGTTCTGTATGGTCACACTAAAATGCTCAATACTGTCATCAAAATTTTGAAAAAGTTTCTCGCCTGCTTTATTCAATTCTTCAACACTTCCTGAGCCATTTTTAATCTCAAATTCGCTTAAATAAACCTTCCTATTGTTAAAAAAAGTGAGTTTTAATCCATCCTCCTCGTTTCTAATCATTTTTGTGTAATGTGATTTAAAAAAAGTTAGAGTTTATAATGTTTAATTGCCATCTCCTTGGAAGAGAGATCTTCGAGTTTTTAAACTAGAATTATATACCATGAAGGTGTTGTTTTGTTGAAGAAGAAAATAACAATATTAAGGCAATTTTTCCATTTGGAAAATACAGTGTTTTCAGGCTGGTCGTGCACTTTTTCAACATACTCGTGGACTTTTTCAATTTCGTTGTGGACTTTTTCAATTTCGTCGTGGAAAAGTGGCTTTACATAAAAGTGGTGTATAATGATCAAATAATCTGATTTATTCAGAGAGAAGGCTGTGCATAGGATTAATATGGCCCTTAACATGATTTATTGTGATTTCATCAAATTCAGATTTAATGCCACCTCACACAATCACTTTTATGTAAAGCCACTTTTCCACGACGAAATTGAAAAAGTGTATGACCAAATTGAAAAAGTCCACGAGTATGTTGAAAAAGTGCACGACCAGCCTGAAAACACTGTATAAAACTTTGATACAAATATTGAACGATAAAACTATTAAAATAGTTGGCCCAATATTTGTCAATGTTGCTAATTCTCCTTCTTATGGAAAAATGTTATGCAGGTAAATTTTCGGACTATTACAATAAACAACCATCAAGTGTTATAGAGAATTTAAATATAAAGCATGTTGGGCCAGAATTTCATATTATTGCCTCGAGTTTTATTGGAATGGTGGGTGGAGCGATCCATTTTTATACTTTAACATCGTTAGAAGTAATGATAGATGAAGTTTTATGTTGCAATTGCAGTTCTGTTGAGGCAGTAGCAATATTTTTTCTTTGCCCATATAGTGCAGTTGTTGTATTACGAGTTTGTGGATCAGGATGCTATTCTGAATCAGGAGGAAAATACCAATTTGCATATTTGGAGACAGCTCAATCAAAAATAAATCTATTTGATTTGTCAACAATAACACAATGCGCTCCAAGCTCAAAACCCACAAGAGACGAAGCAATTACTTTTAATAATGGAAAACAAAACATAACATATTCTAATTTTTCTTATAATTATTGTCAAAACTCAGCATCAGTAGTATTACGGTCTCAAAATACCTTGAATTCCGAATCCCGATTTTGTACAATTATAAAAAACACTGTGTCAACTAATTCAATTATTAATAAGGACACAATTGGAACCTGTATTTTTTCGATGTGTAATATCATTGATAATACAAGCCCTTCTTATGTAATAGTATTCAAGAGTGGTGGGTCATTCTTTGATTCAATTCTTCAAGGGAATTCTTATCAGCTTTTTAGTTCAATTACTGGTACAATTACTATAAACAGAGGCTGGATAAAGCATCCTTTGCCTCTTGGCATACAATATTCATTTATTTCTGTTGTGAACACTGTTGAAGAAACAAAAACCTATAATATACTGCATTTATCGACACAACAATGTTATGTTATTCTTGAAAACACATTTCAACATCACCCATCACCAACAGAATGCTACTTTGGCAATACTGATAGTTTGGAAAAAGCCTTGCCTGGACTTGATCGCTATAAAGAAATGCTTATTGTTCCTATCTTCCAGGCAATTATTTGTTTTTAAACATTAAAACCCATTCAAAACCTTTTTTAATTATCATTGTCATTTGATGATAATTATTATCATATTAATATTTTTCACTAGGGTATACAGCGATTAAATAAAATGGACCTTGAGATTAAAAAATTGTTCTACCAAATCCAATCAAACGATAATTCAGAGATTATGAATGCTACAATAGCTCTAACTCACACATTTAGGGATATTTATTCTTTTTTTAGTTTTTTTAATGAATACAAAGATGACATTAATGATAGCTTTAGGCTTTTTTGTGTAATAATGATGAGGAGCGTTTTGGTAAAGGCCAAGACTAGTGAAATAGCAGAGATTTCTGCAAATATATGTGAAACAATTCTTGAAGGATTGACCTTTGAATCTAATCTTGTCATTCAAATGAACATGTGCGACATTTTAGGATTATTGGATTTTAATATCTCTATAAAATATATTATTAGTGCCATCGAAAAAATGATGGAGATATCATCAAATTATACTATGATTTTGTTTTTATTACGTTGCCTTATTGGGAATAGAAATCACGAAGATTTAATTAATACTTGCAAAGAAATGGCCATTATTGCTATATCATCTATGAATTCTAAGAACCAGGATTTATCTCTTCAATCCAAACTCTATTTGAAATCTTGTATTAAGAATGATGCACTTCAAGAGTTTTTAGATGAAAGTTCCGAGTTTTCACTACATGTTATTGATTCTATACATCGATGTGTTAACATTAATGATATCAATGGCTCAATTGCTGCCTTTTCATTAGCTGAGTCTTCAATTAAAAGGGGACTTGATTGTTTCATGGATTGTCAGCTGGATTTGGCATCATTTATTACGGAACTTGTTATTAATACATCTATTGATCATAGAATACGCTTGAAGTCAACAGACACGATGTCGAAAATCATACAAATATCTATTGACTCAATGACAGATATGATTGAGGCCATTTTTCATAATTTCCTATTATTTTCTATTGAACTATATGATGAATGCATGGACTCTTTTGATTATATGTTTCCGATTAATTTCATATCATCTTTAGAAGAATCAAATGAATTAAGTGAATACTCTGATGTTTTATACGATTGTGCCTTTTCACTAATTCAAAGTGATCAAGAATCAGGAGTTATTGTAGGAATAATGGTGATTACAGGTTTGATTAATTCCTCAACTGATTTTGCCATTGATCATGATGAAGAAATAGTTTCATTAGTAATGAATGCAATAGAAATTGAAAACACATCGATAATAAGGGGGATTTCTGATTTAGTTTCTCAGTTCTGCTCAACAGTTCCATCATCAGCTTCCAAATTGATTGGAATTATTTCCCAATTCTTAATACCACATATAAATGATAGCATTGTTCTTAATGCTGTTATTGTTGTGTTTGAGCAATCAACTACTCCACCACCAAATATTGATGGAATCATTCAAGAATTGGTTGACATTTTTGTTCAAACAGATGAAATATTGCAGGAAACTGTTCTTACAGTTCTTTGTGCTTGCTTTCGCCACAATGATGTTTTATCTGATACATTATGCTCCTCCTTTATTCCGGTTTTAGTTGAGTTTTTTTCTGGTGATTTACCAAAAAAAGTTTTGTCAATCCGATGTTTAGCACAAATGATGGATAAATTACCTGATACATATCAAGATACTATCATGGAATTATTATCTGCTGTTATGGATCTTTTTTCTTGTAATAGATCGGAGATTGTATATGAATGTTGTTGTTTTTTGAATTGTGTTGTTTCTCGGTTTACTAATACGATAACACAAAATATAGAATGTATTATTGAACAATTGTTGAGAGTGCTTACTATTAATGAGGATGAGACGGAATCATTTGAAGATGATGACTTGATGTTTTTGCAGTCAGCATTGAATTCTGAAAATGATTCAACAAAGAAGCGTTCACAGCTGATATCGTATCAAAAAATGAAAACCATTTCTTTAGAAGTATTATCCCATTTATGTGTTTATTATCCCACAATGATGACAGAGAATTTTTCTTGTATTTTTGACTCCATAAAGCAATTTTTAGAAATGGATGATGATATTTTTGTTGTTAGTGCATGTGATTCTCTCCTCATGGTTGCTGAATCGTACAAAATATTGAATTACGATGCATCAAGTATTATTCAAGTTATCATTGATTATATTGAAAAGATTGGTGATATTTCAATGATTGCCAAAATGTGGGATACTATTGGTACAATTATTCATTTGTTTGGTTCTGAAATTGTTCAAACGAAAGTCAATGAAATACATACTTGCTTATTTTCTGTATTTTCTCATTCCTCTAATAGATATAATCAGAAAGGAGATAAAACAGAGATTGTTCATGAGTTACAAGAGTCTGTATTTTATGTTTTAGATCAACTTATTATTGAAATCGATCATGATCATCAATATATATTGACCGAATATGTTCCATATTTGTTGCATATGGCAAGATCACATAGGAAAAAATCAAAACCAAAAGCCTCCAACATTCTTGCAAAGCTTTTTGGTTTTATGAAAGAAAATCATGAAATAATTGAAGTAGCAACTGAACAAAGCATCATAGATTTAAAATCAAAGAGTATTGATATTAGAATATTAGCAATATCAACCTTGTGTTATATTGTTCAACATTTTCCAGAAGAGATATCAAATCAATCGAGCGATTTGATGGAGATAATCAGTGAAATAATTAATCTCTCAGATCAAATTACCCAAGAAGATCAGTTAATCCAGTATAATGCAATTGTTTTATACTTTTCCATTTGCCAGAGCTATGATATTGGAAAGATAACTTTTGGTAATTTTGATAAAATCCCAATTCTGTTTGATATGCAGAGTTTTGATGGAATTTCAAAAGTGATATGCTTTTTGTTGAGCAATAATTATTTAACTGAGAAGGTTAAAATGTCAATTATTACTATACTTTCTTCAAATGAACCATATATCAGACATATATGCAAAGAGGATGCACAAATGATGATTTATGCAATCAATAATGAATATGAAGAATTAATACTGAGAATGGGTCTCCCTGCGAATCGGGTGCAGTGCCTTCTCAATAATTTAGAATACTTAAAATAGAATTTTTGCTTTTTTAGTGTGATTTTTTCCCAAGAATCTTAGACCTGACACCTTTGGCAGCATACCCTTGGTTCATTACAACAGAGTTATAAATCATGCTTGGTATGCTTCCTTTTGGATTGGCATGAGCCATAAACACCAATTTGATGTTCTTTGGATTGGCTGGATCTGGTTCAGCAATGAAACCTTGGAAATCCATTTGGCCTCTGACATATGTCCTATTTGGAGGTAAAACAGAATCATCCTCAGAACTCACATTGATAAACAAGAGTTTACCATCTTTTTGAAGCATCTTTCTGATCAAAACGAAATCTCTTCCCGAAATCATCATGCCTGGTGGCTCCATTGCAATGTAAAAAACGCAGAATCCTTCTTTTCCTTGATCGTGAAGAACTCTTCTTTCGGCAATTCCATGTTTCTTATTGGATGGAGTACTACTATCAATTGGCTCAATAACGCTCAATTGTTCAATAATGTCATCAATAGAACAGTCGGGAATGGTAACAATAGATTTAATCATGGCAAAACTATCGTTAGGAGCGTATCTCCTATAAAATACAATATCCTTGTCTTCTTTCTCTAATTCCCAGGATGGATCGTTTAAAAGGCTAAGTGCATAATCAACCTTTTGCAAATAATGTTCTTCCATATTAGGATAAGGCACAAATGAGTTGACTGACATCGCAAAAAATGAAAAACCTCCAACGATCAAAAAACCTGTTCAGTTTTCACCCAGAGAAGCTTTTGGGGAGAGAGCGAATGAGAGTGATGAGGTAAGCTGTGACGATACAACATTTAATGCTTGTTTCACAAGGAAGCAACAAAGATTTGGAAAATCGACAATAGGGAAAATTTCATTTTCATTATTATCGCTTGATAATTCCACATTTTTCAGTCCTTCCATAATTATTGTTTCGTTTGTGCCAAAAATTACTTCAGGATATCCTTTAGATTTTGGGAGATCTTTCAAAGCAGTTGCTAACAAACTCAAATTTACCCCCTTCAGCGACCATTGATCATTAAATCGCATACAAAATACCACTTCATCATATGCCATGACAAAATTTATGATCTGTTTCGTTAAAAACAGAGATGTTAGAATTTTTGATGCCTTAATAAAAGTGCTTCTATAGTTTTCATCCAATATATAGCATAATCCTGTAAAATCATTGCTCACTTCTCCAATGTCTTCATCAGACAAAGCTTCATGAACCTTACTAATAATTCTAAAAAATACATCTTCCAGAAAATCCATTTCAGGAACCACGATAAATATGAATTCAAATCACTTTTGTCACAAATTCGAACGATAAAAATTAATTGAAACTTTTGTAAAATTGCACAGTCATGTAATTTTTAACATAATGAATTTTAGTCTCATATCTATAACAGCTAGTCAATTAAATGGTTCTCCTATGATTAGTAATCCGAGAATTAGGCTGAAAATTACAAATTCAAATTTTTTTTGTTCATTTTCTCCGTTTATTCAATCAGTAAATGGTTTTATTTTAAAAAAATCTACATTTGACCGATTCATAGGATCAATTATCGTTTTGAGATCGATAAATATAATACCAACAGGTCAATGTCAGCTTATATCTCTTTATGAAAATGCCACGATCGTTAATTCTCGTTTTTCTCGATCAACTCTGAACATATCAATGTCTTTGATTCAACTTGAGACTAACAAAGCGCATATTTTTGTTAATATTAAAAATTGTGAGTTTTATGAGATACAATCATTATATTCCAAATCACTATATGGGATTTTTTTGTTCTTAGATGTGGATAGTATTATATCATCATGCTGTTGTTCAAAATGTTTTTGTGGAGGTCCCATTTTTTTGGTTAATGTTTATTTTGTTCATACTGCTAATTCCATGGTCAATGATACTGTTCTTTTCCAGAACCCACCCGATGTATCCAGATCATCTTTAGCAATGATATATTTTTGTGGAAAAGTAAACAATGTGAATAGACTTAATATATCATATTCGACAATCCTTTCAATAAGGTTTTTCTTTGATAGAATTGGTTTCATTCTATTTCAATATGGTGATTATTCTAATGCAAAATATTTATTATTTGACTCTAATTATGGTAATACCATCATTTTTGTTGATAAGGTTGTGCTTTCGGTTGAAAGAATGTGTTTGCTTAACCATTCTCCTGATTTAAATGGCTCGCCTTTGATTTGTGGTAACTCAATGTTAACTTTTTCTCATTGTTATTTTTCTAATTTTGATTTCAAGCTTATTGAATCAGATAACTTAACAACATTTTTTATGTGTTATTTTGTGAATATTAATGTGAGCCAGACTCAAGCAGTATTTGTTGATTGTGAGTTTAACAGCTCAAATTCTTCGTTTTTATCCTATTACAGGCTTCAAAATGGAATGTGTATTCATTTTGATGTTAAAGATAACATGGCGCTACTCGTTTTTCTATCTGTATTAATGGTTGCTTTGATAATTATAATAATTATGTTCATAATATATTTTAAGGGGAAGAAAGCTGAAAAAGAATTGGATAATTTAAGTCATTTTATCGAAAGAAGAAATCAAATTCTTACAGAGTATGGTTAGTATTTCAATATGCAAACTTTCATGAATAACACATAGGATCATCATGTTTTCTTGCACAATAAGTCCAAATAATGATATAAATGGATCGCTCAATGTCAACATTTTCTCATTATCTTTTCCAAACCTCATAAAGTCTGACTTCATTTTGGAATATTGAAATAAACGAGACAAAAGCCATTATAATTTCTTCTCTACTTCAGAAATATAATCACATTAACAATCTTTCCCTCATTAAACATGAATTATCCAACTTTTATATGTCATCAAGAGAATTATTTCAGATTTAAAATGATAAACTATTCAAAAAAGAATTTATAAAATGTTGAAACTTGTTGTAACGACATTTCTCATAAATAGTGTTGGTCAATATAATATTAATAACAGCGTTTTTCGACAATGCTCATCTTTAACTAGTGGGGGAGGCATTTTTATGGATCAAGTTTCGAGTAATGTTTTGTTATATGGGTGCCTTTTTGAAAGATGTCATACTGAAGAATTGGGAGGCGCAATATATGTTAAAAACGCTAATATATGTTATTTAGTGCGCGATTGCTTTTATATGTGCTCATCAAAACAGATCAACAGTGTAATTATCTATGGTTCAGAGTTTTATGTATCTATTGCACATACAAACCTCACAGATGAGTATTGTCCATATTCAAATTTGGAATGTTCGTTGTATTCTGCCCATAACTCTTTTTGTACACAGAATAACTATTCAAAGGCTGTAACAACTTGGTTGTGTGCGGGATTATACTGTTCAAGCAAAATGTCTGAACTTATTAGCTCTTTTTGTCAGGTTTGTGATTGTTATGGTCCTTCATTTTTTGGAATATGGAGAACTTCGTCCTCAACAACCTTACTAATGAATTTCATCAACAACTCTGTCACTGATGGTTGGATCGAGTTTCATACATCCAATTTAGACCCTGTTCTAATAAGCATATTATTCAAGAAAAACAATGTAACAAAGTTTGCCAAGTATTTTTCTTCCTCAGGAACACCAGTTTGCTATAACTGTGTCTTCGATGTGCCAAACTCATTTTCCATATCCATCAATACATACTATAATTTCTTAAACACTTATGCTCCACTAATAAGCATCCCATTTATGAACACATTCCAATGTTGGGATAACTCGACAAGAATATACACCCCAGTTTTCTCCCCATATCCAACAATAATCCCCTACCTGTGTTATATATTTGCCTTTGAATAACAAATAATCACATTTTTAACGATCATTTGTCAATTTTTTCAATTTAAAACGATTATTTATTTGTGAAATTTATTCAAGTTTCGGCAGTTTTTATAATGTTCGGTAAGAAACAAGTACCTCCTCAAGAACAAGCCAAGGAATGGAAAACAACCATCAAACACCAGAGTCGTGAACTTGATAAACAGATGCGTAAAATAGAAAGAGAAGAAGAGAAGGTTAAACTGAAGGTTAAGAATTTAATGAAACAGGGTCAACAAGATGCCGTACTTCCATTAGTACAAGAGCTATCTAACTCGAAGAGGGCAAAATCAAAGATTTTGAAGACAAGAACTCAGTTGGATTCAATGGTACGGGCTATTGATATGCAAATTGCTCAAATTAAAGTATGCGGTGCATTTAGCCAATCTGCTGAAGTTACTCATATGCTCAATCAACTTGTTTCTCTCCCAGAGCTTAATGCCACAATGTGTAAGCTTCAAGGTGAAATGCAAAAGGCTGGTATGGCTGCTGAAGCAGTTGATGAAACCATGGGTATGCTTGATGAAGAAAATGAGGATCCTGAACTTGCTGTCAGATTAGTCTTTAATGAAATTGCTTCAGAGGTTAATAAGCAGTCCTCAAATAAGGTGTTTATTCCTCTTCAACCTATTGAACCAGAAGAAATTGAAGATGATCCTCAAGCTGCAGCTTTGGCTCACTAAACGCATCTAATGAATTTTTATATGATCTTTACTATAACATAAATGCATCTTTGATCGTTTTGAAGTGTATTGTTGGATTTGGTCGGTTATAAAGTTGCAAGATGATGTGTATTCTTTTGTCAAAGAATTTTGTTAATTGTATTTTATGTGGGATCAATATTCGGCGAACATTGAAAAGGAATATTTGAGAATATTCCTCATTTTATGAGAACCAAAAATGAAATTTCATTAACAATCAATACATAGTGAGAAAAAAGAAAGAGAATATCACCCTAATCTCTTTCATTTTCACAATTTGATTGGTACATAAAAAACTATCATATGTTCTGGGGATTGATACTTTAAGGGTATTCATTGGGGTTGTTTTAGGAGTATCTATTGATGTTGCATTTGGAGTGTTCATTGGAGTTACTTTAAGAGTAATCATTGGTGTTACTTTTACAGTGATCATTGGTGTTACTTTGAGGGTATTCATTGGGGTTGTTTTAGGAGTATCTATTGGTGTTGCATTTGGAGTGTTCATTGGAGTTTCTTTAGGAGTAATCATTGGTGTTACTTTTACAGTGATCATTGGTGTTACTTTGAGGGTATTCATTGGGGTTGTTTTAGGAGTATCTATTGGTGTTGCATTTGGAGTGTTCATTGGAGTTTCTTTAGGAGTAATCATTGGTGTTACTTTGAGGGTATTCATTGGGGTTGTTTTAGGAGTATCTATTGGTGTTGCATTTGGAGTGTTCATTGGAGTTTCTTTAAGAGTAATCATTGGTGTTACTTTTACAGTGATCATTGGTGTTGCTTTAACAGTAATCAATGGTGTTGGTTTTTCCGTGTTTTTTTGGGTTTTTCTTATTGTTTGATCTATTGTTCTGAATAATGTCATTCTCAATGTATCTTGTTTTGTTTGACTATATGTTTCTTGAATCGATTTCTTTTGAGATTGATCAATTGTGCTCTGAATAAGAGGAATATCCGCATTACAATGAAGAGAATTAAAAAATTGTATTTGATATGTCATTCTATAGGTTAATGAATTGTTGATTCCTGAAGGTAAAGAGAATGATGATGGTGAATGATCAATGAATGAATGAGAAACTTCAAAAGATCCCGAACCAATATAAAATAGATTATTTGAGTTGTTTCTAAATATACAATACATCATTTTTCTGGATCCTACTCCATCAACATAAACAACTCCAAGAATTGGACTATTATTGTGAACAATAATAGCAAATAACATTGATATTGTTCCTGAAATAGAATATAAATAAATACAAGTATATCCCGATACCCTGTTATTTGAGAAAGTGCAAAATGAACTGGTGAATGAGTTTGGAGTCCAGATACGAATTCCAGAATACTGTGTATCATTGTTCATTGAACTGTTTGTATTCTCAATTCTCTGATTACCTGATTCGAGGTAAAGAGGGTTTTTCCCAGAAGAAATATCTGGGCAATATGATAATGATAGATATTCCAATTGATTATTCTGAGAAGCAATAATATGAGCAAAATGAAACTGAGAAGAGGCTATGCATTTATTAGCGCAAACCATTCGAAGATATGAATTTGCAGACATAAAGTCAATCGCTCCTCCCTTAGAAGAGCAAAAACAACTATAGAACACTGAGGAGTTAACATTCATTGATAGTGATCCACTATTCACATATATCACACCACCATCACCAGAGAATATTGAAGACCTTGAGAAGAAGCAATAAGAAATACCGATATTCTTGTTAAAATAGGCTCTTCCTTGAGCTATGCTCTCATTTTCACAGCCATAACTCAAACCATAATATTTACTTTTAAATACAAATTGAAAGGACTTGGCAATATGTTTAAAACCTATTGATTGCAGGTTTTCCTCATTTAATATGGTATAGTAACCAGTATTCAAGAAAATGAATATCAGGAAAATTATTCCAAAAAAAATTTGTAGATGGAAGTTGATTCTTATTTGTTGAGTAATTTGGTTTTTTGTTTTTTTATTCTGAAACTTGTAGCAATTAAGTAAAGGAATAATTAATGAACAAAACGAAATAAAACACATATCACTTATTAATTCAGGTTTCTGTGAAAAATGATCATTTGATACAATTTAATTGTATTAAAAATTCTTTACAGCTAAATGAACACTCTCTTTGAAATAATTTGATTCATCGGATCAAATTAATGGGCTTTTGAAACTTGTACTTTGGTAAAAAAACTTATTTTATGTTTAGGGGGTTCATTGGTTACATCAGAGAATCAGAAAGAATTGATGACTGTGGCATTTTAATGGATCAGTTTTCATTCTAAATTATTTTTTGTTTGATCTTTGTAAAAATGGGAATAAAACAAATTGAGAGTGCTTAAGATATGGGGATTAATACTTTCATAACTATGTTTGTCTTTAAAAGAATAAATTCAAACTCAATAACCGATAACTGTTGAAACCATCCTCATATTACCAGAGAATAGTATGATTTTTCTTATTAAAAGGGTTAATATTTGTTAATCAGTTACCAAAATCCTTCCAAAAAAACTGATGGATAGTTATGAATATATATAGAAAACTGAATTCAATGGGGAAATTAGACTTTGTAAAAAATGATTGATATCATATTTGGGCATTTTGTTGAACAGGAAAAATGTCTATTTCCAATCTCAATGTAGGGATGTCAAGTGGGGGATTAAATCACATGTTGGGGGACTGTTTTTATTCAATTTGGGGGACTACTTTCTGACATTCATTTATGGTAAAAAGCAAATTCAAAGAGTTTTCTAACTTTTCCTTTAAGAGAATATTAGTTTTTTGTCAATGGTTTTGTTGGGATCACAAATCTGATGAGAAAAAAGATCAATTAATATAAAAAAGTCATCTTCCATTTTTTTCACTCTCCAGGTTCACCAGAAGAATCTAAGAGAATAAGATAAAACAAACTTTTTTGTTATCAAAGAATCAGGCTAAATAAACAATACTAAATTCTACCATTTAATTTTATTATCGTTTTCTTCAGAAATCTTCCTCTATGAATGATATCTTGTCCCTTCATAACGATTAATTGTCCCACAATTGAGATCATTGTCCCACATAGACGATTATTTGTCCCCCAAGAATTGAATGTTAGTCCCCCCAATTGAGAACTAGTCCCCCAAAACGATAATTTCTCATAGAATAGTCCCAAAAAAATAATCGACTATCAAAAAAATGGTTAGTTTTTGTCATTTAGTGGTTTTCTTTCAAAAAATTAGTCCCATAATCCCCCACATTTAGTCCCAAAAAAAATCGAAAATTTGAGTATGGAGGACTGTTGACATCCCTATCTCAATGATGTTTTTGAGAAAAGATTCTGATATAGACACAGATTCTAATGTTAAATCCAAAATTCTGGAATTATCAGGGGATACTGGTGTGATATTTATGAGATTTATTCGAATGATGAAGAATTTATAATTATTTTTTCTGATTTATGAAATCTTCATCACTATTAAATATGTATTTAATAACCATGGTTTCTTTTAGTTCTTGCTCAAGCAAGCAAAACCTAGCAAAATGATGCCCATTCTTGTTTGTTCTTGACCTGAGTATTGGATAAATTTGTAATGATTTTTTTCTTTGATAAACGATAAAAATGGTAAAATGATGAATAACACTTTTTTACACTTGAGTCTTCAATATATATATATTCCATTCAGTTACAATAATTTGAAACTATTAAAGTCTCGTTGTAGATTTTCGGGTTCGATGTTATTCAATGCACATAGTTTTCAAGGAAGGGATACTGTTTTTTCAAAGATATTAGGGAGAGCGGTATCTTTGAGTAGCATAACATATGTAAACCGTGTTATTGATCCATCTTCATCGTTTTATGAATGCATTTTTAAAGATATTTCTGGTTCACTTTCTGGTTCTGCAGTTTATTCGAACCAGAACTCTGAGCTGAATTTTTCTTATTGTACATTTATTAAATGCGTTTCTGAAAATGGAGGTGGTGCTATCTATAAGAATAATGGGAGGTGTTCAATATTTGGCACTTGTTTTGATTCGTGTGAAATCCTTGGTGCTAAGAATGGAATCTATGGGAATGCTTTTAGTTTAAAGGGGAGCTTCATGTCATTTAGGAACTCTCTTTTGTATAAATGCGGAACTAGTCGCTTAATTGCTTCCGATTCTTCATTTTATTTGAGTGGAGGAGAACAATTTGTTGAAAATGATAATTTTACAAAGAACTATGGATATGGAGGAGCATCAGCAGGTCTAATTTTATCACCATCACCTACATCTCAATATCAGTATATTGGAATATATCGATGTGGTGATAGCGCTGCAATTGAGTTTTGGAATACACCTCCAGGTCAAAATCGGTTTGTTAATGTGATTAATAACACAGATTTTGCTTACTCCCTTTTTGCTGCTATAGGGGGGGTTAGTATTGGTTTTCACAATTATATCATGTATGGAAATCCAATTGCACATACTTGCGTTTCTATATATGGAGCACAACTCAATTTTTTCAATTCATATGGTGATTTTGCTTATTCTGGGGTTATTACTAACATAATTTCAAGCCCTCACTCGATTGATCTTATTGATTTAAACCACTGTTTTTCTGAGGCCAAAATAACTTTCACTAAAGCAATATCTAGAAAATATATCACTATCAATCTCTTATTATATTCACTCGGCCAATTTATTATTCTTTAATCCATTCTTCGATATATTGTGAAATTGGAATCTTTCATGATTGCATTTGAAGGATCATTTTTATGGATTTCTCTTAACTATGCTTGATTGAACACCAAAGCTCGAGTTAATAGTTTTTGATAAATATTAAACCCATTAATATTGTGGTTCGTTAAACTCCAACCAAACTCTGATTATTTTCATCATTTATTGATTTTTAAATCATTACTAAAAAGCCAATTATTTCCTATTGTAATTCACTATTTATTGATTAACCCATTTATCAAATCCTATTCATTATTTATTGAAAATGTTTTATATTCTCAATAGAATCATCTTCAACATTATAAGTTATTATCCCCAGATTCAATTTGTTTTTTACGAATCAATACACATTCAGAGTAATTTGTTCCTCTACATTTATCCTCTTGTAAACCATCTATCATTCCTCTAGACAAATTTCTTCAATGCTTCCCAAAAGACAATTTGATATTCATTTTTCACATTGTATCATATCAAGTTTATAATGTTTTTTATATTGTAAACAGAAATTTGAATAGCGTTAAGAACCAATTTGAATTCATTTTATCTCATTCATTCCTATTATATGATCATAAGCAATTATATTATTAAAACATCTGAGAAAATACCTGATAATAACATAATTTTTATCCCAATGAAATCAAATTTCACTTTTTATGGTTATATTTCGGAAGCCCAACTTTTTCTATTCATTATATATCATATTTTTTGGATTAATTTAGATATTATTAGACATTTTTGGAAAATACTTACTTATGAATTGAATTGGAATAAAAGCCATCTGTTTTCCTTAATTCTTAAGCAGTTATTATTATTAAAAGATATTTTAAGACAACAAACAAGGAATACATACCAATATGATAACAAAGTAATAACAATGGCCATTAAAAATAGATATTCATTCAACCTTAAAATGATTTTGAAGATTACTTTTTCTTTTTCTATGATATGTTTGATTATTCCAAAACTATTAAAGCGAAATCGACACATGTTAGTTGTTAAACAAAGAGTTAACTTTTCGAAAAATGAAAAGACTTCGCGAATTGTAACTCGTTTGCATAAAAATGATTATACTTGGATGGATGCTTTTTCGTGTGATAATGAAAGTATTAACCAAGGAAGGTCTTACATTGATTCCAATATCAATGTTTCTGACTGTTTCTTCTCAAGGTTGTCATCATATTCTGGGTCCGGTGGGGTTGTATATGTGAATGGTGGATCATATTCAATGATTTTTAATAGCTCAATGTTCTTCAATTGTATTTGCTCATCTCTAGGAGGCGCAATGTACTTTTCTTCCCAAAATTCTTTTCTCAGAATGATATGTGCTAACAGATGCTCTTGTGGAAATCTTAATAGTTATCATTTTGTATATATTCAAACTCCTCATATGAATCAAGTGAATTATCTATCAGTATCATATTGCTCCCCATCTACATTTGGAAGTTATTCTATTCGTTTAGATTCGGGAAATCAGAGTGTGAGCAACACAAACAGTTCAATGAACAATGCTAATTCGTATTCTGGTTTATATTTATCTTCTACATCCTCATCAACAAGCTCACACTGTACTTTTTCGAACAACAAAGTATCTGATTTCGGTTGCTTACGCTTTTATTCAGCTTTAGGTACGATGCTTTATGCCAACATTTTAAACAACAATAGTCCCTCTGGAAACGGAGTAGTATATGTCGATGGAGGAGCAACAAGAAAGATGATGTATTGCATATTTAATAGTAATTTGAATTACTTATTCTGTATATATTCTGGCTCTCTTGAAGTATGTCATTCTTTTTTTGATCATTCATCAATAGCATTTTCTTCAAGATCAAATGTATCAACAGCAAACAATAATTCATTTTCTTATCGAATGACGTATCAAATACAATTCTTCAGTTCACTACATTGTAATGCTGATATGCCTATTCTTGAGAGAACAATAAATCAAACTATATCAATAGATGACACAATCAACATAACATTTGAATATACATTGAGAGTGACATCAGAGAAAACAATACATCAAACAATTAGAAATACACCTATCAATACCTTTAAAGAGATTTTAAATAATACAATCCCAAGAACATATGATGTTTTCATATGCACCCACCAAATGGTTAATAAGAGAGAGACATATGTAATATTTTCGATCTTTTTTCTTGTATAATGTCATTCATATGATTTCTCAAAAAATAACACAATTGGTGAGCGTTTTCAACTCCTATTGATCGAAAAAATAATTACTACTTGATTGAATAATATCTCTCATTGGTTCAGACAAATGAAAAGAAAAATATTCTTTAAATAAACAGTTAATTTATTGTTAAAATAGAATCAAGCTCTTCTCTTGTTTCTCTATCCAAATTATTATACAAAACTGATGCCAATGGGTTGGATTCAATACAATATTGAATTATTGCATAAAGCTTTTGTTTAACAGAAGGTTCAATAACTATCCACAAATTGATGAAAATTGCTGTTTGTATCATCTTCTGGAAAACATTATCATCAATACTGATGACTTCTAAAAGATCAACGAAAGTTTTGATTGTTTGGTTCGTTTCTGGGAAATCAGTTGTAAGAGGCATCCTATTCACAAAACTATTGATACATTGATTTCTATCTGGCAATTCACAGCCAGATTCCAATAATGATGACAAAGCAATGATTCCAGCATCGTAAGAACTCTTTGACTCTGGGGTATTAAAACTATCCATTGAACTAAGAATTATTGCAGCATTATCTCTGTTTGTTTCTTCGTCCAGTTCTCCTGTTCGAATAATTCTCGACAAACAAAGATACGATGTTTCAACAATATATACATTGTTATTTCCAATGCTATTTAGTACAAATTGAATCAAATCGCTAAAAACTCTTTCTTCAAATAATTGGCATGCTATGATGTAATCTGTCCACAATGATATTGATAAAACTCTTGGTTCTTCAATATCAATAGGAAGCCAATCATTTAGATTTTTAGAAAGAAATGATACTAAAATATCATTAAAACTCATGAACAAGAAATGAAATACCGATGCCATTGCAAAGTCAATTTCAGATCTAATAAGGCCAAACTCTGTTTTTGAATGTTCATTTTCACATCTTTTTGGATAATCAATATCAAATGAATACATAGATAGAATGATTTCACTTATTTGAGAATCAGTGATTGCATTTAAAGAAATTTGAGACTTTAAGGTATTCCTAATATGCGTTAATGCATGATATGAGAGAGAACTATCACGAGTATCAGACAAGACTTTCAATAAGGTACGAAGGAATTTAATATTAAAAAGAGTTAATTGATCTGGGTATTTTGAATAAATCTCCCCAAACACCGATAAACAATGTAATGCACTGATCGCTAATGGAGCATGGTAGTGATTTAGACATCTTTTCCCACAAATCTTCTTGATTTGCCTATGAAAAGATGTCATCTCTGACTCTTGATACAATATTGAAAAAACTTGATCTATTGCCCACATTGAAGATGCTAGACTTGACAAATCATCTGTATAAATTTCTACTAATATGCTCCGTGAATAAAGCAATGGAACTCTATCTTTGGAATGTTGAATTGCTGTAGAAAATGGTTTGTGAATAATTGCAGCTGGTTCCTTCGTAGCAATTGTTAAAAGACGCTGAAATATTGAATCAGTTTCTTTAAGGAACACCTTGGGAACCAATTTGGCAATTGTAAATAAAAAAAGCATTAATTGTTCAAACTCACATGATGGCAAGCTCTCCCAATCCCATTCTAGAAACATGTTCAAAAAGAATACAGAGTCGTTTTCAAACAGGTTGGATTCAACACAATAACCAGCATGCGATACCATTTCAATTGCTCGGGATCTAACAGAAATGTACTCTGGAGGAAGCTGGCGACAGAGAATTTCTTGGGCCCATGAAATCATAGTCGGATAAAACTGGGACATCAATTTTTTAGCAGTATGAGCAAAAACATTGATACATCTCAGGACAGAACTCTGAATGTCAGAATTCTCTATTGATAAATAATCCATTAAAAACATTAGTATATTTTCATAGCTCTCTTTAACTTTGGTTGGAGGACATGTGTAAATATATGCACTTAATGAGAGAAAAGCCTTGGATAATACTAAAAAAGAGTCTTCTCTAGAGATGGATTCAAGATAAGAATTAACTATTTGATCGTGATAGGATTCATAAACAATTTGTTTAGCTTTTTCAGATATTTGAGAAAGGGATGTATATGAAACTATCCTACAAAATGGATGATCATGATTTAAAGATTTCAGAAGGAGAAAAATAACTTGATCAATATTTCCCATCAAATAACTATTATCCGAGCAAAATGAAACCCCAAGGATATAAATTGCAGTATAGAAACATTGCCAAGATCCATCATCCAATAAAGATGATATAAATTCGGTAATAATTGGAAAAAATTTGTCCTGTATACTGGTTATTGCAGCAATATAAGCAATTTGATTTAGAGTAAAAGTTGATAATGACTGGTTTGTTTCATCATCATAAGTGCAATCATCGATTTCAGTACCTATTTGAAGCAAAACACTGATTATATCAGACAAGAAATCGATACTTTCATCTGGCATTTTCCTCAATAGCCTAATTGTTGTGTCGATGGATCTCAGTCTATTTGCTTCTAAATACTCGGTATTCGAAGCAATCATTAATAAAGAATTATATATTGATTCCAATGAATACAAAAAAAAATTTGGCTGTATAACAACAAAAAGATTCAAATCACATATCATTTGAAATAGAACTGTTTCAGGAACAGTCTGAAGTAGTTGGGAAATAAATGGTGCAAATACCAAAATCTCATCACAAACACCCCTCATTTCAGCAATTGAATATAGTAGTCTCAGTGAAGATACTGATAGTGAAGGATTCTCATTGGATATTAAACTTGATTGAACAACATTAATTGCCTCATCAAAATTTAACTGAATCTTTTCGTGATTTATTAGCTTTATGCATTGTGAAAGGCAATTAATATATGCTGAAAACATAGTGCTAACATTATTCTTCGAAAGACTGAATAGCAAATCAGGAAAATGGCTAAAAGCACCAAAATCCATATAAACGGAAGCTATTCTTGCTACTACAAATGAAACATTCTCCATTTGATCATTTTGAAACTCCAATATCTCAAAAAATCCCACAAGATTCTTTATGACAAAATCATGAACGTCTTGATGAATCTTTTGGAATTCAATATCATCAAGATGCTCATATATATGTTGCAAATGAATTAGAGATAGTGATTTTAAAGTTTTTGTCGTTTTTGAGTAAATAATTAAAAAATGGTATTGAATCACAGAAGAAACATGATCTTTAACCAGTTTCATATATTCTTGTTCCGCATGTTGCCTAACTTCGTTGTTTTGGACAAGTTGTCTTGAGAGTAGTTCAAGAAAAGCCTTTTTATTCATTTTTATGATTCTTACCTGGTTAGTTCCAGACTTTTTTTTAATGATTTTTCGGAATAGAGAGTCTATATATCCATTTGCTATTAATTTTATTGCAGAAACCGGGTTTAAAGAAGAAAAATCACATAATGATCCAATTCTCAACGCAAAAGTTCTACAGAGGGAAATGTCTTTATATGACAAACAATTTTACATATATAATCAAGGTTATTTTCATGGCGTTGTTGGTGAGGATATCAATATTTCACGAGTTGACAAAACATTGATAAATGGATCTGGTATTACTGTGCTGGTAAATGATAATGGTGTGTTATTTTCGCATAATGATATAAAAAATGGATACAAGAGTCATTTGTCATATAATTACTACCTAAATAGCAATAGCCCAGAACCACCTCGACCAAAAGTACAAACACATGGAACATCTGTCGTAGGAATTATTGCATCCAAAAAAGATGGTCATTGTATATCTGGAATATCCCCGAATGTCAATTGGGGATCTACGCTCATTGTGTTTAATGGAGTCCGAGTTAGTAATGTAATGAGTGCTTTTAGAACCGGATTCAATGAGGTGGACATTCAATCAAATTCATGGAGTTTTGAAGCATGCGAGAATGGTCTATGCCCTTGTAACACTCCATATTCTGCAATATCTCAGACTTTACAGAATTTAACTTTGTCTCGAAATGGAAAAGGCCAAGTTCTTGTATTTGCTGGAGGAAATGATGGATTGTTGAATTCAGATGTTAATTTTTTGACAATGGCTAACTCAAAGCATGCGATTTGTGTTTCGGCTTCAACGAATACAGGCCAAAGAGCACTTTATTCAAATAGAGGAACTGCAATAATGCTTAATGCGCCCTCGGCAAATAGGGAAAGTCTTGAGACAGATGCCATTTTTTCTGATCCTCATATTCCATCAGTTTCATCTGAATCAACTGAATCTTGTACCTTGAATTTTGGAGGCACTTCAGCTGCAACTCCAATCGTTGCTGCTGTTGCTGCCCTTGTTCTCCAAGTTAATCCGGGTTTAAAATGGAATGATGTTCATGCTATACTTATTTCATCTTCAACTAGGAATGATCCATATCATTTTTTATGGAAAAAGAATGAGGCTGGATTTTGGTATTCTCCACACTATGGATTTGGCCGTGTTAATGCAGGTATGGCAATTGAACTTGCAACTAAATGGAATACAACACGGAATAATAATGATAGCATTGATACATACAAATGCAATCAAACTAAGTTCATTAATAGTTTTGATATTGAAGAGTTTTCATTTGAAGTGAGAGAAGCAAATATTGAAACTGTTTTACTTTTTATTGCCTTCAGAACAGAACAATACTCTCAAATCATGGTTGATGTTCAAAGTCCATCGGGAATGATATCTCACCCCAAAGTTATAAATAGCCTAAAAGAATATGGAGATCTTCGTAATCATACAATGTTAATGAGAGATTTTTATTGTGAGAATTCAAAAGGAAAATGGATTATTCGAGTAAGGAACTCTGGAGCATCCATGTTCGAACTCATGGATCTAAATCTTGAAATTACCAATATACAGACCCCATTTATTAATGCATCGAGTCAAAGCATTGGAAATAATCCTGAATCTTATATGGAAAAGCACAAAGATTTTGAATTGTCTGTTGATTCAATAATTTATTCTAGTAATTTTTTTTATGTTGAGTTGAATGTTCCAAAAGGCTTTTCCTGTCCAGTTCATTTCTATGTAGAATCTCTTGATCAATCAAATAAGATTTTAATTGCATCATTATCAAATGTGAAAGATAAGATAAATATAAGCTTGAATGTCCCGTCATCCTTAAAAAACATGAGCCAAGTTTTTATTACCGCCAAAGCATTTTTGAGCCACATGGTTGACTCTAAAATTGTAACCATAATAAATGATATGACAAATGATATAAGAATGGAACCAAATTATACATTGTATCCTGTGAAAACAGATCAAGGGTTCACAATAAAATATAATTCCAATTATAATATCTCTCATGTATCTCCACATATCTCAATATCAATATATGATATAGAGAACCTATCAATATGCTTGTTCCGTTCTATTGTACCGAACACAGGCTATATTAGACTCACTGAACTACCAAAAGCTTATAACAAAACTCTACGAATTATTGTTTCTCCCCTAGAGTGCATTGACATTCGATTCTGTGAGCCATATCACATTGATATTCAAATGCATCCACAATCATTTATGTCTATATACATTGCTCTCACAATTATATCTATCATTGTCATTTTCGCATCACTCTATTGGTATTTTTTTGTATCAAAAAAACTATCCCAAAACTCAATGGGTATCAGTTCATCTGATGATGAGTCTGCTCTAATAACTCCTGACGATAAAATAAACCAGGCGGTTTAATGGCCATAAACTCATGAAGCACATTGCGAAAATAGAGAACTCGCCTAGTGATACAGTTTCTGATCTTTGTTTTTACAACGAATATACCTTTGGTGCCACCTCTTGGGATGGTTCGATGAAAATATGGAACATTCAAGAGACCTGGGCGAATACTGTTGAGACTGAATACAAAGAGCCCAAAAAGTCTGCATTATTGAGGTTTGATTTTTCTAATGATTCAAAAAATGTATTTTTTGGCAACACAATGGGTGAAATTAAATCACTTGATAGATCCAACAATCAAGCATCAGTTATTGGTAATCACAAAGGTATTATAGTTGGTCTAAAATATGATAAGAGCAAAAATAACGTGATAACAGCTGGTTCAGATTCAGTGATTAATATTTGGGATCCTAGAACGAATAAATCAGTTACTAATGTCAAATGCCCTATCAAGCCTACATTTCTTGATGTTTCAGGTAACTATGCTGCTTTCTCAATGATAGAAAGCAAAATTGGCATTATTGATATCAGAAATTCTGCCAATATTGTTGAAATTAAATCAGATCTCCCAGGTGTGATTACTTCAATAGCCCTTAGTGGTGATAGCGCCTTCTTTATGGCCGGATCTTCACATGGCTGTGTCGAAATAAGTAATCAAAATTCCACAATTAAAAAAGTTTTTCCATGTCACATTGATGAAGCGAAAGGCCAGGCCTTTGCATCTAATAGAGTTAAATTTGCTATGGACCACAAAGGCGCATTTTCTGTAGGAGGAGATGGCTCAGTAGCATACTTTGATTTGGATAATGGTAAAAAAGTGTTTGAAAAACCATCAGGGGCAAATGGCTCAATAACAGCATTTTCTCCTTTTCCAAAAGGCCCATTTTTGTTTGTTGCATCTGGATATGATTGGTCTAAAGGCATCGGCGGAAACCAAGGAGCAACTGTTGAAATTCATATCAAAGGATATAAGTGAAAAGTATTATGTTCAACAAAATATGTAGTAAAATGCACAATAAATATTCAATTTAGTAAACAAAAATTGCCAAGGGACTTTCAGACACCCTGACCTTTTGAATCAAAAACAACACACTTCCCGCTGTTTCCTTGGCTTACCACTGAAGCAGGTGTCAAGTTATCCCAATTAACTCCCACCACATTATCTTACAGGATTATTGATATCTATATCTCATCCTTTGTTACACCATTGTTTCAAGTTTGCTGATACAACTCGCAGATTTGAGCTTTAAGATCCAATTACTGCTTTCCCTTGAGAAAATAAGCTCATAACTTCCAAACAGGTCTAGTGTGTATGGATGTTTAATGTAGGTATGGATGTGTAAACTCATTTTTGCCAAAAACCATTTTTTTAATGAAAAGCAATACTGTTCGACTATATAAACAACAAGCCAAAGATTTAATAAATGAAGCCGAAATTGAGCCTTTAGTTAGCAAATCCGATAATGGAAATGAGTTTTATAGATATAGTCCTATATATTCTATTGATACCCGATCAACAAGTTATCCCGAACATAAATTGTCCAAAACGAATAACCATAAAAATTATACCATTGATAAGACAAGAATTTTGGAGGTATTGAGTATTGATGATGCGTTTTCTAGTTATTTTGTAGCCCCAAGAAAATTTGGCAAAACATTCACTGCATCTATGATATGTTCATTTTATGATTATTATTACAAAGATGTTTTTGATGAACTTTTCCAAGGTACATACATTTATCAGCAGATTAATGAATCATACTTAATTAATAGAAAATCGAAATATTTCGTTTTTGAGGTATCATTTTCTCATATCTTAACATCAAATAATGAAACTTATGCTAATTCTTTTCTTGAAACACTTTACAATGCTTTATCCAAGTTTTCAACTAAATATTTTGGAATTGATTTAGTTGATAGGTTAAAAAAAATACTTAAGGAAAAATATTGTTCTACATATAGTCAAATTTTATACTTTTTTCAGACACTTATTGGTGTTTGTACTAATGATTATATGTTAGATGGGCTTTCACATTTTTCATTATTGATATTCATTGATGATTGCGAAGGTGCATATCTACCTTATTATAAGGATATTATTAATGGGAGAGATGATTATAGGCTCCGTCTTTTTTCGATTTTTCTTGGAGCAATCACAAGGAATTTTGATTCTTTTGGTTCCATTAGAAAACCATGTTTATTAATGGTTGGATTAATTCCTCTTCCAAATTCTATTACTGCTGGGAAGATAGACTATATTTGTTGTCATGATTTTCTATCTCCAATATACTCTCATTTTATTGGTTTTCTATCTGCAGATGTTGAACAGATGTTCAATGATTTTAATGTTAGTCAACATGGAAGAGAGTTGCTGAGAAATTATTTCAACAATTATCAACTTTGTCCTTTAGAAAGTTTTGAAATGTTTAACAAAAGTTTTTCTAAACCAATGAATTGGAATCAGAACTTAAACATTTTTTATAATCCATGGTCTTTAATGACTTCGATTAAAGAAGGATCTATTATTCAATTGTTTTCTGAAGGATGTAATCAGTTTGGCATACTTGATGAATTATTAGAAGATCCAAAATATTTCGATATTATTATTGCATTAAGTTCAAAACGAAAAAAATCACTCCTTAATGGATTTAGAACTGAATTTTCCACGATGGATGATTATATAAATATTTGGTGCTCTGAATCATTTATAAAACTATTAATCATTTCTGGATTTTTATGTTATAGTGATGGTATGATTTGGATTCCAAACCAAGAAATATTAGAATATTTTCAAAAAGTGATTAAAAAACATTTTTTAAGATTAAATGTCCCATTAGAATTGCCGATCACCATATCCAAATATCTTATGGATCGAAATTTAGATCTTTTCTTTTGTTATACTCAACTTTATATAAACAAATATATTCCAAATATTGGTATTTTCAATGGAGCTGTGATTAACAGTTTATTGTACAATTGGTTTTTCACAAATCTTAAAAATTGCAAAGTTATTACTCAATATTGTTTCTATCATAAACCAGATGAAACAAAAGGAATAATAAAATCATATGCAGATATTGTTATAATTGATGAATATGGATTAGCTATAGTTATTAAACTTGAGGATTCTCGACAAAAATATATGAATTTAACAGTTCAAAAAGGATATGAACAGGTGTTTTCCCCAGCCTATTACCCGTTTTATGAATTCCAAAATGTTAAAGAAGTGGTTTTATGTAGTTTTGCAATGACTCATGATGGATATACAATCATTTTTTCTAGTCCAATAAGCATTCATCGTTTTCATCCAAACATTAAACTAAATGATATTCCAAATAGAACTATTTCTACATCTTACGATTCATTTTTAGGTTGCAAAATCATTTATATTCAATCTACACGAGAAAATGCGTATAAATTAATTAATTCTCAAAGAAATAATTCATCTATAATCATTGTTAATCACCTTAGCACAATAAATGGAATTGAATCTCTGTCTTCATGGATGAAAATAAGTGGTCATAACAGCAAAGAAGAACGTGATTTTGTAATCAATTCTCATCCTCAAAAGTACCCTTATCTTATTGTGACTTTAGCAGCTTTGCGTGGATTAGATTCATATCCAAGCCCAGATGTTGTATTTCTTCTAGAACCTCCTGAAATAGAAGATGATTTATTCAAAGTTTGGCCTCTATGCAAAAAAGAGCTCATTTTATTTTATGATGAATCACATACCGAATTGAAATATAGGACTTCTCAATACTTCTCTCAAATCAAATGGTTGAAAACCATTCATGCTAAATAATGATTTAGTGATTTTTTTATAGAAAGGGAAACTCTTGTTATTGAATGAGTATTTATGATTCTACAAGATTTAAATTCTTTCAATTGCTCACATTCACTGACAATAAAAAAATTTTTTCTATTTTAGTTATTGACCCCATGAACCCGAATTACAATACTGGCAGGTTCAAGTTGGTCATTGAGTGATTTAATATCTCGAGATAATAACGGTATGATTTTATTTCCTTGTGATCTTATGAGTTTCTCGAAACCAAATACAACTTGTTGTGATACATGTTCAAACAGTTTTTTAACAACAATGTCAGGTAATGAATCACGAACAAAACTATTCAGTGTTAGGATCTCTTTGGTTATTTGACCAATAAAAGTTGAGACTTTTCCATCATCAAAAATTGCATTTTCAAAATGCTTATTAACCTCCCTTACTAGTACATCACCAATTTTGTTAAGTAAAAGCTCTTCGTGGGTTGTTAACTGTGCAATAACATTATTAAGTTGGCTATCTAGAATGCTTTGATTTGCACCATAAACACCCAGTCTTGCTTTAACAAATGTTATTAGTTTGGTTAATAAATCCAGATTTGCGGCTGATAATGCCAAATTTTTTGTGGATATAGATTTTAGTTTCCCTGCCTGAACCGAGCCAGCCTTAAGTAGAAGATCATATGTTTGTTGATTAAACAAAAGTATTGTTTCAGATAATTTAGCCACAATATCATCAGAGGAATTGCGAATTCTGCGAGCAGCAAGTATATATGACCAAACAACTTCAAGTAAAACTAAAAGTGATGTTGTACAACTATACCTATCATCATTGATTGATAAAGTGGTGATATCTTTTCCTGTTGTAAGTTTTTTAACCAATTCAAGATGTGAAGGTAGAGGGTTAGCCTTTGTCCATTTTTCCTCAATTAGTGATGTGGTAACTCGCAAATTCTGAGAACAATGAAATGATTCAATAAAAGATCTGCTAAAAGAAGCTAAGCTTGCTTGTAAAACAGATTTATCAATCTGATACTTTTCAAAACCTCTCCCAAATGATATCATTGAATCGAACATGCCTCCAAAGTCTTCTAATTCAGCATCATTCAAAGGATGGGTTGAAACAATCCTTGTAACTTCTTTGAAAACAGAGTCAGCAATTATTTGAGAAACTGATGTTATGCCGGATGCATCAACTCCTATTGATTGAAATTCTTGGATCAAGGCATCGGTTGAGTCTGAACTTCTTGAAAGTATTCTCATTCTTATGTTTGGGAAAGCCAGAGATAAAACTTCATTTAAGCTTCTTACGGACAAACTAGTTAATTTAGTTGTTGACAACTCTTTCTGGTCAGCTGCATCCTGAAGTAACTTATTGATTTGCTCTGCAACATACTGATTTATGAATAATTTGGATTCACTAATAGCTTCTGATAATAATCCTTCTTTGTGAATACAATTTACAATATTTGTGATATCCTTTGATTCACCAACCATGATCATGTGAAGCGAGTGTTTAAGTCTTTTGATAAGCAAAGCCTTTGTCTCTTTAAGTTTTTGAAGATGGGGCCTCATAGATTTAATGCCAATCAATCCGTTTTCCATCAATTGAATCATATCTGATATCAAACTAAAAGCACCTTCAAAATTGCCATTTTCTGCAAGAGATATAGCAACAGGGCAGGCTTTGGTAACCTTGTACATTTCGTTCATAGTTTCTTGTAGAGATTGAAGCCTCTTCTTCTGATTTTTGATATCGTATATTGATCTAGAGGACTGAGAAACAGTCTTCAATTCTCTTAATTCACTCCTTACATTCTTAACCTTCGGCAGAAGAACGGATATTTCATGACTCATTTCATGAATAGTTGAAAATGAACGGAAAAACTCTAAAGCCTGATTATCTGAAGAATGAAAAAGCATCGATTGAACTGTATCTAATTGGAGCAATAACTGTTCTGCAAATAGTTTGTGTCTAAGACACCCTTTAGGAAATACTTCGTTAAAAATCTTTGCCCTGTGTAAATCAAAATTTGAATCGAAAAAAACTTGTCCAATTTGACATAATTCTGTATTATTCATTTCACTATTCGATTTTTGTGTCTGTTTAGCAAATTCATCAAGAAAAACTTTATTATTCTGTAAATAACTATCCAAAGCGGACACATCAATTGAAGCAGGTGATTTATAACTTATATCGCTAAAATTAAGATTTTTAGACGCTTCTTTTGCAAATTCAAATACAAATGGCTGAATAGGATATCGAATCTCATTCTCCATTCTTGATTTTTGCACTTTTATCGTAAAGATATTTTTTGTCACTTTTAATAATTAGAAAATCAATTAGGAATTTGATGTTTTTTCTCGTCGTTTTTTTCTCCTCTTGTCAGTATTATTTTTATCAAAAGGATGAATTAACGTCTCCAATTGTCTCTGTTGATCCTAATATTGATGATTCGGTGAAAATAGCTCATAAACTATTCCAGGCAAATTATTCTGTTTCATTGTTTATTCAAAATACGACATATATTATATCCCATTGTCTTTTAAATCTTGTTGGATATAAAGAGGTCCCAATTTCCAAAAATCCGTTCAACAAATTATTGGATAATGATAATTACCATTTTGTTTGGAAATATTGGGATGTTTGTGTGATTCATATTATGATTGGTATATTTTTTCTAATCTTTGGGGAATGGATGATTCGTAAATGGTGGAAACAATATATTGTCCCAATGCCAAACTCATGGAGAATGAAGTCCGATGGAACAGTTTTAAGCGGAGATGATTTTGAAAATCTTGATAGAGTGTCAAAGGCGTCCATTCTTGATGCTATTAAAGAGTCTATTGAGTTTAAGGAGCTTTATTTAGTGGGTTCCAAGCTCATTCGAAAATCTCAAATCCAAAACTTCGAGCTGGCATGTGCTTTTGAGTTTACCGATGGTTCGTTTTTTGGAATTCTTTGTGATGAGTATATGACAACTTCGGCTTATATGGATGTTGATTGTCGCCTTGAAGTCAATGGAAAGGAAACTGATATAGAGACAGTAGTAGAATTTACTTCTTTTCGAAACTTTCGTCCTGTCAGTGTGCACTTTAAGACTCATGATAACGAAAAGTGTTGCGTTCATTTACCATCTGCAGCTTTAGCTCCCTTTATTCCATTCGGCAATTTTATTTCTGTGATTGTTTCGATGTTTTTCGAGACTTTATCATTACTCGAAGCAAAAACCTTTTCAAATATTAATTTTCCTAGTCTTGTCGAATCATATTGTACTAAACTTGGAATCAAGCAGGCATATTTTTTTGCCAAAGGTGATGGATTATATCATGCTTACTCAAGAAACGGACAACAAATTCAAGACCAAGATTTTATTCAGGGGCTTGTTCATAGATACAATTTTCGAAGAAATGTTTATAGAAGTTTCTTCAATGAGGGAGATTTTTGCTATTGTGATCAAGTTTCATCATCAAGTTTAACTGTATACTCATTATTTGTTTTAGACAATCTTCCTGAATCCGATATAATGGCAAATATGGTTCTTCCATTTGTAAGAGATTGTTGTGTTTTCCTTTATCAACTTTCCAATACAAAAGAACAAAACCTCAAATTTGAGAGATTCATGAATCTGATATCAACATCGAATGTTTTCTCATTATTTGAATTCTCGATGACTAATCGAAGATTAATGATAATAAAATCTTCTGTATATGAGTCAATTGAGTCCCTTATTACGATAGATGATCTGATTTCAAAAATTAATTCTCAATTTGTGGGAGGTATTACAGGGATATTGGATGAATTTAAGAGGCTTGACTCTGAACACCCTGTTCTTAAACAAAGAATATTTCAAATTGAAAGTGATAAAACCATGTGGCTTTCTCTATCTGCTGTTATTTCTCATGATGAATTCTCTCGAGAAGATATTTGCACAATTTTGGTGGAGGAAATTACTGCCTTAAAGCTTCAAGAATCAGAATTGCGGGATTCAATGGCTGACTTACAGCTAGCAATGAAAGCCCTTGGGTTAATCAAGTTTGTTATCAACAAAGGAGTAATCGAAATGGAGAATGATACCCTTTTTAAAGCACTTGGATATGATTGCAATCTAAAATACCTTAAAAAAGTTGTACATGAAAAAGATTTATCCAAAATTGAAAAACTTTCTAATGGAGAAAAAGTCACATTAAGACTGACCCCTTATAACAGTAGAGCTATATGGTATTCTGGTTTTTCGAATGGAACTGTTGGGTTTGTTTTTTGTGTTAACGAATTAATAGAAATGAGACAGCGGCTTCAAACGGCTGGTAAAGGACTTCAACTTGCTTCAAGTGCACTATCTCTCGTGTTCTGGTCTGTCGATCTTGAACATGATCTTGTTATGCCTTTAATACGTCCCCCAACTATATGGGATTTCTTTAGCGTTGATCAACATACTAAATTCTCAAGGTTCTCCGAGTTTATACATATTGAAGATAGACATCTTTTTATTGAACATTTTAAACTTATTCAAAACCGAAGAATTTCTCAGTGGACAGGTGATATTAGGCTTCTTCTAATTGAAGGGAGATATGAGTGGCATCGGATAATTATGGCTATGTCAAATAGTGATACGCTCCATTGTTTAATTGTTAATACAAATAAACAAAAAGAAAGCGAAAAGAAGCTTTGGGAAGCAAATAAGATAAGAGAACTCCTCTTTTCAAGTGGCAAGTTGACAATATGGAAATTCTTTGATAATTATGAATCATTATTATCCATCCAAAAATTTGCACCTGGGATTAATAATGCTGTTATTATGAACTGGAACTATGTTGATAATTATCTTGATCATGATATTGCAACACGATTTAGAGAAAAAATGACACAAGCTATCAGTAATAATGAATGCTTTGAAATGAGAATACCATTTTTTAAGGATGATTCAATGTATGTCTCATTAAGGGGAAAATATCAGCCCATGTCAAACCAAATAGTTGGTGTCTGCATTGATATTACCGAGCTCGAAAATGCCTATGTGGCTCTTGAGATTCAAAGACAGAGAGCTGTTGAAGCTGATAGGCAGAAAACTGTATTTTTGGCTAATATGTCTCACGAAATCAGGACCCCAATGAACGGTATTTTTGGTGTGTTGGACCTTATTGCCTCATCTGAACTAACTCCCGAGCAAAGAATACTTGTTGATTCGATTAGGACTTCATCTTTCCAACTTATGAAACTGTTAGATGATACTTTAAATCTTTCTCGTATAGAACAAGGGGATATTGAATCAAATCCTGGTATATTTGATTTTTGGGAATTAGTTGAACCGATATGTATTGCCACTGCATCTCGTGGAAGACAAAGTAGTCTTAATTTTTCTGTCAATGTTGGATCAAGCTTCCCATCCTTAGTGTATGGTGATTCTCAGTTGATTGGGCAAATTTTTAATAATTTGTTATCAAATTCTCTTAAATTTACCAGAAAAGGAGGTATTACTGTGGGATTCACCTGGGATTGCTCGTATGATATGGAATTATGCGAAATTAAAGTAATTGATACGGGAATTGGGATTTCTCCAGATCAGCAAAAAATCATTTTTGAGAGATTTGTTCAGGCTGACCCTTCTGTAATGAGATCATATGGTGGTACTGGTCTTGGATTAGCCTTGGTTCAAGAAATTGTAAGATTTTTAGGAGGAGAACTGTATCTTAACTCAGAAGTTGGCAAAGGATCTGAATTTACTGTTGTGATTCCCCTAACATCTGTGAAATTTGATTATTTCCCAATGTTCACCGATAAAAAGCGCCATATTATTCTGATATCAACAATCGATGATTCGATTGAAAGCTTTCTTGATATATGTGTATCCAATCTCAGATATGAAGTTTTCCATTTCAATGACTTTGATCAAATGGTAGATCATCTTAACTCTGGTTTTGTAGATGTGGTTTTCATTGAAGGGCAGCTAGATTTGTGTAAGACTGTTTATGAATACGTCAAGCAAATGCCAAAAGCTCCTCATCTATGTTCAATTACTGACCCTGAAGAAGTATCGATTTTGAATTATAAGATATCCAAGCCCCTTCTTCCTCATAAAATCCGTAAGTTTTTGCACAGTTGTCGCTTTGGTCATCTTATAGAATCACAAGTTCTCCCAATTAAAAATGATCAATCGTCAAACTCAAAGAAAGTACTGGTTGTTGAGGATAACAAGGCTAACCAATTCGTTATGAAAAAAATTCTTCAAAATATCGGATGCCAGTTTCACATTGTTGATAATGGCTTGCTTGCTATTAATGCCCTCGATCAAGATAATTATGATTTAGTGTTCATGGACTGCCAAATGCCAGTTCTTGATGGAATCCAAGCCACAAAAAGAATCAGAGAATCTGAAAAGTCATATAAAGATATAAAAATTGTGGCCCTAACAGCTAGCGCTGTTGAAGGGGATGAAGAAACCTGCTTGCAGGTTGGAATGAATGCATATTTGGCTAAGCCAGTGAGACTCCAACAGATTAGGGATATCATCAAGGTGTTTTGCAGTTAATGTCAAACCGCACCATTTTATGACTTCTTTTTGCTCAATAATTCTGCAAGATCATGAGAAATCTGTTCAACAGCAGCAAAAAATCGATAAAATGATGAAAAAAGAGAAGTATGAGCAAATTCACACGATATTAAATCAGATTAAATCACAGAAAACAAACTACAATCAGCCAGAACTTGAAGAGAGATTAAATAAGAATATAGAAGCCGTGAATGAGAGAATTTTAGAGATCAGTCATAGTTATTAAAACTTTTATTCGATTAATTGATTACTGTATTCGACGAATCCTCCAACATCATTACAAAATGCTTGATAATCCATTTCATCAAGATCCGTACACTTATATTTCTTGCACAAAAGATTTAGCTCCTTTTCATCTGATGAGAGACCCAAACGGCCAATACACTGTCTGAACTGAGCTTTGGTAATGAAGTTACGGTGTGGAGACTTGTCGTAATCTTCAAATTGATGGAGAATCTCCATTCTCCGTGTGGTGACACGATTTCTCATTCGAGATAAAACCTTAATGATTTCCTCGTTCTCAATTTGGGAGAGTGATTCTGTTTCTTTGGAGAAGTTTGAGGCAATGCAGCTTGCACTTGCATGTGGGTCTCTATGAAGATTCTTCTTTCCGAATACTGTATCAACCTGGTCACAAAACTCGCGATAATTGAATAAATCTGGCTGTTTCTCAAATGAAAACATTCTAATGACAAATTGGATCTCATCTTCGGATAATGGGATATCAATCTCTCCAATGACTGTGCGGAATTTCTGCTTGGTGACTGATCCATGTCTTAATCTATCAAAATTCTCGAAAAATTCATAAACTCGAATTCTCCTTTGATACACATAATCCTGTATCTTTTTGAGTAATGTTGTCCATTTGATTTGGTCTGATGAGAGAATTGGCTTCTTTGGAACAAATGATGATGCTTGTGTTGCATAAACAGAGAGTGGTTCAATTTCTCTGTTTTGAGTTTTCTCAATGAACACAGGACCTAATGACTCAACATCAGCAATAAAAGCTGGGTACAGAACAAAGTTTGTGCTTTTATCCAAATAATATTGGCATAAAAGGTCAATTTCTTGCTTTGATACATGAACTCCAATCAATTGCATTGACTGTGCAAATGAAGGAATAGATACCTGCTTGTGTTTATGCTTATCTTTGTCAATAAACTGTTCTGTAAGAGAGATTCTCCTTTGAACAATATAATGATGTATTCTCTCAATTATTGATTTAATTTTTGGAGGAATCTCTGTTGTTAGGCTGCGTTCAAATATTGAGGAATTTGGAGATATTGGATTTGTCCTGGGATTCGTTTCAAGTATTTTGGGGGCAACGAAAGATAAAACATCATCAGAAAACTGGCGCCATTTGATATATCCTGTCTTTGTTGAGGATGAATAATTGTTACATAATAAATCAAACTCGTTATCAGTTAATCTATAACCTGCTATTAATAAACCGCTTCGTAATTGTGCATTTGTTATATCTCCGCTGTTGAATTTATCGAAATCCTTCAAGAAATCATGGAAATGAACAGAATGAATATAACCCCATTTCTGTAAACTCTCTATTAATTGTTGAATCGATAATGGTTCGTTGAGTTTTGGCAATAATCCTTTCTTTGATGCATGAATCATTTGATCAGCCTCTTCGCTTGTGATAAATGCATCCCCTGATGGCGTTCTTCCATAAATAGACTCTATCGAGTCTTTATTAGATCCGATTGGTTTAAAATCTCTCCTCTGCTGAGCATGAGCAGGGTCAACATCTTCAACAAACTGGAAATAATCAACACCATTATCTGTTGAATAAAATTCTGCTAAAACAGAAATTTCATCTTTTGATATTGGAACAGTCATTACAGATAGCACACGGTGAAATTGGATGTTAGTAACATATCCACGCTTATTTCTGTCAAAATCTTGGAATGGAGGAATGATGTTAATTCTGTTGGTTATGATAAATGATTGTATCTTAGAAAGAATCTGTTTTGGTTTGATATTTTGTTGTTGGGAAGCTTTTGGTTGAGTAATAACTGTTTGGGGATTCTCTTCGACTTTGGTAACATCTGAACAAAACTCTCGGTATTTTACAAAATCAGAAAACTCGATACGGATTTTGTATCTCTCTGATAAATCAATGAGTTCCTCTTGTGAAAAAGTAAACCCAAATAATGTTAAAACATTCATAAATGTCTCAGGAGCGACTCTTCCCGATTTCAATGGATCATGAGATATAAAGAAATCATAAACCCTAACTCTATTCTTTCTAACATAAGTAGCAAATCTTTCGATGACATTAGCAGGATTTGAAGGAAGAGGATGGAGTGTAATGCTCTGCTTATGATGAGGAAGAGACAAATCTGGTTTAACCTCTTCAAACTCTTTGATACCTATATAATCAATAAGATCTTGATGAAATCTTTTATAATTGACATCACCAATAGAAGGGTCAAGATACCTCTGGAGAATATAGTTTTGCTCCTCTACAGATAAATTATGAAATGGAAAATTCCTTAGAAATTGAGATTTTGTAACCCTCCCAGAGTTGTGTGTATCGAAATCCGCATAAGCATCACGTATATGGGTGCCAAAATTGTGGACGTGTAATCTCATTTTGGAAAACACAGAATCGAGTTCTTGAGGCATACTTGACGTAATCTTGTTCGTAACTTTGTCCACTATTTTTCTGCCTTCCTCCACAGGAGCCGTCGGATTCAATTCAAGATCAGGATTGGTAAAAACAGTAGAAACGTTTCCCCAAAACTTTCTATAATTGATCTGACCATTTTCTCCAAACTGTTGAAATATATAATTTAACTCAGTCTCCTTTAACGAAAACTTAATAAACTCAAAACACCGACGAAACTGGTCTTTGGTAATACGACCACTTCTCAGTTTATCGAAATCTTCAAACCAATCAATTAAATGAGCATTATTTAAATATAAATAAGCGCGAATTCTATCAAAGAGTTCTTGGTTCTTTTCCATTTAATTAACGAATAAACCGCTATCAGGTGAAACAGGTTAATGGCTAGAATAGCGACGAGGGATTGTTGCATGGGGCTTTTTAAATGGTTAGTGTCTATAGAAAAAAGACCACATTGTGATTTAATGATTGGTTCATATCAGTGTCTGGTCAATTGTGATAAGAAACAGTGTGATGGAATATGAGAAAACAATGTGAATATGACTCCTTTGACCCATATCTTGGGTGCAGTAAGAATCATATGTTCGCGCATGAGTCTCTTTCATTGTTGCTTCAAATGTCCTCTCAATTGTCATTTTCATTGTTTCTTCATTTGTTTTTGAAATTGTCTCTTTATTTGATTCCTGGGGTGTATGAATCAAAGTTTTTATTGGGGTTTGAGCCATGGTTTTTATTGGGGTACTAGGAATAAATGATGTTTTTTGGGGTGTGGGGATAATGATGGGGTTATGAGCATGGCAATAATGAGAACCTAAAAATTGGATCTGATATGTTGGATATATCCCAAATGAATCATTAGTTGAAGTAATAACCATAGATTTAGTTGAGAATGTATAATCATGTGAAATGATGCTATGAGAAATCGTTAAATATCCATAGATTGAATAAAATAGTGTATTCCTATTCCATGACAATATACAATAACTCATTTTTGGATTTCCATCACCAACATAAATGACTCCTTGAAGTGGGCTATTATTATGGACAATATTAGTAGATGACATAGTTCCTGCAAAGAATGTCATCATAATAGTGATGATGCAACCTGTGGAAACATTGTTATTGGAGAATGTACAATAAGAGCTCACTAGCTGGGGGTTAGAAGATGGGTATCCAAAATATACTCCTGAAGTATAATCAGCTCTGTTTAATGAACTATTTGAATTACTAAATATTTGTTTCCCTGTTTCAAGACGTATTGAATTCCGTCCAATTGTATTAATTGAACAATATGACAATGACAGAAATTGAACATGGTTAGTAATTGAAGATATTATCAAAGCGAAATGACCAGACCCGGAAGAACCACATGAGCATCTATTTGCACAAATCATTGTTAGAGTTGAATGAGCAGAATTGAAGTAAATTGAACCTCCATTTAATGAACAAGTACAATTATAAAACATTGAACAAAAAACCACCATTGTGTATGATCCGCCATCAATATATATTCCCCCACCATCTCCTGAATATAATATGGTTCTTCCAAAGCTGCAGTATGAGATATCCAGGTTTGTTTGAAAATATGACCTTCCTTGATCTATTTGTTGATTAATACATCCAACGCTAATCCAACCCAAAATCTTTTTTTCCAAACAATGTGAATACATGTTTGAAATCACAAATTTATTTTCCCATAATGCTTGTATTAAACCCATCATTGTATTGGTAAAGGAAAAATACATTCTTGGGCCATTTTGATCCAATAAACTTGAACTATTTTTAATACTTAGAATCCCTGATGTTCCAAGATTTCGAGTTCTTAATTCACCAATCTCCATTAATCCACAAAAATAAAGAAAAATTATAAATATTCCTTCCCCTACAATTTGAATGATTTGACCAAGTATTTGATTCTTTTTAAATGTCATCATCTGAAATCCATGAACTTTTGAGTTTGTTTTTGTACTAAAAATTCCAAATAGATTTGTTAAAAATGTTCTATACATAACACCAAAAGAAATAGCAATAATGTTTCCATCCCCGTTCTTAATAGACAATGCAGATAACTTGAATAAATTCTTACCCTTTCTCATTAATAATACATATTAACAATTCAATCAATCAATTTCTGAAAGATTGAATAAATCTTGAATTGTTCATTACAACCAACCGTTTTTTGAATTAATCATTTGTCACAATTTTGTCAGGGTGAAGAACTTAGCTCCGTCAAAATTTGATAAAAATCAACCCTTGATTTGAATTTGGAATCCTAATTATCTCCTCAATGGACGGAAATTGATGAGGGGATAAGACATTATTTTTATCAAATATTTTGTTTTTCTTAAAGTTTATTCCATATGACATTAGTATTCAAACAAACAATAAATAAATGAGAGAAAGGAATATAATTGGAACAAATCTGAGATCTATTGATTTGACTTTAAGCTCTCCTGTTGAGTCATTGTCGTCCCCTTGGAAGAACAAAAGGTATTTTCTTGACCAGAAAAGATATAAATGTGAGACATCAAAGATCATTGTTCATGGTTCAATAAATTGGAACCAAACCATTATCAAACCCATTACTATCTTACTATTTTGGTTAATGTTTCTAAATACCCTATTTATGAAACTGATAATCAATAGAAATTCTGAAAAAACACTCCATTATTCTTTTGAAGCAATTATTCTCCTAAAATTGAACCATGAAGGGTGTGAGAATGAAACAATTAGCCAGGGAAGATCCTATATCTCTTCATCAATTGATATTTCTGATTGTTCATTTTCGAGAGCATTACTTTATGATGGAGATGGAGGTGTGATTTATTTATTTGGTGGAACATCAACAACATATAACATGAGTATTGCTTATTCAATGTTTTTCAACTGCTCATGTTCGGGAAGTGGAGGTGCGATTTATTTTTATTCAATCAACTCCATTATTCATGCTTCATGTGGGTATTCATGTTCTGCATCATCATATGGCCATTTTGCTTTTCTATATTCAGGTCAAAACAATACCGTAGATATGATATCAGTCGCTTTTTGTTCGAGGATCTCAAATGGGAATATGCCAATAAATATTCGTAAGGGAAATCAAAAAATATCTAGGACAAATTGTTCTTTGAACAAGGTTTTTTGTACATCAGGAATGTATTTTTTTCAACCAAATTCTTTGTTAGGTTCTTTTTGTACATTTTCTGGGAATAGGGCATCAGGTGGAGGATGCTTAGAGATCTATCAAAAAATTGGTGATATTGAGTTTTCAAACATAGTTAATAACAATAGCCCTATTAACGGAGTAGTCATTGTTTATGATTCAGCTTCATTATTCTTCAATAGTTGTGTTTTCGACACAAATCAAAACACTTTATTCTGTAACAAAAATGGAATCCTGAATGTTTTAAATAGTTTTATCAATCATTTGGGGAAATTTTCAACATCAACCCCTGTATTAACCAGTAATAACTCCATAACAAAATGGCATACTTATTATATATCCCATTATAGTACTGCTTATTGTTATTCAGATTTTCCTCCAATTACACATCAACAAACAATACAGAACACTCCTGAACAATCTTTGGGAGAACAAACCCCATTTGAATCACCATTGATAACAATATCACAAACATCAACAAATGTATTTTCTCAAACAAATATCGAAACAAAAGTAAATACTCCTAATAATACGCCCATTCAAACCATGATGAGAACACTTTCTGATTCTGCTTTCCCTACAAATAGTATTCTCCCTATTAAAACTCCCTATGAAACAAGTGGTCCAACTATTAAAGAATCTCCAACAAAATCTTTACACCCAACAAATTATACTCCAGAAAATTCCATTCCAATTACATTTGATTTGTCATCTAGCCCCACCTTCGAAAAGACAATCATGAATTCTATTGAGCCCACTCAAACAAATTCTTCTTCATCCACTGTTATTATAATTGGTGCATCAGTAACAACAACAGTGGCAATGACTTCATTGATCTTTTTTTCCTCAAAGTATTTTCATTCAAAAAACACACTTCAAGTAACAATCAATAGTGATTCATAAAACCTAATAAAAAAAAATAAAATCATCAAAATGAATCCAATAAGGGGCTTTTCTCCAAAATTCTGGATTTCAAAAATATCCCAATTGGGAATATTGACTGATGAATTTTTTTTAAGTGTGAATATTTCAATATCCAGTATTTGCCCACATTATTAGTGGTCCAAAATTTGATTTTAATTTCCCTAATTCGCAAGCGAGCATTCTTAAAAGCAGTATTGATTTCTTTGATTCTTATTGAAGAAAATGAAACAGTCAATATCTTGGTAAAAAAGGTCGAAATGATTAATTAGGGTCTTTAAAAATTGATAACCATTAGATTTTTTAAACCTTGGATTGCTCAGCCTGACGCGAAATCAACTTTTCTGTTTTAATTCCTGATATAAGAGCAACATCTTGTTTAGAGTTACCGTAAAATCTATAAGTATAAGCAATACATATTATGAGAAGAATAATGAAAAGTAACGAAATTACTTCAGGAGAAACAAGTGACACTTTGGGTATTATTTCTGATGGAATTTCAGCATTACAATAATGAGAATTGAAAAATTGTATTTGATAAGTAGCTTTTTTTGTCAGTGAATTATTGTATCCTGTTGATACCGGGATTGAAGTTGAGAATATACCAAGATGTAGTATGAAAGAATTCATTATTTCAAGAGATCCTGAATATACATTGAATAAGATTAAATGATTTTCTTGTATTATTGAAAACAATATTTTTTGATTTCCATTTCTGATACTTACCAGACCTTTATCAAGTGGAGAATAGTTATGAACAATATTTGTCGATGATATGATTCCCAGATCAGAAGAGAAGTAGAAACAGTGACCTAATGATGCATGATTGTTTGAAAAAGTGCAATATGAGGATGTGAAAGTACCTGGAGGATAAATTGTAATGCCTGGGCTCACTTCTGCTACATTCATTGAACTGTTTGAATTGTCATAATTCTGATTACCTGAGTCTAAAATTAAGGAAAACCATCCATCATTGGTTGAAGAGCAACAAGACATTGAGAGATACCCTACTTGATTTAAATTAGAGGCTCCAACTCCAAGATAAGCAAAATGGCAGCCAGATGCACAACATTTATTGGCACATATCATTCTGAGAGAAGAATTAATGGAATTATAATAAATTGCTCCGCCTTCATGATCAGATAAACATTGATAGAACATACAATGAGTTACATACATTGAAAGATTATCCCATGAAACATATATGACACCACCATAACCCAATAACTGAGATAATCTTGAGAAGAAACAGTCATAAATACTGATATTTTCATTAAAATAGGACCTTCCATTAACAATACTTTCATTTATACAAATATAACTCATTCTGTTAAATAAACAAAATGTATAGAGAAATGATACAAGCATTGCAGATAAAAATATGTTTTATCACAATTATATGTTGATCAATGAATTTTTCAAAATACAAAACAGGTCAGATAATTGCCTACTATAGAAAAATCGACGATTGTTTCACCGAATTTTGGCCGGAATATTTTTCATAATTTTTTAAGCTTTTTAAATGTTAATTCAAATTGTCTCTTTTTGTAATAAAATTTCTCAAATTTCATCTGTTGGCAATTAAACATTTCACTTTGGGAAGTATTTAAGAGAGTGATGATTTTCAATGAATAAAGACACCGGCAGGTGGCCATTCAAATGGATAGAAGCTTAGAGACATTGTACATTTTTCTAGCCATCATAACATCTCCACACATACATTCTAACTAATATTGTGTGGTATACACTGAAACAGCTTATATTTTATTGATATCCCCGATCCAACATTAGTTTTCTTGATTTCAAATGTAAATACCAAGGTTTGACGTTTTAAACAGATCCAACCAAATTATAGGGTATTATAATTGTTAGTATATGCCCATACACAGATAAAATCCATAATATGGGATGTAAGTTTTAAACCCGTTAATATATTGTTTTAGAAATACCACATAACCAGAAATTTATCATTTCCTCATTTATATAACTTCCCTGTCTTGAAAAACAAATGTGAGCATATCCTCGTTTCAAGAATAATATTGTCAAAACAGTACTTATTCACTAATTGACTCATTTAAGTTTGAATCCTGTTTAGCGCCAATTATTAAATAATAGAGGGAAAATATAAATAGTTTTGATAAACAAAAAATTAATGGATTTGCAGCATGGTATTCTTATAGATTTACACCATTGATTAACAATGCTTCTTGAATTCTTGGATGAAAGAACCCTATTAAATTGCGAATTCCCAACACTTATTAACAGTTTTTGGATAGCATATGGAATCAATAGAGCAAAAATGGCAACTAAACTTATCTGTGTTGAGATGCTAATCATAATTACAGAGATTCGAAATGAAGTGAAAAAATTTCAGTGATACACCATATTCAAATAAAAATAAACCTTTCTTGAATTCAACAAACTGGCTCTAAATTAATTCACTATGGGGATCATCAATTTTTGATAAACATTTCAGAAATCACTTTTGTTAGAATAATTCCATAAAGTTTCAGAATTGTTGTGCAATTTCACATTCTTGTATTGTTGACTCTCCTGGGGTCTCTTTAGGTAGTATTTCATCAAAAATTGCGATAATTGAATCGTAATCTACTGCAGAAGACAACCTTTTAACAGACTTTCCATCATTTGTAATAATGAACTTGGTGAAATTCCATTCAATCGATCTCCCCAGAACATTTCCGGCTCTTGATTTGAGCCACTTGAACACCAAATGAGAATTCTCTCCATTCACTTTGGTAATTCCAAATACATTGAATTTCAACTTTTCCTTCTCATAGTACTTCTTCTTGATTTTATTATTGTTCTTCTTCTCTCTCTTAATAAATTGCCTACAAGGAAATGCTAGTATTTTTAGCCCCCTACTCCGAAACTGCTCTTGTAAAGATGATAATTTTCTCAGTTCATATTTATCGATTCCCTTTGATGATGTGTTCACAACCATGCAAATAGAACCATGGAATCGGCTAAATGGGATTTCATTTCCATCTAAATCATGAGCAGAAAGGTCAAAAAAGGTCATTTCGTTCATAAAATCTATTTAAAAATCAATTAAGCAAATCACAAACATCAAGAAACCTTCTTATGTCTTTTTGGCTGTTCAGAACACTCAAAGTAGCAATTAGTTTACCATTCTCCAATCCAAAGTAAACCTTTTTCTCTATGAAAAACTTCCATGATGCTTCAGCATCAACTGTAGCGAGGGTACATGTGAAATCATTGACCATTTCCACTTGAAACTTGTTTGTGCTCTTTGCTGCTTCATAAAACAGCATTGTATGGGTTTTGATTCTCTCTTTTTGGTTAACCATTTTGTTGATATCTTCCTTTATGCAAATCCCTGCAAAGGCCGAAAGCAATGGAAGGACTGCAGGGGTTCCATTTTCAAATCTCTTGGTGTGGGATCGAAAATTAATATGTGTCATTTTGCGTGCACATGAAAACGCCACTGCTCCTCCTCCGTAATAAAGAGGAACCAGTAGATCCGCAGATTCGAGTTTCATCATAGCTACGCACATGTCAACACCACAAAACTGTTTCATATTCAACAGGACAAAATCCAATGGAATTGATGACAAATCAGGTAGTTCATAATTGCACAGTGGTGTTGCATCGCACAGGAAATACCTTGTACCAGAAGAACCTTTCCTCAATTCATGAATCTTTTCGAGTGATTTTTCATTATACGGAACACATATCAGTGATTTTGAATGAGTTTTCTCAATTGGGCTGACTTCGACATTGAAACGTTTCGGAAATACCAATGATGGTGTAACATCAATGCCAAATTCATTGGATATTGAAAGATTGAAACCTGCTTTCCAAGGAAAACTCTCAAAAATATAATTAATCGCAGTATCACAATCGGGAAAGATAACAACTGCATAATTAACTTGATTTGTTCCAAACATATCAGCCATTTTTTCTCGAAATAGAACAATAGCACGATCATAATCGCTCTGTTCTTCAGAACTATGAGGGCTCGGATGAAGCTTATGGCCAAGTGTTTTTACGGATTCTATTTGTGATTTGCTTACAGGACAAAACCTTTTATGGTCAAAAAATGATGCAGCCTCAAGATGAGGATATTCCTTGCTGAGGTATGTGTCTATATCAATCATTAATAAAGGGTAAAATACCCATATGTTTTTGCTCATTCAGGTTCTTGTCATAGTCCTAGTACTAGTTGGCTATAGTGTGTTAGAATATATTATACATAAGATACACCACCCTAAAGATACAGACTCATCCTCTTTTTTGTTGTCCCGGGATTATATAATTGCATTTTCCGCAGGGTATGTTGAATTCTTTGTTGAGAGCTATTTCTTTTATTCTTTTAAATGTAATCCTAAGAATATTATAGTTTGGCTTGGTATGATTTGTATTATAGCAGGGCTTTACATTAGATTTTCTGCAATTATTCATGCAGGAAAATCTTTTACTCATAGAATTGCTTTTACAAAGCGAGATGAGCATAAATTAATTACAGATGGGATATATAAGTACATTAGACATCCTGGTTATTTTGGGTTCTTCATATTTGCTATAGGTACACAAATCTGGTTGTGTAATGTTGTATCTCCAATTGGTTTTGCTATTGTTCTCTGGAGATTTTTCTCATCAAGAATTGCCAATGAAGAGAGGCTGCTAATTAATTTCTTTGGAAAAGACTATGAAAGATATAGGGACAAGACCCCCACATGGATTCCATTTATTAAATAAAAATACCAATGAATGATGTTTATGCATTATGCATATTGTTAACGAAGTTGGCGAAGGTGTTGAAATTGTTGTTTTGCATTAAGTCATCACATAACCTAAGGTATGTGAAAGCCTTGAGACCCTTCTGAACCCATCCCTTAATTCTGTTATATGAATCATAATCATACATGGGTAATGCATTTTCGCCTTCAAACCTGAGACCTGCCCAAGCAGCATCATTCAAGATTTGGTTAACCAAAATTGGAGGATCTGAACCAGCCCATGAAGCAGTCATTTCAAGGCATGTGAAGCAAACGTCAGCATCATAACGCTTGAAAACGGTGAGCATATCACGATATCCATCATAATCATAGAAATTGTTAAACCCGGCTGTTGATTCGGCACAATGGCAACCTGTCATATACCACCAGTGAATACCAGCAATCTTAGCAGATAGATGAACGCCTGTGAAAACTTGGCGAGCAGCCTTCAAAACCCTATCAGCATGTTGGTTAAGTTGGGTAGCATACCACTTAATGAACCACCTACCATACTCAGTATTCCAAGCATTGTATTGTCCATCACTCCAGAATTGAGATTTGCCTGGTTGAACATTGTATCCACCAGCATTATCTGGATTGTGGCCCCAGTCTTGATGGCCAGCAGCAATAGCATCAGCCTTCAGCTTCTTTGTCAATTGAGCATCATATGATTGGAATTCTCCGCATCCAGGATATCCCCAGTAAGCAAGTTGGTATGATGGATAGCGAGCTTCGCCAGCAGGCCCAAGCCCGATTTCCAACTCAGAAATAACTCCACTAGAAATCAAATTGCTGAATTGGGATTGAAAAGCAGCCATCCAATCTTTGTACATTTCGATGGGTGTGCGGGATGTAATCTTGACATCATCAAACCCGAGAGATATGTACTCTTTATCAACATGGCCATCAGCATCAACGAAGAATGGCTTGGATTGTGAATTAAGAACAAAGGAAGGAAGGGGAATGTTGCAGGTGTCACCAACATTGCCACCGCAAAGATGGAAAGAAAACACAGGAATAATCTTCATATTTCTATCCTTGATAAGATTAAACACTTCAGAATAACCATTCCACCTGTAGCTCTTCTCTGATGTTTCGGTTAAACCCCACCAAACATCAATCATCACACCATCAACTTTGGCAGCTGACAACCTGTCAAGCCAGCTAATAAGCTTGTCACGGTAACTTATCTGCTGATTGGTATTAAGAATGTCAAGTGGCGACATAACATATACAGGGCACCCTGATATGCTCAATGCAAGATACAATGCAAACATAATTATGGTTTTCTCGTGTAAAATTATAAACTCTCACAATTTTCTTAAGGAAGTTCAATTACTCAACAATTGAGAAGCCTAATTTGAAAATTGACCTCTCATCCCGGTAAGAGGGAATGACAGGCAAAGGTGACATTTGCTGGGGGGTTTTGACGATATTTGTTAATGGAGTGTTGTTATACGGGGATCTACCGGAACACTGTTCCACTGGTCACGTGTAGCAGTATGCCTGGTACATGGGACAAGCTATATTTAAATATGGACGAGCATAATCAGATTAAAGAGGGCTCCCAAACGATGCAGAAGTCTGATGGGTATTTTTGGGGTGTCTATAGGGAAAAAGAGGGGCTTACTTTTTTAATAGTCAATCGCGGATTCCATCAAGGAGTAATGGAATCCAGTTTGGAAACAATGCGGAACCGTTTTCACAGAGCCAACCTTAATTGGAGAAATGCCGAGCAACATGGGCTCAAAATGCAATACGAGAGAGAACTTGAAGTTTTTATGCAGCAAGTATCTCAAAATTTGAAGGCAAAACAGATTTCCAGAAATCTCACTGATACCACCGAAACAATGAAAGATACATATCAAAAAGTACTGCTAAGGGGGAAACAGCTTGATAGCATTTCACAGATTTCTGATCAACTTGGTAATACGGCTTCAATGTATCGTACTGAATCTCAAGCTGTCAAGCGAGCAGTTTTTTGGGACAAATACAGGTGGAGAATACTTGCAGTTGTTCTGATTTTGCTCATTTTCGTAATCCTTTTAATGGTTATTTGCGGAGGCGTCGATTTCAAGCCTCACTGTATATCTGCGGGCACACCAACACCACAACCACAACATAGTTAAAATTAATATTTGGTTTATTACAATTATATTTTCCAAAATTTAATATTTCCTGCTTTGTCTCCAGTTGCCATCACTCCAGCACTCGGTTTGGATGAGACACAAAACAAAGGATTTGTGTGTCCGTTAATGATTTTAAGTTCTTTGAACTGTACGGTGTCGTAGGTATGCAAAGCTCCGGATGTGCTACCACTCATAACAATATTATCAATCACGGATATCTGCATTTTATCTGATGGCATTCCAGCTTGAATAGTATTAATTGAACCTACTACTGATTTTGCTTTAATATCAGTAACAGCTATTGACTTGTCTGATGATAACGTGTATACCATATGGCTTCCTGGCTTGCCAATCACATTCACGATCTGTTTTTTGTGAACTTTGATTTCAAAAGGCATTGTTCTTGTCCTAAAGTCCCATCCTCTCAATTTGCCATCATGATGAGCTGTAATTATTAAAGATTCTCCTTGTATTGGACATATAGATAGTGGAGTCGAACTTGTGGTAAAACTAGATATTGGAGATGACTTACTAATATCATATACTTTAATTGTCTGATCTCTACAACATGAAACAAATCTTGACTCTGAAACGAATGCAGCATCGTTAACACAATCCCTATTGTCACTATTAGCCATAACAAGTCTATATTCTGGAACACTATACAACCTTATTACGGAATCATATGATGATGTAAGCATCATTTTATCATCCATCGAGAAATTTATTGACATGATTGACTTGGAAGAATCCCTTAGGGTACAAACCCTTTGACCAGTATCATACATTGTGATATTAACAACCGAATCTTCAGAGCCTGATGCCAAAAATGGATTATTATTAGCAAATGCTAAGCAGGTGATGGATCCATTATGTTTTGGTCCCGAGAATTCTGGGGTGATTGTTTCCAAGTTAGATGCTCGTTGAACCTGAGTTGATGTTATATCTATTATCGTTGATGTCTCAACTTGAGATTTTGGAAGAGAAACTAAAAATGCACTAAGATCTATAGTTGGGTGAGACACCTCGATATTCTGAACCTCAAGCAATTGGGCCTCTTTTTGCTTTAAAGCCATTAATTGCTGAACAGTCTTATCATGTTCCAATTGCATGGTTGCATATTTCGATGCCAAAGACTCGAATGAAATACGCTTTTCGTTAAGGTCTTTAAAAAATACCTCATGTTTGTGTTGAAGACTACTTAGGGCAGATGTAATTGTTTCTTTCTTATCCTGTAAACCTTTTATTATAGATAAATGATTATCCATATTCTCTTTGATAGAATTAAGAGACTCTTGTACTCTCTTTAGATTCTCGGATTTCACAATTAAATCATTTTTTAGACCCAAAATAGTTTGCTTCAGATTCTTGATTTCAACTGACCTCTGGGCAAATTCACTATTTTTAGATGATTCTTTTTCCATTTTTTTAACTGTTGCCTCTAAATCACAATACTCCTTATAAAGTTTGTTGAAAATTGGTAATTTCTCTAAAACTTTCATTGTTATCACAGTGGAACTCTCCCAAATGGTATTTTCAAGACAAATATTATCTCTTTCTGTAAGGGATTTTAGAACAGAATCCATTCGTAATCGTTCGATTTAACCAAAAAGAAACCTTCATTTCCATCACATTTACTAGCATATTAAAGCTCGTGATTTGGCGAAACACTTTCATTTCCATGGTGTTCCGATGACATAAGGCGTGAATGCTCAAGAGCATCGGTGTCTAGAAGATTATTATTGAGATTTAATTGCGCTTGCATCGGCCTTTGGTTTCTAAGGGCAGAATACCATCTATTCTTTATAGCACAAGAAGCTCTGCCGGGTAAACTTTGGGCAATCACAGACCATCGATTTCCAATTTCAGCCTGTTTTTCAATGATCAATTTATCCTCCCATGGCTCAAATGGCTCGTGCTTAATCGATGGTGCAAGTCGTTGTACCCATCTCTCTCTGCATTGCTTCGATGTGCGAGATGGAACAAATTTGGCTATATCCATCCACTTCTTTGGACCCAGCTGAGAAACCGCAATTTGTAACATTTCATCCTCCTGTTGTGACCAAGCTCCCCTAATAGTAATATCACTCGAACCCATGTCTTGGCCCATGTTGTTGGGTCTGGTCATTATTATCGACATTAACTCTGGGGGAAACTGAGACATTATGTTTTGATTTGAGTCGCCTTGGTTGTTCGAATCTTCAAGAAGTGAGTTGCTAGGATCGGTCATTTCGTTGGGATTTTGATCATTCATTTAATATTCTGGCGCCACTTTCTTCAGAATATTTATGAACAACAACAACTTTTTCAGCACAATTACTAAAAGTGACATAATTCAATTGGGTTTTTATATCCACGAAACTCCCATCACTCTGATGAATTTCTCAGTTTCGTCTCTTATTAGTTGTTCATATTTAGAGTTTTCTTCTTCGTCAACAGCCTTTCCGCCTTCGTCATCTTCTTCTGGCGGTTGATTAAGATCTGGAAGTATTCCTCTTGATGATTTGATAGAAGATGCCGACTTTGAGAGTTTAGTTCTTTCTGTTTCTTCCTTTGATACTTTGGTATTCTTTCTAAGATTTGGTGACAATTTCATTGCATGAATCCTGCCCTTTTCGTCTCCGACAAGGATCATTGGCCACTTAGGATGGAAGCAAACTGAGGTTAAAGAACCTTCATTGGACTCAACTACATCTGTCCTACAAATCTCTTTATAACGGTTCAGCGAGATATCATAAATGAACAAAACACCGTCGCTTGTAACAGCTGAAAACACAGTAGATGAGTGTGGAGCCCATTGTATGTCAGTAACGCTATGTGGAGCAAAATCAAATATTTGAAGTGGCTGATCTGTCTGACCGTGCCTCCACAATTTGAGCGACCAGTCTGCGCCGCATGTTGCAAATACGGAGCTATTGAACTTATTATATGTTATTGCTAAAGATGGAGGAGAATGTGCAGAAAAGTGTTTTGGTTGTTGAGTGGTTCTTGTTCTTAAGATCTCAAATATTCTTCCATCATCTGTAACTGCTGTGAAATTACTGGATGCTTCATTAAAGTAATCTAAAGCTGTGATTCCTGCATTAATTTGTGAGATTTCAGTCATCTTCATCTCGCTTTGAACAAGTGTCCAATGAAGAATCCTTCCATCCATACCAGCTGAAACTAAATTAAGATTTCCGGATGAATCCAGAGGTTGCCATCTAATTACAGTAACGGCACTCTGATGACGGTCGATCATTTTGATTGTTGAGAAGAGTGGATTTGTGCCTCTTGATCTAACATCGAAAATAAAAATATTACCATCAGCACTACCAACTGCAAGCAGTGATGGTTGGATCCGACTCCAATCTAAAGAAACACCTCTGTCAGTTAATTCTAATATGTTTCTTGGGCATACGGGATTCTTAAGGGTCCAAGTACAAACGTAACCTCTGCCAGGGGTTTTTTCGCTTGCACTGGCGGAATAAGCTACTGCAAACAAATCATTAACAACGGTATTCCATCTAATTGAAGAAACAGAAAACCCTGCTAAAACATCATACTTGAGTTCCCAAAGGGGAAGAGTGTAAGCTGACTTTGGATCCATAGAATCACGATGGTCATCATAATACTTAAAATCACAGCAGGCGTTTGGATCAAGATTCTGGTTAACAACTCTTTCCATTACACGTGTGACGGAAACCGCGCTATGAGGCTTTTGGAATAGGCTTCCTTTTTCACGTGTATAGTAGGCGGCGATCTCGCATTGGTTTGTGGTTCCGGTACAATCTTTTGGAACTGGCGCTTCTGTCAAAGTTCCTTCATCAATGTACTCGATAACATACCCTTGAGTAGCCCTATCAGAGAAATTAAACTGATTTCTCAATACTCCCTCAACGCCCTGAATTTGCTCTTCATCATCGCCAGTAGATGTTGATGTTTTAAACAAGGATTTTTGTTCGATTCTTCCAGGACGGTCAAAAAGGACGGCAATTGGTTTTTCGATTCCTGCATCTTCAAGAGCTCCTGTCTTAAAATTGAACCTCACGAGATTCTTGGGGGCTTGTGGATCATTAACTCTAAGGTCTCGGCTAAACATTTCCTCGAGTTCTTTGGGATTAAGGTTGAGTTGGTCTGATGGAGGGCCATTGGGTGCATTACGAGCAGACCGTAAGGAGGCCGTAGATCGAAAAACAGCAGAAACATTCGCCATAGAGCGCTTTGATTGAAGTGCATCAGCAACAGCACCAAGACGAGTACCCTTGTTATTCATTAAAAGTAATAACGGAAAACAAAATAAACTATTCAATATTTATAATAATAAACTAGTCAAATATGTCTATATCGTCTTCTTCATACTCGAACACTTCACCTGCCTTCCATTGCCTGACAGTGTTATCTTTGGAAGCAGTAATAATTCTGTCTCCCTTGTAGTTATATGAACAAGTGAGAACAGCATCTGTGTGTCCTTCTAATACTTCAAGGCATTCTCCATTTTTAATGTTCCAAATTCTACATGTAGAATCATCACTTGCTGTAAGAATCCGAGATCCATTTGGGTTAAATCTGACTTTTCCAACATCTGATACATGACCTTCGCATACAGAAATGCATGATCCTGATAGAGAAGACCATATTCTTGCTGTTGAATCATATGAAGCTGTTGCAATGTGTGATCCATCCGATGAGAATGCAATGTCTGTGATATCTGACGAATGTCCCTTTAATACATGAAGAGGAGAGTTATGCCTTAGATCCCATAATATTGCAGTTTTATCTGATGATCCGGTTAAAATCATATTTCCGCTATTATCAAATACCGCACCAGATAATAAATCAGTATGATCCTTTAAAACTCTTGCACATGTATACGTTCTGGTATCCCAAATACGAGCAGTTTTATCAAAAGAAGCACTCATTAATAATGGCTCAGATGGGTGAAATGCAACAGAAACTACACTATCTGTATGGTCTGAAAGGATATGATTAATTGAGCCCTTTTGAACATCCCACAATCTACATGTTGAATCCATTGATCCTGTGGCAAGTGTGTGTGAATCATGATCAAAAAGTATCGTAACAACCTCAGAAGTATGGCCCTTCAACACAATGGGGTTTGCGGGTTCGGTCACACTCCATATACATGCAGTTTTATCAAACGAACCGGTTGCTACAAGATTTCCAAAAGGTAAATTAAACCTACAGCAATAAACAGAGTTGGTATGTCCATGGAAAGTTGCAATACACTTACCTGATTCGGTTTGCCATACACATGCAGTTCTGTCATTTGAAGATGTTACAAATAATTCACCCATCTTGTTAAATGAGCAATCACACATTGGCATTGAATGGACTCTATATACATTTTGCAAAAAAAACTGTCTATATTCTATTGTTTGCATCTTTTTTATCTTTTGAAATTCGCTTTGCAAAATCCCTAAATGTTTAGGAAGTATTTCAGGATTTTGCAACATTAAAACATGAGATAATGCCTCAACATCAGTAGAACTCGTAAACTTGGGTAGAACAATGGTCCGCTGAGACTTTATTCCGGCTTTTGATAGTTCAAGAATAATAGTTGGAGGAAAATATTTAACATTGAATGAAAGAAGCTTAAATGACATTAAAAAATTAAATTATGAGTACCAAAATTCAGGTTTAGGCATTGTAGAACCTGGACTTCCTTCTGCCACGAGCCATTTCGAACTTACGGCCACGAGCGCGGATCTTTGGACGGGTTGTGGAGTTGTTGTCGCCTGGAGCAGCACCGAAATGCTTGACGGCTTCACGGCGCTTGCGGTCACCTTCAAGAAGGAGGCAGTTTTCGCCAGTTGGTCTGAGAAGAGCAAGTTGATCGAAAGTAAGGCATTCACCACCAGCAGCAACAATGCGAGCACGGGCGGTTTCAGTGAACTTAAGAGCGCAAACCTTCATCTTTGGAACGACAAGAAGACGTTCATCGTTAACAATCTTGGCAACGACAACAGCGATAGCTTCTTCTCCCTTTTCAGCAAGAGCAAGAGAAAGGCGAGAAACGGAGTATGGGCGCCTGTTAGTCCTGGAGATGCAAAGGCGATGAGCAACCTTAGAGTTGAAATCAGCACCAGTGCGGCGTGCAAGGAATTCATAAAGGTCATGAAGAGCTTGGATTTGAACATCCTTGGACTTTGGTTCCTTCCTGACTTTACGAGTAATTCTATGGTCGAGATCAACACCCATTCGAAAAGGTCGACCAAACCGCTTCAAGATCCTATGTAAAATTAACAAAGTCCTAGTTTACATTGTGTCATAAATTGTGTCAGTTTTTGTCCGTTTTCTGGGGGAGACCCTGGTTAGGGCAGGCTTTGTTGTGAAGGAGGGGTCTCTTGAGAGCGTTTTTGGTTTTGTTTGCACTGTCTGTGGGATAGTGGACTTAAAACTTGGGGTAATTCCTGAGGGAATAAAGATGGTTGTGCTATTTACTGGGGGCTCTGATGAGAGGGCACTTGGCACAGTACATATTTTCGGTCCACTTACTATAACTGCCCAATCATTGGCGATGCCTAACTCGATATTATTAACATAATTCACTGAATAATGGGGCTTTTCTTTGGAAATTTCGTTTAAGGAGGAAAAAATCCATGATTTGAATGGTGGGGTTTCATTAACTGTAATTTTTTCTAGTGGAAACATATATTTTTTTGATAAAGAGATTTTTTCTTCGCTAATAGTAGGAATTATTTCGATTCTAATAGATTTATTGCTCAATATTATTGGATTTTCCAAATTCGGACCAGACTTTTCAGATGTTTTCTTTATCTCTGTTTGCTCATCTGATGATTCCCCAAAACAATGAATGAAAGGGGAATCAATATCACTAGATTGTTCTGATGACAATATTGAGCTTATTTTTAGAATTTTTACTAAAAATGCAAATCACAAATCTGGATGGAATATGGAAATTAATTCGATAAATCTGAATAGTATTGTTCATTGAACTGTTTATGCTGTCAAATCTCCGATTACTTGAGTCTAAACGAATAGAAAATTCAACTTTTGTGGTTTGAGAGCAATGTGATACTGTTTGATACTCCACTTGGTTTACCTGAGAATCTTTAAACCCAACAAAAGGGCCATTAGAAGAGCAACTATGATCTCATATCATTCTGAGACATGAAAATTGAACTGAGTTCATTAACTTTGTTGAATATAAAAACAATTTGGGTACATTTCAAGAACAAAAATGGTAAGAATGTATCATATAGCTAATTGAATTTGTATTTTTATAAATTGACAAAATGAATTAATATACCAGAATCATTCGTTTTAGTGATTTCATTTGAAAGCGTGATCAAATCGCAGAATCATGTTCTTTTAATAAAAAATTCAACATTTATATAACTTTAGTATCAACCATCTCCTTGAGCTTCATTTGGAAAATTGTATTTTGTTATATTGTTTTTGGGGTTATTCTTCAGTTCTTCTTCCATTGTTTCTGTGGGTTTCAAACACTAGATTCCAAAGAAATTGAATTGTATTTCCCTAATAATCAGAAGGTTTTCAGGAAACTGGAAAAAATCACGTTTGATAAGTCATTCATGAATATAATGCTTCATCAACTAAAGAGTATTGGAGAAAAATATATATATATATTTAAAAAAATTATTTTGTGAGATTGTTTATGAGTTAAATATCTTGTTTCTGTTGGAGAAAATGTGAATAAACAGGATCATGAATTGATAATGGAATTCGTTAAAACATTCATCTTCAATCAGCTTCACAAAGTGATCATAGAATATTTCTGTAAAATCATTAAGATCAAGGGGCAAATCCAAACAATATTCATGAAACTATTCCCAGATTACGACACTATTGTGAGTAAATTTATTTTTAACATGATAAAATACGCAATAATTGAACTTGTAAGATAATTCATTATTATTCAAAGGATTTTTTCACAGAACAAAATTTGCACTGTGTGTTTATTCAGAATTGTTTTTTCACAAATCTACATCTGATGTTCTGTCATTTTATGGATTCCAAAATGAAATTTGAACATTATCTATTTGGAAATAGTTCTTTTTTCCAAGATTTTGAACCCGATGAATACGAGTTTTATGTTGATCGAATAGTCATTCTGCCTCTTCTTAGACCATTTTCTCTTGATAAAGCCATTGAGTTATGTTTAAAGCACTCAGAAAATAATGATTTCCGTATGATGTTATTAGAAAAAATATTTGAATGCCCTGTATTATTATATCGATTATTCAAGAAGGGATTTTATAATTTTGATGAGATCATGCCCGTTTTGCAAAAAAAGGATACTTACATTTTGTGCCACTATTTTCGGAAAGAAATTTATGATTTCAACGATTTTGTTAAAGAAAAGAGAAAACCAACATTATATCACGATTTTCCATTTGAAAACGAAACTGTTGTTAATAATATGGTTGAGTTCGGTTTCAAATCATCAAGCATTGAGTTTTGCCTAAAGTATGATGATGTAGAAAGTATGCCCGGGGCAATTGAATTCAACAACAAAACTCTACAATGGAGCCCTTTCGAATGGAGTAGAAAGCCAAGAAATATAGATATTTTGTCCTTTTCATCATATTTTGGTTCAATAAGATGTTTTAAACTTCTACTATTGAATGGGTACAAAATTATTAATAGTATTGAACAAAATATTGTTAGCAGTGGCTCTTTTGATCTTTTTCATCTTTCTAATATTTCGAATTTTATTAATGATAAGTGTTTATCCAAAGCTTCAGAGTACTGTCATCTATCAATGTTACTGTATCTAATAGAACATGGAGCTACTGTCAATCCCAAAATTAATAGTATTGAAATTAATTTTTTAAATGGGATCAATTTCAAATTGATACATCTCAAGGTTTACCTTTTCTTTTTGATTTGGAATCAAAAACTAATGATGAAAGCAATGATGTTGTTTAATTTATTATTGGGCTCCAATACATTATGCAGCAGCAAATGGCCACCTTTCTGTTATGGAAATCCTATTAACAAAAGGAGCAGATTTGAATACAAGGAATGCTAAAAAAAACTCCTTTTTGTTAGATGGACCCCTCTTCATTTTGCCGCAGCTAATGGACATTTGAATGCTGTTGAGTATCTGATTGATAAAGGATCTGATTTGAATTCTAGAAGCATTAGAGAATTTCTTTTTGTCTCAATGAGACCCCTCTTCATTTTGCCTCACAAAATGGACATTACAACATTGTACACTTTCTTGTAAACGAGGGAGCAATTATTTTTGAAGAAAACAATGATATCAAAAATATTGGAATATTTGGAGTCCCCTTTATCGAGCTTGTGAATTTGGACATCATAACATTGTAGAGTGTTTGGTTAATCATGGAGCAGATATAAACGAAAAAAACAATGAGTATTTGAATAAATATCCCATTGGACTCCTATTTGTTGTGCTTCTGTGTATGGACATAATTCTATTGTGGAGTTTTTAATTGATAAAGGAGTAGATGTGAACAAAACAGATAATGATATTAATATTGTTTTGGTGATACTCCTCTTCTTTTGGCATCCCAATATGGACAAACTAATATTGTAGAGTTACTTATTCGCAAGGGGGCCAATGTGAATTTTAAAAATGATTCGATTAAAACATAATATTTGGGAAAACACCTATCATCATGGCAGCAATTCGAGGGAACAAAAATGTTGTTGAATGTTTAATAAAATATGGAGCTAATATGCATGATGTGGATGTGAATATGGAATAAATCATGAATCAAAGTCTCCTCTTCATTATGCCTCTGAAAATGGTCATCTTTGTATTGTTGAACTTCTAATTAAAAGTGGTATTAATTTAAATTCCAAAGACTCGGAAGTTGATAAATAACTTTTGGATTTGATTCTCTCCATTTTGCAGTGAAGAATGGTCATAATGGTATTGTTGAATATCTAATTTTAAGTGGAGCATTGGTTAATTCAAAGAATAATAATATTCATAATTTATTCATAGTATGTCACTTCTTCATTCAGCAGCATTCATTGACAATGAAAAGATGATTGAATTTTTAATTCTACATGGAGCTGATATAAATGCAAAGAACTGCAACAAAACACTAATTTTTTCGATGAAACACCTCTTTGTTATGCTGCTTTTATTGGTAATCAAAGTATCGTTGAATATCTAGTTAATCATGGAGCTGAAATTGATTACCAAGATATTGACTTCTATCAAGATTTAACTATAGTTCACCTCTTCATTTTGCTGTACTACAGAGAAATCAAAGGATTATTGAGTATCTTGTTACTTCTGGAGCTAATATAAATAAACAGGATCATGATTTCGGTAATGGATATTTAAAAACACACCCCTTCATATTGCTTCACAAAATGGATATAGTTTTCTGGTTGAATATCTTTTAGATCATGGAGCAAATCCAAATATGACTAATAATAATGGAGAAAGCCCCTGTGATTTAGCAATTACCTATCAGAAGTCCAACATTATTGGGATATTCCGCAAAAATATTCATAAATAAACTCTTTTCAAATCATATTTCAAAAAATTAACAAGTTTATTTTCGATGGAGGTTTCGTAAATATATCAAAGTGGAAACAAACGGCTTTATTGACGACGATGGTGAGGAGGAATAACAATTCATTCAAGCGAAATCTTTTCAGCAAAGGTAATTTGGTTCTTCATCATACTATCTGTGTTATGTTAGAGCAGATATTGATATGTACGAAAGAAGTATCTAAAGAATTAAATATTTGCGAAAGTCAAGTGAAGAATGAACTGGAAATGGAAGGATTTCGTGTACGTCGGAGAGATAAATGGATGGAGGATATAATCAGAAGTATTCAAATTCCAAATTCCAAACAATACACTTTTTGGGAAAGACACTTTCCTGATCCGCATCCCAAAGGTATTGATATTTTCAAGGAAAGTGAAACAATCATACCATTTTACCTATGTTATTTGTAACACTTTCTCAATTACAATTGGAATTTTGAAAGGAATAGCATGAGAGAGCCTTCTCCATTGTTAGTTCTTCCAAAATAATAATTGTAATTGAGAAAATCTTTCAGCCAACAAAAGTTAATGAATCTCTAGTTTGCATGGTTAATAATGATAGTGGCTGATTCCAAAGACTATAAAATTAATAGCAGTAATAATTTAATCTCTTTTTTGCCAATTCATATATTTCAAAATTGAAGTATTTTACAATTCAATCCAAATCAGAATATAATTTGCCTTTGAACTCTATTGCCTGATATATATTTGCATCAAATCATCTTCATTTTTACCCAGTTTTAATCAATATTGTTTTTTATTGTTGTGTTTAACCCAAACATCGAATAAAAGAGGCATAAATTATGTTGAAACCGAATTGGGAATAGGATCTCAGAATTGTTCCTATTTTTGTTACTCATATTGAAGGAGATATTGGATCATCCAATGTTATAACTCCAGTATTGTTAACGGAGAATAACTATGTTTTTATTAAGAATCAATAATAATGGAGGTCATTCGTTGACAAATAGGTTGTTTTATTCATTTTTAAAAAATCAACAATATCCAAACTAATTGTTTTTTACTATATTGCTTATTCATTACGAAACAATTAAGGTTTAATTGGATTCCTTCTTTGCTTCCTTTTGTCATTCATTGTCAGTTTGCTCGATTTCAACTTTGCTGCTTAAGAAATAGGTGAGATAATTCACATAAGTTTGTTTCTCATATTCTACAATCCAAACAATAAGGCTCTCTCATGTGTGTGCTCATTTAAATGCACATGCATACACTATCGGACATATATATGGGCATTAGCTTACACACACTGTGTATTCCCCCTATAAAAAACCTTGCTGGTCGGTTTAAAAGGATATAGTACCTACCAACAGCTCCGAGAGTATCAATTAGAACCCTGACAAGATGTAACTTCTCCCATATCACCCACTCACTCATCACTAAAATATGTATTTATGAGAAAATGGTGACATAAATTCCTGACTATTTATTTTTTCCATTTTTTTTAATGAAAAAATCAGGTTCCAAATCACTAATGCCAAAATCAGGTTCCAAATCACAAATCCCAACAAAACTAAAAAGCGGAAATATAATTCCGCTAGCTTCTGATCCCGAAAACGACTATATCATTATTAGCGAGACAACATTGGCGAATAAGTGGATAGCATTTTTAAAAACCAAAGATTCAAAGGAGACATTAATTCTTGATGAAGAACCGATGGTTTATGATAAAAAATTTAAAATTAATGGAAAGGAGTATGAACCGATGGAATGAATATAATTGAAAAACAAGTAAATCGCTATTTTTTCAAATCTTGTATCATTTTAATGGTATCCTTTATTTTTTTGTTCTTTTGTCTGATGTTTTCGGATATTTTGTTCTTTTCATTCGACATCTTTTGATAAATTGGCGTATCCTTCATCTTTTCAAAAGATTCCTCAAGTTTTTCAACTACTTCCCCTAGTTGGGAGTTTTTAAGCCCTTGTTCAATGACTTTTCCTTCCAAAATCTCGACTTTTTTTCGTAGTTTGGCTAATGAAGCCTCTGAGTGCTTTTTCTTAAATCTTTCATGCTTGAATTTGGCTGAGTAAAGCTCTGTCCTAATAGAAGCCTCAGAATTACGAAGCCTACTAGTCTCTAAGAACAATATTTTAGATTCTTCTTGCAATTCCAATATTTGAGCTGCAACATCACTGTTTATTATTGAATTAATATTATTTCTGGTTTTTTCCATTTGTTCCGTAATAACACCATGATAATAACTATCGGATCCTTCGTAATTTTGAGCATATTTCTCTTCAATCGTTTTATATTTTAATAATTTGTGCTTTGTAGCAGAAATTTCTTGTTCAAGCCTCTCTTTCTCGATTTTCAAATCGTTAATTTCTTCACTGGTAATTTTAGCACCAGAATTCCGAATTTTACTAAACAGTGCTCGCATTTTAATAGCTTCCCTCGCAGTTGGAAGCCTTGCGCTCTGAGGGGCACTAATTAATGTGGGTTTCATTCTCTAATACGTTTATCAATTGACTTTACATGGGGTTTGACATATTTACATGCTGTTTTTGCTTTTGTTCTCAGAGAAGCTATTTTTGGATCAGCTCCCCCACAAAATTTTCGCCATTGGGGAAGATCAAATTATCGCGAAAAAAGATGAAGATTCTGAAAAAGTACAGCCACATGAGAACCCCCCAGCCGAAGATAATAAAATTAACGAGGTTGGTAAGGAGGAAAACAATAATATTCCACCTCCTATACCCGCAGAGAATCAAGAATTAGGATTAATACATCGAGATTCGAGAAACCTTATTATTGACGAAAAAGATGACGCTGATGAGCAACCTAAGACTCCAAAAAAGGTCCTCCCAGTGATTGATGATATGGGAGAAAAATATGAGTGTGATGGTCCTAATACATTTATGGATTCCAACCATAAATGCGCTTGTTTAGATGGTTTTCCTTATGGAGATCCATCAAGCTCAAATGGCTGTTGGAAATGCATATCTCAATGTCATGTAAATGCTGTTTGCTCATACCCAGGTAAGTGTGTTTGTGCTTATGGGTATATTGGCGATGGAACCATGATATGCATGATACCTAAACCTGTAGTTTCAAAGGTCAGTCCCAGTCAAATACTCTTGAACTCAAGCTATGTAGTCACTGTTTCTTTCTCAGTTTCGACAAACTTTACTGCTGTTGAAGGGTTTTGTCGTTTCGGGAAAACTATAGTACCTGCTGAGATTCTCGGTAAGGACTCCGCTCAGTGCCTTGCACCAAAAACCTCATCGCCGGCATTGAGGCTTTCTTTTTCGTTTGATAATATATCATGGTCTGAAGAACAAATATACATAGAATATCAAAACCAGGAAGAGAAAAAATCAATAGTGTTTGTGTGGCAAGTATGGGCACTGGCTTTCGCCATCATTTCATTCGTAGCTATTTTCAGCTTCTGTAAAGCTGAAGCTCCAATAGCTGAGAAATCCGATAAAAAAGACGAAAGACAAGCTTTCAATCCCTTGTCTCAGAGACAAAAGTTCGAGGAAGTACAAGCACCATTCGAGGATGAGAACTAGGTACGATAATATAGTACAGTTTTTATCTGATTTGACATATTTTTGAATACATTACATATTCTATTTGTCAATTTGGGATGTCCAAGGATAAAAAGGCAATAAAGATTGTTCTTCTTGGTGATAGTGGTGTAGGTAAAACCAGTATTGTTACTCGTTATGTTTCCGGTACTCTTCTTGAAAATGTCAAGCCAACAGTTGGTGCTGCCTTTGTTACAAAGGATATTGTTGTTGGGAAAAACAACTTTGAACTACTGATCTGGGACACTGCTGGGCAAGAGGTTTACCGCGGCCTTGCTCCTATTTATTACAGGAATGCTCGCATTGCAGTGATTGTGTTTGACGTTGCAATGTCGTCATCTTTTGAGTCTGTACACTATTGGATTGATGAACTTAAGACAAATGTCTCAGAAAATGTTATTATTTTGGTTTGTGCTAACAAAATTGACCTGGAAGAAAGGAGGGTTGTGGATCAGGCAAGGATTGACGCACTCATCAAAAAGTACAATGTTTTGTTTGCTGAAACTAGCGCCAAGAACAATGTGGGAATAGATAAAATGTTCCAGGATTTGATTTCCAAGATTGGCGATCTTGACCAGCATCTTGAAAATGAAAAGGACAAAACAATCTTAAAAGAGAACAAATCAGAGAACAAATGTAATTGTTAATCTCTATATTTCATTAAAAGTTCATTTAGTTTGTTTCCTGGTATTGTTGATAAATGAAAACTATATTAAGCGTGAAAGATGTTTCTTCAATCGATAATTCTTTAAGCGCAAATGATAGTAATGCATATACCTCTAAGGAAAATGTTGAATTTTTCCTGAACAAAATAGAGAAACTTCGAATAAGTTTTTTAAATGCTCGGAATCAATTAGAGGAGATTCACAAATACCATCATAAAATTGTAAATATATTGCACAAAGAGTTAAAATCGATATATGGTGTTCCAATAGAGAATACTCAGAATAATATTGATTCTTCTTTGAAATTAAAAAACACAGTTTCTCCTTTGCACAGAGGTTTAATTAGAGCCTTTAAAAATAGCGATGTTCATGAGTTAGAACTATTTTTTAATCAAAATTCCCTCGTTGAAGAATTATTTTTCAGCGATTTTGTTGTTTTTGATGAGAAAGTTGAGGATATAGTACAAATTTGCCCTCCAAACCTGAGAGTCTCATTCTTTTCCTCATTGTTTGATAAAGTATGGTGGTGCAATATGTATTTTAAAAAGACAATCACTGTTTTAGAACAGTTTTCAAGTGCAGATATTCTTATTAATTGTTTATCATATAGAAATGATGCTGAAAAAGCAAACTATTCTCAATATACTAGTTTTTTATCAACAATTAGTTGTCTTTTCAATTCTGATGAGTGTGTCATCCTATATATAACTCCTGATGGAAATAGTTTAGTATATCCATTATCTGACTCTCTTAATTCTATTCCTACTTCAAATACTTTAGTAGGATATTTTTTATTTGAAAAGAAGCCATCTACAATTATCCATCCAGAACAACACTCAAAATATGATATTTCCAAAGAAGGTTCATTGTTTCGTTTTAAAAAATCTGTTATTAGTATACCATTTAAAACTAATAATGTTTCACAGGCAGGAATTATTCTTCTGTTCCGTAATAGTGAGTATCGGCACTCTGATTTAATTATGATTAATGGCTTAGTTCCTTTCTTTGAACCTATCATATCTTTGTTTAGGGCAAATTTACTTCAATCATCTCCTAAAGATTTTATATCTATCACAGAATCAATTTCCAAATTAAGGGATTGTTCAGATATCATGACTTCTTTTATAGGTGAGTTGTGTAGTGTAACGAGTTCAACTTTTTGTCGAATCTTATTAAGTGAAGAAGACACTAGGTTTCCGGATTTGGAAGTACTTTCCAATGAAAAGTCTTTAATACGAAATGCCTTTGAAAATGGGGGTGTTTTTTCTTGTACATATCCTAGAATGAGAAATGATTTTAATAAGCGTGTTGATGATCATTATTCGCTACCAAAAATTACATCTTTATTGATTGTTCCAGTTATTGGTTCATCTTTTATAATTGTACTCTACAATAGTATTATTTCGACAGAATTCACTCCTATACAGATATCAATCACAAAACTTTTTGGACGAAGCCTCACATCATTATTAGATCATCTTGTTTTAAAAAATGGTTTGCTAGAACAACAACAAAATAATACAGAATCGAATCAATCAATTCGCAAGTCATATGATCTACTACATCCAATTATTGAATCTTCGATCAAAGGCAATGTGTTTCAAAAAGTAAGTGAAATATTGCCACAAGATGTTCATTTTGACATGTTTCATATCAATGAAGATTGTGCAATTTGCTATCCAGAAATTAAAGAATGCAAACTCCAAAGAAAACTTTTAGATTTAAATAACTCTGTATTATGGATGAACGAAGAAAATGATATATGTGGATTTGAAAACATGAAATCACTATTAATTTATCCATATTCAAATCCAATGAAAGTAATAATAGTATTTTCATCACCATATGTTGATTATTTTCTTAAAGATCAGGATTTTTACCAAAGAATTTCTATAACCATGAATTTCTTGTTTCCGTTAGTGATTCTAAAAAATGGTATTTTCAATAACTTCAAGAAATTTAAGTCCATCAGAGAAATTCTCTTTTTATCATTTGAATCTCTCCGCAGTTTTTTAGGATATAATATTGAAATCAAGCATTTTGAAAAACCACTCACAGAATTGCCACCATTTGAAGCAAACGAAGTATATCCAATAATGAAAGATCATCTATATTATTCTATAATAATTTGTAAAGATCAATCGATTAAGGAAAACCACAGGAGAGTAATTAAGTTATTTGCAGAGGCTTTATGCTTGAGACTCAATGAAAAAGAAAAAATCAATAACATGACTGTTTTTGTTAATTCTCTGATTTCGAAACGCATCACTGAAGTGTTAAAATGTACAGAAAAGTGTATTGAAACATGGGCTGAAAGAATGTCTCAGGTTTTTATATCTAATGGAATCGACCTGGGAATCAGATGTGATGGTGTTGAGATGAGCTATCAGATTCTAAATGGGAATACATGGATTCAATGGTTTAGTGAAATAGAGAGGTCGGTAATTATTCTGCTTGCTGCTTTGGATGGGATATCAAAAGCATGGAAAATATGTGCTAATGAAAAGATAATGAATATTGTTGAAAATTCTCGGTTGCCATCATGCCCTTACATTGCCGCTTTATTAGGTGATGATATTGGTATTCCAACCAGTATGAATGATTTTCAAAAGAAAGAGATTGCACAAATTATAAGTGATTTTGCCATTGATGAATCAATAACCGAAGAAGTCAATGTATTATCACATGTCAGGTCAATATCAATACAGAGCTTTAAAACTGCAACCATAAAAAGAAGATGGATTGCTAGAGCAATTATTATGATCACAAGAATGGCTGTTTTCCTAAAAGAACCACAGATAGCAGCCGAAGACTTATTGGCTTCGCATGGAGAAAATGGGAGAAAAAGGGAGATTTTCAAAGCCGAAAGAGTATACATACCGCTTCTGACATTCATGCTACACAAAAATGATTACCTCTCCCAAGTGTCTAACACAATTAGAAACAACCTGAGATTAACCAGAAATTTTGTTAAATAAACGATTAATAAACTATGTAATTACATGACCGACCACACTTGTTCAAAAAGACGATAATTTTGGGCGGTTTATTTCGGTCGGTCTTTTTTGATGTCAGCACCAATTGTGATTGACGGAAAGGGTCATGTCCAAGGTAAGCTTGCTGCTGCCATTGCCAAACAACTTTTAAAGGGTCGCCGTGTCGTAGTTGTTCGCTGCGAAGAAATTATCCTTAATGGATCCCACAGGTTTGTTCATCACCAATATGCTCACTTCCTTAACAAGACAACAAACACCAACCCACGCCATGGTCCATTCCACCAGCGTGCACCAAGTGAAATCTTTACACGCGCTGTCCGTGGTATGCTTCCATACCGCACAACACGCGGCCTTCGTGCTTTCGAAAACCTCAAGGCTTTCGAAGGTATCCCACCACAATATGCAGTTGTTAAGCGTTTAATTGTTCCACACGCTCTTCGTGTTATCACAATCAGGAATGAACTCCCAACCACCAAGCTTGGAAAGCTCTCCACAACATACGGCTGGAAGTATGGAGGTATCGTTTCACAAATTGAAGGAACTAGAAAGGCAGAATCTGCTGAATATCATGCTAAGAAGGTTGCTGATGCTGAAAGACGTGCTCGCGCTGTTGAAGCCGCTAACAAGCAACTTGGTGAAAAAGCAGTTCGTTTCATTGAAAACTTCCAAGAGTGAATAAACAGGTTTTAATCTTAAATATCTATTAAATGAATCCATTGCGAACTCTGGAAAAGTCTCTTAATGTGGGGATTCCTATTCAAGAGTTTTACCGCTCGATCAACATCACCAATGAGAAGTAAAATTGCAATGGTCCACGTATCCCACTCTGCTTCAATGAACACTTTCAACACACTTGAAAGTTCATTTTTGTGGATCTTTCCCTCATTCATCTTTCCACTGAGGTTATCTAATAGCTGCACAATAGAATAACTGCTGTCTTTGGATTTGTTTTGAGATAAGAATATCCTTGCTTTGTATTGAAACAAAGTCAGAAATGTCATTGCAAGTACTGGCTGGTATTGATTTAATAGATCAATGAAGGATGATGTGATAATTTCACTTAATTTTGTCTTTAGGATAGAATAATCATCATAACTTATGATGATACCAGCACAATTCACTTTTTTCTCCTTGATTTCCAATGGAGTTGATACAATTGGGTCTAGGAATCTTACAAGAGATTCAATAGTTTCAATATCATTATGCATTAAACTAAGCATTGCAAATGCAGCTGGAAACCCAACATTAGGTCCTTCTTCTTCCATTATAACAGGAAGAAGCAGTGATGCATTCTTCAAGTCTTTAGAATTCTTTTCTATATACTTAATAAATGAATAGACTTTGTCTTGGATCACTGATAACCCTCCTATTTCACAAAATAGCATTGATGGAGGTCCGATTTCCTTAAAGACCCCTTGACGCTCAGGTGATTCTACGGCTCTTAAAGCCCACACAAGTGATTCATTCCTCAGTTCCGGAAAGTATGAAAGAAAATGAACACATTCTTGGCCTAATTTCTCTCTGAGAGCAAATATTGAGATTTGTCGAACCATATTAGGGAAAAAGGCAACTTTGTTTAAAGGTTTAATAGACAAAGCTGCACTATCAGGGTTTTTCATTTCTGATACTATTGATATATCGAAAAACTGATTGATTATTGGAGAGAATGGTGCATGTGAATTTGGGGAAAGAAATACTAATGATGAACAGCTCTGCATGATACCGATTGAAATATCAGATGTCTCGGTAAATGTAATAAACTTAAAATTATCTAATGATGATAATAGAATCTTAAGTCCCCTTTGTGCGATAACAAATTTGGAATTTGGTTCATAAAACACATCAGATATGTCTCTATCAAGTAATTTATTCGATAGGTCTTCTAATGAGAATAAGGAGAGCTCTCTATTCTCAAAGAGAACCAATAAAACTTTTGAAGATGAGTGAATATAACACTTATATGGTGGTGATTGGATTGGAATTTGGGCAATAAACTTTGATTCACTAAATATAAAAATTCTATCACTACAAGCAACACAACAAGCAATATCATCACTGTCTATAAATATTGGCCTACTAGGGAGAGCAGTCTTATACTTGATCAACATCTCTTTTCCTAAACGAAAATCAAATGCAAAAAAATAATATATCAGCTCGCTGTCATCAAAGTGTATCACAAATATGGTTTTTTTTATCATAGCAATTCCTCTAATAATTAACTTTTGGTGGTTAGGTATAAAATATAAGCCATTTGATCTATTAATGAGAAAAATTTTATTCTTCCCTCCAACAATAATCCATTGTTCGTTGTTATCACAACAAACTGCCTCAATGAAAAACTCTTTAATTGAAGGAACTAGATAAGGAATGGCATATCCATTCTTTAGTGATGACCTGATATCATATACACAATCATGAGAATACAATAATGGATATTTCCCATCTCCACTCCTAATAATAGGAAAATAATGAATCCCACACCTATTTGATGATACTAAATAATAATGAGAAATGACAAAAGAAAGATTCCCTGTGTGTTCTGGAAATTTGATAATCGATGAGCATCTTTTCCTCAGAGACCAAACCCAAAAAGATCCATCATGAGACGCAACTATAAAAAATAATGAATCTGCACTCCATTGGCACGATGATACAGAAGAAATGCTAATTTTTGAGTTGTACATATAAGAACTTGTCCTATCTTTAATCATAACCCTTCCTTCGGAGTTAACTGCTGAAATCAAATTTCCATTTGGGGATAAAGAAAATGCAATGCATGATTCACAAATTAGATCCTGAGATGAAATCTTATAATCCGGGTTAGTAAGAATCGAGCGATTAAGTTGGATTCCATGCAATGATGATGATCCAGAAAGCAAAAGGCAATAGTCCCCACAAATAGAAATAGATTTTGGTATAATATTGTGAGGGAGATAACGCTTAAGTATGATACTACTATTCATTGAAAGAAGAGATATGTTACCATTTATATCACAAGCTACAATATATCCCATATATGATGATATTGAAACAAAAAAAGAACCTGAAGGTGATTTTAGCATAGATAAATATACTATTTTCGTTTGGTCAATAATACCAAAAAACAAAATACTTCCCGATGTCGATAATATGGAAAAAGAATTGTATCTATCCCAACAAATATCTTTAAACAATCCAATTTCTTTATCGAAATTCCCATCAGAAGAGAAAAAATCTAAAAAATTAGTATTATCATTTTCAAGTGCCCATAATGTGACAGTATCTAAAGATATTGACAAGCAAAATTTTTTATTTTGGGATAATATTAATTTAAATGCTTCTTGTTTGTTCGGTATTTGATAAGAAGAGCAAGAATTATCCAAAACGAATGTTGTCATTATGATTTCCAATTTTTAAACGTTCACACAAATTGAAAAATCATTTTTCTTGTTGTATGTTTCATTAGTATACCACCATCTCCAATTTATTATAATTTTGGAGATTGCAGAAAAAGGATGCTCTTTCATTACTTTGAAGATTTAAGAAGTAGAGAACACGAGTTAACTTTATATTGGGATGAAAGGTGTATAAATGCAAAAAAATTCAATTTTTAAATATTAATATTCATTTTGCGGCTAATGGTGGCTATCCTGGTGTTGTTGAAAGTATTGTTAATAAAAACGCTGCTATTAATGTAATAAATCAAAAAGTTGAGTACCTAATCAATCATAATGCTGAAATTAATACAATTAAAAAATTTTGGCAAACACCTTTGAGGATAAACTAGGACAGGTTTGCTAATTCTCCTGCTTTGTGTGTTGAAGTCCAAACCAATACAGTTTACCAGAAGCAGTTCCAATAATTAATTCATTTGAATCAGCATTAGTACACATGGACAAAATGGAAGAATCAAGTTTTGTTGCTTTCCCTGATGGTACTAGTGTTTGGGCACAAAATGATTTGACTTTTGTGTCACCTGATCCTCCTGCATAAACTGTTTGGCCATTAGAATCAAACTTGAGACTATATATTAAGCATTGGCGATCATCTGACTTATTGCTCCATCTAGATGACTTAATCTCAGAAAAATTCCTCAGATCAAATAATTGGATTTGATTCTGAGTTCTCCAACTCCCTGCAACAAGATAGTTTTGAAAAACATCAATGGAATCACCGCATATATGAGGTCCAAAAACTGATCTCACAGAACTACCAGATCTTAAGTCCCACATTTGGATGGTGTCATCCCATCCTCCACTATAGAGGATTGTCGGATCATTCTTATTAAAAATAACAGAAAAAATTCGATTAGTATGTCCATTGGAATATCCATCATCAATTTCAGGCCGGAAAAGGGAATAAACAATGGATTTAGTAACATAATCATACACACGAACAGTTTTATCGAGACCAGCTGACACAAAATACTGTGAGTTCGCTGAGATATCAAGAGCAAATATTTGATTTCCTTTCTCTTTGGTGGTCCACTTCATATTTGGTTCTCCATTAGTATTCCATTCTTTAATTGTACCATCAGTTGAGCCAACCAAAAAAGATTTTGGATTATTTGGTAAAAACTTAATACATGTTGATGATTCAAATCCTGTCGAATTGGTAATTCTATACGATAATCGACCAGTTTTACCACTAAAAAGGCCAATCTCACCACTTGAAAGGGCGCATGCCATATATGAAGAATCACTAGCGATATTTACCGAGAATATCTGGGAATCAAGTTCAGATACAGGGTACTTCGGTAGAGGAGAAAGTGCTTTCATAAAACTAAACAACTTATTCTTTATTTTAAACCTATTCTGGTTCTGAACCATTAACAAGGTTATATATTACATTTGCTGATATAGATATGGCTTCTTCACTATGAACTGTGAAAGAAAAGAGATAATTCATATCTTCTATGTCGTTGATGAATACATCTAATATACCCCAGTTTGAGGCAAAATGTGCTATTATTTCCAATGTTTCTATCCCTGTTTTTACATATTCGGGCTCATCAGAATATAAAAGGGAGAAATAATCTTCAGTAAAATGCATTACGACAAAAGCATACTGAAGAGATTTAACTGAGTACTGAATAATTGCTTTTCCAAGTTGGCATCCGTATAGGCGTGTCCTATAGTTTGCCCCCTTTAGTATTCCTCGAAGCTCCTTTAAAATACTATCATCGATCAACCTTTTGGAAAAAATAAAGGGAAATGACTCAAGTCCAATACTCACAATATAGCAAGCAAGTGATAAACACTCAATGGAATCATCACTTTTCACACCACTTTGCAAGTAAAATGTGATATCAGAAACTCTAAAATATGAAAGTGCTTCGGTATTCACATCCACAAGTTTTCCTAATATTCCTAATACAATCTTCGATAAATATGGATTCTTTTTTTGAATCATTTGGCTCATTTGCTCTAATAGATTTGTCTCATTGAATAAAAACTCAATTGAACCCTCATTATTGGATAAAATCTGATAGACTGAATATAAAACATTATACAATGCTGAAGAATCATTTATTGATGGAATAATATCTGATAGCTTAGCAATAATATTAATTGAAATGCTATTTTCAAGCGGGTACTTAGACATTCCCACTAAATAGTAGCTCCCCATCAGAACTTCAATATCCGACTTTGAAGAGTCATAAACGTTAATGTCCCAAATAAAATACTCGAAAACTGTATTTCTAGCATTCTCAGATAATGAAGAGATTCCAGTTGCGATTCCAAATAATGGAACAATATTCTTATCATTATTCATGATATGAGGGATAAAAATTTGCTTCAATATATCATGATTTTCGAAAAAAGAATCTTTTTTAGGCCAATTTGGCAAAAAAAAATCGGATATAATGTATAAGGAATGCAGAATTATCTCTTCATTATTTGATTCATTAATTAAACCCAGAATTACATGTATTGAATTTGGTTCAAATGCCTCTTTTTCATTATATTGCTTCTTTTCAACGATATTTAATATATTAGACAATATAATTACTATTTCTTCGGATGTCATCCCGCTATTAATGGTTGAAATCAACCCATAAATATCTCCAATTATCGGCTCATTAATATATTTCAGAAGATTTCTCTTTTGTTCAAGCATCGAATAAAGATGAAATGGATTGCTACTTATTAGATCAGACGAAACCAACCTTTTGTATGATGTCATGATTTACTAATCGTTCGTAAACTTGATGTAAAGAAACCAGAAAAATGGCTCATTCTGAAGAGATGTTTCTCGAAATTCTAGACGATGACATTATCGTTGACAAGGAAAAACTTATCTCTGCTTCATATTACGGTGTACCTGATTCTGTTCGTTCGAAAGTGTGGATGTATTTGCTCAACATTTCTGATTCATCTCACCATTTTGAAGGGCAGCAATCAGAAGAGCGGTCTAAATACTACAAAACTCTTAGGCCAACAACATTTTTATATATCAAAAACGCAGTTAACACAGCAATCCACAATATGGCATTAACAGATATGAATATTACAGCAGGGATCAGCAATATTTTGTCTAATTATTTTTCTTGTAATCCAAACATTCCGTTTTCATCTGGAATTGTGTCATTGTGCATTCCCTTATTTATTGCTTCTGGAAGAAATGAAGTGTCTGCATTCTTTATGCTTACTAATCTAATAGATAGGTGGTATTTTCATATAAATAATCGCATGCATATACAACAAGCATCAAAACTTGGAAAATACATTAGTATTTTTCTACCTGAGCTCGCAAATCATTTAACGAGCGAGGCCCTAGATACCAACGAGCTTTTTGTTCATTGGTTTCAATTCCTTCATTCAACAGCATTGCCAATAGCATCTCTTCTCCGTTTGTGGGATACATATCTTTCTTTAAGTGATGAAGAGCTTCCATCCATGCTCCTTTTTGTATCACTTGGACTGGTGGAAAGAATTATGCCAAAAATATTGAGAATGGAACACATCGAAATCAAAAACTTTTTGTGTAATCTTCCTGCTGTCGATATCGATTTGCTCCTCATACAAGCACAGACGATGAAAAGTCAGTTCTCATCTATGTTCACTATCGAAAACATTCAGAATGAGCAATAATGTAAGTATTGTAAACTCAAGACCACTGTTTTTTCCCTTTTTTTCCCTTTTGGACAGATATAAACTATTGAATTGAAAGGCCAACACATTTTGTAATGAGTGCTGTCTTTGCTCTCAATCTCCCTATTGTTCCTGAAGACAAGGTTGAGAAATTTATTGGTTTCTTCCTCGGGCTTATTCAAAAGTATGATTCTTCTATTAAAAAGGCGGATATAGTTTTACCTGTTAAAGATAAAATGTCACTTGGATACGCAATAATTAAAACATCAGGTTTTTCCGTTGATAATAAATTGGCGGCATCATGTGATCATATGGCAATCGATAAAACAACTAGAGCTAGAGTAATTACTGTTGAGCAACTCAAGGGGTATATTCAACAAGGAGTTCTTGAACCCCCAGTTAAATTAGACATTCCACAAGAAAACGATGCTTTTTCATGGTTCCATCTTGATGAGGAGTTTCGCGAGCAAATTTTATTCCGAACTGGTCCGTTACCTAACGTTGCTTGGTTCAATCACAACAAAGCCACTATTGATAAGATTGATCTTCCACCATCACTAAGCAACTATAACGAAGTTCAGTATTCAAATGATGGGATTTATCTTGTTGGTAAGAACGATAATAATTTGGATTTCTTTGTTGGTAAAAGATGGATTCATTTCACAAGGTTCACACTTAACGGACTGAAATCCTACTCATTCTCTCCTTGCAATAAGTTTGTTATGCTTAAGGCTGAGCTTGAAGCTGATAATCAATTGATTCCAAATGGTGCCATTATCCATAATATTGCAAATGGAAATAGAGTTGCTCGTATCTGCGTAACTAAGGACTGTGTAAGCAAGCTTAAGTTTGGATTTGATTCCAATGTTTTCCTTTCAAATGAAAGGCATCTTAAGGTTAGCAGGGCTCCTGAATTCAAAGAGTTTGTTGAAATTTGTCCAGATTCTGATGCCTATTCTGCCTCTCTTGTATCCCCACATGTAATTTCATACAGAGTTGGCAATGAAGCTGTACCTCCTCGTTATAACTTTTATAATGTTGAGACTCTTAAATCAGTTCATACTCATGTCAGTTTTAATGTTATTGATTCCGAATCATACTGGCATCCAAAGTTAAACTTATGTGCTGTTATTCAAACTAGAAAACATAAAGGAAAGAATCTTTCATCCCTCGTTGTTTTCGACCTTAGTGATGAAGCACATGTTTCCACTCTTCAACACGACACAAAAGGAATTATTAGCTTGTGCTCATGGGATCCAACAAAGAAGCAGATCGCAATTGTATTATCAACAGAATCAGGAAAGCACATTGAAACATATAACATTGATTCAACAATTAATTTGGTCAATTCTTTCCCAACCCCAAACATAACAAATTTACAGCATTCTCCTTATGGTAGATTTATGATTGCAGATAGTATAAACGATAGCACTTCTGTCCAATTTTGGGATTCACAGTATGGTCTCATTAAGACAGTAGAAATTCCAGGAGTTAAGTCATTGAGTTGGGATTCATCTGGTGCCTATATTCTTGCCTTCCAAACAAATGCATTCTCAATTTGGTTATTTGATGGCCAGCAGGTTCTTAAGAACAAGGCTAATGATCTCAAACAGGTTTTATGGAGACCTATTTCTTCGCGCTTAATTGTTACAGAGGAAGAACGAAATAGTATTCAAGATCAACTTGAAGAGGTGCTTAAACGAATGGGCAGATTTGGTGTGATAGATCAAAGTGCAATCGAAGAAGACAAAATCGAAAAGAGGAAAGCACAATTCAATAATTGGTTTTCCGAAGGAAAAGAAAACAAGAACCATATCCCTCAACAAAATGTATCATCTGGATTTTCCATCCGCGAGCTTGATATATCAAATAGATTTCCACAGAGTGAATAGAATACTAAAATTACAATATTTTCCCTTTTTTGGCCGGCCATTCAAACTATTAAAATTTAATCGTCTTTTGATCAAAATTCACAAGATTGATATCACTTCATTTATGCCCACAGTTGTTGTTTTAGCTGCAACAGGTTTCGAATCCGTTGAAATGGTAACACCTATTGATCTTCTTAGGCGAGCTGGTGCTGACCTCAAAATTGCATCTGTTGGAGTTGATGGGTTAGTAGTTAAAAGTTCACAAGACATTTCTGTTGTTTGCGACGTAACTCTCGAAAGCATTGCAGACCAAGAATTTGATCTAGTTTTTGCCCCAGGTGGCATGCCAGGGACACAAAATTTGGCGAAATCCCCCCTTGCTGTATCTTTTGTTCAAAGACATTTCCAGATGGGAAAGTACATTGCCGCTATATGTGCTGCTCCCGGATTTTTCCTTGCTGAGGCATGTGGAATAATGAAAGGCCTCAAAGGTTGTGGATATCCTGGTTGCGAAAAGCAAATAACTGAAAACGGAGGAATTGTTGTTCCTGAAAAAGTAGTTGTTGATCACAATGTGATTACTTCTAAGGGAGTCGGTACTGCTCCTTACTTCGCATTGAAGCTTGTTCAGATTCTTTTCGGAGACCAAAAAGCCACAGATCTTGGACGTGGCACTCTTATTCAGTAAAAATTCAAAAATACTTGTTCAGATAATTTAGTTTTCAGTAATGTAGACGTTTTGTCTTTCAAAGGTGGCAATGTCTGATTCAAGCTGCGCCATTTGAGACTCCATTTCTTCTTTCTTTCTCCTAAATGACAAGTTATCCTGACCAAATGATAAGGCTGCATATCTTCTTTTAACATCAGCAAGATTTGATTGAAGACCCTCAAGAATTTCAAGTCTTTCTTCTTCTGATAATAATCTACATCTTGTTTCAGTATCTTCAGGCATCATTGATTCGCGTACCTCGTCCCAATACTCAGCTTCTGCTTGGGATTGCTTCTTAACTTTATCAAGATACTTAGGAACTTTTCCAAATTCTGGTTTTTCGGTATAAAATGTAACTGGCTTCTCAGGATGAAGCTTCTTTGTTTGAGGAGCTTTCTTCCAATTCTCAAGAATATAATTCTTCTTTGGTGGATCTTTAACTTTAAGGGTTTCATTTGCTGATGGAACAGGGGGGCGCTTCAAAGTTGTGTTTCCATGAGGAGAAACCTCCTTCTTGGGCGGAAGATCTCTACAAACAGCACGTTTCTTCAAGAATTCTTCAGGAGACTTCTGCAATTTTTCTTTGGGTTCTCCCATTGTCCCATGAGCGCGTTTCTTAGCAGTCATAAAAGTTGTGTCACCTGCATACTTACTAACATGAAGTGGGCCCTTAACTATGACTGGAGGCGGCTTCGGGATCAAATTATATATAGTTTCCTCTTCATCCATTTTGGATCTGTGTTAAAAACGGACTTAACCGTTAGTTTATTGAAAAAATTCAGAACAAAAAACCCCTTTTGTAAACAAAAACGATTAAAACAGTTTTTTGGCTATGAACCCAAAGACAGAAAGTGTTATTACTGCACCAGAGCTGACGTCGATGACATCACGTGTTGATGTTATTCTTTCGTCTTCTTCAGTTAATAATGTTATGCAGCCATTCGTTGTTCTGAAGTTAAGTCTTTCTGACGGAACATATCACACAATTGAAATGAGTGTCAAAGCTTTTCATGATTTGAGATTCAGAGCGGCTGAGGCTTTGCATTCGTTACACAAACTTGAATCCAACTATCTATTCACCCTTAGGGATAATTAATAAATCTTTTTTTGTTTTTCTTGCATGTTAAGGGGAAAAAAAAGGGAAAAATTGGCGGTTGATTAAAAACGGAAATGTCGAATTCTCTAATTCATTTTTTGGGAGACAAAAATGTAATAAACTCAGCCAATATGAAGGATACATCCATTTTGGATGCTTTTGGAGAAAAGGGTGTTAAATTATCAGTGTTATCCCAAGGAGGGGTTCCGATTCCCTTTGGATTTGTCATTAATTCCAGTGTTTGCAAAGAATTTAATGAAACAAATCCCCCAAATATTTCTAATTCGGTTTGGGATAGTATTTCAAAATCTTTAAAGCAATTGGAGGCCTCAACAAAATGTGCTTTTGGATCTGAAAAGCAGCCTTTGCTTTTATCATGCAGAGCCAGCTTTAATTCGCCTTGTTTTTATGATCCTGTTTTGAACATTGGTCTTAATGATGTTATTGTAAAAGAAATGATTAATGGGGGGTCTAACTCAAAATATGTTTGGGATTCTTACAGAAGACTTATTCAAAGCTATAGTGTTGCTGTTTTTGAGATATCAAATGAAGCATTCGTTGAATCAATATCAGGATTTTTCAGTGAGAATAGTATTTCTAACATTCAAGATGCATCTGCTGAAGATCTTGAAACCTTAGTTGGCTTATACAAAGAAATTGTTAATAAGATAAAAGGTGTTTCATTTCCTCAAGACCCAAAGGAGCAGCTTTTGTCAACAATTAATGCTTTTTATGGAAACTGGAATTCAGAGAAAGCGAATGATTATAAAAAGCTTTTTGGTGTAATCGAGAGTGCCAATCTTCCATTACTAATAACGCAGATGGCAAACGGAAATATATCTGATTCAGCCGGATCTGGTGTTGTATACTCGAGAAATCCAATGAACGGTGAGTCTAGTTTAATAGGAGAATTTATTCCTTTTTCTGAAGGTAATGATATTACTCTAGGCTTTAGACCATCTGAACCTTTAAGTAAGTTTGAAGAAGTGAACCCAGATCAATATAGTAAGCTCATTGAACTTACCAAAAAAGTTGAATCATTATTTTCATCAGTTCAAGAAATTTCTTTTGTTTATACAAGTACTAATCTATTTGTTTTGCAATCAAGGGGCATTTCCATGTCGGGAACAAAGTATATGAAGGTATTATCTGATATGGTTGATGATGGTATTATGGATAAGGAACAGGCATTAAAACAGATAGATCTTGATGTTTTAACCAAGAGCTTTGTCTATGAATTTGATTCATCATCTTTGAAATCAGCTCAGGATAAGAAGATTGGCCAGGGTACTTCTGTATCTGAAGGTGTGATTTCTGGTCCCATATACTATTCTTCTGAAAGAGCTGTTGAGAATTCGAAGCAATCAAAAGGTTTCGTATTTTTGACCACTTCATTGAGTGATATACAATATGGAATATTGAGATTAACAAAAGGTTTAATCTGTAATCATGGATCCTTTGCCTCGAAACTTTCATCTATATTACGAATTTTTAATATACCTTCTGTTTTTTCATGTGATTTTTCCATAAATGATTCAAAGAAAGAGATTAAATTTTCCGATTATACCATCAAAGAGGGTGAAATAATATCGATTGATTCTAAATCTGGTTTTATTTATAAAACTAATCTTTCAGTAATAGAATCGAAAAGCTCAAGTGATAAAGAGATGGGATCCGTAATCAAATGGATTGATGAAGTTAGTATTAAGAAAGATGTTAAATCCAATAACGTTTTTAATGTTTATATGAATTGTAATATTGGATCTGAAGCAGATCAAATTAAAAAACTTGGAGTAAGTGGAATTGGAATATTTAGGATGGAATCGGCTTTTGTAGGAGAACGCTCAAATATTGTTCAGAGATATCTGTTATCTGCTGATGATGAAGAAAGGGATGCCACCCTTCAGGAGATGGAAGAAGCAATCACATCTGAGTTAGCTCCCATAGTTGAATCCTTACCAACTGGTCCTGTTTATATCAGACTATTTGATTCATCGCTGTCTTCGTTTTTGCCTGATCCTGTTTTGCTATCCGAAGAAATTGCAGGAATGAAAGAAAAGGTTAAACTTGAAGGCGAAGTTGATGAGGAAGAAATGGCAGAGAAAGAGAAATTATTAGCCAAAATAAGAGAACTAATGGAACAAGATCCTGCATTTGGACAGAGAGGTGTTCGCATCTGTCTTTTAAGGAATAACTTTTTGGCAATGCAAATTAGATGTATTATTGATGCGGCAGCAGGAGCACAGGAAAGAGGAAGTGAATCTCAACCAAATATAGTTATTCCATTTGCGATTTCAGAGATCGAAATATCCTCAATTAGGCCTAAAATAGAAAAAATGATTATAGATGCATCAAAAGAAAGAGATGTAAAACTAAAGATTGGAATTGGAGCCTCAATTGACCTACCTAGGGCAGTATTTGCATTGGATCGAATTGTTGATTATTGTGACTTTGTTTTATTTGGGTTTGATTCTCTTGTTCAGTTTTATTATGGTATTGAGAAAGAAGGATCATCCAATAGCATTATTAAGACTTATATCCAAAACGGCGTTTTTAGTGTTTCTCCATATGAATCTATTGATGAAATGGAGAAAATGATTACTACAGGTATTAAAAAAGTTCAAACGAAAAAACCTCAATGTACAATTGGTTTGTTTACAGACAATGGTTTGGCCCCTAATTCTATTGTTAAATGCCAGAAAATGGGATTAACATTTGTCTCAGGCCCTGCAAATAGGTATCAAATGGCAAAAATTTCTGCCGCACTTGCTGTTCTCAAAGAAAACGAGAAATAAATCTCCTTCGTTTTAAATAATGGTTTTTTTGAATAATACATTATAAGTTCCTCTGTCTCCGCTCTGAAACAATACCGAATGCTTGAAAGGTATATAATTTGCAGATAAAACTGGTGGTTCATTGGGTGTTACCATAATCGGTGTAGATTCTTCTATAGCATCTCCTACATCTGTTGAAACATCTATAGCATTGTTTGCAATTGTTATTGGCTCATTCTCTTGGTTTGACCCAGATTTTGGTAAAAACACTAATTTTCTCTCATATTCCATCTTTATTTTAGGACTTTCTATTTTCCCAGTTGCATCTAATGTGTATACAACATCGCCTTTAGCATTAATCTGTATATACCTGATACATTTATGTCCCTTTGGTCTTCTCCCCATAAAATATGTAAAGCCATTTTTAAATAAACAATAGAAAACTTTGTTTATTCCTGCCAGTCATATTTGACTCAAACACAAAATGTAAATATTATATATTAATCTCTTTTACAAATTGTAAATGATATGATTGAATGCTCGAGTGTTTGTAAAGTGTTGATCGATTATCCTCGAGCACCCAAAACTATTTTCAATAATCAGGGCCAATAATTCATAATCCAATGGCAGAACCAGATGATGGATACATTCAATATTTATATCAAATATTGTGTTAATATTAACAAATTTTCAAATAATTAATAATTTTGCCAGCCAAATATGACCTCACTTATTTGATGGCTAGTGACCCAAATATGATTAAAGGATTTGATTTAGATCAAAAGATTGATGTATACATTAATGGAGACTGTGATGGAAAGGAAGAATGTGCACCAGGAGGATGGGGAGTTTTGATTCGTCAAGGAAACACAAAGGAGGAGATTGGAGGAACCGAACCAACTACAATAAATAGAATGAGATTAAGAGCTATTATTGAGGCACTTAAAAAGATTCCCGTTGATACCCATATAGACATAATAACGGATTGTTCCTTTATTTACAAATCACTATCTTCATGGATTGATAATTGGAAACAAAATAATTGGATAAAAGCTGATGGAGGTGAAGTTGTCCATCAAGATTTATGGAAAGAAGTGGTCAGTTTGCTCAATTTCCGGCCATATAGAGTTAAATTTATTGAAGCCAAAGAACAAACCAATAATTCTCAAAATGGAAAGCACAAAATTGGAATTGAAGAAGCTGGTCATATTGCCCATTTAAACAATATGGATCCATTTGAACTCGTTTCAAAGCTTGAAAAATATGATAAGATAAAGAAGGAAGGGGCCAGAGAAATAAAAGATTTTTGCCAAAAGTATGATCGAAAAGGGAATGGTTTATCGATCTTAATGAAATTAATTCCTTCGCTCGAAGAGGACTTGAAAAAATTATAAAATACCTCATTTCTTGAAATTAGTTTTTCAAACTCATTGGTATTCGTAATATTTGCCAATGATATATGCCTTTTTGTTGTTTGATATGTTTATGAAATATTATATGAACCTGAGTTGTTTTATGGAAAGTTCAGTAATAAATATGTATAGTATGGTCGCGATGGGGACTATAACGATAAAAATCCGTTATTTTTTGATTTTTTTCTTATTTCATTAATAACTCATTACCCAACATGATATTATTTAAGTAAAAACAATATTCATATATATACTGTACTGATACATATTTTTATCATTAAGAAACATCTTAATACATTCTTGGAAAGGAATAAATTGGCTTTTTGTGAAAAACTTTGTGCATGTATATCTCGATGGATAATTGATATTTTTCTTCCTTATATGGATAAATAGATAGAGGAGATTATACATATAGTGTCAAAAATTAAAATTTTTCGGTTTTGGATGAGTTTCGAGGGATTTTCGAATTTTTGAAATTGTTCAAAATTTATTATGATCACATTCAAATGAATAGTATAATCATTGTCATATAATTATAATGTTTCAAATTATTCCTTGATTAATATAACTATGCTAAGTTATATTCATTTTAAAATAAAATTTTCCTTTGGAAACTGTTCACAAATAATAATGGAGAACACTTTTGCAATCCCTATGAGAAACATTCGGTAATCTTGAACGAATCTTAACTATTTCTGAAGAAACTCTCAAAAAGTGAATGCCATTTTTTCCCGATTTCCTTATCAATTAAATGAGCCATTATGACTTAAAATTCCAATTGAAGGAGCTAATGATTAGCACAATATGTGTTATCCTTACTTCACTAGGTGATTACACTTAAATTTCAAAAAGATGCATTTTTGAATCAGATATAATCAAGGAAAAACCATGAAAGGAATAAATCTTTAACAAAAAAATATTGGGTTTAAAAGTGCAAAAGTGACTTTTTGAGAGGTTCTTCAGAAATAGTTAAGATTCGTTCAAGATTACCAAACATTCTTGATAATGGAAAAAAGCTTCCAAAAAAATTATTTTCTGATTTAAAGCGATTTATTCTCGGATCTGAGTTTAGATCACTTGCTTCTTTGGAAGAGCAAATTATTTTCCTAAGAAAATGTTTCATTAGCCTGACTGTTGATCAAATAACAACATTATTAGATATTTCAATTTTTCAGTTTTATGAAGTACAAAAGAAAGAGAACTCTAATGAAAAAAACTGGAGTTTGTCCAATTCTTCTCCTCCTTATCATGGACTATTGCTAATCAATGAACAAATTAAACTCTTATCAATGATTAGACAATCACAAGAGTCACATAATTGCATGATTCCTTCATCGATAAGAGAATTCGCCTCCCAAATATTATTTAAAAGAACTGGCTCTAACATCAGCTTTGACAAACATTGGTGGGGAAGGTTTTTGTCCAAGTATCAAAATTTGATTCAGGTTCAGAATGTTCCATTTTTAGATGAAAATAGGGGCGAGGTGAAAAAATCATCTATTGAGAATTACTTTGATAATTTATCAGTGGCACTAAGTGATAATGTGGATCCATCCCTTGTTTTAAACATGGATGAGACAGGATGCTCATCTAGACCTGATAAGGGGAAGTCAATCAAATGTGTGATACATAAAGAATCTGATGTATCCCCCTTTAAGAGAGAGAAATCTGATTATCGTTCAATATCAATTGTATCAACGATAACTTTATCTGGCAAAGCTTTGCCACCACTGATAATTTCTTCTAGGAAGAAAATTGATAATGAAACCAGGAAAATCAGGTATTTTAACAAGTTTAAACACTATTATTCCAAAACTGGATTCATGAATCAAGAAATCATGATGTTCTGGATAACTAATTGTTTAGTGCCATATATTGAAAAGAGAAGACAAAAACTCGGCAATTCTCTTGCTCTATGCATATTAATCATGGATAGCATGTCTGCCCATATTTCAAATGATGTTATGGATGCCTTCAACAATATTCCAAATTTCAAATTGATTTTTTTACCTCCACATTCAAGTCATTTTTTGCAGCCATCAGATGTTTGTTACTTTGGAATCATTAAGAAAAAATATTATGAAAAAAGGATATCCAACCCTTCAGATTCCTTTGAAGACAAACTTGAAACCATTTTTTGGGCTCTATACTATGCATCAAACAATCAAACAATATTTGAATCATTTTCTAAAGTTGGAATTATTATTGACTTTTCAAATGCAAAAAAGTCAGTTCAATTTTGAACCAAGAAAAGTTAAAATCCTTATTTCTCAGGGAATAGATAACTAAAAAGCAATTTAATCCAATATTACTATTTTATATAGAATATTCTTTAATATTTACCCATATAAGGAAGAAAAATATCAATTATCCATCGAGATATACATGCACAAAGTTTTTCACAAAAAGCCAATTTATTCCTTTCCAAGAATGTATTAAGATGTTTCTTAATGATAAAAATATGTATCAGTACAGTATATATATGAATATTGTTTTTACTTAAATAATATCATGTTGGGTAATGAGTTATTAATGAAATAAGAAAAAAAATCAAAAAATAACGGATTTTTATCGTTAAAGTCCCCACCGCGACCATACAATTCCAGCACTTTTGTTAGAATTAGAAAAGAAATTTTGTGATAAATTTGGGTCTCCCGACGAATTTCGGTGTTACACCCTTTATCAGGTCTAGATGAGCATCCTGTCTCATCCATGTTTAAAATGGAGCACACTCTAAACTCAATTTCTTTTTTATTTCTGAATGATTATTTTTTGCTATTTAGAAAAATTCGAATATTTACATTTTTCCCCCAGAATAGTGTGTTCGATTTTTGCATGTGAGTTTACTTCATACAAAAAACTGGACAGCCTGAGGTCTTGATAAAAGTCAATCAAATTTGTGTGCTATTCTTTCAAATCTTCTTGGAGTTGCGGCTTTTCTTTCTCTTGAGCAAGTACAGGTTGCCTGGGAGCTTTAAAAGCTGCTGGAACCTTAGTGGACCAATCTTTTTGAAGAATTCCTTGAAGAAGGGTAAGCATGGTATATACACCAGCTAATAAACCAGTTGAAGAAATAAGGAGATGGAGAAGATTTTTTGAGTAATATCTGAGTGTTGTTCCATATGGCATGAATTTTATTAAAAAGTATATACCTGGCCAATAACCATTATGAGAAAAGTCTGTGTGTGTTTCAAGAAGACTATATTCATAAAACTGATGAATCATTACAGTATTATTAATGACATTAAGCGGGGTAGCCATTATACTGTATCTGTAAACCTTTGGATCAACTGTATCTTGTCTAATACGATGATCTTTTAGAGGGATGCTGAGGAGATCAGATTCTTCTCCTATATAAAAATAGTTTATATAATGCGGCAAACTAAGATTGGGATACTGAAAACTCATATCATGACTATGCCTATCTCCTGGAATATTCCTGCCCGGAGCAATATGAATGTGTGTGTCAACCTTATTGATTGGAACACTCCCTTCAATTAGGCAGCTCTCGTACTCATCAATGTTATCTGTTTGATTACACTGCTCCCATTCTGATGGAATAAAAGGCTTGCCATTAACAACAGAAATCATCTCAATTTGTTCACAGCTATTGCAACACTCTGAATCTGGAAGCAAACCTCGACAAGACATGCAAACATTTATAACAGATTCTTTCGCTACTCCAATAAAAGACCCATTTCTAGCTATTCTGTTAAATTGAATGGATTTATTTAGGGCTAATTGCATAAATCCAACTGAATCGAGAACATCAAAATGCAAAAAAAAACAAGGCATACCAACCATAATTGACAATGATATGTTTGCTGTATCTCCATTATTGCAAAAAACTGGTTCGACAGCCAAATCACGAAATACAATCGGCTGTTGATAGTACAAATATTGTCCAAATACTAAAGAAATCCCAAAAAAAGTGAGAATAAAGGAAAGAATTTTCCCACTCAAGGTCTGAAGCTTGTATTCGGAATCATATAACTTATCATACAGGTCAAAATACCTAATTACTTGAGTCATTCTTATGCTAAAAGTGACATTTACTCATTTCTAGAATACCCTGGTATTTCTGCTTCATTCGCATAATCATACTGCTAATTTCCTGGTGAGCTCTCTTGGACCTATCTGATGCTTCAGATTTAAGTCGCTCGACCTCGATGAGGAGGCTTTGAAGCTTATTCTCTTCTTTTTTTGCTAATTCATGATTGCTCTTTAGTTGAGTGGTAATATCTATTGCACATTGAATGCATTCTTTAATATCGGCATTTAAATTCTCTGCTGCTATAAGCCTGTGGCTTCTTTGGAGTGGAAATGAAGTAATTACACTTGATGCAAAATGGTTCAATGATTGAAGATTGGCATTGTTCCGGTGGAGAACATAAACTAATCTACAGTTGCAATTCCCAGATAAAACCTCATAAAACTTAAAATCCTTAACAAAAGCACTGCAAAATATCAAGGGATCATCAAACATGCACTCAGGTATCTTGAGAAAGAAAAATTTCTTCCCCGATTTTAGTTCCAAAGTCTTCATTTTTACCCCCACATTGTCTCTGTATCCGAAAATATCAGAACACACCATCCTATACAGCTCACTTTCACTAACAAAAGCTTCATCTAACCTTTCAGTCGCCCTTCCAGCAATCTCAGCCATTTTTTCAACGCAAAAATCATAAAAATACTCGCAAATAACAAAAAAATCTCCACTATCGCCTTTAAGCCTTGTCTGAAACACTCCCCACCACTCATCTTCCTCAAAAAAATGATCAAAAAGCCACCTTGTACCATTAAAAACAACACTACCCCCAATGACATGGTATTCACCAATACCTCCACCAACAAAATAACACTCCCGATTATTCAAACCTTTAGTTTGATCATCAGTCTTCGCCACTAAGTTTTTACGGTTTCTACATTTTTTTCAATCAAACCGTTTGCTGCACTTTATGATGAACACAGCCCTTCCAGAGTCTGAAAACAAAGAAGAAATTGGGCAATTACGCGATCAGTTGAATAGTAATTATGCCAAAGAGCGCAAAGTTGCTGCCAAACGAGTTATTTCATTAATGCGATCAGGCGAAAACATGCAAGATTTATTTTCCGATATGTTGCGATGTGTTAAAACTGAAGATACCGAATTGAAAAAGCTCATTTATTTATATCTTGTAAACTATTCTTCTCAAGAGCCTGAGCAGGCAATCATGGCTGTCAATACATTTTGCAAGGATTCTGTTGACGACAATCCATTGATCAGAGCATTAGCCGTTCGAACTATGTGTAGGATTAAGTTGGAGAATGTTGCTGAGCATATGATTATTCCTTTGAAGAAATCTTTGAAGGATGAGAATGCATATGTCAGAAAAACTGCTGCTTTTGGTGTATCTAAGCTTTACGATGTGATTCCTGAAGCTGTTGAGAACTCTAATATTTTCCCTGATTTGGTTGCTCTTCTGAATGATGAGAATCCAATGGTTGTTGCCAATACGACCGCTGCAATTTTTGAGATTAATGATCACAGGAATACCCCTATTATTCAACTTACCGCTGAAACATTATCTCCAATTCTCGCTGCGCTTTCATCAAGTACTGAATGGTGCCAAGTCATGTTACTTGATGCACTTTCTAAGTATAAGCCAATTTCTTCCGAAGATTCATCATTTTTAATTGACAGATTAATTCCAATGTTGAAAAATTCTAATCCATCTGTTGTTGTAGGATCTTTCAAGTGTATATTCTTATTTATGGAATTTGACACGAGAAAACCAAATGAAATATTCCCAATGATTATTCCTCCATTTATTACCCTTGTTGCATCATCTGATCCTGAAATTCAATATGTTGTATTGAGAACATTATCATTATTTGTGCAAAAATACCCAAAGGCACTTTCCAAAGAAATTCGGGTTTTCTTTTGTAAGTATAATGATCCATCATATGTTAAGATGGAGAAACTTGATATCATAGTTACTATATGCAATTCACAAACAGTTCCTTTAGTACTTGATGAGCTTGCTGAGTATTGTAATGAGGTTGATGTGGCCTTTGTTAAAAAGTCGGTGAAAGCTATTGGCCAATTAGCAATGAAAATTGAAGCAGCAGCTCCTCGATGCGTCGATATTTTAGTTGGTTTAGTAGATGGTAGAGCCGATTATGCAATCGAAGAATCTGTAATAGTTGTTTCTGATATTCTTAGGAGGTTCCCTGGTTCATTTGAGAGCGTAATTGCAGCTGTGTGTAAAAACTTTGATCAAATCAGGGATTCTAGAGCTAAAGCAGCTGCTGTATGGATCCTTGGTGAGTATTGTAAAATTATCGAAGGAGTTGAGCTTCTTTTGGATCCATTTTTGGATACATTTCATGATGAACAGCCAGAAGTTCAATTACAAATTCTTACTTCGCTCGTTAAGGTGTTTATAGAGCATCCAAACGAAACAAGAGACCAACTTCAATTTGTGTTAACTGAGGCTACAAAAGGAGATGTGGTTCCAGATGTAAGAAATAGAGCTTTTACATACTGGAGGCTACTTTCAACTGAGGGAGATCTTGCTCAACGTGTTGTTAAGTTCGATAAAGCTGCAGTATCTCATTCTGGTGTTGCTTTCACAGATGAAGTCTTATCGGAACTTATTAAGCATATGGGAAGTGTTGCTGGAGTTCTTCATGTTGTTCCTTCAGATTTTGTTAAGAGGATATTCTATGAAGCGGATGGTGATGCTGATGAAGAAATTGATGAAAGAAAATGGACACCATTAGAAATTCGAAGTGGAGAAGGTATTGTTGAGCTTTCTTGTGATTTTGAACAAAATGTTTTCCACCTTTTATTGCAAAATATTCAATCTGAGCCAATATCAGACATGGCTGTAGCAATTAATGTTAATGCTGTTGGTTTAACATTTGCATCAGCCCCAGTTTTGCCTTCTCAAATCGCTCCAGGAGAATCATATGAAGCCGAAATCCCAATTGTCTTCACTAATGAAAAACTTGGTAACTTTGGATCCAGAAAACTTGATGTTGCTATAAAAACATCTAGTGGTAACATATTTGCAGCAGCTTCCCTTCCCGCTGAGTCTTTCACAATGGTTGGAGGCAAAATGGATCAGCAACAATACAGAGACTACTGGACACAAATTAGTAATGAAGTTCAATTTGAGATTCCTGGAGCTGCCTTGGACTCTGATGAATCTCTGAGGTCACGAAATGTATTTGTTGTTGCTAGGAGAGAAAACAGAACATATTTATCTTTAATGCTTCAACCTGGCAAGCTATTAATTGCCGAAGCCATAGAAGATGGACCTGGAATCACAATGGTCGTGAAGGCTACAGATCCAAGGATTGTTGACTTCTTTAAAGCATCCTCACTACAGCTATTAACATCAAAACAGTAAATTTCTAAACGTGCACATTTTTATGTTGCCATTTTGATTTTTCTTTCTTTGTATCAAAATACTATTATTGAATTTGGATCCGAATATTAGTGCCTTTTCTAATGAGCGAATCTGGAAATCCAGCTATTGTCCCTAAATGACGAAAATAGGAGGATTACACCGGCAGTTATTGGTATCTTTAATCTAATATGGGGTTAGCACAATAATACTGAACCACTGATTATCTTTTGTGATAAAGAAATTGAATTATCATGCGTAGATCCTAGTTAATTTTTAATTTACAAATCATTTAGTCTGTAATCAACCAGATAGTGGCAAAAATGTGTCATTTAAAAGCTCATTGAGAAATTTCCTTCAATAGAACTTCTGGGAGAATATTTCAAAAGATTAACCAATAGTATAACTCTGAATGAGACAATAAATTTTGTTGAATCATCCGATTTCTCAACAAACTCCGAAGTTATCATTTCTAAAAATGAAACCATACTTAATCATCAAAAAGCAGGTATCAAAAACACTCAAAATCAGATTTCAGAAAAAGAGTCTTTTAAAGAGACTTATGGGCTTTTACAGAGACTCCACTATTTTTTCCCATCCTTCTTGAAATCTCAAATGAATAAGAAATAATAATACATATGAAATTGTGTGAAACACATCATTTCCACTGCAAATGTGTTTGAAATACAATCAAACAAATAGTGATTGTTTCTTTATCAGATGAGAAAACGACCAAAGCCCTATTTATTTGAACATCAGAATGATTAAATCAATGAATGATAATCCATTTTCATGTGAATTAGCTAATTTTTGGAGAAAATTATAAAAATATTTGCATTTTTGATTCTTATTCTAAACATAATTACTGTTTATCTATCAGTTTTATCTCATCTTTTTGTTAACACTTGGCTTATTTCATCCGGTTTGATTAGTATTTCGAAGCAGTATATCCAATTGTCAGTGATTAATGTAATTTTATTTACTCTTTCCTCATTTTTTGCGATTTTTTCCAATATATTCGATAAATCTGATTCTTTTATTTCTTTGTTTCTTGTTTTTAGTATTTTATTGAATTTTGTGGCTGGGTTCTTTATGATTATTGATGATTCAACATATTTTTTGTCATTGGAAAACAAATGGACGACTCAAAGGAATGAAAAAATTATTGGTTTCATTGAAAATAAACTTGACTGCTCCGGATTTCATGCTCATTTTGAAAATACAAGTATTGTATCATGTTTTTCTAGAATGACCGAGCTTTTCGGGTCTAGAATGAAAATAGGTGGAATCACACATATAATTTTTGGAATTGCTTCGGCCCTCTTGTTGTCACTTATATGGATAAATCATAAATATTCCAAAAAGTATAAAAGACACACTAAGAGGAGAACTTCAGAGAGACATCATTGTATTAATTAGGTATTTATATTATGGGGCTAAAAAAGGATATATAAGGAACTATAAACACCTTGGTACTCATTTGGGATTATAAAAACTGTTGGTGGTATCGAGAATCTTGTGCAATAATGCTCACCAATGTCAAGCATATTTTAATGTTTTTGTCGACTTTGAATAAAATTCTCCAGAATCAATAACTCAAATTTTGATGAATCAACAATGTTTTTTTCCTCTGATCACTCATTTTCGGATATAAAACATAAATGATCATCATCACTAGGAACAATTCCTGATTCTTTTAATGATGTGATTGAATCCTTCATCTAAAAAACAAATACTAGTTGACCACCATTATTTCTCTTAAAGTTTCTCATATTCATCAAATACCCTAAATTAGATAACCAGTTTAATATCATTTTCTATATCTATAATTAATAACGATTTTCATTAAATCTGAGCATCATCACAAATAAATAATAACTTATGAATGTGATTCTTAATCCTCATGTGACTTATTGTCCTCCTTTACTCTTGAGAAATTCGATAATATTCGTACGATACCTCTGTACCACTCCCAATGGTGTATATCCATTTTTATTTTTTGCATTTATATCAGCTCTTTGATTAATGAGATATTCAACAACACTGAGATGACCACATTGAGCAGCTCTATGAAGAGGAGTACAATCATATTTATCTTTTGCATTTATATCAGCTTTTTGATTAACTAGATATTCAACAATACTAAGATGACCGCTCTCAGCAGCATAATGAAGTGGAGTACTATTCCCAAAAAAAATGCTTGATTGAGCATTGATATCAGCTTTATTAATAACTAGATATTCAACAACATTAAGATGACCATATTGAGCAGCTCTATGAAGAGGAGTATCATTAAATACAAAAACTCACTTTTAAAGTCTTTAGCATTTATATCATAATTTTGATTACTTAGATATTCAACAACACTAAGATGGCCCTTTTCAGCAGCATAATGAAGTGGAGTACCAAGAAATAAGAAAACTTTACACTATTCATTTTTGGATCTATATAGGCTTCTTGATTAACGAGATATTCAACAACACTAAGATGACCATATTGAGCAGCATTATGAAGAGGGGTCTGATCGTTTTTAAATACACAATATATTTGTTTTTTGCATTGATATCTGCTTTTTGAATTACTAGATATTCAACAACAATGAGATGACCTTTTTGAGCAGCTAAATGAAGAGGTGTATAATCATTTAAATCTTTTGAATTAACATCAGCTCTTTGATTAACTAAATATTCAATAACACCAAGATTGCCATATTTGCATGCAAATTGAAGAGGAGTTTGATTAAATACTATATATCGACACAATAATTTTTGATATTTACATCAACTTGTTGATTAACTAGATATTCAACAACATTAAGATGACAATTCAAAGCAGCTAAATGGAGAGGAGTACAAAGAATTTAAAAAACGTAACCGCTATATTTGTTGCATTAATATCAGCTTTTTGATTAACAAGATATTCAACAACACTTAGATGACCTTCTTGAGCAGCATAATGAAGAGGGGTTCGATTAAATATTAAAACTCAACTTTTTTACCAATGGGGTTTATATCAGTTTTCTGATTAACTAGATATTCAACAACACTTAGATGACCAAATTGAGCAGCAAAATGAAGAGGAGTATCATTAAATATTAAAACTCAACATTATTATTTTTTGCTTTTATATCAGCTTTTTGGTTCACTATATATTCAACAATACTAAGATGACCACTTTCAGCAGCTAAATGAAGAGGAGTACAATCAAATATTAAAACTCAACATTATAATTTTTTGCATTTATATCAGCTTTTTGATTAACTAGATACTCAACAACACTAAGATGGCCATTTTGAGCAGCATAATGAAGAGGAGATAAACCATATTTATCCTTTGAATCAACTTCAAATTGGTTTTCTTTAATGAAATCTAATAATGCTATGTGAAAAAACTCTGAAGCAAAGCATGCTCTATTAATAGACAAAAACTCATGATCCTGACACAAATGGAATAAATCTAAACTGCCATTGCAAAAAACCATTGATATAACCCTCTTATTGATTTGGCATCCATTCATTAATAAATTCTTAAAACACTTAATTGAGCCAAAATATCCCGAAAAGGACAAAAAATCAAGATATTTTGGTTTGAAACTCCATTCAAATGGACTCCATTTAGCTTCTTTATTCAAAATGTTGAAAGTGTATAAATCATCAATAACATCATATTTTAGAATATACTCAATAGTTGAAGGCAAAAAACCATACTCGATCATTTCATCAATATCCTTCTCATTCTCGAAAAATGATTCATCAATAGCATAAGGTTTTTCCTTTCTTTTGATAAAAGATCCAAAATCTTTTATCTGTTTCCTAAAAGAATAACATAGCAAAAAAGAGTTGAGATTCATTAAAAATGGCTCGATTTCTCCATATACAAATTCACCTCTCTTGAACAATTGATATATCAAAGTAGGGCATTCATTTGATTTCTCCAATAATTTTTGCCGAAAACCAGCTTTACAGCAATACTCAACAGATAAGCTGACTGCTTTTTCAAGTCTGTGAGGGCGAATTTTGGGCATCATAATAATTCGATCAGCACAAAACTCCATGTCATTAATGTTAATTTCATTTCCATCCCCATAAAGAAAACTTTCAAAAGCTAACTTCTCTTCCATTGCAGAAAATAACCGAAAGAAAAATGGTGAATTTTTGAATGAAGAATAGGCTTGGGCATATTTGATCAAAGGTTCAAGCCTAATGAAGTATCGTTTTAATATCTGAAATAACTATAGATTTATCAATCATTATTCATTATTTGTTTAAAAAAGGAAATATATTCTTTGTTATTCAGCTTTTTTGCTTCCATTCATGATGAAGTCCAAAAAATCAAATCAATCAACTTCAGATGCCAATCTCATAATTATGCTTGCTTGTTGGATTAATGAGAAACCAAAAGTTTTTTTTTTCAAATAATGATCATTAGGTTAATTCTTTGAATGACTAAGTTTTTGAATCTGATTTGGGATTCATTGATGAAGTTTGGGTTTTCATAATAAAAGGGTTATCGCTAAAAATTGGAGTGTTTAAATGTTTTAAACATAATAATAACACTTCAAGAGGATTCCACAAACAGATATGATTAATTCTTAAATCATTTTTTATTAGAATATTGCCAAGTGGCTTTTTTTGGGATATTTTCATCGAAAAAAATGAAATACATCATATTCTCCCCTGGAGAAACGAATTTGAATCATCATACTTCAAGTCCATGTGAAAGATTCATCCAAAGATACTTCTTTTTGGCAGGCATTCAGTAATGAAAGGATGTTTCTCATGTTTGATCAATGATTTTTTATGATTTTGGCTTCGATTTAGACATAAAAGGATAGAATTCAAATTGTTTCCATGAAATCTTGAAAGAATAGTATTTGAAAGTCAATTATGTTTTTCCAAAATATTTCTGATATTCTTAATAGCTTTTTACATGAATCAAGAGGATTTACCAGTATTTTTTTAATGAATCCATAATCCTCCCTTTTCTAATCAGATTATTATCCTTTTCATGTTAACAAAGGTTCATCTATGTAAAAATTAATTATATCCGGTGGAACATATTGTTGTAGTTATTTCAGGTTTTTAATAAGCCTCGTTTAATTGGAACACCGAGGAAAATAAAAATATTCAAATTGATTTACTCTCTTATGAAATAACAGTCTTTCACAATCTTTCTAGAAACCATTCTCAAATTTGAAATAATTGATTAACAAATTCAAACAATCATTTTCATGAGTGTTTCACAAAATGACGTGTCCGGAAAACCATCAAGGGATGAAAGTGATGATTTGAGTTCTAATAGGTTTATCACAGCATATTCTAACTTTATATACCGGTTTCCATATGTTGTTTATATTGTCATCCTTGTATTTCTTTTTTGTATGGGTTTTTGGTTTTTCTCTGAATATAAATTGTTTATTAACGCAGATGAAAAAAATTATAGATGGTCTGAAGTGGAAGATATTGATAAATGGGATGCCTTTGTTGATGCATCCAAGCAAACATATTATTCTCTAAGGGAAAAGAATCAATTCACTGATACAATACCAACTCAGACTTTGCAAATGCCTGGTGTATTGCTATATGAAAGACCAGGGCAAAATGTTCTAGATATCCCTGTTATTCAAGAGATATGGAAATTAGAGGACAAACTGTGGAAAACAAACAATTTATCATATTACTGCCTAAAAAGTTCAGTAATTAATGAGTTTGATCCGTTAAATGGATGTAAGTATTTTCCAAGTATCATTTCATCGATTAAACAAACAATGAAAAGTCTTGGCAACATGGATCCTAAGCCAGAAGACCTGACAAAACAAATAATAGATACAATGCTGTCTGTTTCGAATCCTTATAGCGGTTCCATTAAAGCGGCTTACCTGGGCAGAGATTACTCAAAAACAAATACTACTCAGTTTTTAAGGACAATTTTAACATTTGGATTTCCCTTTGTGGGTTATCAGAACAAAAAGGATAGATATTCTGAGCAACTAAATAGCCTTGCAGAATGGGGGCTAGAATATATTTTACCAATCGAAGAATTCAATGATCAAGCACTTCATGGTTTAAAGGCTTATGGTTTTGTACCAGGTACGGTAAACAAACAACTATCTCAACTTATCATGAACGAAATGCTTTGGCTGGGAGGATCATTTGGGGTATCAATACTTATTGTGATCTGGCATCTCAAAGATTTTTCATTATCAGTTTTAGGTATTCTAGGTGTTGTGTTCTCAATTCCTTCAGCCTTGTTTGTTCAATATTGTATCATTGGTATTGAATCTTTTGATGCTTTAAATGTGTTAGGGTTATTCCTAATATGCGGAATTGGTTCAGATTGTATATTCATTTATTTTGATCTCTTGAGGCAAACAAGGAATAAAGGAGAAACAAAACAAAAAAGATTTGCTAATACAATTCAAAAAGGGGCGTTTGCAACCGCGGTTTCATGCTTAACAACAGCGATTTGCTTTGTTTCTTTATACACATCGGGATCTCGTACTTTAAGATTTTTCGGTGTCTTTTGCTTCCTTGAAATACTCTTTAATTGGCTATTTGGTTTCACTTGGTTTGCAGCATCATTGGCGTTATGGTTGAAACATTATGAGCCAGAAGATATTGAACATGAAACTGAAAAGAATCCTGAGAATGATAATAAGGAGGAGAAATCGATAAATGAAGATTTGTTTGCATTTTTAAGGGAAAAGCCAACATATAACGTGAAAGCATCAAATATTGAGTTAACTTCTTTGAACATTTATGAAAAACTGTTTCATAACTATATATCTCCTTTTGTGTATCATTACAGACTGATTGTTGTAACATTGATACTTCTATCATCAGTAATCTTATCAATATATGCCCTTAAAATGGAAGGCAGAGTTGAAATGCAGTTCTTAACAGATAAACATCCAATGCAACATGGTTATTCAATAACAATGTCAGCATTTCAAACATCTCCTGTATCTTTTTCATTCAATTTTGTCTGGGGAATTAGTCCACAAGTTACTGTATCAGCAAAAGATAGAAAAACACCAAAGAATTTTGGGACAGCAACATTTTTGCCTTTCGATCTCAAGAATGAAAATCATCAACAGTTTTTATATGATGTGTGTGATATCATTGAGAATCGAACTGATATTGTGAATATTAATACACAAAATGCAGTGGTATGTCCGATACGTCTCCTGAAAACATTTGCTTTATCAAACTCATCAACGTTCCCTGTACCATTGACAGATTATAATAGAATAATGAGTGGTTTTCAGTCATATTTATCAAATAATCTTGGAGCTAATGAAGGAGACAGTATCGCCGGGACATCTTCAACTGATACTATTGGTTTTGATTTTAAGACCAACCAAATTGTATACATATCTGCAAAGGCAAACCTTATTCTGCCTGATGAAATGCAAGCAGAGTATATTCGTCCTGTATATGAAAAAGTCATTGCTCTTGAGAAAACAATAAACTCAATAGCCCCAACGGAATTAAAAGGAGGATTTACCACATCATATGCATGGATTACAATGACAACCCAAGAAAAAATTGTTACAGCAACTTATAGTGGTATTATTTCTTCACTTGCTTTTTCAGTGTTAATTGCTTTTCTTTCCACAATGAGTCTTTCCTATACTGCTTTCTTTGCATTTTCCCTGATATCAGTTGTGACTTCCGTTATGGGAATCCTTCAATTATTTGGATGGGGAATTGGATTGACTGAGGCTGTTATGCTTACAATTGCTTCTGGTTTTTGTACTGATTATATCATTCATACAATGCTTCATATGGCAAGAGATAACAAAATATCTCGCTTTGGAAAGTTACAAAGATCATTAACCACATTTTGCACACCAGTTGCATGTGCATTTTTAACTACCGTCGGATCTGTGATTTTCCTTTATCCATCACAAATCATCATTTTCCCCCCATTTGCCACGTTTTTAATCCTTTCTTCAGTATTTGGCCTTTTACACGGGTTCTGTGTTCTTCCTGCGCTCGCATCAATGATTGGTCCCAAAGGAGGGGATAATCTTGATACATTATGCACCAAAGAACAAGTATCAGATCTTCCAGATCTATAAAATTTCAATTCAATTTTTTTTGGCGAATTTGTGAATCTTGAACGAAGGAAATACTTCATATGCAGTTCATCAAATCTAATAGTCTCATTTATAATGAATAATTACAAAAATCTTCTAGGGTCATTAAAAGTGCCAAATGAAGACTGTTCATGTTGATAATCTTAAAGTTGTTTGGCCCTATTCTCGCATATATCCAGAACAAATCGAGTTTATGGAACAAATAAAACTATCTTTGGATGCGAAAGGAACGTCTATTCTCCAAATTCCTCCAGGTTTAGGTAAAAATGTTTCTCTATTTGCCGTTTTACTTGAATACATGAACCAAAATAGAGAATTTGGTCCCCTTGTTTTTTGTTGTGAGTCATATCAATCATATTTGTCTGCCTATAATGATTATGAAAAAGTATACCATGCAAGAATGAAGTTTCCATCTGATTTCGACTATTCCATATCATCTATCACTATTTCATCAAGAAATCGTATGTGTATTAATCAAGATATAAGAAATTCAGATGATATTGAAGATTTATGTTTATCTAAATCCGAAGGATGGTCAGAATCCCCTTGCAAAATGGAGAAACTTACATCAATCCCAGATGATTATCCGATAGATCATTTGTCAATGCATGGTTTCATTGATTATTGCAAATCCAAAAATGCATGTCCATATTATTCGTCCAGAAATCTTTTTTCAAGTTTTAATGTGATATTTATGGCTGATACAACTCTTTTAGATCCCAGGGAAGGAAAAAGATTTCGAGAAAGTTTCCCCGAAAAAACAATTCTTGTATTCGATAGTGGACAAAACCTCGATATTCAATGCAACAAAGTCATGAGTTACTCTATCGGAGTTGAAGACTTGGATGTTGCTCTACGTGCCCTTGAAATGATAAAATTGAAATCTGATGAACTTAGGTATAGTAATGAGTTGAAAGCCTCATATGAAGACCTCAAAAATGGCGTTACTCCTGAGAAGGTGGCGTCTTATTTTTTACCTAATTATCCATTGTTTTCTTTGCCAATATTACATTGCCATCTATATGAAGGAATTATTCCAGGTTCAGTATGGGAAATGAATTATTTTCATGCCCGTGCAAAATCTTTCATATCATATTTGAAATATAGAATTTTTAAGAACAAAACAGATGATAAAGTTAATTTCTCTTCTGTTGAAATATTATCAGGAATATTTCAAGAACTTTTTATTGAACCCGAATCCCTTTATTTCTTTGGTCCGAGGCTATTACACTTTATTGCCTTCTATAAGTTGCCTATAACAAAAGACTGTTTGTCTCTGGTAAGAGTATTTGATTTTGCTTCTGTTTTATCAATGTATGATGAAAGAATTAACATTCAGTTCCATAATACTCAGCAATCTACAGAAAAAGATCCAAAGGGAGTGATACAGCTTATTTTTTTGGATTCATCATCTGTATTTGATCAAATTTCGTCAAGGTTCTTTTATTCATTAATTACATCAAATGTTATGCCGTCACAAGGTATATATGAGCAAATTCTTGGGTTCAAACCAACTACAATGATGACAATAGATTATAAACCTGCAAGAGATCACTTACTGCCGATTATTATATCTCATGGAACTGATCAAGCAACTTTGGATTTGAATGTATCAGATATTAAATCCAATTTATCAATATCTAGGAATTATAACATTTTACTTATTGAACTTACCAAAGTTTGTCCTGACGGAATTGTAGCATTTTTCCCATCTCATGCATTTATAGATTCATTTGTGAATATGTGGGATAATACATCCCACAATGAAGAACTTCTCCAAAGAAAACTCATTTTCATTGAAACACACGACCCTAGGGAAGCCACATTCACAGTTGATAATTTCTTTAAAGCTTGCGACAATGGGCGTGGTGCAATTCTGATGGCAGTGTACGGAGGTCCAATATGTCAATCTATAAATTTAGGAGGCCATAGAGCACGAAGTGTTTTATTATTTGGTTTAATTGTTGATGAGAGAATGCATCCATCTTTGGAAAAAGAAGCAGAGTTTTTGGAAATGAAAATACAGTTTCCAAGAGATGACTTTGTTTCGTTCAATGCTGTTAGATCATCTATTCAATGCATATCATCAATTTTATCTTCTAAAAGCGACTACTCATCATTGTTGCTTGTTGATTGCAAATATAGCTTTCCTCAATACAAAGAAAAGCTTCCAACATGGATAACAAAAATTCTAATGAATGAGATGATAAACCAAGGAGTTGAAGATGCTCTCGAGAAACTGAAACTATATTATTGTAATAATGCCCAGGAATTTGTTCCTAATGAAGGCTCAATAATTGACCTTTAATTATCAATAAAATTTTTTTAATTGGGTCCATCAAAACATATTTCATGGCCTAAAAACATAGAATTGGATTTTTGGATAATCAAAGCGTCACTTTCAGTTGGTAAGGATGTATCGTTAATTAAATCTCCGCATGATGGACAATGACCTTTATATTTCCAAGAATCAAAGCATGATTTGCAACAAAATATATTGCAACAAGGGAAAGCATAGCTATTTTTAGATATTACTGGATCATAACAAATATAACACAAAACTGGTGGATTTGAATCAGAAACCATTAAATTCTGCTTGGTATTAATTACTTTTTTGATTATATGGTTGCTTTTTTCCATTTCTTTGATATAAAAGAGATCATTAATTTTTAGAACTGTTGATTTAGAAATAGAATAGTCATTTAAGTGAATAAAACAGCAATTTTCATCTTCGCAAATATCTCCACTCATTATTTTAGGACAAATGCTTGGAATCAAATTGCCAAGTTTCGAATCATCTCCCCATTCAACCATATGATAAAAATGATCATTGAGACGAAATTTAATCTTAATATTTTTTAGTAGTGAATATAAGTATCATTTTTCTCCAAATTCAGGTAAAACACCCATATTATCGATTTCCGGATCAGTTGAAACATGATTCAGTGGTTCAGTATTTAAAACTTCGCTAAATGAAACAAAATGATTGCACTTAAAGCACATGTACTGCATGTTTTTCCTATGAGGGCCTGATATCAGGTCATTGTGACCATGGCAATGAGGACATATAACAGCATAGTTGTGATCCGGTCCATTTCTCGATATATAGCTGAGGATTCTGGATAGTATATTATCACTTTGTTTTTCCATCTTGAATGCTCCGCAGTCCTTTGCAGTTATTCGATTGGATAGGCGAATACGTGGTATTTTTCCATTCGCTGCTAACATTTCCATTACTTGCTTGTATCGAGGCTGTGATTGATACTCTTCAAGATATTTTTTCTGAAAATACCTCATTGTTATTATTTTCTCGTCCAATGAACTGTCTGAGATATGGAACACAAGGAGCAAAAAAAAATCAAAAGCAAAAACCGAGAAAATAGCTGGCATAAATGATTTGATGCTGGATATGACTGCTGGTAATAGTTCAGACTTGCTAAAAAAGCAATAAGTTGATAAATATATCACTAAAACAAGAATTTCAAAAAATATAAAAAAATTAAGAATCGAATTGAGCTTTCTTACCTCCAATTGCAATTTATAAATCTTATGCAAATTATTTTGTGTCTTAACTATTCTATCTTCAAGTGTTTTGATGGGAGACGAAAACCAATTCCCCATCAACCAGGAATAAAAATGAACAAAAATTGGAAAAAAGAACGAAATAAAGGATAATTTCAAATCTTGCTTTATTTATTGCTTTCCCATAGCAATTGTTTGCCTATAAATTGCATAACGGTGGCTTTCCAACTCAATCTCTTTAATCAGGAAAGAAATCATGACAGCACCTTTAGGAGAATTTGCTGTTAAGCTTACGAGAACCTGTCCGTTCATATATGGTTGAAATCCATAAGTTTTGTCTTTATACAGTGTGAGTGGGAAAAACTCGCTCATCTTCTTTATCCCTTTCTCTTTTCCAACAATCTCTTCATCATTAACAACACTAATAAGTTCATCACTCTGAAATTAGAAATAAAACATACGTAAAATGGTGTAATAAGTTCTACTGATGTTGCCAATTCAATAAAATGAGTCACAAAACTTGATCCAACTTCCATATAAAACACACTCATTCTTCTTTGAGCAATTGGTTTCCCAAGGGAAATATTTCCCCATTTAACGATTATGTAAAACATATTTTGAAAATGTTTTTAGTTCTTAATGAAGATTCTTGATTCATTTTCTGCAAATTGCGATTGGCAGTTCTCCACCATATTCAGGAGTCACAGATATGATGAATTCGATTTTTCCAAAT
>Ga0209639_1000059_pt1 | contig 169094 bp, 117 predicted proteins | sample EPASupsiteHSE605_FD_187268 | JGI IMG/M metagenome (GOLD analysis project Ga0209639, IMG submission 187268) | Bioremediated contaminated groundwater from EPA Superfund site, New Mexico - Sample HSE6-05 (SPAdes) (version 2) | ecosystem: Environmental > Aquatic > Deep subsurface > Groundwater >... | reverse complement strand
AACTGGATTATGTGTGATGTAGTGAGATATGAAAGTGATTCTAATTGCACCATCCCCATCTTTTCCATACATAGTACCACTGCCAAATGGATAAGGCATGAGATTAACTCCATTGATCATTGTTGTGCACATAAATGAGAAACCAGAATAATGATAAGGAGAATTTGTATGTGCACCAGTTGAAGAAACAGAGTTGCAATTCTTATGTCCTGAGATATATGACGAACCACTATGTGAAACAGCTTTGTATTGTGGTGTATTGAGTCCAGCATTGGCCAGTCCTCCATAGAACCCACCTCCTCCCCCAGAGGATGGGAAATATATATGGCTATCACCATTTCCTCCAATTCCAAATGAGTTTCCATGCGTTTGAGATGTGGAAGTAGTTTTAATGGAATTAATTTCGGTTCCAGTTTTGTCGTATCCATTCAAATCTCCTCCAGGAGCTCCATAAGAGCCATATGTTGACCCACTACCACCTGCAGCAACCATAATCCTACTCCTAAGACTATTTGTATTTGAAAAAGAACCTGAGATAAGTCTGATATCAGTGGCACCGCCTCCACCACCAGACGGATCATCATCTCTTGTATCTTTCCCTCCATTACCACCTCCATTCCACCCACCTGATACAGCAACATTTTTTAAACAAGAAGGATATCCACCTTTGCCACCAACATACAAGTAAAACGATGTTTTAGATTCGATTGTAATGATTCCTGATGTATAGGCCCCATTTCCTCCTGATACAGTTAGTTTTCCATCTCCACATCCATTGCCTCCTTGAGCACCCCAACATTCAAATCGATAAATCCCTCTATCAATATCAACTTTAACATAGTTTCCAGTATAATTGTAAGTTGCTGAATCGCCCAGTGCCAGTAACAACACTAGCATATTAATTTATGACAAATTCCAAGTGTGTTGATCTGTGAAAATATTAAAAGAAAAGCTTTGATAAAAAGGTTCTTCTTAATTTCAATCAAACTAATCGTTTGTCTTGTTTATATTGTAAATAAGATCCAGAATGGATTCTGTACGTTAAGTAAAAAATGAAAACGAGATCAAAACAAAGTGTTAGTACAGTGTCGAAATCATCAAAATCTATAATGATTCCTATATTTGAAAAAAGAAAAGATGGATTTATCAGTTCTTTGAAAAAGATTTTGGAAAGTGTTGCAGGTGATAAACTCATTAATCAAATGTTCGAGGATAGAGCTTCTGTATATTATGTTCCTGAGAGAATTTGTGAAATTGTGAATGTTTTTTTGAATAGTGATCGAGAAAAGACAATTGAGCAATTGATTTTTCGAATATCTATGGTAGAGGCCTGCTTTGGAGATCGTATCAAATTAATTGAAAGAATTGGATTTTCTATTCTTGATTTGATCAATGACACAATTCTTAGCCAAGAAATGAAGCAAGAAAGGCTCAAGAGCTTTTACCAACAGTTGGCTCGGATTAATATAGAGACAATGATTGAAAATAACTTTTCAAACCCTCATTTGTTGATTACAGATGTTGTTAGGAGTATTTTTGATATTAGAAGCTCTGTTGAGAGCTTAACAAATTTGTTTATGAATGTATTATCCGATTCAAGATCAAGACTTAGAGTAGCGATCATAAGTCATCAAAGGGATTATTTATTAAAGGAAAAAGAATTGGAGTCAAAAATGGAGGAAATACAATATCAGTTTCTACATGTGGATATTCCAAAAATTCAAAAAAGATATGAAGATGAAATCGACAGGTATCAAAAGAATGAAGCTGTATTACATAAAGAAATGACAAAAATTAGGAATGGGAAAGAGAGAACGGTATATAGATGCTCTCAGTTAGAAATGGAAATCGAAACATTGAAAAACCAAATCGCATCATTGTCAATAGAGAACGAGAATTCATTAATGTTTGGGGATGAGATCGGAAATTTAAAGAAAAATGTATTTGAACTTGAAGAAGAATTACTAATAAAGCGAAATCAAGTCGATGCTCTGATAGAGAATAAACTTGATCAATTATCAATAGATGAGTCTCTAAAATTACTATTAAAATCAATGCAAAATGATATTAAAAAGAAAGAAAATCAAGTTATAGACTTGAAATCTGAAAATAAAGCATATCACCAAAAATTGATTGAAGCAGAGAAAGACATTTCATTGTATAGAGCCGATGGCCATTTAAACCAAAGCAAAATTGCTATTTCATCTACAATTGAAAATTCTAGGAGACAATTATACGAACAAATGAAAAAGTTGGATATGGAAAAGACAAAACTTGAAATGAAGTTCAATGAAACCACTAGTTTACTTGCAGAATATCAAGAAGAAAACTCTTCCCTGAAAATGGAAATTTCTGATCTAACAACCAAACTCTCAAAAAACAGAGAGATATCTTCCAAGTTAACAGATTTAGAAAACCAATCTATTGTTAAAGATTCATCCTTGAGGCTTAAAGATGAAGAAATCAAAGAGATGGCCAAACAAAATGTAATATTAACATCGAAGATTAGACAAATAGAGAATAACCTTCTTGAATACAAAAGCAAGCAATCAGATTTTGATTCAATCGTCGAACAGAAAGAAAATGAAATGAATGATATCAATTCAATGCTACAATCTAGTCAAAATGAAATTAGAATGCTCAAACAACAAATTGATTTATCCAATTCAAAATCGAGCGAAGTTATTAATCTTCTAAAGAAAAAGAATGAAGAACTCAATGATGAAATTCTTAATCTTAGCCAGATGAATCATAGTAAGGATGTGAACCAACAAGAACTTGAATCAAGACTAAATGAATGCGAAATGGAACACAAAAGACTCATCGATAGATTCAATGATATTAATAAGAAAAATAATGATATTAACCAAGAGTTACAAAATAAGGAAAAAACTATCCAGCATTACGTAACAATGGAAGAAAATACCCGAAAAAAGCTTAATGCATTTAATGAATCGAGTATTAATGACAAAAAAATATTCACTGAACAAAATGAGAAACTATCTAGTCTTAGTATTATGAATGGTGAACTAAGGGGGAAAATTGCTGAATTAGAACAATCTATGAATGTTCTTACCAATAAACTTAATGAAAAGCAAGAAAAAATAGACGATTTGAAAAAAGAAATTCAATTATTGAATTCAACAATTGAAAAGAGTTGCTCAAGAATTCAAGAGTACGAAAATACGATAGTAGGTCAGAAAACTGTGATTTCCACCCAAAAAGCACAAATCGAAACACTTATTTTAGAGAATACAACTACAAAAACGCAAAAGGACTCTTCAATAGCCGATAAAGATGATATTATTAAAGCTATCAACAAAGAAAAACAAACTCTTATCAAAGAGAAACAACAAATGATATCTGAAAGAACAAGGTTATTATCTCAAATTGATGAAATAACCAAAGAAAAAAACCAATACATGATTATTATTGAAAAAGCAAAGACCAAAGCACAAGGGCTTGATCAAGAATTAAAAAGGAAAAATGATGAAATCCAATTATTAAAGAAGAAATCTTTGGAAGAAATTGCTCACAAAGACCAAGCTCTGAAGATTGAAAAAGAGAAACATACAGAGGAAATGAAACAAATAAAGATAAACAATGAAGAAAAAAGGAAACTACTTACTGATCAAAAAGCTGAGGTTGAAATTGCACTCCAAGCCGAAATTTCTAAAGTGTTGGAATTTTCATCTAAGATGGATTCTTATGAATCGGAACTGAATGCTTTGAAGGTAAAGAATCAAAGTCTTCAAATGAATATTCGAAAACTTGAATCAAATGTTGCGGAGAACATGAATGAAAGAGAAACTCTTTCAAACAAAGTTAAAAACATTGCTCAAGTGAAATCATTGAGCCAAGTTCCAACCATTTTAAAGGAACAAAATCAACAAATAGCTCAACAAGATCAGTTTATACAATCAATAATGAAAAGATTCAATATAAACCAATCTTCAGATTTGGAAAAAGCATTTTCTCTGATAAATGAAAAATGCAATGACATTGAAGAAATTGAAGATATAATTGGAGAGATAACAAATGACCATACCCCTAGTGTAATTATTACCAAAACAAATGAAATTTCTGATTTTTATCAAGGAATAATGGCATCTTATCCAGATTTATCATCACAAGATGTTATTGGAATTGTTTTAGAACAAAAAAAGGTTCTTGATGAGTTTGAAGACATGTTAGAATGTGATGGAATTAGTTCTCTGTTATCCATAGTGCAAAATATGAATGATTCACTTTCAAAAATTTCCGAGTTTTATCCAAATCAATCACCTAATGAATTTATTTATAGCACCATCAAATCTTTAGAATTTGTTCAAAAACTAAGAGATCATTTTGGAAACGAAGTATCTCCTGATGGCATCATTCAAACAAGTTCATTGCTTAATTCTGTAAAGAGTATTCTAAGCATTATCGATAATAATGCAATTCTGGGTGAAGTTTCGAGACTATGTTTCTTTTTTGCAGATTGCAAGAGTATCTTTTTGACAGATAATGAAAGTGTCATCAAAAGCAAAATTATTGAATCAAATCGAATATTAACAGAGATCATGGATTTGTATCATGTGAGTAATCCTAGAGATTTGATGCCATTGATTCAAAAATCACAATACCACCTTGAAAGTATTATTGGAGTTTTCCCAGAATGCTCCGATTTATTTGGAGCAGTATCAAATATCAATCACCAGTTTATGGAAATTAAATCCTCTTTAGGATGCCTAGATGATCAAATGGTTGCTTCTGAAGCACTGAGGAAGCTTTCAAAGCTTCAAGCATTAGAAAAAGAGCAAGAATCGATACTGAATTCGTTCAATGCACCCAATTTCTCACAGCTTAGCAATCAATTCTTAGGAATCCAAAAGGAGAATTTCTCTTTAAGAGAAATGGAGGGAGAAATTCTGAATATTTTCCCCGAATACAATAGAAAAGTATTTCCTGAACAATTTACTCGAATTCTTAATGAAAATAGATTATTTATTGGTAATGAAAAAGAGCTTATGAATATACTCAATATTGATACACCATCATCAATTATTAAAATGACCAAAAAGTTAATGAGATATGCAAGCATTTTGATGGATATCAAATCCCTTGTTAATTGTTCAAAATTGGATGGAATATTATCCATTATTCAATCACTAATTAATTCTAAGAATGAACTTGAATCTTTTTCAATGCTTATACCTGGACAGGGTTCTGTTATGCAAAAAATGAGAATCTATGTTAACAAATACAATGACATGGAAAAGTCCCGAATCAAAATTGGCTCATTAATAGAAAAAGAATATGGAGAAGATCTTGGAAAAGCTGTTGAACAATTGAAAAAAGACCTCAATAATGCAGCAGATCTTTTCTCAAGGCTGTTTGCTGTATTATCAACACCCGCATCAGAATCGTTGAAGCTTACATTTCCATTAAGTGATCCTGTTAAGGAGACATTTTTGGGTTTAATTTCGGAATTCAAGAGCAAGACAGATGAAACTACAATGCAGATCAATAATATTGTTTCCAAAGCAATGCAGCACGGTTTTATTGGTTCAAAAGTCGAAGAAGCAGCAGAATACATTGCCAACTGGTTTGTTGGAATTGAGAAACAGAAAATACTGGAGACCCTTAATGATGAACTCAATTCTTTAAGACAATCCAACTCTCAAATGCTTGAAATAGAGAGCAAAAGGAAAGAGAGGCTGCAGAAAAGAATCGATGAGCAAAAATCAACTATCGATCAGATCAGCCAAAAACTCATAGAAAAAGAAAAAGAGTACTTAGATGAAATTGAAGAACAGAAGCGACAGCATCGACAAGCTTCCTACACACTTGAGAAAGAAAAGAAGGTAAGAGAGGAGCTTATAAGGGCTCTATCAGGGAAAGTAATAGATCGGGATTTCTTGAAACTGAACCTTACACCTGACGAAACCCGCGTTCTCAATATTCTGAATTAAAAATGTTTGTGTCATATCGGTGTCCTGTCTCACTTTTTGAAAAGTATATTCTCACCTCACTTCACAAAATGGCACTTTCTGTCTCTCACATCAACAGCTCCTCCTTCTTAAGGTTTGGCAGCATTGTTGGCATTGCTAAGGATGGTTCAAAGAAGACTGTTGAGTTTGCTGACGATGCTAATCTCTTCCAAGTTCTTGTTGGTGCTGGTGTTCTTTCAAAGACAGGTACTTGCATGGGAAACAAAGCTTGTGGAAAATGCCTTGTAAAGCACGTTTCTGGAAAGGCTCCCGAAATTGATGAAGATGAGAAGGATCTTCTTGAAGAAGCACCAAAGGGAGCTCGTATTGCTTGCGCAATCACTCTATCTGGAGAGAACAATGGCGCCGTTTTCCAAGCCATTTAAATAAACTTCTCAAAATGTAGTTTACTAATCGTTTAAAAATGGAAGAAAGTTTGGTTAATGATTTTTTAGAGATTCTTGATATTTATCTCGATGGAAATACTAATTCGCAAGTAGATGTTCTTAAAAATCTTGAATATATAATTGAAAATGATGGTATTAGATTTGTAACGACAGCAAGTTGGATTCTTAACAGTCAGGGCTATAGTAATCGGATTATTCTTGGAACATTTGTGTTCTTAAATTTAGCTCTTACTCCAAAATCTAGATCTGATCTTGAATTAATTCGAAATCAATGGTTTCTGAATGAGGGATTGCGTAACTCGATTGTTGAATCAGTCTATAATTATATTAAGTCTAGTCAAAATGACATAAGGAATTGTGCCTGTAAGTCTTTTTCATTGATTATTGGATTAGAACTTGATAGAGGACTTGGGTTTGCACAAAGTGTGATTGAGTTAATGAAGGGGTTTCAATGTGCTGAAGATGTTATTGGAGCTATTATTGCATTTCATAATTTATTTTTCTTGAAGAATTTTAATGAAGAACTACATACAGAAGGCTTTTGGGAGTGTTTCTTAAGCATTCTTGATGAGTCTATAAGATTAATTGGATCCGAAAATGTGGTTGTAAATGAAACAATTAGAATTGAGGCTGCAACATTCATATCCGATTCAATGAAATTTGCGCCAGATCTCATCACTGGTCCAGAAACTGCAATTAAACTAATCGAATCAATGAAATCTTCTCTTATATATGGTAATGTGGATTTATATCTGAATCTTCACATTATTATGTATCAATTAATCAAATCTTTTTATCAAGAGTATCATATGTTTATGGAGGATTTGTTTCCTGTAATTATGAATGGGTTTGCTTCTAGAGATCCTGTTTTTTTATCCGTAACTCTCGAATTTTGGTTAAATCTTTCACAATTTGAGCGTAACTATTCGATCTTACAACAAAACGATGAGGGCATTCCCATATCACCATCATCAATATGCATTTCTAGTATCGAGGTTTTGTTTCCTGTTTTGATTGAACTTATTATTAATAGAAACGATAACTCAACTTCAACCGAAGTTATTGGAGAGGATTCCTTGTTTTCTAAATCTGCTGTGATTATTCAGACAATTTTTGGGATTGATAAGAATCAAGTATTAGCATATTTATCTGATGCAATCCAAGCACTCCTCACTTCAAACGTGTGGCAAGAGAATAATGCTGGGTGCTATTTGGTGTCTTGTGTATCAGATCCATTTGATCCACACTTTTTAGCTCCAATTAGTGACTATCTATGGAAAGTATACAATTTTTTCGGTTCGAGTATTCCGAGGTTAGTTGAATCATCAATGTGGGCTTTTCACGAAATAATTAAGTCATATGGAGCAATGATTTTCGCCAATGGAAATATTATTGAATTTGTCGAGAACCTGATTAACAATATGGTATTTGATAATGAAACCGAGCCGATTTTTGTTCTTAGATTCGCCAAAATTATTACATTTATTTGTCGTTCATTTAGTCCTTATCAATCTAGGAACCCTATTAATGAGCTATTTGATTTGTTATATTGCTTTATAAAGAAACTATACATGTATGAACCTCTTAAAGAAAATGACAATTTAGCATATAATATCTCTGAATCACTAAATTCTTTGGTTATATCATCTCCTAATGATAGAAATACTAGTATACTTTCGATTCTGATTGATATCAATGATCTTCTTAAATTAAGTTTTATCTCATTCGATTCGAGTAACCAACGATATGTATTTCAAGCAGCATTGTGTTCAAACATTAATATAATTTCATCAAGATTAGGAAGTTTACCAGGGATTGTTTACGATGATGTAATATCGACCCTTTTTCATATTCTATCCAATCGAAATCAGATACTCTACGATGAAGCGTTGCTAACAATATCAGTTGTTCTCATTAAAAGAGGCAAGTTTATTGAAGATGAGATGTCACATCTTCTCGAACTTGTTAGCGAAGCACTTGATACAAATAGCACTACACTAATTGATTCATGTTGCGTTCTGCTATCAAGAGTGTTTACTCATTTTCTGAAACTTATGCATCATTATTCTCTTGATATTTTCAAAAAATTGGTAAATATGCTTTCAATTCCTGATGTTGAATCATCATATCCCCGGATTATTGTGTGCATAGCCGACGTTATAAATTCAATAATGAACAATAGTGAAGAATGTCTTATTCCAGAAGCAGAGGGTGTTTTAAACGAGATCATTATCAGATTTTCAAATCAGAGTATTGATGTTGAATCTGAAAATAGTCTTGAATTTGGTTCTCAAGTATTTACTAGTGTTGCTTATACATTGAATATTTATTCTAGAACTTTTTTTATGGGAGATGGATCCCAAAAAGAAAAAGATGAACTCTTGCTATTATCTAAGTTATCATCTAATATTATGAAGACCAAGGCTTATTCCGAAGAACTAATTATTGAGTTATGTAAGATGTTTGAATCATTTAGTAGTTTTTGTTCAAAGAGGCATAATTGTATATTAAACAGATTCAATAATGTTGAATGTTTGAAATTCGGGAAAATATATAGATCACAGATTTCTCGAATTGAATCAACAATTAAAAAAATGAAGAGTACATAAAATACATTTAATCTAAATATTATCTGAAATTATCTTTTGAGGTCTATTTGGATGAAAAAGCCCATCAATTTTTTCAAATGTCTGATTTCTAATATATGATGGATACGAAAGAAAAAGAGTTTGATTATTAATGATCATTTGGGCACAAATGGCTGTTTCCCTAACAATTATATGCAATATATTTTTTTGAATTATTGATGAGGATCTCAGGGGGCCAAACCAGTCGATTCCCTTTTTCCAATGAGTATCAACCAAAAAAATATTGGATTCCAATGGGGTGATGATTATATGAACCTGATTGAATTGTGAAGTAATTGTTTGTCTGTCATATTCTCTTTCACTATTATTCCAGACAATAGTGACATGATCGTTACCAATATGTCTTTTTTTATATACTTGTTGATTATCTTTAGGATCATTAGGTATTAAAGGGGCAACATGAAACATGACTTCATTGAAAATATCACAATAGTATACAGATTTTCTTCCTGGCTTTTTTTCAAGCCCAGCATCATATCCAATATGATCTCCCAGATCAACAATAGAACCAATCAAAGATAAAAACTCTTGAAATTGAGGTGAAGTGTCATCAATTTGTGTGGACAATATTTCATTTTGGGTTTTAATACCCTTACCAACAAAAACAATGGCTATTTTGGCTTGGAGCCTTAATGACGTTGCTTTTAAAGATTCTATGTTCAGGTTAACGATGTGATCAGAATCAGTTGATTCTAACTTTGGGTTTGACAAAATATTGAAAGCCTGAATAAAAGAATATTGATTTCCATATTTTAAAGATGGACGAAAATAATGGTTTTGGTTTCCAATTGATTCTGGAAATTCATTAATAATTGTTTCATTTTCTTCTTTTAAGCACATATCAAAGGGAGAATCCTCAATAATGTTATTGAAGACACAATTGATTTTTTGAAAAAAATCAGAATGTATTCTCTCTCGATCTTCTGACAGTGGAAGTGAAACTTGTTGAGGGGGATCATTAGATGAAAAAGGAGAGACAAACGAATAATATAATCTATTTCCTCCAACAATGTCATGCATTTCTATATATTGGCGACAATCAATGCATCCTATAAGGTATAAAAACTCATTTTGAATTCTAAATGGGTAATAATTGGTAGGTTCTGGAGAATTTGAATTCATTAAATGAAAACATGGATTATAATTCCCAAAATGAAGTAAGAATATTTTTTGAATCTTATCAAACTGTTGCCGATGCATTTTGTTTTCAATAGAAATTATATACTTTTCAAATGCTCTGTGCATGCAACAAATTGTTTCAACATCAATATTTATTGGATTGGTTTGAAGAATTGCCCAAAAAGAAACCATAAAATAGAAGTATGTCCATTTTATGTCATCCAATTCTTCAACAGATAATGATATTTTGCATAATTCAATTAAGAAAACACCAAAAAAATCTTTGAACTTGATTATGAAAAGCATTAAGTATGGGAGTAGAGATTTCATTAAAAGTAGACTTTCGAAAAACCTCAGTTTAATTGCATTTAGTAAAACATTCAAGCTTCTAAATATGATATGGGTATCAGGATTTTCATTATAGAATTGATGCTTAATGAAAAAATAATAAACCCAAATAATATCCTGAATCCTTTCTTTATGGTGTTCGAAATTAAATTTGTAGCATTTCTCTAATAATTCAAAAGATCTATTGATGTTTGAATCAATGTTTTTTGTTGGTATGCAATCATTTAAAAGGATTTTTTTTGATTTTGATTCAAACATTGGACAAAATGATAAAAAACTATAGATCTTGAGATCACATAATTCAATATTATTTTCAATAAAATCTAATAAAGGATTTATAAGGTCAATACAACCATAATAATTCATTCTTATTGAATTAATACAATCAATTGCAGCTGAATATCTGATGGATTCATTTTCATATGAAAGCATTAATCCTAAAATATTATACCATTTTTCAATCTGGGTTTGTGTAAAGCTTGACTTCATATAATAATCACCAAAGATAATCCGCAAGATGTTTAGGGATGCTTCCATTATATTATTATTGCTTTTATATAGTAATGAACTGAAGAAAAACTCTGTTGAGTTAAAAAATAATAAATTTTCAGATTTCTGGATGGATGTAGGCATAAATCTTAAGCCTAGGAGGGTAATATGATAAGAATAATATGGAAAAAATGGTAATTCTTTTTGATATTCCGAACTCTCATCATGTTCAAAGATGGAGAGGTATAATTTTACATAAGTGATTATCTCGGATTGTGGAATATAAAGTTTGGGAATCACCACCATTTGTCGAATACTCTGATGATGTAAATAACAATCAATACAAGAAATAGAATTTGGGACAAACACATTTGGATTATTCAAAATCTCAACAAAATTATCAGCGAACCAATCACAATCAGCAACCTGTTTTGTTCTCAATCTTCGAGCCACAAATCTTATGCATTCATTCTTTGCTTGTTCCACATCAATTCTATAAAGAATGGGCATGCTTAATATTGCCAGATACTGAGAAAAAAGCATCAACACATCAGCTACAAGACAATTATCGGTAATTATTTGTCTAAATTTAATTTTAATGGATTCACTCATACCAGCATATAAATAATGTTTAAGAAGACTTAGTATCCCAAACGAAATCATTTGCAGAGAGTCCTTTTCGTTATTGAGAAAATATTTAAAATAATGCCACTCTTCAGATGGATAGGATTGGATAATGCAGCATATCATTGACTCTAAATAGTCATAAATAACACCAGCTATATCATCCAATGGAAATGATTCGATTCCTTTAATGATCAAGCTGAATATTCCAGGGATATAATGATCAAACCTTTTTTCAATATTATGGAATACTTCTTTGTTACTGATAATCTCTTGACAAAATGAAATGGATATAAAGAAATGCTGGATTGAACAAACATTCATATTTAATGTTAGTACATCAAGTAAAAAAGAAAACACAAATGGTATTCGAATTAATAGAGATAAATCATTTTTTTTGTTAATAAATGTTTGAATGAAATCAAGAAACAAATCAATAACACCTGTTTTTGGCTGGGTTATTCCAAAGTCGGGTACAGGTAGTTGGTGTTTCATTGCTTGGTTCCTAAAGAGCACAATTAATCCATTTTCTAATAAAATTCTGGAGTATAAAGATGGGGAGTTCATCCATTTATCATTAAGAAAGCCAAAAAAAAGTTTTAAGAACTCAAAGGCATTAGTTTCGGGATTATCATGTATGGTATTTGAACGAATCCATGGAATAGATTCGCATAAAGCTAAATATTTTCCTAATCCATTATCTTTATCAGATTCAGACAGTCTAGAGAATGGTATTACAAAATAATAAGCAGAATTAAATAATGGCAAAAGTGAATCTGGTGATTTTGTCGATATTCTAAATAAAATTTTAATTGATTCTCCTTTAAAAATATCAGGGGAGCTTGGATGGAGAACCATCGAGTATACTTTAACAATATTGTGAATTATTTGTTTAGAAAAGTACCGCTCATTAAGCATAGGAACAAATTTATCCACACAATTATTAAATTCAACAATATTAATATACTTCTTTCCAACAAAAATCCCTTCTTTTGGAGGATCAGCATAATATTCGAAATAATCAACTGCAGAAGCCCAAAAGTCGCAATGATTCTCGTTTAAAAATTTATATAAATCGTATTTTTTATCATACAGTATAAATTTAACATATAATTCATATTGATGAACCATTAAAACTTACTTTTAGGACGAATCGAAAGGACAATAATGACCAATACTTCCATGATTGATCCAAATGCAAGGTAGAAAATCCCTAAAAACTTCGCAGAATCAGGATGAGATCCCTTTGTCGACAGAACAATATACTTCTTGGTTTGGCTAGAACCAGTATCAAAATTGCTGAGTACTGTTATTGTTATGTTCTTTGAGAGCTGACCTTCATCAGATGTGATTCCCCAAACTCTTCTTACATTTGAAAATGCGGCCGTGTCCATCCATGATGAGAATCTTTGGTTAACATGGCTATCTGGCCACGGAATAATCTCTTCAAGCCATTTGTACCCAGTCATATACATTGAATTTAGAGGCTGGGCAATAATACCCGTACTTTGATATTCTGGACCGTTCAGGGGTTTTAGATCATTTATATCTAATGTATCATTAAAAAAAGAATAAGCTTGCAATCCGCATGGTAGGATCCATTTGTTTGGGGATGGATCGTCATTGATAGATCTGTATGGAGAACAGATTTTCATATCATCAAAGCGAACATATTCTCCCATTAGCTGAGCATCGCTTCTAGATCGCATCATGAACAAATGATTCTGAAAAAAACCAGATATTTCATACATCACAGCAATTGGATGCTCCATTGGGTGACGAATACTGATATTTATAAGACATGTCTCCCCTAAATGGCATTTAGATCCATATTCTTGGCGAATAACAATGGTACTATCATGGGAAAAAAATAAAACCATTCCAATCACCAAACAAGCCATTCCCATTGGCGAAAAAATCACTATATATAGGCGAGGAGATACCTCAAGTCGTCTATTCTTAAGATTTTGCTTAAAAAAGGATTCGGCTTCATTCTCTTCTTCAAGCATATATATATATTATGAAATACATTCTAAATACGTAATATTTCTCCATATTTTTTAAAACTAATTCTATGGAAGAAACACCATCAAATACTCTTTATGTCAAAAGAATAAGTGAAAAAATGAGATTGGGATCAATGAAAAAGAGTATATTTGCCCATTTCGCACAGTTTGGCCAAATTCTCGAGATTCGGATTAATAGAGATATTAAAAGACGAGGCCAGGCATGGGTTACCTACGAAAACGTTGAGAACGCATCTAAAGCCAAGCAGTCACTCCAAGGGAATTATATTTTTGGCACTCCAATCAAAATCGAGTTTGCAAAATCCCTCAACCATCTATCTCTTAAAATGAACGGATTTTTTAATCCTTACGGACGAAAAGCGTGTAGATTGTCTGATGAAGAAGCTAGAAAACTCGCTTTTGGGCATATTCCATATCACTGGGACTATGATATGAATGATGACCAAGATATTCTCACTCATAAAGCAATGACGTCTGTCGAGACAAGGACAAAATCTGAACCAATGGTGCAAAATATTGCTATGCAGCCGCCAAACAAAATACTTTTCGTTCAACAAATACCAGAAAGCTTCACAAAAGATATCATTGAAAGCTTCTTTTCGCCATTTGATGGATTTGTGGAAGTTCGTATATCTGATCTAAAAGGAATTGCATTCGTCGAGTATGAAAACGAATTCTACTCCGCTAACGCACTCTCACTTCTCAATGGAATAGACATTGGCGAAGGTAAGAGTCTTTTTATACAGTTTTCAAAATAATTTATAACACCGTTGAGCAGTGTATTTAAATGAATGATGAAAGTGGCCGCCATGTGAATGTTCATCAAACTTGTAATGCCAAGGGTAAACCTCTATTTATAAAGAATGATATTTCTACTACTAAGTATAATCCCATTAGTTTTTTCCCAAAGAATCTTATTGAGCAATTTTCCAGAATTGCCAATTTCTATTTCTTGATAATAGCGTCAATATTGTATTTGTTTAAAGAGTGGGCGCCATTGAATGGAGCGTCGGCAATAATTCCTTTAGTGATGGTTCTCACAATTTCTGCTGTTAGAGAAGGCGTGGAAGATTTCTTGCGGTTCCTGAGCGATAGAGATATTAATCATACTAAATCTTTGGTTTTGCGATCGGGGAGTTTCACCGAGATCAATTGGTCAGAAATACTTGTCGGAGACGTTATTATGATTAAGAAAAACGAAAGCATACCAGCTGACATAGTCATGATATCGACTAGTGAGCCTGATGGTGTCGCATACATTGACACTTGTAACCTTGATGGAGAAACGAACTTAAAAGTCAAGCAGGCTCTTCCATCAACCGCGCATGTTGTCAATGCTGAGAGTGCTTCAAGTTTTAGCCAAGAGATAGTTTGTGATGAACCAAATAATATGTTGTATTCCTTCAATGGTTATTTCAATGACAATGGTAAGCTGATTCCACTTGATAATAAGCAAGTTTTACTTCGTGGGTGTGTTCTTAGAAACACTGGACATGTGATTGGTGTCGTGGTTTATACAGGACTTGAGACAAAGCTCATGATGAACTCAAGTGCATCTAGGTCAAAGCATTCTTCACTTGAAAAGGGTCTCAATAATAAGTTGATTTCTGTATTTGCTTTTATGGTTACTCTTGCTGGAATTGCATCAGCAGTTGGTAGTAAATTTGAAATCAATAATATTAAGACGAAGAAGGCATGGTATTTCTTTGGGGGCGTGAAAAGATCAGATAGTTCAACAATGTTAGTAATATTTCTATCCTATATTATTTTGATTAATGCTATGATTCCCATATCCCTCTATGTTACACTTGAAGTAGTTAGAGTTTTTCAGGCTCTTTTTGTTCACTGGGATGCTGAGATGTATCATCAAGAGACTAATACTTCTGCTAATTCTCGAACATCCAACCTTAGTGAGGATCTTGGTAATATTGAATACATTTTCTCAGATAAAACCGGAACATTAACTAGAAATATTATGGAATTCATGAAATGTTCAATTGGAGGTAGAAAATTTGGAAGTGGGACTACTGAAGTTGCTTATGCTGCTTCTAAAAGGAGAGGAATTCCATGTGAAAAGCCAGATCAAGTCGGAAAAGCTTTCAAAGATGAGAGTTTTATGGAAATTATTAGAAACCAAGGACCATTAAGCCACCATGAGGAATTAACCGAGGTTCAGCATTTCTTATGGATGCTTGCAACATGCCATGCTGTAATTCCTGAGGAAGATGCTAAGAAACCTTATGGAATTGCATTCCAGGCATCATCACCAGATGAAGGAGCTCTTGTTAGTGCTGCAGCAGATTTTGGGTATATTTTCAAACAAAGAAGACCAGGTTCTATTGTAATTAACTTCAAAGGTAATGATGTCGAGGTTGATCTTCTTGCTGTTCTAGAATTCACATCTGATAGGAAAAGGTCTTCAGTGATTATTCGTCATCCTGAAACTAACCAAATTATATTATATTGTAAAGGAGCTGACGATTTGATTATGAAAAGACTATCACCAAATTCTAAAAATGTTGAAATAACTCAGCAGCACTTGAAAGACTTTGCTGCAGACGGCCTTCGGACATTATGTGCAGCTTATAAGGTTATTGATGAAGACTACTTTAACCAATGGATTTTCCGTTTTAATGAGGCTAACTGTGTTCTTGAGGGCAGAGAACAAGCAGTTGATGCCATTGCTAATGAAATTGAGTGTGATCTTGAATTATTAGGTGCGACAGCAATTGAAGATAAATTGCAAATTGGTGTTCCAGAAGCAATCGAGTCTCTTCTTGAAGCTGGAATTCGAGTTTGGGTGATTACAGGTGATAAAAGGGAAACAGCAATTAATATTGGCTTTGCCTGCTCATTATTAACTTCTGAAATGAAGCTTATCATTGTTGACTCATCCGATCCACATGAAGTTATGGAGCAGATTAATATTGGTAATCATACTGAAGGTAATATTGCGTTGGTAGCAAGCGGTACCGCTCTTTATCATGCTCTCAGAGAAGAAAACCAAGACGATTTCTTCAAATTAACAACAAGATGTCAATCTGTTATTTGTTGCAGAGTCTCACCACTTCAAAAAGCAAATGTAGTGAAAATGGTTCGAGAAAAAACAGGTAATATTACACTAGCTATTGGTGACGGTGCTAATGATGTTGGAATGATTTTACAGGCAGACATTGGTGTTGGAATTAGTGGACAGGAAGGTAGACAGGCTTGTTTAGCTGCTGATTATTCATTTGCTCAGTTTAGATATCTTAAAAGACTCTTGTTGGTACATGGTAGGCTGAATTTGATGAGAAACGTTGAGCTTATTAACTATAGTTTTTACAAGAACATGGTTTATACATTTACACAGTTCCTATTTGGTATACATTGCAGCTTTTCTGCATTAACTCTCTTTGATTCCTTCCTTTATTCGATATTCAATGTTATTTTCACATCAGCTCCACCTGTTGTATTTGCTGGTATTGAGCAAGATATTTCGTTGAATAAGTGCATGTCTGATCCTAAACTATATAAGTGGGATGACAATAGGAAATGGATGGTATCTTATGCTAATTTTTGGGTATCACTTATCATTGGGTTAGTACATTCATTGATTGCTTTTTATGTACCATATTATGGAATGAGACCTTTCATCAATGGCAGTGGTATCACTCTTGGATATGCAAACTTTGGTATTACTGTGTACGGATGTGTTGTTTTTATAGTCACTTTCAGGATTGCTTCAATGTCAACATATTGGACATGGATGCATCATTTCTTTATCTGGTGTTCTGCTATCATCTACCCAATTTGCGTCATAGTAATTGATTCATTGGGTCTTGCCCATGAAATTCGTGGTTTGGCCAAACCCACTTTCTCTTCTTCATCTTTCTATTTCTCTTTGATTGGTTCAACAGTAATTGCAACAATCCCTATTGTAGCAATAACCACAATCCAAACATCATTAAACACTTTCACTAACCAAGTAAGATTCCAAGAAAGAACAGGTAAAGTAATTAGAAAATCGGAAATTGTTCAACGATATGATAGCATCATGGAAGTGCCTCAACTTCCAGAAGAGAAATATCCCGATGATGATAATCCAACAGGTTATGCATTTGAACCCCCAGTTGCTACATTTAACACAATACGCTATGACACTGTTCAGACTCAAGTATTTACTGCGGATCAAATTAGATCAAGAATTCATTCGGCAAGGAAGGTATCAACTTTCGGTCTTGATGAACTTGCATGAAATAAATCCACAATCATTTTTATATGAATGATTCATTGTTTCAGTTCGTAGAAATATCTCCTGATTTCGAAAAGCTTATTATGTCGAAAGCTAAGAATCAACTAGATATGGCACAGTCGTTTGACTGTGTATCAGGCATAATGAGTAAATTATCTGAACATTTCAACCAAATATCAAATGAAATATCCAAATTTAATAGAATTATTCAGGATTTTGGAATAGGTGATTTATATGGTGTTGTTTTGAATAGTTTTTCGCAGTTATTTGATGCATTAGGCAGACAAATTATTGATCAGTCGAATATGGGTGTTCAAATAATTCGAAAAGTCATATTTCCAAATATAGAATCTCTAACTGACCAGTATAAAAGCAGTAATATGTCTTTTTCAAAAGTTCTTGAGCAATATTCTGCAATTGAAAAAAATGATACATATGAAGAAACCCATCAAATGGCCGAATCATTGATTAAGGAGGCTAAAAGTAGATCAGGATCTTTGTATTCTCTTTCTAAAATCGTTGATATTTGTCAAAATTGCAGTGTATCATCAGTGGGTTTAGCACTAACCCAGTTTATATCATTATCTTCAAAACTCTTCTCTCAGTACCTAAATGATAACCAAAATCTTATACAAAGTGCAGAATCTTCTGTAACTGAACTCAAATCTGCTGTTCAAATGTCCTTGGCACAGAGAATTAATACATCATCAGAGAACGAAGCCAGTCTATCTGTTTCGAAATTTTGGGAAATGAGACTGAACTCTCATTCGAAAGTTAATGAAATCTTTTCCAAACCTTCTGGCATGGCTTGGATAGGTAATACTAAAACATTCCGACAATCTATTTGGACACGAAAGTATATATCTTATAACAAAGGTATACTTCTTGCTCAAGATCCGAATAGTATTGAGAAAGATATATTATGGCCATTGCCTTTGATAACTGTGAACCCAAATGATAAACAAAGGCGATTTTGCATTGATATTCAAATGCCAAACGAAAAACTGCATATTCAGGCTTTGTCCTCCTATGATCAACAAGAATGGATCAATACATTTAGTAATCATAATATATCTGTTTTAGGACAAACAACTGATATCAAAGCTTATAAATGCGATGATTGTGGCTCAAATGACTCAACATGGATATCAATTAATTGGGGAGTGCATTTATGTACCAAATGTGCAGGTGTTCATAGAATGTATTCAAATCAGTCAAAAGTGAGATCGATTGTTTTGGATGATATCCATCCTTTTGTGTTCCAGCTATTTGATTCTCTTGGACTTGGCTATTCGAACACATTCCTCTTGTCCAAGCAACACAAAGAGAGTATTGATAATCGCACTGAGGAAGCATTGAGGCAAATATATATTACCAGAAAATACATATATAAAGAGTGGTCTCGAGATTCTAAAAAGATTGACCCATTTAAAGCATTACTTAAGAAAGACATCGTGTCCTTGTTCGAGTCCATTCATTCAGGTAATATATATGATAAAGATGAATCGCTGACACTTCTTCATGCAGCTTGTTCGTTAGGATACAAAGAAGCTGTTTGCTTGCTTGTCTTTTCTATGAAAGATATCGACTGCAAAGATGCAAATGAATGGACACCTCTTGCCTATGCTACCCACTTTCAGCACCTTGAAATTATTGAGTTTCTCATGAAATTTGGTGCGGCTGTTAACACAACCATACTTCAGATCGCTAATAATACAAACAATGAGGCAATAATCAGACTATATGGGAATAAATCAACTGAACTCACACTCACAGTGCCTTTCTCGCTCAAATACACCCCAATTTATTGAGCAAATAATAATCGTTTTACAGTTTATCGTATGTCGTCTTTTCGTGAGTTGGGTTCTGTGGAAGATACCGCAATGGATGCTGCGAATGCTAAGTATAGTGCTGTAAGTCGTGGTTATTATGTAGACAAATTTATTGATTATTTTGTACCTGACAGGATAAGACAATTACCGCCAATGAACCTCGGATACTATGTTAGGACTCTTTCAATGTATAAAGCTATTGAAAAATTCCATCAGCTTCATGGAGATAATATTCAAGTTGTGATATTAGGTTGTGGATATGATACTTTATTCTGGAGATTGAGAGAGAACGGAGTTTGTGTTAAAAAATGGTTTGATATTGATATGCCACATGTAGTTTCGAAAAAGAAAGAGATTGTCAAAAATGATGTATTCCAGCCACTTGATAACTATTGTCTTTTCGTTTGTGATTTGTCCAACCCTGAGAATTTTAAAGCTGTAATGAGTCAGCATGGATTTGAGGATATTCCAACCATTTTTGTAGATGAGTGCACTCTTATTTATGTAGAACCTAAATCAGTTGATGAAATCATCTATTTCGCAGGGCATTTAACTAGCAGTGCTTTTATTAGCTATGGAATGATCAAACCTGACGATAATTTCGGAAAACTAATGGTGAAGAATTTCCAATCGTTTGGAGCACCATTAAAAGGAATATTTAACTATCCATCAATTCAATCTCACAAACAGAGGTTCCAAAATGGGGGATTTGCTAATGTAATTTCCATGGATTTGAATGAAACAATGAGGACAGTAATCATTAGAGCAGAATATCAAAGAATAATGAGGATTGAAATGCAGGACGATCCCGAAGAACTCTCTTTTGTGTTGGCTCATTATGTATTAGCCATTGCTGGCAGCGATTCAGAGATGTTAAATGCACTAAAGTAAAAGCATTTCTTTTATGGATAGTTTTTGGACTGAAATGCATCGAAGAACAGCATGGTCTATTATTACTAGCTCTAGATTTCGTCTGAAAATCAACATTGAAACATGCGTTTCTACTGCTTTTATAATGATTCATAAGTATTATATTCGACATAATTCTAATTCTCCACCACTTTTTATTGTTATAGTATCTGCGCTATTTTCTGCTTGCAAAATGCTAGAAAATGTTCGAAGTATGCAAAATATTTATTCAGAGGTTCTTTTTACTTGTAGAGAAGGAATCAACAGATTTGGTTTGCAAAAATTTGAATCAGCATTAGGTAGATCAAACTTTGATGATTGCAAAATACCATCTGAAGATGTGAAAAGCATCAATATATGCGAAATTGATATCCTTGAATCGTTGGATTATAAAATGTCTGTTGAGTTACCATTTGATCATATTGAAACCAGTGTAAAGCCACTCATCAACGAAGGAAACAAACAATTGATAAACAAAATCACTAAATATATATGCATGCTATTGTGCTCTTCAAAGGCCACCGATACCCCTCCATGTGTTATTGCAGCTGTTTCTACTCAAGAAGCTTTCTCAAGTGATAAAATGCCAGATTCTATATCATTATGGATATCAAATATCATAAAATCTCAAGGAGAACAGAATGTTTTAGATGCCCACAATCTATTGAAGAGGCAAATATCACTGATGGAAACACCTCAAAAAGAAAATAAGTGAACAACAATTTAATTTGGTTGTGGAATTCCCCTGCTATTTGGAAACTCATTATGATATAAATGCCGGAATTTTCTTAATAGATCATTAGCAGTTTTGTAGTACACAGATTCAGACCCATTATACTTTTTGCAATTATTGCATATCAATACAATGTCACTAGCAAACTGTTCTGGGGTTTTATAATAGTCGTTGTATCTTCGAAGCCTTTTTTCAATGGTCCAGAAATCCATAGGTTGCTTTATCTCATCAAAATAACCAGGGGCTAGCTCTTCAGTCACAGGTTTCTGGAACAAAGACTCAAAGGCCTCATCTGTTTGTAGTACACCAAGTATTTTTATATACTTTTGTTTAGAATCTTGCATCGTTTGTATATAATCACCATTTATTCGGGACAATACAGTATTATCAATTGGAGTAAACCCAGTTTTCTTAATAAGATCTGGAAGAGATATGTTGTTAAAAAGAGGAGAATACGGAAATGAAATGAAATATGGAATTGTTTCTTGTAAAGGCTTTTGTATCTTTATACCCAATTTCTCATTCATACGAGAAATCTGTTTTTCAAGAGTTTCATTAAATCTAATATAATCAATATCAGGAAATATTCTGCAGTGAACCAATGTCACAAAATCGTAATCCTTTATGTACCCAATCCACCTTTTTGGATTCATAAGTATCTCTTTATCATTGAATCCTTGCTTCTTGAAATATTGAACGGCATCATTATCAGCACAAGTTAAAATATCATATATTTCATATGTTTGAAGCAAATTTTTCAGCGTATTCATAATCATTCGACCGTAGCCACAAGCTTGGTGATCCGAATCAACAGCACAAAACACAATTTCTACAAACCCCTGCTCAAAAAAGAACTTGGAGCAGATAGCAGCTGTTGGAACCCCGCTATGAAGCATCAAAACAGTCTCTGCTCCCATATCAAATACCAAACGAGTAATATATGGAGCACCCATGTTTGGAAGTTGCTTAGTAAACAAATTTTTGGTGTCATTTAACGTCATAAGCAGTTGAGGATGAGCTTTTGTCAAATTTTTGGCCCTTTTAAACTGAGATTGAGGAAATGGATACTTCGACTGAAGAAATGGAGAGGGGCTGGTATATAATCGAGATGGAATACGAATGCCTGGATGAATCGCGTAGTTAGATAAATCAGGGCCCCTGTTAATCCACATTTTTTGGTCTGGTTAAATAATGTAAACAATTTATTATCTAGGTAAAGTTCCTTTCCCAGTATGATAGTTTTGGGCATTATGTGTACTTGTTCTGCTCTTGGTTATTAATGGACTTATGTTTTATATGTGGTATTACTTTGGGGCTTGTGTCGGTTGCTGATGAATGCTTAATTGGTTTCTCGGTATCTTCTTCTTTTTGTGTTCTATTCTTTAATATTGAGTTGTATTTTTTGGGTTTGGAGTCAGAATCATCATCAAAGATCGGTTCTTGGTGTCGATTTTTGGGTTTTTGAATTGAAAGTCTATTTGATGTACTGTATTGATCTATAGGTTTTGAACTTTGTTCCCTGGATTTATTGATATGTGTTCGGTATTCTTCTGTAAGATTGGAGTCTGAACTCGAAGAATCTTTTTGAGTACTCTTTTTCGTGCGAATATTTTTTGAGTTGTTATTATATGTATTTATATTTGTGTATTCAGGTTTCAATATCTCTTCTTCTGATTCTGATATTGTAATAATCCTTCGTTTTCTTTTACGAATTAAACACGTTTCAGAAGAAATGTTATACTTGTCATTATCAGAAGTGTCTTCTTTCGGTATTCGACTTTGTTTGCGCATATTGTTGCTCTGATGCTGAGAATAGCTTTTGTCTTTCCTAGATTGGTGCGCTGGTTTCTCTTTTTCTTCTTCTTCGTAATCAGAATTAAATTGGTATTGCTTCTTCTTTATAACTGCTTTGGGGTTCGCCGGAACTGGGTCAGATTCATCTTCGATTTGTGTTTGACGCTTAGAATCGGAGTTGAGAACACTTCTTTTGATGTTTTTGACATTTTGATAAATTTTTTCATTGGCACCATTTTCAGAATCACTTTCCCTTTTTGGAAGTTGATTTTCCAACCTGATATTAGTATTTTTTCTGGTATTATCTATAAAGTCATCTGAACTTGAACTATATACTCTCGTTATAATACTTTTCTTGGGTTTTATTTGGTTATTATTCTGAGTATTCTTTGGAGAATTAGACCTCACTTCATTCATTGAACTCTGAATATTCGACTTTTCATTGATTTCTTTAAAAAAATTTAAAGAATCAATAATATTAATAGGGAAGAGATTATTGGTTTTTTTTCCTGGTCCAAATGGAGAATTATTGCTATAACTCACCGAAGGAGATGAGGATAGAGTCACATTTGTATTTGAGTGGACAAATGAAACAAGATTTTCTATTTTAAGAAAATTTTTTTCTTCGATATACTCATAAAAAACAGAACTAGAAATGGTAGTTTCTGCTGAGTAATAATGCTGATAGTACCAATTGGGTTCTAACACAAGTAAATCATAAAAAAAATAAGATCCTGTTTCAATTGTGATTTCAGGAATACTAAAAAATTTGGTCCTTTGAATAACATCATTCATTTCTTGGATCAAATTCTTAAGTCTATTATAACATTCATCCACTTCACTCTTCTTTTGGATGTGTTGATTATATGTCGAAAAATCTAATTCAGCAGTGAAATCCTTTAAATTGATTTCTTTCACTTGTATTTCCTCTTCTATTGTCTTTTTTGATGTTTCATAGTCGATACAAATAGATGAAACTTCATTATACCGAGATTTCACACGATTAATTGCATTTTTCATTTCCGAGATGCTATTTAAAATCAGATTATTCTGCTCTCTCAGATTCACATAGTATTCTTCTGACTCATTTTTCGCTGTATTCAATTTCGCATTCAAGAAATTACCAGATAATGTGGGAGATGTTACATTTGATGGAATGATATTGGGACCAACATTAACAACATTGATTGGTTTTTCGATTTTTGTGGGAATATTTTGTTTTGGTTTTATTATGATGCTCATTGGTTTTGCTTTTTCTATTGGCTGTATATTTGTCTCCTTGATCGTGGGTTGCTTTTCGGGTCTATCAACATCATTCTCTAAAAAACTTATTATTGGTGTCTCTACATTATATTTCTCAATCAAATCTCCTATTTTGATTCTTAGCTCCTGAAAAAACTGATTTGGTTTATCAATCGAGGATGATACGTTTTCTTTTACAAATATATTAATAAAGGTTTCTAAATTATCACTAATCTGTTTTAATCGAGAACATATCTTTTTTTTAACAGTATTTATCACATTTTCTTTGAATAATTCCGCTGATTGTTTAATATCTTTGCCCCTAATTTGAATAATTACCAAGAATTCAGGATTATTCTCCCATTCTTCAGAAAATATTTCAAAGGACCTAATATATCTTGTCCGCCAGCCTTTTAAATGTGTGAGATATCCATCCAAGCTTGTTTTCATTTTTAATATGTGGGTTTCAACAGAATCCATATTATCAAAGTATTTGCTCGCTCTCCCATTGATATTGTCGAATATCTCCCGAGCCACATTCTCCACATTATCTATTTTGCTCATTTTGATTATAAATTTAACTAGCTAAAATTTACTACTTAGAGTTTCCTTATTTTATAAGGCAATAATAATAATGGAAACTGGACAATTTAGGTCAAATGAAGATAAGGAGATCGAAGAAATTTTAAGGATTTCTCGACAAGAAGAAGAGCAAAAGGAGCGAATCAAAGCGTTTGTTCGTGATAGATCAAAGTTGAAAAATGTTCTCAGGCAATTGCCTGGTGTTAATCCTGATGATCCTCGTTTTGAGCAGTTTTTTGAGTAAAGTGTGATATATTTTAAAACTTCTGATTATATATTTTTCTTCTCTCAAAAGAGTCATGAATATCAAACAAATCAGACATTATTTTTGAAAATGGCAAATGGGGGCATTTGTTCCAAACATGATCTGGATCTCCGCAATTTGTGCAGAAAACTGTGGTTTCCCAACTCTCTTCTGATGGACTAGTCATATATCTAGAACAATATGGGCCAAATGCATCAAAATTCAATTGAAACTCCTCTGCAATATCATTAGAAAGCTTTTTAACCCTATTTTCATAATTCTCAATAAACCCTTCCAAATTTGTGTCAACATTAGAACAACATTCTGCTAGATGACCATGTTCACCACATCTTAAGCAGAAATCATCAACCAAAGGCATAGTTTCTTTCTTTGATCCACCAGAGAAAGCGACAGAATAATATGAAATCTCTTCATCAATACTAATATCTCTAGCACTTATCATAATAAAATTGTTTTTTAAACATTGAGATTCTCAAGCAGAGTTGATTTACGAATGACCCCTCCTCATATAATAATGATATTCAAGCAACAAAGAAACATCCAAATAGCTAATTATTTTGAAATATTTCATTAGAACAAAGTAAGTGAGTTGTGAAAATGGATAAGATATAAGTATTGTTACACATTCTTGTCATTGAGATTAACTATGCCTTATACGTAATGATGAATCGTCTCAGAGAGTTCTCACAATAATCATATAATACTCAAACAATATAGAATATTAAATATATTTATCAAAAAATAATGATCCAAACATGGGTTTAACACCTCTTCCATCATTATGCCTCATTGGTGCTTCTAATCAGACTATTATATTAAGAATTTTTTGATAGGTTGAATGTTACAACATGTTACTGGGGCTCATCCCAAAATTCTCACCATTAAGCTTTGACGAAACTGGATCCTCAAAACCATCAAAATACCCTTAATGAAAAGATTATATACTTTGATATTTAATATCAGATTCGACAATCTCCTTCACTTATATTTTCCTCTTCTGTTTGCTTCTTTTTTTCCTCTTTATGATTTTTTAGAAATTCAACAACTCTAAGATGACCATTTGTAGCAGCCAAATTAAGAGGAGTCATATTAAAATTAAAAACTCAACAATAGATCCAATTGCATTAATATCAGCTTTGTGATTAACCAGATATTCAACAACACTCAGATGACCACTATTAGCAGCATAATGAAGAGGAGTCCAGTTAATTATAAATACTCAACACCATTACCTTTTGAATTGATAATAGCATTATGATTGATAAGACATTTAACAACACCAAGGTGACCATTCCAAGCAGCATAATGAAGAGGAGTCCATTGTAATAAGCAAAAACATCACAATAATTTGATACATTCAGATCAGCATTTTGATTAACTAGATACTTAACAATACTAAGATGACCATATCGTGATGAGAAATGGAGGGGTCTTGAGTTCTTCATCATCACTCCATCATAAATTTGATTTGGAAATTTTTCATTAACATTGGTTCCATTTGCTAAAAGATAAATTATGCTTGTAAGTTTTCCTTTAGCAGCTGCTTCAAATATATTTCCTTCGAAATCGGGTGCTTTTTTTGATTTCCATTTTCCAAGACTTTCAAAATCCTCAATTTGTTTCAGATCACCTCCTTCTTTTTCTTCTTCTTTTTTCTTCTTTTCAAGCTCTACTCGAAGTCTTTTTTCTTCTTCTTTCTTCTTCTTTTCAAGCTCTACTCGAAGTCTTTTTTCTTCTTCTTTCTTCTTCTTTTCAAGCTCTACTCGAAGTCTATTTTCATTTTGGATTCTATCTTCTTCTGCTTTCTTTTGTCTTTCAAGCTCTAGTCGAAGTCTTTTTTCTTCTTCTTTCTTCTTTTTTTCAAGCTCTACTCGAAGTCTATTTTCATTTTGGATTCTATCTTCTTCTGCTTTCTTTTGTCTTTCAAGCTCTAGTCGAAGTCTTTTTTCTTCTTCTTTCTTCTTCTTTTCAAGCTCTACTCGAAGTCTATTTTCATTTTGGATTCTTTCTTCTTCTGCTTTCTTTTGTCTTTCAAACTCTTCTTGTTTTCTCTTTTCTTCTTCTCTCTTCTTCTTTTCAAGCTCTGCTCGAAGTCTTTTTTCTTCTTCTTTCTTCTTCTTTTCAAGCTCTACTCGAAGTCTATTTTCATTTTGGATTCTATCTTCTTCTGCTTTCTTTTGTCTTTCAAACTCTTCTTGTTTTCTCTTTTCTTCTTCTCTCTTCTTCTTTTCAAGCTCTACTCGAAGTCTATTTTCATTTTGGATTCTATCTTCTTCTGCTTTCTTTTGTCTTTCAAACTCTTCTTGTTTTCTCTTTTCTTCTTCTTTCTTCTTCTTTTCAAACTCTTCTCGAAGTCTATTTTCATTTTGGATTCTTTCTTCTTCTGCTTTCTTTTGTCTTTCAAACTCTTCTTGATTTCTCTTTTCTTCTTCTCTATTCCTTTTTTCAAACTCTTCTCGAATTCTATTTTCATTTTGGATTCTTTCTTCTTCTGCTTTCTTTTGTTTTTCAAGATATTCCTCCATTTCTTTTTCCATTCTCTGATTCTCTTTCTCAATTTCTTCCAGCTTTCTTTTTTGTTCTTCTTCAACTTTTTTTTTCTCCACTTCTCTCTTCATCAATTCATGTTCTTCTCGAAGTTTCTGTTCTTTTTCTTCTACCTTCTTTTTCTCCAAAAGTAAAAATTTTTGTTTTTCTTGGGCAAATCTAATTTTTCTCTCAATATCTGATTCTCCATTTTTTTGTTCTGATTGTATATTCGTCACAAATCGACCAGGTTCGCTTCCTATAATTATGAGATTTTGATTACTCATTCTCGGCACTTCTTGGAATGAAATTCCCCTATCTGGAATGCTTCCAGAAATATTTTGTACAGATGAGGTATGATGTTCAGAACAAATATTTGATGTTTGTGTAATTAGTTGAGAAATGAAATCAAAAACATTTGATGCTGTGGGCCTTTGTTTGGGTTCTTGGAGCCAACAAAGTTCTATGAGTTCTTTGAACCTTTCAGGACAAGTAGAAGGAATCTCAAGTCGTTTACCACTTTTTACGGAATCTTTGATTGTGTCAGCATCAAATCCTTCATAAGGAACTTGACAAGTAGCAATTTCCCAAAAAATGATTCCTAGAGCAAAAATATCTGCTTTATCTGTGTATCGATTACGAATAGAAAATGATTCAGGAGCCTTCCATAATAATGATCCAGAAACATTGTTCTGAACATAAAAACTTGAAAGTGTCGTTTGACTTTTTGTTTTGATCTTCGAAAAGCCAAAATCAGATATTTTTGCTGTCATATCTTTATCCAACAGGATGTTCAAGCTTTTCATGTCTCGATGTAACACACCTTGAGAATGCATAAGAAGTAATCCTCTGGTGATATCTTGTGCCATTTGATACTTTTTATCCCATGAAAAGGAAGATTCATGGTTTTCCTTTCTTAGCATCTCAAGGAAATGAAATAGTGATCCTTTTGCTGCATATTCCATCACAATACTCTCTCCTTCTTTGTTTCTTGATATCCCAAAAAATCGAATTATATACGGAGAATTCATTTTAGATAACAATGATGCTTCATTAAGGAATTCTTGCATAACTAGTTCATCTTCTCCTAAAAGTGTCTTTTTCACAGCTACTTCCCCTAAAGTTTTTGATTCAACTAAACAAACTTCGCCGCAGCTTCCTTTTCCCAAAACTCGCAGAAATATCAAGTCTTCTTGAGGGATTCGCAACATTTGTACTTTTAAAATATCAATTCCAAATCAAATTTTGCCACTTAAACGATAATCAATACTATTTCTTAAATTTATTAGGGTAAATATTTAATATATATCTAATTTATTTATACACTACTATCAAAGAGAATTGTTCTTTTGACACATAATCAATCAAATCCAAATGTTTATCAACATAATTTCTGAATAATTTTGCTATCTAGATTTTTGTTTAAACATAAATCCAAATAATTGCAGAGCCTATTTGTTGTAGCATGAGATGATAATTTTATCCATCTTTAAAATCTCACATACTGATCATCAAAAACACATTCAGAAATGGTGATTAGTTTTTACAAAGATTTTTTCATTACTAAATAATATGAGCTATTGTTGAAAAAAAAACTAAGATACTGGTTTGGTTTTAGGAAATTTTGGAAGAAAATTAGGAGATTTGTTAACTTGATAAAATTCTCCTATTTATGACATCAAAATATACCGATTTCTTCATTGATCATAAGTGGGTTCTTCCCATTTCCATATCTAAATTGATATAGATTAGATAATTCTAGTCTTTTGATACTTCAAATCGTTACCTTGTCTTTGGTAAAGAGGAGTTGAAGCCAAACACAAACATAATTCAGCTACAAATGATTGGTGCTCGAGTGTTAATGATCATAAATTAATTGAGATACCTAATGTGAAATAGATTGTTGAATACTATCGGTAATATTGGACATTTGGGCGGACATATCAAGAGAAAATTGCTGATGTTGATAGAATGCTTTATGTCCTAATAATGAACTATCATCATGTAATATATTTGATCAGATACTCAACAATATCATAATGACCACAATGAAACGATAAGAATATTGGAGTTTGTTCCCAAACATTCTGTGGATTGGTATCAGCTCCATTCTTGATTAGAAAATCAACAATACTAAGAAAATTTTTTTTCGCAGAATAATGAAGAGGGGTATCTTTAAACTCTGTTTTGGCATTGATATCAGCCCCATGATTGACAAGATATTCAACCACACTTAGATGCCCATTTTTTGAAGAACTATGAAGTGGAGTTTCTAGAATATTATTCCTGGTGTTTATATCAGCTCCACAATGAAAAAGATATTCAACCACACTAAGATGCCCATTTCTGGCAGAACAGTGAATCGGAGTCTCATTCCACTTATTTTTTGCATTTAAATCACTCCCATTATCTAAAAGATATTCAACAATATTAATATGACCACTCCCAGATGATAAGTGAAGAGGAGTTTCTTGATTATCATTTATGGAATCTATAAAAACTCCTTGATTCAATAGACATAAAATTATTGAAAGATAACCATTCCGAGAAGCCCAATGAAGACAACTCTCGTCATAGATTTCATCTTGAATATTGGCTCCATGATTAATTAGATATTCAACTACATCAAGATGACCCTTCTCAGATGCTATTTGGAAAGGGGTTTTATAATCACCATTCTTTGAATGAATCTCAGCCCCATGATCTAAAAGACTTATAAGAATACTAAGATATCCATTTCGAGATGCCCAGTGAATATAATTTTCACCACATATCATATCATCAATATATGCTCCATGATTAATTAAATATTCATCAACAGTCAAGAAACGATTTTCAGATGCTATTTGAAGAGGAGTCATAAAACGATTATTCCTCAAATTGATATTTGCTCCATTCTTAACCAAGTATTCAATAACACTTAAATGGCCATATTGAGCAGCATAATGAAGTGGAGAAAAACCCTTTTTATTTTTCAAATCGATGTTAGCGCCATTTTTATTCATAAACTCAATTAAATGAAGATGATGAAAGCATGATGCTTCATTAATGAAAGAATTGAAACCAAAGTTCAAATCGATTAATTGATTTAGAATCTCTATTGAGCCACCACATACAGCATTGCATATTACTTGCTCGTTAATAAGAAAGTTTGATAACAAAAGAAATCTAAAGCATTTGATTGAACCAAAGAAACCACTAAATGATAAATAATCAAGTGAGCTGGGTTCTTTTGACCATTCAAATGGACTCCATATACAATTGGTTATTTCTGGTCTTTTAATGAACAAATTTTGCATATCTTCTAATCGATCATGTTTTAGACTTAACTCAATCGAAGATGGGTAAAATCCATTTGTAATAAGAAAACCTAATTCCTTCTCATTCCAATACTTGAGAGAATACTGATCATCATTGAATTGATTATAATCACATACAATATCATTCATATAGTACAAATAAAGGAATTTTCTCTTGTGCATCATTAGACACTCTTTGATTTCATCATCTGAAAAAAAATTCATTTTATACAGTCTATGAATAAGTGTTGGGCAAACAGCAAATGTTTTCCGAAGAATAATTTTTCGAAAAGAATCTTCAGTTAGATAGTAAGAACAAAACGATACAAAACTCGCAATATAATGTGGCCTTAATTTAGGATACAAACCAAATAAATCAACCAAGAAATCTTTCCTCATGATTTCTCTATATCCAAAATCAGGTGAATCACCATAAAGCATTTTTTCAAGAGAAATCTGTTCCTTAATGGCGCTTTCTTGAGTTTCCATTCTCGAAACTGTTGGCCGTTTAAAATTAAAAAATGGATGATTTAAACAGTTCTTTTCTAAAGGAGAGTGATTTTGATAACGATTCTCTTCCATCTACAAAGAATCTTATGGAACAAATTGAAGAATTAAAGAAAGAGAACTCACAACTCAAATTACAAGTTGATGAAATTGATTCAATATCACAAAATATTGAGAGTGTTCATCAAGATAATTCTAAACTTCGTGCTCAATTGAGGGAATATGCTGATCAAAATGAGGATTTGAAGCATCGTCTTGAGATTAGCATGCAAAGCAAAAGGGAACTCATTGAGCAAATTGATAACGAAAAGAAAAGCCACATTCATAATATTGATGAAGGTAATAGTAACAAGTGTGCAGAAATTCAGAAATTAAAAGAGTCTTTTAACTTGAAAGAAGCGCAAATGAGCCAAGAGATAAATAGACTTGGAATACTGCTTGATAAGAATTGTGTGGAGGGGAAAGTGTTGAATGGCAAGTTGGATAAGTTGATGCAAGCTGGCCAAAGGTATTTTGATGATGATATCAACTCTTATGATGGATTAGTTAATGCATTGAATAATCCACATATTGTTATAAATGAGGCTGAAATAATTAGCAAAAAAGTTTCTGAATTAGAATTAATGCTTAAGTCTTCGAAACAGTCAACTAAAAAGTATAAAAGAGCTTATATTCAAAGCTGCGAAGAAATGAATCAGTTACAAGCTAATTGTGAAGAAAAGGATTCTCAAATTCATGATCTTCAAGATCAAAATAACCAAATGCAATTAAGTATTCATCAACTATCAAAAGAAAAGGCTCTTGTTGAAACAGAAATCAAAAAAACTATAGATAATTATGAGAATCAAATGAATACAATGTCTCAAGAGATCAATCGTTTGAAAAATGAAATGAGAGAGATATTGATTAAGCAGAAATCGCAGCCTATTCCTATTTCAAAAGCAGATGATGAAAAATATATTATTGATCAAATAAAAGCGGAATTCGAAACACAAAAAAGTGATTTAATCCAAAGGATCAATGAAAAATCTGAGATGATTTCCTCTCTTCAATCTAGAAACGATGAGAATATACTAAAGATTAAAGATATGGAAGAAAAGGCATCAATTAATGGAACAGAGAAGCAAAAATTATTATGTCAAATAGAATCATTCCAAAAACTCCAAAATGATTATGAAAAAGAAATAGAATCCCTCAGAAGTATCATTCTCACCAGAGATTCAAAGCAAATAAATGAAAAAGAAATAAGAGCACCGAAAAAGTCATCTCAGAATGAGATTAATGCTATTAAGGCCTCTTTATTGAGCAAAGAATCCCAAATAACTAGTTTGGAAACTTCAATTTTGCAAAAGGATGAAGTTATTAGGCAACAAAAAGGAAAAATATATGAACTAACAGAGGCATCCAAACTAATTGAAGAAAAATTGAAATCATATGCACTTGATATCAATGAACTCAAAGCAAAACTTGAGAAAAAGTCAATAGTTAATAATGATGATACTATTCCATTTGAATCATGGATTCCTATGGATTATCCACCAATTCTAATTACTTCTATCCAAAGGATTGCACATAATTCTTCATTACAACCATCATCAAAATTACAGCATATATATAAGTGTATTTTGAAACAATATGAGCAAGATATTAATGCAATGAAAGATTCATTCCAACAAGAAAATATGAAAACAGATGCAATATTATCCAAGATGAATAAGTTTGTGATCGATTCAACTATTGCTCTCTTCAACACACCTTATTCGCTTGAAGAATTCGTTGATACGGACAATTTTGTATCCTTCATTACAAAAATCAATGAACTTCAAACAAATAACAACAACATGAAATCATTAGTGGATTATTATTATTCTATCATTTCCAAAGTATCCGAAGTATTTGGAGTTTCCCTTGATCTTGAATCAAATAAGTGTTTCAACCAGATTCAGGATATTGGAAATATATTTATGACCAATAGAGATTCTCTGATTAAGAAATCAAAGAAATATAAAGGAATAAAAGGAGAACACAGGGCCCTATGCCAAAAATTTGATGAATATGTGGATGAGTTCGAAAAAACCAAACATTCATACAAAGAAAAGTTTGAAAACCTAGTTAATTCATCGAACAAATTAGCAAACGATGTTAAAGAAATTGCTGAAACTAACAAAAGAACAGATGAAGAATTGAATAAGAGCAAAGAGATCATCCGTAAACAGAGAGAAGAAATCGAAGGATTGAAAAATCAAAATAATGAAAACTTAGTTTCCCAAAAAATTGAACTTGAAAATGGTTTTAATACATCTATTAGCTCAATGAAAGAAAAGATCAATCAGTTCTCTTCATCAATTAATGATTTACAAATGAAGAATAACTCATTATCGAACCAAATTAAATCAATAATTAGCGAAAAATGCAGAATTGAAAATGAGAATAAACATATTCAAGAAGATGCTCAAGAAAGAATTAAACTTCTATGTGCAAGATTCGAAACAGAAAAGGAGAATATTGTTAACTCATATGAAGAAACAATAAATCAGTTAAGCAAAAAGGCTGAAGATTATAGATCAGACATTAACACTTTATCTATGCAAATATCTGATGCTGATTCGAAATTATCCTCTATGAAAATGCTTCTTATAAAAACAACTTCTGAGAAAAAGAAACTAGAAAATGATCAAAAATCTATTCAATCTCAAATGGATAGAGAGAAAAAACTCTTTGAGGCTTCTTATAAATCCAAATTTGCATCATCAGAGATGAATTTCAATTCGAAGATTGAAGAAATTGGACTGAAATTCGAAAATGAAAAAAGGAGAATATTATCACAAGCAATCAATGAGTTTAAGAAATTCTATTGTCCCACTGATCATATAGATGAGAGAGCATATAGAACAGTAATCAGTAATGTCAAGGATGAACTTACTAAATTGAGTTCAAGTGATAACTCAATTAGAAGGATGCTCAATGCTTCCCCAATGCAAACAACCGAAGATGCGGTAGCACAAATGATTATTTCTTCTTCTAACTAAACTTTTTTTTAACAACATTGTTTTGGTTTCGCGTTTGTTTCAGTAAGATTGGGTTGAACAGTATGAACATCGAATTTATTATTCATTTTTTTGCTTAACTCCGCTGCAATCCCGTTAAACAATTCTTTTATTCCATCTCCTGTAACGGCTGATGTGGTGAAGAAAAAGTAATTCTGCTCCTCGCACCATTTCTTCACATATGAAACGTCGACTTCTTGTTCTGGAAGATCACTTTTATTTCCGACAAAAAATATAAGAGCCTCCATCCCTGCTGTATCAATAAACGTTCTCAACCAGGACATAAGTTTATCGAATGTTTCCTGGGATGTTAAATCAAACACAAAAATTCCCGCTGATGAATTTCTGTAATAAATTGGACCCAGTGATCTATATCTTTCTTGCCCAGCAGTATCCCATATCTGCATTTCGACCTCTTTGTCATTAACTTTCGTTGAATACTGCAAAAAAGTGGCACCAACAGTACTTCTCTCAGTTTTGTTAAACAATCCAGTATCTAATCGCTCTATGATTGATGTTTTCCCAACGGACGACTCTCCAATAGTGACAACTCGAAGAGGGTCAGACCCTTGGTCAACAATCATGTCAAAATGATCGATCAATTTTACAATTTGTACACTACATAATTTTTCTTTACTGTAATGATTTCAAACAAAATCTAATTTTTGAGGACGAGGTATGTTATAACGTTCCCTCCCTTAGTTTCCACTGTTCCCCTCTCTTTTATCTTAAATGAATTACCGTATATTAGTTCATATACTGATCGAGATATATGAACATTCATTGGCACACCATGGTGCTCCATTTGTTGAGCCAAGTTAATTGCTGGTCCTAGAATTTCGAATGTTGGTTTTCCGATTCCTAATACACCTCCAATTATTGGGCCTCCTGTATTGATACCAATCCTTATTTTCAAATCAAGATTCATATTTTTGTTAATCTCCTCAACTGCATCAATTGCATTAAGACCAAACTCAACAGCTTCTTTTGCATGTGTTGTCGGGTGGTTCAATTCGGAAAATACACCTCCAGCAGCCATGTAGCAATCACCTATGCACTTAATTTTTGTCATGGTTGGATATTGACCGATTAAATCATCAAATGATCGAAATAGGTTATTAAGAGTTGACATAACAGTAGATGCTGGTACAGAACTACACCATGGAGTAAACTCAACAATATCAATAAACACAATAGATACTGACTGTATTGCAAATGAAATATTGGTTTCTCCTTGTTGAACCCTTTTAACCAAAGATGGTGGAAGTATTGATGATAATAATTTATCACTTTTTTCATGTTCTTCAAGAATCAAAGCAGAGTACCTCTTGTTCTTTGTTATGTCATTAAATGATACAACATACTTATTCCCGCACAAAAAGCCTGTTACTCTAAATGTTAGGTTATCAGATTGAATATCCATTTGAAGCTCAGAAACAGTGTTATTTTGTAGAGCCAGAATTGTTGCTTTATCTCCCCTAAACAATCCTAAAAAGGTTTCAAGTTTTGATGCTTGACTCAATAAACCTGAGAACCTTTGTTTAAAAGACTCATTTATTATCTCAATATCACCAATCAAACTTGATGAAAGAATAGGATCTGGCAAACAATTGAAAACTGAATCAAAAAATTCTTCATCCCTTTTAGCAGATCCAGATTTAATAGATGAAATATTGCCAGAAAGAATTGACACAATCTTTGGAGTTTGTAAAACAATAGAAGTTGGGCAATGTTGAAGAAGACCCAGAACAAATCTTAAATGAGAATCAATTCTCAGGATGCTCAATGTGATAAATATCTCACATAGTGTTGATAAAACCAATATTGAATAAAAAAATGGCATTATTATTGTTTCTTCATCTTCTAACTCATTTAAGATTGATGGTATTATCTCTTCTGCCATTGGAGAAAAAAACTTATCGAAAATTGGATACAAAAGCAGATCCCAGAAAATTCTTGTGGTATTATCTTCATATTCAACAGTGTCATTCATCATTGTGTGTAAATTCAACAACCTCTGAATATATGGTTGTACCAAATTGAATACAGTATCAATGGGACGACAAATCAACTCTTCAATATAAATACCAGTGCTGGCACTCCGACCTCTACACAAAGATGCCTTATTGCCTTCAGTTAAAATATTGTCAAACTCAAAGAAAGGAAGCTCTTCGTTTCCTCTGCCTCCAAACCATGATAAATGCAAATTTGAAATAGCATTTTCCATTCTTTGATTAATGATGTATTTGAGTTCTTCAATATTATACAAAAGAATATGATTTGGAGTAAACATTGAGACAAAATGATTCATCATTGAAACTGCTGAGAACATTGAAGAAAAACTATTGTGAAGATAATGAATATGAGGAACATTTTCATCAAGTCTTTGGAGCTCATATGAACATAGAGAAAATACAAGATACATTGATATGATATGAAGAATTACCATGAAAAGAGTCATAATAGACACTTGAATGATTTCTGATGATCCTTTTTCGCCTGAAGAAGCAGAATTAAAAATCTTCAAAGTGTTTTCTTCTTGTTTTGATAATTCAGAATCTTTGGATGTTGATGAACCATCAACATCTTTCTTAATTACTCTGAGATTTTCTGCAATACTTGAAACAGTATTTTTTGGCAAAGATGTCAAACATCTATACACCTCTAATTTGTTTTCATTGATTCTATTTTGTGATCGATATAACATGAAGATCATTCCAATTAACATAAAAAGTGAAATTCCAAGAAGTGAGTATACAAATAATTTGTTGTAATACTCATCTTGGCTTTCTATGTAGGCTTTGAAATGATACAAAGCTTTGTCAATATGAGATGTCATTGAATCTAGGTTTTTTATAGGATTTAATAATATCGTTGAATCAAGAATTGATAGATCAATAGCAGCACCATCTAATTGTGAGATTTTTTCAAGTTGGATAATATAATCTCCAATTGCATTTTGTATACTATAATTCCTGTAAGAAACATTTTGAAACGAGCTCAAAATGCAATATTCTACAATTGGGGAAAAAATATCCTCTCTAACCTCATTTATATAGTTATTGTCTGCTTTATAACTTCGAATTCCTTCGATTTTTTGAAGTGTAGAGGCTATTGATTTTAACAAAAACTTGATTTGTTTGTTTTGGTTCCAGCTATTACCAAGGCTAGAAGGAAGGTTTGATGTCATTGGGATGGATGGTTGTATAATATCCAAGTTTTGTAACACAAACTTTTCTCCAAATGCTGTTGCCATTGATAAAAACTGCCTTAATTGAGCAAGATCAAATATATAATCCAAAGGAGATATCAGATCAGTTTTGAATAATGTGATTGCATACCCTAAAGTCATAAACAGCAATAAGAACATCACCAAGAACACAAAAAACCTTATGAAAATAGTATTAAAAATTGATGGGAACGTAATTTCATCTATTCTATCTTTAAGTATTGTTATATCTTTCTTCTCAATATCATGACCTGAATCAATATCAGCTTCCATTAAACTTGTTTGGAAATTTTCGGTATTGATACCTTTGTATATCGAATCTACTTTGTTTTGGTTAACTATCCTTGAAGGAAGATTTGGAAAAGCCATTAATCCTAACTCATGAGCTTTATCTTCTGTCACTAAAAGACCTCTTGATAATCTTTTCGTTTTTTCATTCATATCTAGACCTCTTTGAATATCTCCAACAATCTCAAATAAAAACCTTGAATATGCTCTTGTTACAAACCTATTATTTGGAAACTCAAATAGAAGTTCCTTGAAATCTGAATCATTCTTTATCATGGAGTTTGACACTCTTTTTGTAGTCTGTTCTATCTCTCCGAGATTTCCTTGAATCACCACATCCCAAACTCTTCTAAGCTTGTGTTTAGTAGATTGAATGTCTTTCACAATGTTATTAAGCTTAACTTTAAGAATCGGGCACATATTTAATTCCCTTTCCCTGGTCATCATTTTCAACCCCATCTTTATCTCTTTGGCAATGCTACCTTTCAACTTTAGATTCAAAACAGATTTAAAAATCCATCCAAGGAGTTGAGTTTCTTCTGGATATATTACTACAAATTTTGCAAATGCATACCATAACTCCACACTTTTTTGCCATTTATCAATTCCAAGTTTGAAAACCATCCAATTCAAACATGATGGATGTGCCAAATGGTATCCACAAATTGCTACATTAAGTAAATGATCAACAGATGTGAATGGTAGTTCTTTGAAGTCTTCTATTTCTTCAATATCATCCAGAATTTTTAAATATTTAATTGTTTGATTATAAATAACATATCGAATTATTGATAGTATTATGAAAAACAGAATTAAAACCAAAAACAAGTGGATGAGTCGAGCTCTATAATTGTTAACCATCATGAATACTACACCCAATGAACAAAATGCTCCAACAAAAGAAGATGTTAAAAATACAAGTTTCATATTATTATGAATAAACCCTCCATTTTTATATGGAAATGTAAGGGAAATAATATATATTACAAAACCAATCAAAGCACATACAACCTTCATTTTCCAAGGAGAGTATGTTGCAAAACCAAAAAAGATTGTTAAGAGATTTGTAGCAATATATATTCGGTTTTGGGTTTTTGTCATTAGTGACATCATTGCTTTTGGTTGGAAAACCAAACCATCAGAAGAAATAATCAAAAACAACATCAAAAACGCTAAAGTAACCAGAATAGTTATGCTTGAAAGGATATATATTGATTTGGCATTTGGCGAAGAAGTGAATAGGGCCCTAGAAAGATTCTCAAAAGTGAGTTGAATAATGATTGGTGGCAAAACGCCAGCAAATGTGAGAAAAAACACATTCATGATGTTTCCAAATGCTATTGGTACGCTTGAAGTCTTTTTATATATTTGTGACATATAAAACAAAGAAATGGTTAAAACTATGTAAAGCAAAACAAAAGAATAGGAAAATAGATTCACATAGCTCTCCCGAAATCTCACAGGTATCAAATGAATAATGAATGAAAGAATGGTAATTGTTGGGCGTTCAATTCCGTCAGGATCAAATAATTCTCTGTATTGAAGGCAAAGAGATGGACCAATGAACTGTAAAACACTTAAAACTGTGATATATGAAGATACTCCTATCAAAGGGCTGGAAACTGAATGAATATAAGAAAAAAGCTTAACAAGGTCATCTTTCATTGAAGCGAAAAAGGATTTCTCTATTAATCCATCATATTTATCATTATTCCTAGAGTCTAATGAGCTATGAATCGCTAGAGCTGTGCTCTGTATATTCGAGTCATCTTTCATTGTCATCTCTGAATATTTGAAAAGAACCGACTTGGATTTTTATTTGAACTTAATAAAGAACTATAAAAATAATGCCTGTAGCTTGTGAACTGACAGTAGAAATGAAAAAAATTGAATAAAATTCTTAAGAGTATTTTTAGACCAACAAGGATTTCAAATAAAAATATAAAATTTGAAAGAAGGAACAGAAAAATGAACCTTAACCCAGAGTCATCTTCAGTCACACGAAGTACAAGTGAAGCGAATTCAGGATATTCAATATATGGCATTTCTGGGGGGAATTCTAATGGGATTGAAAGTTTTTTTCCATTATATGATGCAGTATCCCAAAAGGTCAGGTTACCTCGTTTCGTATATCTTTTGGCAGGTCTATATTTATTTTTGCAAGTTTTAATTACTTCTTTATGGAGTTTTAATAATAATTTTCTAAACGGTTCAAGTGAGAGTCTTATTAAAACTCTTTGCAAAGTAGCCTTTTTTCAATCAACTTTTTCTTCGATCAGTGATGATCCTTTGCTGTTTTTAATATCCCTTTTGGTGTTTATTATTTTCATTTTTTTGAGTTTTTATCACATGGCTTCATTTCGATATAAAAGGAGGTTTATTGTCCCATTACTCTATCCTTTTAGGGCTATTTCGGAAATTTTTTTTGTAATCCTACTTCATCCTCTGGCTAATATGGCAGGATTTCTCTACCTAACAATCAGAACTGGTAAAAGTACAACTATTGATCTAGCATATTTCTCAATAGTTTGTTGTTTTTACTTATTCTATTCATTAATATTTCACATAAGTGGGTCACTTATTTCGATTTCTGCGTATATTCAAGATAATTCATTGTCTACAAATGATTTTGAGTCTTTTTTCTTAATCATTGTATTCAATCCATTGTTTAGATTCCTACATATAGCATCATCTGCAAATTATGAGTGGACTCAGTATATTGTTACTGGAATTCATATGATATTTATGATATATTTGGCCAAGAAAGCAATGTTTTTTCCATTTATACACAAGAAATCGAATATTTTGTTGATAACTCTTGTTTTCACATCAATTTTATTAGATTTATCAAAAGAGGCCTCATTTTTATGGATTCCAAAAAGCTCTTTAGTGCTTCCTATTTCATTGGGATCATTCATAATTGGAGGAGCCATAATTTCTTATATATTATTCAATAGAAATTTGAAGAGGATAATCATTCAACTCTCATATTCAAATAACACTCCTCAAGAGGAAGATCAAAATGAAAGAAAATACGAGATATCTGAAGAAGACAAATTAAACTTACTTTCTCAGATAAAATTTAATGATAATGTTGACATCTTAAAAATGTATATGCATTATGGTTTATCAGAGTCGTGTGATATGTTTATTGATTGTTCTCTAATTAGATTTATACTACAAATCAATGATTCAACAGACATACTGTCGTTTTGTATGAGATATCTTTGCTTTTTCCCATCCGAAGACCGTTTTCTCAGCAAAATCTATGGTGTACTAATTAAAAAGAGAGCACTTAGTGTTTCCCAAAAATTTTTAAATTATCAGATTCATAAAATAAAGGTTCTTCGACAATCTGCATCTTCTTCTTCTTCTGCCCTTGAAAGGCTTGTTAAAGTTAAACAACAAAGTAGACAATGTGAAAATGTGATTAAACATTTTTGGAATAGTAATAGTTATGGAGCATCATTCTTCAGTTTTTATGGACAATCTACAGATAGTCTGAAATCCCTATGGAAAGAATTACTATCTGACTACCCAAATAGTATCACACATCATGATGAATACTGCAGGTTTTTAGTTGAATGTACAACTGATGTACAGGAGGCGGTACTAATGAAATACAAAATGAACCTACTTGAAACAGGAGCAAATTTCTCAATCGATTTATGTTTTCGTTCAATGGCTAAATGTTACCCAGGGTATTTAAAGAAAAAAATTGTTGATACCAGAGGAAATATGATTACAAAAAAGATTACCAAAAGAGGTTCACAAAGCCAATCAGCGAATCAAGGATCATTTGGATCAATTAATAATCTGACTGACATTGATATAAGATTAGAAGAGGAAATCGGGAAAACACTTATCAATCAATCAAAAATGAGATTAGCTCTACAATATGCGACAAAAAGTTTTGAAGCATCAAATTCCAGACCTTTATTATATGTGAGTGTGTATTTTCTTATATTTTCAATTTCATTTATAATTGCTACATATATGATATTTCAAACATTTTTTGATGGAAGGTATACCTCAACTGAGAGAAGTTTCATGGTAAGTAATTGTCATACATCTTTCACATTATGTTCACTATTTACGCTTCTTCATTGGGGAAATATGTCAAATATTGTTGATTTTGAGCAATATAATGATGTATTTTATAAAAACACATCAGAAATTAAACCTTGGAATAGCCCAAACAATAATTATAGATCAGCTGTTGTATATTATAATCTTGATACAAGGGCATTTTATAGGCAATTTATTCAATCTGTCTCAAAACTAGCACAAGACAACGTTAATGTGTATGATTTGACAGGGGTTTTAATTGATAAAGTTGTTCCAGTTATTTATTGCAAAAATGGAATTCCAAGTACATCAGAAAAATTGGACCTGAAAACTCTCTTAGCGTATGAGTACATGGCCGAAAGCTTATTAGTGGGAAAAACAAATTATGATGAGTGGTTCACAAATGAAGAATTGTTTTGCACTCTTTTTTCCTCATATCCTTACATTGTTCAGGCGTTCATAACAATCAGGCGAAATTTGAACAAAGAACAACTTGAAACATCTGTTACAATCAGTGAGTCTCTTAATAAGTCATACATTGCTGGGCCCCTAATATACTTCGTTTTATTTGCCATTCCAATTCTTTTCTTTTCAATGAGATATCACTATGAAATCAAAAACTTACTTAGGTTGATGTATTCTCTTGACCAACAAACTAGAAATCAAGCTGTTAGTCCAATATCCAAAGGCTTGGATGATTCACAAGAAGAGCAGTTTCATGCAGACCTGAAACTAAGTTCAAATTGCTTCATATTTTATCATATTCTCTCGATTGTTGGATTAATAATGATTACGGATTTTGTTTTATTCCTTTCTCTTCGGGAGACAAAAACACTGAATAATGAGTTTTATGTGAATTCTCAATGGTCCTACTATTCTTCAATTAGATCATCTCTTGTATCGGATTGTGTTTTATTCACTAACTTTCTTATTCTTATTCAAGATCCATTAAGATCTAAAACAAATTCAACCAATTCAACTTTTTTGATTAACTCTTTGAATTCTTATATATCTTCGCTTGATACAATCAAAGAAAACCTTTTAATGGGAACATCTGATATTGAACCATTAATCGGCAAAGATACTGTAATTGATAAATTAGCTGTTAAAGAACTATGCCAATCTCCTAATGATCCTGATCTTCATGATATTTATGCATGTAGTTCGACAAATCAACAACTCACTTTATTCACGAATATGATTGTAGAAATAATCCAAAAAATACACACATTTAATTCCTCATTGATAGAATTTTCTATTGCAAATTTCTACCATATCGCACTTGAGCATATTATCCCCAATATTGGTAAAATGGATAAAAGGATTGCGGAATTAATGGGAGAATATCTAGAAAACTATAATAATTATCTCAAAATGACCCTCATTGGATCAATTAGTAGTTCTGTTATTGTATTCTTCTTAATAATATACTTGAAGCGGATATTAGATTCTGCTCATTCATCAGGTTTAATGATACTCAGAAGAGTATCACCTTTGAGTATTGTTGCTAATCCAGAACTTATTGATTACATTGTGGGCAGATCAACAATGAAGAAACGTTATGATTCATCAATTACTAGTAGTATATTTCATAAAACAAATGATGGGATTTTATGTGTAAGTATTTCTGGTGTTATTGAAGAAATGAATCATTCAATTACCCAAATACTTGGGGTTACACCCGAACAGCTACTTGGTCAACCATTAAGAACCATATTTCCAGAAGAAGACGGGAAAGAAATTGTTCATCAATGTATGCTAATTTCCAATAAACAAAGTTCAAATTCATATGAAGGTCATATAAGGTGTATCAATGATAGTGAACAGATGGTTCAATGTTGTATATCAATCCACGGATTAAATCATTCTTCAAGTCGTGATATTGAATCATTCGTGATCATACTAAGGGATGAATCTGAGTTAATTCAGCAACAAGAAAATGCTGAAAAGGCGAAAAAGAAGAGTGAAAACTTACTCTTCCAAATTCTACCAAGAGATATCATCATCAGACTAAACCAAGGTGAGAGAGATATCTCATTTATTGTACAGCATGCATCTGTAATGTTCATTGATATTGTTAAATTCAGTGATTATTCGGCCACATTATCTCCACAAGAGATATTAGGGAATTTATCTTTGATATTTGGCTCATTTGATGAATTATTACCCCGCTTCCCTCTTGTAACAAAAATCAAACTTATTGGTGATATTTACATGTGTGCTGCTGGTTTATTCAGTCATGAGGAATCTCCCTCAAACCATGCTATCGAAATCACACATTTCGCTCTTGAGTGTCTTCAAAAAATCGAAGATATTAATATTAAACTTAATGCAAGCCTCAGTGTCAGGATTGGTGTTAATACAGGAGGACCAATTATTGCAGGAGTTTTAGGAACCGATAAACCTGTTTTTGACATAATAGGTGATCCAATTAACATTGCTTCAAGACTACAAAGCACATGTATTCCTGGGCAAATCCAAATTTCTCAGGCTACATTTGATTTGATTTCTTCCCAAGACTTTAATATTGATCAAAGAGGTGAAGTATTCTTGAAAGGAAAAGGGAAATCAATGACATACTTGGTAAAACCCCAAAACTTTATGGCCCACTTTTCATATGTGTCTGGAAGTGAAGGGATAACTTCATCACCCAAATTAATTTAAAAGATATCAACGTTGTTAGTAAAAAAAAACATGTCCATCGTTTTCCTTTCAAATATTATCAGAAAATCAAATCGTCTAATGCCGATCGTGCTTCAAAATTGAAAGAGAATTGAAACTCTGTGTAACACTTCACAATATGCTCTACACTCTTAACAAGGTTGAGCGAGCTCTTCCAAGCTTTTCAGAAACCCTTAAGAAAGCTGTTGCAGGAGAATTGTTATCACATGATTCTATTGTTTCATTGTTACAGACAAGAAACAAAGGGGAGATACAAGAACTCCACGAAGCAGCGGGGAAAATCACCTCAAAAGTCTTTGGAAATGAGGTTTCAATAAGAGGTATAGTAGAATTTTCTAATCATTGCGAGAAGGCCTGCCATTATTGTGGTGTGCCATCTTATACCGAAAAAGGATTTTTAATTCCTCATGATTCAATAATTGAGTGTTGCGATTTCATGTGGGAAAAAGGCTACCGAAATCTGGTACTCCAATCTGGAGAAGTCACATCTGAAGCTAGAATGAACTGGCTGACAGAGCTTGTGAATAAGATTTTTGGTAAATTTGGAAAAGAAAAAGATACAGGAATGTGCATCATTTTAAGCATTGGTGAATTATCATATCAACAATACAAACGATTGTATGATTTAGGAGTTCAGAGGTTCCTTCTCAGAGTAGAGACAAGTAACCCTTCCCTTTATGAACAAATACATCCACCAGACCACAAATGGGAGAGGAGGATAGAAGCTCTTAGAGATTTAAAGAGTATTGGTTATGTTACTGGTACAGGATCAATGGTTGGATTACCTAATCAGACATTTGATGATGTTGCCTCTGACATTGAATTCTTCAGAAATGGACAATACCCAATGATTGGTCTTGGGCCTTATGTCATTCATTCCGATACTGTGATGGGAAAAAGCATTATTAAAACCACATCGAAAGATGAGAGAAAAGAAGCAGATGATCTCAAAGTTGAGACCACTTTGAAGGTATATGATGTATTAAGATTAGTTTCACCTCTGATAAACCTTGCCGCAACAACTGCCCTTGATACATTAAGCCCAGGAGCAAAAGCAATTGCTTTAACTGGAGGATCTAATGTTGTAATGCCAATAATCACTCCAAAAGTTTTTAGAAGTGGGTATCAGCTTTATGAAGGAAAGAAAGAAGTTGATATGGATAGAGATGATACTCATCAAAAAGTACTTGATTTAATGAAGAAAACAGGGAAAACTGCTCGCTTCAATAGGTGGAATCATCCTCCTTTATTTGAGAAGCTCAATCCAAACTATTCAGAGAGATTCTTGACAAAATAATAAATCATTCATTATCCATAGTCATTATTTATCTCTTCAATTATTGATATATGCTCTTCAAGGATTTTGACAGCGTTCTCTTTCTTTTTAACATATGCCAAAGTAAATCCAAGTGAACATAGAAGTATGCCCAAAATAATTATCATATAATTCTGGAAATTGTTAGCAATGGGAAGTGGCTTTGTATACAGTGTATCACAGCGAAAAGCATCTGATAACCGAAAACTAGATATATTATTTATATTTGAAGATATTAAAAGCATAAGTGTATCTTTTTCAATGGCAATGTCGAAAGTACACTGAGTTAATGTTATCACGTTTTTAATGTTATGATCATTTAAAAGACTATAATCAGAGAAATAATAATATGTATTGTTGGAAAATTGCATTTTGTTCAAAACTATCGGATCTCTTGGAACAAACATATAAGCATTTGTAGTATTTATGATATTAGAGAGATCAAAATTGGTATATGCATTCTCAGTTCCTAGGACACATAAATACTTACATGCCAAATTATGAAAATTACTAAAGAATAGCCTGCTCAAACTCGTAGAAAAAATTTCAATTATAGAATGCGGGTTTTTGGAAGTCATTCTAGAAAAGTTTGCATTAGTAATTCTAGATATATTAGCATCTATAATCACCGAATGAGTAAAGAAAGTATCACTCACACGCGTTCCAGTTAAGTAAGACATATTAATTGTCGATTCATAGCAAGAAGCAGAAATTAGATAGTTTGAGAATGATTCCCGACTCTGAAAACAACAGTGGATCATTGAAAACATTTTACAATCGCAATTAATGTAGCCTCTTATTGCAGTTATAGTATTATATATAGTACAATAATATAACGAAACATCAATAATAAACCCATCAATTGGATATACAACAATAGCAAATTTGTTGGGACCAGGAACGTTCAAAATTGCACAATATTCCACTAAAATAGATTCAGAAGCATTATGTTCCCATACATGATCTATTAAACCAGTATAACACTTCGATGATGCCATTTCAGCCATTAAAAAAAACATTCCAAAATGAATATTCTTGGAATTTTCATCAATAAATCGATTTTCTTGGTGCTTCCAAACCAGAAAAACGAAAAAAAATACCAAAATCAGATAAAGAGAGCCCATTACAACGAAATACTTTTGTTGATGAAAAAACTATTAAGGCTCCCTATCAGGTATTGGTTGATCTATTTTGTTTCTATTATTTCTATATGTATTATAAATGTTTTTTTATTTGTTTTTATTAAGAGCGAAAATCGAAATGCATTCTGCCCGAGATGTAGTAATCAAAAAGAAATCATTTATAATGAAGTTGAAGAAATAACGTTTATTACTGTTCCTAGACCTTTTTTAAAGAAAAATGCATATAAAAGAAACAAGTTAGCAATTTCATCTTGGTTATCATCTTCAAATAGAAGCCGAGTGATACTTTTTGTGAATAGATCTGAATTTGATCCGAGTGGAGAGTTTCCGAATGAAATAGAAAAAAGATATGGTGCCGAAAGGATTCAATATCTAGGGCCTATTCGCTCGAATCATAATGGTGTTCCATATATTGATGACTGGTTTAGAAAAGGCATTGATTTTTCTCAATCAAAGTACGTATGCTTCATTAATGGAGATATATTGCTTTCATCTAAATGGCTTGATCGTGTAAAACACGTGTTTTCAGCAATGAATGAAAAACCTGTTGTTATGATTGGACAAAGAATTGATTTTACACTGACAGATGATGAATATGATAGAATTGATTTTTCTAGCCACCATTTACTTAGTGATATTGATGAAATGGTGAATAGAAGTAAGCACTCAGACCACTCTCCATATGGTGTGGACACCTTCACATTTCGAGTTGATAAGCCTCCGTTTGATGTTGAAATGATTCCTCCTTTCATTATGGGAAGATATAATTGGGATAACTGGCTCGTTGGGTGGTTAAACACAATTGCAGATACTGTTACGTTCAATACAAACCCTCCAATATATCATGTAGATCATCAAAGAAATAACTTTGATGTATCAGATAACTTAGTTGCTATTAATCACCATCTGAAAAAAGCAAATAAGGACTATTTTGGATCAAATTATGATACAAAATTTGAGATATCAAGAAACAGGTTAATAAGAAGAGGTATAGGTACATTCACAACTTTACCCAATTTGTAAATTTGTCACGTTTTGTTCGTTAAAATCCAAGCATGAGTGATAATAGTAGTGGTGGGGAGAAAAACCAGGTTTTTTTGACAGATTCTATGAAAACAGCTCAAACACTATTTGATAATGAAGATAAAAGTGTTGATGTGGAAAAAAACGAGATTGTTCCAGGAAATGAAAGCCCCACAGATAATAATGCTGAAACGAAAACTGAAGATAATAAATCTGAGGGAATTTCCAAAGTAGAAGAAAAAACTAAATCAGAAAATAAAGAACTGAAAGACGAAATACCTGTTATAACCACAAATAATGAGGTGATTTCTAAAACTAACATAGAAGACGAAGAAACTGAAAAAAACGAACAAATTGATGGCGATGAGCATGAAGAAACTAACGATAGCGCCTTCGATACACAATCACAGATAAGTATGCCAAAAGTAAAGTTTTACACTCCAGGACGTGATAGCCTAATCAGTATAATGAATTTTGAGACAAAATGTACAAGCGAAATTCCGGAATTTACCGAGGATGAGACAATTTTAGCAATGAAAAAGCTTGCAATTGAACCTAGAATGATAAAAAAGGTTTCAGATTCAGATCTTGAAGAATTCTTACAATATCCAGAAGTTAAGACTAAAGCTGAGGCAATTCTTAACTCAAGGAGAGATTCATTGATTAACCAGATAAAAGATGAAAGAGAAAAGCTATTCATGAAATCCAAAATGGAACCTGTTAAAGCTTCAACAGCACCTGTAAATCGAACAGGAATAACGGCTCAAAGCAGTCGGGCTCAAGTTCTAATGGAAGAACAAGAGAAAATCAAAAAAGCAGATATTGAGAGAATTGAAAAGCTCCAGAAAAGAGAAATTGAGCAACTAATAATATCCGAGCTGATTAAGGAACAAATGCTTAGAGAAGAGACATTAAGACAGGAACGGAGAGAAACAAAAAATGCAGAATATGAAAAGGAAGTATTAAAAAAGAAAGAAGATGATATTCAAAAGAGGAAAGAGAAGATTGTGATAATCAACCAAAGGCTGGCAGAAAAAGACGCACGAGAAAATGAACTCAGGAAAAAGCAAGAAGATGAGATTGAAAAAAATAAAAAGCTTATTCAAGAGAAAAAAGAAAAACAACTCTTGTCAATTGCAGAAGTTGAGAAAAGGAGACAACAAAAAGCGAATCAAAAAAGGGAACTTCTTGAAAAGCAAATCGAGGAAGAGAAAAAGAAGATTGTTGAAAAACAGCAAGAACAAATGAAACGTGAGATACTGATGGCTCAGAGAAGGGCTGATGTATTGAAACAAATCAAAGAAAAGAATAAGGAAACTTTTGAATCTCAAAAAAGGAGATTTGAACAATGCCAACAAAAAGAGAAAATAGATTTTGAGGCCAAGAAAACAAAAATTGAAAAGAAGGAAGAATGTGCGAATGAGAGGATTGATATAATTAAAAAGAAAATCATTCAAGATGCCGAACAACATAGGGCGAAATCTCAGTCTCTTGTTGAAAGGCATATTCGAGCATCTGAAAGAATCAAGTCTCAGCACCAAGAAAGAATTGAAAAGATTGTTATGAGAGAATCTCTTGATGAGGAAAGACGTCTATCAATTAAGAAAGCAAAGATTGAGAAAATGCAGAAAGAAAGACTCGAACTTGAAAAGAAACGAAAGAATATTGAAATGCAAAACCATATTGTTCAAGAAAAAATGAAACTATATGAAGAGGAGATCAAAAAGCAATGGGAGGAAGAAGATAAACGTGTTTTCCTCGCGAAAAAGGCTAAAGAGGATAGGATTGAACAAATGGTTGCTCTTCAAAAGCTTAAGGATAAAATTCGGGATGAAACAGCGGGTATGATTGAAAAGCAGGTTGAAATTAAGATCAAAGAAAAAGCAGAAATCTCAGCCGATAGAGAAGAAAGAGCTCTAATTTATGTTCATCATAAAGCTGAAGAAGCGGAAAGGAAAAAACAAATAGCCATTCAACTCGCTTTTAAGAAAGAAGAGATCATGAATAAATTCAACGAGATTCTTAGAAAAGGAGGGCAGTTGAATATCAACGAATTAGCTCAAGAATTTAACATCGATGTTGAGGTTCTCAAGAAAAGAGTTGAAGAATCTAAAAGCCACCTTTCTGCAAATAAACCCGAACCGAAGGAAGGGGAGTTTTCAGGTTATAATATGGACGGAATGGATGTTCAAGATAAGAAAGACTAAAATTTATTTTTTTTCTATTGTTTAATGCAACACGCTCTTGAGGCCCCAACTAAAGAATTACTAAGTCGAGATTGGGAAGACATTTTTGCTGTTTTGGCAAAACTAAGAGAAATTTATGCTAAAGAGCCGGAGAGTTTCAGAAACGCCCTTCAAGCAAATCCACAATTTGCTCGTGCAGTTTTTCAAGCCCAAGCAGAAGCTGGGATTGCTACATTTGGAGGTGAACATACCAGTAATCAGGGAGGGTGATGATGGGAAGCATTATTTGTGGTTTTTCATAAGCTCATTTTTACAATTGTCCAAATAAACTCTAAAATCTTGCATATTTTGCTTTTCTTCCTCCATTTCATGCTCCAGAGCATGAATTCTCTTGTTACAATTCTTAACATAGTTATTTTCCTGAGTATTTAGAGTTGCATTTTCGCAAACTAAACTCATTTCAGATAGAATCGAATCGATTTCAGATTTTGCTTTTAAGAATTTTCCTCTTGATTGATTCAAAAACTCCTCAATGCGATCTGGTGTCCATTCATCCAATGGAATATTCATGAATACTGTTGATGAATCAATGATATTCATTGATTTTTTGGGTTTATTCATCGACTTCGCATTGTTTCCCATCGAAACATCAGTGTCAACACACATTGTTGACTCACAAGTTGCATAAAAAGCTGGAATCAACTGGTCATTCTCAACTTTCCATATTATTTCTCTCTTTTTTTCCGAAATATCGCTAGTTTTTAGCGGAGTGATATCCGAAAATGGCCCTTTGTCATTACTCAGCCGAAATTTACCACCATTAATTTTCTCAATCAAAAAACTCCCATTTTCAAGCAAACTATATATTCTTTTCGGAATCCGAAGCAGTGTGGCTGTACTATTACAAGGAAAATCACCCGAAATTCGAAACTCACCCTGCATAAGAGAAAAGGTAATGGCACTTTTAGTTTTTAGCATTGGTCGAATAGAATGACTGAAGTTCATCGAATTCGTCTTTTCCAATATGTTCCATCTCCTATCGTTTCTATTTCTTTGCGGAAAAACACACTTTTGGTTGGGAGGGATACTGGTTATGTTGAGATTTGGTCTGTCAAGCATCTTGCAAAATGCATGTGTTCATTTTCTGTTGCAGATCCTAAGGATATACGTTGTGTTTTATGGCTTAAATTCCGAGGGGAAAAATGTTTTGCTGTATGCACGTTGTCTGGTCAGATATTTGTTTATGAGTATCCTTCACTTAAGCTTGTTGCCACCACGTCAAGCTTCGGAGGAGCCATTTGGGGTGCTGCTGTGAACCAAGAACAAAATTTACTTGCTGTTGCTTGTAACGATGGAGCTGTTCATGTATTTGATACAAAAGAAGACCTTCAAATACACTGCACATCTAATTTCTTCTTTTCTAAGTGTCTTTGTGTTTGTTTTACCGATGATGGCCATATGTACGCTGGAGATAGTTCTGGTCATATCTCACGTATTTGTTTGGAATCTGGCCGATTTTTGAACACTTTCACAATGCCTTCTTCTTCTTCAGGCAATGATTTGGCTATATGGTGCATATGCGGAATTAATGGGGGAGCTATTGCTAGTGGAGACTCAACAGGGAAAGTTACCATTTGGAATCCAATGACTGCAACCATTGATCAGCAATTTGCATCACATCAAGCAGATATCTTGTGTATTGCTTCAAAAGACAAATTTTTATATGCTTCGGGTATTGATCCAACTGTTATTGGATTCGAGTATAATGAAAAGAAAGAATCATGGATTCAAAAGACCCAAAAGAGACTACATACACATGATGTTACTTCTATTGCTATTGGTGAAAGATATGTTTTCACTGCAGGCCTTGATGCTACAATATTTGCCAAAAAGGGTTTAGCTTTACCTTTCCAATCAAGACAACATGTGTCAATAGCAACTAGGCCAGATGGAACAATAATTGCTGCTGGAGCAGAAGGTAATCAAGTCAGTATATGGAAACTTGATGGTACTTCTGCTGAATTGGAATTATGTGTAAAAACGAGTTGCAATATTGATGCTGTAGCGATCTCAACAGATGGTTCATCTGTTGCATACTCATCATCTACTACTAGAATTGTGAGATATGATGGAAGCTCTTGGGCACTTGATGAAGAAGTCAGACAACATTCTTCGTGTCTGTGCTTTAACTCAGAAGGTACCCTATTTAGCTGCGACATTGACGGTTCATTAACAAATGGAATTACCACAATTAATTTAGGATTCCCAATTTTCCATATTGCTGTATCATCTAATTCGCATTGTATTGTTGTTGGTGGATTGAAGAAAATGAAGTCTTTGTCTGGTGATCTTAAAGCGCAAATTGAAGATTTGCCTAATTTTGGATCCCCATTCTCAACATTTGAATTCCAGCCTGGAAAGAACAGATTATTTATTACAACAGGACAAACAAAGAATGTTGTATATAATGTTAGGAAAAAGCAAGTTGTTCCCAAACTTTCAATTAATCTTGGAAAGATAAGGGAAGTGGTAGCTATTAATAAGATATCATTTGATCCTGACTTACCAAACAGAGTTGTTTTTATGAGTTCTCAAGTAGCAATTGTTATAAACTTACTTGCCAAAGAGAAAGGTAAGTATAGACTTCCATATGATGATTTTCTTTTTGCTCAATTTGTACAGGGAAAGAAAATTGTTGTTTTTGAAAAGCCCTGGACTTTCATGATGGAGTCTCTTCCGAAACCATTCAGAGTTAAGAGGTTCCAAGGAGCTGATGATACAAAAAGACCAAGATACTAAAGATAGAATTTAATTTTTATAACTGGTTTTGTACTAATTCCGCAAAATGACCATTTTGATTAAGCAATTCTTCAAAATTACCTTCTTCAACTATGACACCATTCTGAAATACAAAAATCCTATCAGCACTCCGTATGGTACATAATCGATGGGCAACAATTATTGTTGTTTTCCCATTGGATACTTCATCTATCGATTTTTTAACATAGTATTCGCTTTGCGTATCAAGAGATGCTGTAGCTTCATCCAAAAGCAAAATCGGGGCATCAATAAGAATCGCTCTTGAGATACATAATCTTTGTTTTTGGCCTCCGCTCAAACTTGATTGTTGAACAATGGCATCATATTTATCTTTAATATTGTTAATGAAAATGTCGGAATACCCTTTATGAGCTGCCTCTTCAATACTCTCTTCTGAAGATTCAATTTTGGCAAATCGGATATTCTCACGAATAGACATAGAAAATAGAACAGGACTCTGAGGAACCACAGCTATTTTCGATCTCAAATAATGAGATGACATTTCTTTGATATTAGTGCCACTAATATAAATATTCCCCTCTGTCACTTCATAAAACCTTTGGATGAGAGATAAACATGTGGTTTTTCCACATCCAGATTCACCTACGAAAGCAACTGTTTCACCAGGATTAATTTTGAAACTAAAATTTCTTAAAACCCAATTGTCATTATCATATTTGAAGCTGACATTATCAAAAACTATTAATCCATCAAACTGTTCACATATGATACCTTCATTCTCATTGAAAGTGACTCCAGTATCCAAAATTGCCAACACCTTTGATGCTGAAACATTTGCTTTTCGAAAATCTTCAGAAATGGAAAAACATTGTGTTATTCCCGATGTTATCAATGATAATGACATCATCAAAAATAGAGCATCTCCAGGCTGAAAATCTTCACTTCGGCGAACCATTATGGAAAATGATATATACCATATGGAAAAAATTGTTAATGCTTCAGAACACAATGAAGCAAATAGCATTTTAAATCCAGTAACTTTGCTAACATGTATTTGTGAGTCACTTATCCCTTTAAGGAATCCCTGATATAGACTTATTTCTTCTGATTGTCCATTATAGGCTTTTACTGTTCGAATCTGCGATATTGCTTCTTCAGCTTTTGCAGCCGCATTAGTTGTTTGGCTGCTGAATCTCACCCATGCTTTATCAACAAATTTGTTGCTAATATTGAGAACAACAATAGAAATTATAATAAAACCCATTGATAACAAAAACACTGTAAAACTCATCCCCAAAATAAAAACTATTCCAGTAATGGCTTGTGAAATAGCTACAATTACGTTAAAGCTCTTCTCTACATATGTCTCACGGATAATCACACAATCTTCTCCTATTCTTGACATCAATACTCCTGTTTGCACTTTGTCAAAATATGGAATCTTTTGATTTATGATTGTTCTGAAGAGTTGTTTCCGGATGCTTGACAAGAAATATGGATTGGAAAAAACTCTTAATCCCTTGCATAGTGTGAGAACCACAACCTTAAAAACAATTAATAATATCATCTTGTTTGTAATCACTTTGACACTTTCCATAAAATCACTAGACTTTGAGATTTGATTAACCATATCTCCAAGGAGATATGGCCATAATATTGGTTCAATACCAGCAAGAATAGAAGAAATCAATATTAGTACAAGAATATACTTTTTCTCAAAGTATCTTAGCACTCTAAAGATTTCGTAACCAGTAACAATAATCTCTTGAGTATCTCTGGATCCTTGTGGGCTGAATGTATCAAAAGATGGTAGAGGCATTCACAACAGTCCCAATATTTGTTATTAATTCAATATTCCTATTTCAATTTTTATATTGACCATGGTATTAAAACTACTTTGAAATTTGATAATACTATACAAAAATTCACTACTTGTCTCCACGTTTTTTATAAAATGGACCATAGGGTAGTTTTTTGAAAAGAAATCATTCAATTTTGGCACAAATTTGAATTATGTATCTTAGATATTTCTTATCAAATTAGTTCAAATTCAAATAAAGTGTTCGTGTTGCTTCTAGATACAGACGTTTTTTGTGGGTTATTTGGAAACGTAATTTTTTGAGAGAAATCAGTATTTGAATGATTGATGAGAAAAAGCAACATCTATATAGCATTATGTTCAATTCAAAATATTTCTATCAAGCTCTGTTTGTATCATCTTTGATAGGTATATCACCAATTATGAACTTTTTCTTGTTCGGAAAGGTATTAAATCATATTCAGAGATTTTTGTTACTTAAAAGGGTTAAATCCTATATAAATCAAGGAATAACAAATACCGAAGTGATTTCGATATTTCCAGATATCAACAATAGCAGTTACACAAATGATCATCTTGTATCACTAGAAAAACTGATGAGTGGTAGTTATTCGGGGATTATGGCAATAATTATTGGTTTTATTGTCCTCTCGTTAGTCATTTCAGTCATTCAGTTCTTTCATTCTTCATTATGGATAAGAATTGGGGCAGAAATCACATTTCGAATTAGATCAATGTTGTTTCAAAGTTTTATGCATTTAGATATAACATTTTTTGATAATAATCCAATTGGAAAAATACTAACCTATTTATCAGATGATGTTGTAACCATTCAGAATACATTCAGTTTAATAAAAGGTACACAAATTAAAAACCTGACTCAATTCATCTCTGGAATTGGTATTGCAATGGTAATAAATTGGAAAATGACAATGACGTCAATTATTATTATTCCATTTATCGCCATAATTGTGATTTGGTTTAGCCGCTATATGACAATACATGAAGATATTCATGTAGATCATCGAAATAAATCAATGGTTATTGCACAAGAATCAATTTCGCAAATAAAAACAGTGCATAGTTTCAATGGTGAGAAATTTGTTATTAATAAATTCATATATGAAACAGATAAATCGGCTGACCATGAGAGAATAATTGGTTTTTTCTTAATTTTCAGAGCAATAATCATAGATGCACTTGTTTGGGGAATGATTACGGCAATTTTTTACTTTGGAGCAAAACTTGTTGAAACTGATAATCAAGGAAGTGGAAAATTTGGTGTAGGTGATTTGGTTTCCGTTTTTGGGTTTTGTATGTTTGGATGTCTAGGTTTATATGAATTTCAATATTACTTGCCATGGGAAAACAGATCAATAGCAGCTGGAGAAAGGATATTCAATGTTATTAATCAAGTTCCAGAACAAATGGATGGGAAAATTCCGGAAAATGATATCGAAAAAATTGAATTTCGTAATGTGTCATTCAAATACCCAACGAGAGAAGAAATGGTTCTAAATAATGTATCTTTCAGTGTAAAGAGTGGGGAAAGCATTGCTCTAGTAGGACATTCAGGCTCTGGTAAAAGTTCATGTGTGCAACTTCTTGAACGTTATTACGAGATAACAAATGGATCAATCCTAATAAATGATATTCCTATCCAAGAAATCAATCCAAAATGGCTAAGGTCACAATTAGGTTTAGTATCTCAAGAATCAATACTCTTTAATTTATCTATAAGAGATAATATTGCATATGGTTCTTCTGATTTAGATGATTTGAGAATAGAAAACTCTGCAAAAGAGGCAAATGCTTGGAGATTCATACAAAAAAATAGTGAAGGCCTGAATAGAATAGTTGGAGAAAGAGGATCATTGTTATCAGGAGGGCAAAGGCAAAGAATATCAATTGCTCGAGCGATTTATAAACAGCCGAAGGTGTTTATTGCTGATGAAGCTACATCCGCTCTTGATACAAAGAGCGAGTTAAAAGTGCAAAATGCGTTGAATAATATAATGAAAAATAGAACCTCAATAATTATTGCCCATAGATTGAATACAATCAAAAATGCCCATAAGATATTGGTTTTTGATAAAGGATCTATTGTTGAAGAGGGAACCCATGATGAACTCAGTACACAAAATGGAGCATATTATCATCTATTTAAGAGACAAATCTTCAATGACAATTTTGAATAAACTAATAATTCTTAATATCAGTAACATATGAGAAAAATCATAACTCCCTTTATCAAAAATTGTAAATTCTAATCATTTGTATGTTTCTAATATTAATAAGAAACGTATTAATTAACTTTGGCCTTACACAAAAATAACAATCATGAAACGTCTTCACAAAATTGATCGAAGTATAAATTTGTTTGATTTTTCTTAACCCCTATCACAAAACTTATATATTTGAAGATACTTTGAACAATTGTGAGAATTTAACCATTATTATTTAGAGTTCTGGATGATAATACTGCAATCATATCATTGGTATACAAAAAATGACGGAAAATTATGGATTAAACTAAGGAAGCGAATTCCTCAATTCAAAGAAATGGGAATATCACATATATGGCTTCCACCACCAACAAGAGCAAAAAGGGGGTTATGTCCAACAGAGAACGATCCAATTCAACCCAAACATATAAAAGAATACATAAATAGTTTTCTTCCTGATGTTGGAGAAGTTGGATATAGTATTCTAAGTCTATTTGACTTAAATAACACTAAATATGGAAATGAGGTGGATTTCAGACAATTAGTGAATGAACTAAATCAGGCAAACATTGTTGCAGTGGTGGATTCTGTTCTAAATCATAGAACAGGAGTAGTACCAATTAACTATGAGTCAAAATATTATGAGTGTGATCTTTTTGATACACAAAACAGGAATGAAAAAATTGGTGAAGCGTCAGTGAAATTCCCTGTATATTTAGAAAAGCTTCCAAATGACGAAATACTATATATTGATGGGATGTACTATAATTCTATTGGATATTGTCCGAACTCAATAGCAAAAATTAAAGGAAAGGAATGGTCAAACAATGTATCTATGGAATTTGGTAATTATGATCATTTATTGGGTGTTAACATGGATTTAAATTCAGAATACACAAAAAGTCTATACAAAAAGTGGTTCACTTGGATGATTGAAGAGTATCATATTGGGGGATTTAGAATTGATGCCTTAAAACATATGGATCATGTTGTTGTTGTTGAACTTATAGAATTCACCAAAAAAATAAAGGAAGACGTATTCTTTCTTTGTGAAGTATGGAATGGAGATGAAACAATTCTAAGAAATTATGAAAAATCTCTCAAAGCTAATATTTTCAATGTGAATCAGCATTACAGGTTTTATGAATCATCCAAAAAAGGAAATCAATATGATCTAAGAAACATTATTTCACCGTTCAAAGGTATTCCATTCGTCGATAATCATGATACACAACCATCTCAAGATTTGGAATCATTCGTGGATGGATGGTTTAAATTATCAGCATACACAATCTTATTACTCAGAAATACAAATCCAGTGATATTCATTGCTGATTATGATGGAGCACTATATAATTCTACAGATAAAGATACAAAAAGGGGAAAATATCCTATTGCTATTCCAAAACTAAAGTATCATTTAGATATCATCTTAAAAATAAGAAAAGAAGGATTTGTTCTTAAAAAAGACTATTTCGACCACCCAAACTGCATTGGATGGGTGTCAAATAAATTTGTGGTGATTCTAAATAATGATACAGCAGATTGGAAACTTTGGATGAAGGCTAACCCAAAAACAAAGTACATGGATGCCCTCTTTTTCCGATCCGAGATAATAACCACAGATCATGAAGGGAATGGAGAATTCATTTCGAACTCAGGAACAGTTTCTGTATGGGTTCCAATTTCTGATACCCAAACATCATTTATTCAACACGAAACAATAGAGGAAAACAATCACAAAAATTCCCAAATAGCAATTTAAACCCTAAAACCGAAGAATTTTTTTCATGATTCTTAATAGTCTTATGAAATGTTAAAATTAAAGTCCATCATAATCACATTAGATGTTATCGCTATTCTAATATATATATAATGGTATTTAAGCCATTCTGCTTTCATTTTAACGAATGAGCTCAAGTTTTAATCAAAACATTGATAAAAAGAATATTATATTGTTATTCATCTATATTAAGCTGGACATTAGAATACTCAAAAAATTTATGGATGGAAACCCTGTTTCAAATGTCAATTCTCTTATTCAAGAGATTATCAAAGCATGCAAAAATGATAAAATTAAAACAGAAATAGCTCTTTTGAATTTTGAGCAATTAATCCGAGCAATGGTTCAATATGAAATGGCACCGAAATATTTTAACGCAGTTTTAGAAGAAGTTGATATTCCGGCAGTTGCACAAAATCAGGCATCTTTTTCGAATTCAAATGAAAAAAGGAGTGAAAATGATCAAAGCAAATACCCAATAATTGGTGATTTGGAAAAAATATATGGTAGAAGGCTTAAACAAAAAGAGTTACAATTATTAGGCAATACTTTGGCAACAAAAACAGGACTGAAATTGGATAGGGTTACCAAGAGAAGTAAGATAGCTCTTTTATCATGGTTTAGCAAGAATTGGCAGATGCTACACCCTAAAATATATGAATTTGGACTACACCAAATGAATTTTCAACGATAATCATTATTTATTATATAGTTTTGTGAAAGGCTGAACCAAATCATATCCTTTCACTATTAAGGATATAGCTGTATCGTTTTTGCATCGAAGAGAGAGCTTCTTGCAAACGCCAAGCTTTTCCTTATCTATTAGACTCCTGCCTGATTTCCATAATTGGAGAATACAATCATTTTGATCATGATTGCTGAAGTCTTTTGTGTATTGATTAAGTGGAGAAATATCTATGTCTGAAACAAGAATAGATGCTATTCTGAGTGAACAGTATGCTATTAATGACTGTCTATATGAGCTAAGTGTAACATTTAAAAGAGAAACTTCACAATAATAAGCTGCGATTGCAAAAAAAGTATCATTTTTTGTTAGTTTCTCATAGAATTGGCGAAGAAAATAATATGGCGTGGATGACTGAATGCAATAGTCAACTGCTTTCAATATTTCATGTTCAGCTAACAGAAAATCCTCTCTTGTGAATTTTCCATGACAACATTTGAATAGTGGTTCAAGAGAAGCACTTGTATGGAATTCAACTTTTGAACATATCCACATGCAACAACACCCTATTAACTGGAGTCTCGGTGTTATGGTTGATTTCTTAGATAAAAATCTATCCATTAGTGAAAAGCATTGGAACAGCGTTTCAGTATTTGTAGGATAAGCAAAAGATAACTGAAATAGCCAATCCCCCATTAAATACCTCAATTCACGAATTCTCATTCCTTGTTTATCTTCGATGCATCCATGTGTTATTTGCATGCTCATTTCCTCTTTTTGCATAATACTGGCAATATCTTTGTTGACTTCAATAGTTCTTAATTCATAATTTGCAGGAATTATAAAATCTTCGGAGAATTCAAAATCTTCAATAAAAACTTCGTCTTCATCATCGCTACTCTCAATAATGGATGGATCACTATACTCATCATCTGTTTTACTCACAAAATAATCGCAATTATTCTGCAAACCAAGAGGAGAAGAGATAGGGCATGAACAACTCCTAAGTATTTCTTCACTCTTAATATGGCGAAGATGATTCATGTGACGTATGTTACCTAAACGGATGAGTTCTTCTAAACCGATGGATGAATCGGTTAAATTATGTAAATTTATTAAATATTTATGTTTTAAAATTTGAATTTGTATTAAGCTACTTTGAATATGTCTTCAAATTTGATAGAAAATGTAATCAATTTTTGAAGACCTATTCAAAGATACTTAATACAAATTCAAAATTCAAAATTATAAAATTTTTTTATGAATTTTGAATTTAATACAAGGATAATCCTCTTCAATTCTGAAACCTGACCGACATTTCATTATTATTTATGATACTTTTCTGAGCTTGTCAAAAATGTGAAAGGCTAATTGAAAATTTTGAATGTTCAAAAAAATGAAAGCACCGTTATGTGGTTTTCCTTGCTGTCTTTATCACATTTGTGATTTCCACGTCATAAATCAGATTGGAATTGGTGGGTTTTCTACGGTAATGCTGGCCCAACATCACGAAACAAATGCCAAGGCAGCAATTAAGGTAATTCCCAAGGCTAAAATGTCAGAAGAGTCGCTTACGTTGGAAATAAAAGCGATATGCGATTTAAAGCACCCACTTGTGAGTGATTTGTATTTTGTTCACGAAGATTCTGAGAATTATTACATTGGGCTTGAATATATGGATGGAGGAACATTAAGAGATACTGTTAACCATGCTATAACAATAGGAGAACCAAAATCTCGCTTTTATTTTTGTCAGATAGCCATTTTTTTGGACTTTCTCCATAATCAAAAAAAAATTATACACAGAGATCTAAAACCTGATAATATAATGGTTGAATCAGGATATTTGCTTAAATTAATTGACTTTGGATTGTGTAAATACCTTGAAAACACTGATAATTCACAGGGTTGTGGATCCCCATATTATGCTTCTCCGGAAATGATCAAAGGGGAGGACTATTCATTTTCAACCGATATTTGGACTGCTGGAATAGTACTTTATATAATGATGTTTGGATATTTGCCTTTTGAAGAAAAAGAAGTTCAATCATTGTATGACAGAATTATATTTCATGAACCATCATATGAGAATAGGAATAAAACTGCTATCTCGAATGATGTGATTGATCTCATTAGAAAAATGTTAATCAAAGACCCTCAAAAAAGGATAACCATTAATGATATTGTGAATCATCCTTGGGTCATAGATGGCTATAAAATGCTTAAAGAAATCATTGATAATGCTCATAATGAGGACAAGGGATTTGATGCTGATGATGAAAAGAATGATGGGATTTCGAAGAAAAATAATCCTCGGTTTTTAATCAAAAAGATGATTGCCAAAAGTCTTCAAAACGAAAAGCTTAGTAAGCTGTTTAAGAATACTTATTTTGGTGCATTTGATGAAAAGAAAGACATCATGAACACCCCAAAAAGGATAAAATCAATTGCAATGCAGTATGCTAATAATAATCACCATCATGGAATAGATTTATTTTCCCAGCGAAAAAGAAGGAATCAATGCCATGCCAACTGTTGTCCTTCACGTCAGCGTTACAACTCTTTTTTATAAACTTTTTTTTATTTTTGCACTTTGTAGTCGTTAATTCATTTATTTCATTTCCAATTCCAAATTATTTGAGAAAGATCTATGAATAAACACCCAATTACGGATATATAATATCATGAATAAGATTCCTTTATAGGTAAATGGATATTGAAGAGAAGGCAGCTTTTGAGAATTTCCTTAATGGAAAAGTTACTTTTATTAATGATAAAGAATTTTGTGTTGATCGAATTGTTATGTTGTAGGGATGTCAAGTGGGGGATTAGATCACATGTTGGGGGACTGTTTTGATTCAATTTGGGGGACTACATTCTGACAGTCATTTATAGTAAAAAGCAAATTCAAAGAGTTTTCTAACTTTTCCTTTGAAAGAATATTAGTTTTTTGTCAATGGTTTTGTTAGGATCACAAATCTGATAAGAAAAAAGACCTATTAATATAAAAAAGTCATCTTCCATTTTTTTCACTCTCCAGGTTCACCAGAAGAATCTAAGAGAATAAGATAAAACAAACTTTTTTGTTATCAAAGAATCAGGCTAAATAAACAATACTAAATTCTACCATTAATTTTATTATCGTTTTCTTCAGAAATCTTCCCCCATGAATGAATTCTTGTCCCTTCATAACGATTAATTGTCCCACAATTGAGATCTTTGTCCCACATAGACGATTATTAGTCCCCCAAAACGATTATTAGTCCCCCCAATTGAGAACTAGTCCCAAAAAACGATAATTTCTCATAGAATAGTCCCAAAAAAATAATCGACTATCAAAAAAATGGTTTGTTATTGTCATTTAGTGGTTTTCTTTCAAAAAATTAGTCCCCCAATCCCCCCACATTTAGTCCCCTAAAAACATCAAAAATTTGAGTATGGGGGACTGTTGACATCCCTATTATGTTGCCAAAGATTCATCCTCATGAACTCGAAAAGGCTGATTGATTATCTAATGAGTATTGCCAAATCCCTGATTTTTGTGGCAAAATATTAAAGAAGTATAACAAATTTCCTGCTTTGATTTATCAATTATACAAGAGAGGGGGTTTTGCTTTTGGAGAAATCTAATCATGCTGGATTGAGAGATACACTTTTTTATTATGCTATTATTTTGGGAAAGAGATCGATGATTTTGAAAAATTTATTCGAAAAAAGGGCGAATTTGCTGATTTTGAGAATCGGACTCCTCTTCATTACTATGCTTCTAATAGTCATCTTAGTGTTGTTGAATATCTAGTTAATCAAAAAGGGGATATAAACTCAGAAAATGATGGGGATGAGTTTTTATATTTATGTATACTCCTCTTCATTTCGCTTCTTGATATGATCAACTTAATATTATTGAATATCTGATTAATCAAATAGCAGACATGAATGCAAAAAATAAAGACTGGAAAACACCATTGAGATTAGCAATTGAATGCGGAAAATCCAATGTTGTTGAATTCCTTAAGGGAGCAGAAAGAGGTTAAACAATGATTACCAATTATGAACAATATATTGAATTTATCTTCACCAAGTAAAAACAACCATTTAGGCATTTTAGGTGATTATTCTTGTCCTTATGATAAGGTTTATCTCATTCCACTGAAGAAGAAGGTATTTTGAAAAAAAGAAAATTGGAAATTTAAACGAATTATGGATGAACCCGATTTAAGTTTAATAGAGAAATATGCTGAAATGAGAGAGAAAGCGAAAGAATGTTTGTTGAAATCAATCGAAGATGAGGTTTTTTCCGAGAATGAAACATTTTTTACAGCAATTAATGAAGTTAATAATGCAGAATTGGAAGAACAAATTGTAGATATATCAGAATGCAACGATTTTATTACTATTATTCATAATTCCCCAAAAATTATTAAATTTGAACGACAAAATGGTAATGTATTTTATAATTCCACTGATAATGTTAATACTTCTCAGTTTATGAATTTTTTTGAAGAAGGAGTTGTATTGCCATTGTTAGAAAACATAAAAAGCATTAATTTTAAGAGAATTGTCAACAGAATATTTAAAGATATTGAAAACAATGAATCAACTAACAGCGTGAAAAGAAACATGAATTTATATCCACATATAACAAGAGAAACCCCTCTTACTCCACCTCCATATATCAACAATGATTGTATTTTTGTACCTCCAATACGAAAAAACATCGATATTCACCATTCAGAAAAGGTTATTAAGGTTGAGATTAAAGCAATCAAGTTTTTTGTGCATCAATTTTCCACATTACAGTATTATTTGACACAAAAGATACAACAAATCTTCAAAATATATGAAGAATTGGATTCAATGGATAATATAAGTTTTTATGATCAGTTGATTAGTGTTCTCAGAAAAAAGCTTTGTGCCCAATCAAACGCCTATGAAGAACAATTACTTATTAGAATTCTTGAATGTCATGATTTGAGAGACAAAGAAGAATCGAGATTAAAACAATGCCTTGATTCAATCGTTTCATTATATCAGATGCTAAAAAATGAAAGGGATAATTCTTATATAGAAACTGCATTATCATTAAAATGGTTTAAGCAATCAATCAATAATGATGAAACTATAAGGCAGAGTTGTCTATATGAAGAAGAAATCGAGAAAAGGGCAAAAGAGATTTGTAGACTTGAAGAAATCCGTGGAAAAAGTATAAATTTGGATGATGAAATGCAGAGACTAAGAAATTATTATTCTTCAATTGGAATTCGGCTTCCTGGAGCATGTAAATGGAAGCCTCGTCTTTTATCAATGAGGACAACACCCATCGAAAGACTTCCCCAAAATGAAGTTGAAAGGAGAAAAAGAGTTGTTGATACGATCATAAATGTGAAGATTTCTGTCGGAAGAGCAAAATCTTTTTCGCCTTCATTCAATTTGAATGAAGATTTTATGTGCATCTTGAATTTTGGTACAGCTTTTAGTTCATCAATACTACCAAAATATGCGAAAGTTACTGTATATCAGAATCAAAATCAAAAAGTCTGTAAGATATATCTTCCTCTCTCAAAATATGAAACATCATCATTTGATGAATATCATTTTTCATCTGAGATCTCTTCAGAGAATAATATGAGTACACAGGGTGTAGTTTGTGGAAGAGCTTTTGTGTATAAAAATGATCATATTAGATCAGATCCTATCAAAAGTAACAATATTATTCTCAATCAACACTATCACATTCCTGAAATTGATCCGAATAATCCATTGATGATTAAAAACCGACAAAACTTTATAGAATCAAGGAAAAATTCTGGAGAAAGCTTTTCTTTGGATTCAAATAGTGTCTGTTTCTCTCAGATACCCCTATTCTCCTCAAATGACGATTCATTAATATTAACCAAATCATTTAATGATAAGTTTGAAAAAGAAATTTCACTTGATGATGTAGTGAAAACTGTTCCTTTGCCAAAATGGTGTAGTATATTTGATTGTTTTTTGTCGAAATCTTTGCCCAAAGTAAATGGAGTACTATCAAAGAGTATTTCTCCAAAACCCCAACAATTATTTGTTAATTTGTTTTATTGCAAAAACTTTCCAATTAGAAGTCAGTATAGTCTTATTCCAGCTCATTTAAAACCACAAGGATATGAATCATCTCAGAATTTCAATCCTTCACTGACAGTATCGATATGTATAGGTATGAAAAAATACTGGTCATCCATTATTGATCCATCTATTGGAAGATGGAATCAGCTCTTTGCTTTTGACATTAATGATAATTCTCAAACGATGAAGATTTGCATATATGATCATTTTAATCACTCATTCAATAATAATAATTATAATGAGAATCATTACCTTGGGACATGTGAGATTAAAGTCGCTTCTATGCTTGAGCAAATTATTATCGATGGAAAGATACACATCAGTGTCCCTTTACAAGTTTTAGGATACAATCTTCCTCCTTTAGATTTTTATTTAGAGATGAAGATTAGATTTGATACTTCTCCACTCTTTTCTAGCATTCCACATGAGACAGTCTTTTTTAAGGGTGTTGTTGATTCTCCTCTTTCATCATTATTAGAATCACAAAATCCTCCAGAAGGAATTAATAATCTATTTACATCTCTCAGATTTGTATCAATGATTCCCTGCATATCTACAAATATGAATCATGTTCAAGATTGCCAATCCATTATTGATATGAATATTGGGACACCACTTGAACATGCTGTTTTGTTTGCCAACTATTCTTTGCATTTTGGATTTGATCCTATTATTATAATTGCGAGCTACTATTCTTATCACCAAGGCGCTTTTGTGATGATCACATTAAATGATGATACTGTATTTTTTGATCCAGTAAGCAATAGGATTTATACACCCAACCAGACTCCCTTCACCAGGGTGTATTATTCTTTTTCTAAATCAATAGTAAGAAAATCTGTGAATCCCAAAACAATCAATTTTGATTTTTCAGATGAAAATATCTGGAAAATCATTCATATTGAAGAAAATGAAAACATTAGCCAATCTCAAATTTCATACTGGCCAATGGATGCTTCTTATTCAAATATTCTTGAGAAAAGATTAAATGATGAGATTAAAAGTAGTATTGAATCGTTATTAGAAAGACAAGTGAAATGGAATAAGTCTTTAAGAAATGGCTTTACATACCTAATACAACTTTGTGAGGATTCATGTAGCCAAGGTTCAAAACCTGATTCATCTGGTTTTTATTCTGATGATTCAAACCTAAGGGTATATGGAATACCATTTGAAGTAATTCACAACCAAAAATTTGATTCATATGAAGACACTGTTAATCAAATTATTTTCCGAATTATCGATATTGATCTTTTCTCATTCACAGGAGACCAAATATCATTTGGCATATCGATCAAAGTTTACCCACATCCTCATTCATTCCACTCAATATGGGTGTATATTGGGGCTGTCCAACAACTTCCAAAACCATAAATTGTAATTATATATTGATTTTTTATTCTAATAAGATGACTTATCAAAAAAATCTAAAAATAAAGAAGTAGCACACTACTGAATAGTTCAAGCATACTCTTTTTTATGAAAAAAGATCCTTGTGTTTGTTTGTTATTTGCTTCACAATTATGGACTTGATAAGAGAATAATGGTTCGTTGGAATATACAACATTAAAAGAACAAAGGCTATGACTATCATAACCCCCTATTGATGCTAAGGAAATATCAAAAGAGCATTGAATAAAATTAATAGTAGTAGCTTCCTTTGACGATAATACAGTAGAACCAATATTATGGTAAAACAATAAATTATTAAGAGAAATCGACCCGCATGAAGCGGTTCTTAGAACACCATAGTGTGATCCATATTTATTATTAACAATATTCATGTGATGATAAAAAAATTTCCCTCCCATTACTGCTTCTAGTATAATACCTCCTCCAGAAGAACAATTTGCAATATTGCTAAAATAAACCTCAACACTTGTAGTTGAAGCATATGCATGTATGCCACTTGAATACAATGAGACTATATTTGATGAACAATTGGAATATATCGAGCTAACATTGCTATAATAAAACCAAAATGGGCAATAGGAATTATATGCTCTCGAATCTGAACCTACAATACTCACTTGATATGTATTGAAAACAGAACTTGCGCCTGAATGAATACCCTGGCCGTGTGATAACGTTGTACACTCAAAAAAGCACAAATTTTCTAATATGCACTTAGAAACCGATGAATATATTCCACCTCCACCATTATTCTGATAGGCGGTATTACTGGCTGATGAAAAACATCTTAAAAACCTACAGTTTTCGACTAAACATGTATATGTTATGCCACTAATCATCAATGCACCTCCATTATTAACATCGTTCAAATTCTGAAACAAGCAATAAGATACATGTACATTTTCATATCCAGAAATGCTAGAACGAGAAACAGGAGATGCCCCTTCCAATAAAAAGTCCGAACAATGAGCTAAACATAAAAAAACAACAAACATAAAAATGTTTTAAATCAAAATGAACCCCATTATTAATACAAGGAGAGGTGTTTTTCTGCTTGGTGGACTTGTCATATCCATATTCCTAGGATATAATATAACAACTATGCCTGAACCACCTTTTCCACCTCTTGCAGTTCCATAACTAGGAGAATAATGCTGTGATGCACCTCCTCCACCTCCACCTGTGTTTGGTGTGGCATTTCCTGCAACATATGTTGTGCCTAAGCTCTCTAGTTTCCCATTTCCAGCACCATCAGATCCATATCCAATAGTTCCACCAGTTGAACATCTTTCACCTCCAACATAAGAACTACCGCCACCACCACCACCAATTCCTCCATTTCCAGCTTTTCCAACCTGATATACGGATCCACCGCCGCCACCACCATAGTATTTACCATCTATCCATTGAATTCCAGGTCCTCCATTTCCTCCATTCAAGTTGTTCCCACTTAGTCCAGGCCCTCCTGCTCCGCCACCTCCGCCAGCTAGAAATCCATTGCAATTATTGGTAAATACCTCATTTCCTCCATTATTTCCATATGAAGTCCCTCTTAAAGAAGCTACTTGGTTAGTTTTCCCCCCTTTTCCGTTCTCAAAAGCTCCTCCTCCTCCGCTTCCGCCATCCATCCCATTAATATAATCGGAATAAGAACCTCCTCCACCTCCTCCTTTAGCTATTTCTCCCCAAAAAGATGTATCCTGGCCATTAGAACCAACTCCACTTATCTCCCCATATCCTCCATTTCCACCGTCGCCTATTACAACAGAATAATTTCCTTGGGGAATATAAACTCTTGAGGCAATAATAACCCCTCCTGCTCCACCTCCTCCAGAATGGCGCGATCCCCCGCCTCCTCCACCACCGACAACTATATAATCAATAATCATCCCTCCAATCCCAGAAACAAACGTATGGGTACCAACTGTCGTGTATCTGTGTTGTACATAGTAGGTATTATTATAATAGACAACACTTGTATTGTCGCCCTGATTGATAAAACCTAAAACAAACAGAATCATAAAATGAAACACAGATTCAACAGTCCTGTAATAGGTCTTGGCGATGAATTAAATTTCGGTACTGTTAATCCAGAAGCTTTAAAGCTCCCCATGCTGAATAAGAAGACGGTACCTAATAAATACGAGACAATCTCACAATTAGCAATTGAAATTGGCCTGTTTTCTCGTGAAATAGTCGACACACAGAATAGGATAAAGGATATGATCGATGATAAAAATCCAAGTGCATTCTGTGTTTTCCAAAAATGGCTTAATGAGTTTGATGAGAGATTAGATCTTAGAGAATCCGAGTTAGAAGCGTTTTTGAAACATGTTTCATCATACAGAACTGATTCAATGCCGACTTTTGTCGAAGTTAATGCATCCAATGAAAAAAGACCCACATTTGATTCGTTATCGTATTCATTATTGGTTTCTAATCACCAAAAGAACTTTTTCGCCAAATCAGATATATCTCAGCAGAATATGGAACTGATGATATTGATTGAGCAGCAGCAGAAAGCAATTAAGAAGTTTTCTTCAAGATTGGCGCTTTTCGACCAGTTCCAATCGCAAAACTCAATTAAATACACTATAGAAGCGCTGAAAAAGGGCGAGATTCCCAAAGCATTTTCTAGTTCAGCTCCAACAAAGGCTGCAGAGCTCAGACATAAGAGGAGAATTCTATCCCAAGAGCTCGTGCAGATTGTTAAACAGAGGAAAACTATTATGAAATCGTATTACGCGAGAAAAGAGCAGGCAAAGAAAGAAAGAATTATGAGAACTAAGGCTATATTTATTCAAAGCATCATTAGGGGGTACCTCGCAAGGAGGAAAATCAAACTTCAGGTCAAGGCAGCAGTCACGATTCAAAGAATATTCAGAGGTTTCATTTTCAGATACCTACAGAAGAAGGCAATCAGGGAGCTTGAAGAGTACCCCCCAGTTACCTCCCTGTTTGAAGACAAACCTGTTCAATAGTTTATACATGGTAGTCAGTTTTAAAAGGGAAAAAAATTGGGGAAAAAGTCAGAATTTAAAATTTACGGCGGTTTGGTCACTATGTCAGGCAGTGTCTATGTACCACCACATCTAAGGAATCAAAACAAAACCGAAACCCCTCAAACCACTCCATCTAACCATGAAGAAGCTCGTTCGACAAAATTTTCAAACACCACTTCCCGCCCTCCTCCTAACAGACAGATGAACAAATCGAGGTCTGTTCCTGGTCGTTTGAATGAGATGTCGGATCAGGAAATCGAATCTCTGTTTGCTTCTAAAGAAGAAAATCCTGATTTTCAGGTTTATGAGAATTCTCAGGTTAAGATTCACAGCTCAATTAAGATTGAAGCAATTAAGGGGTTCCCTCGTTCAGGCGTAAAGAATATATTGTTAGAGAATATTGCAAACCTCGGTTTTAGAGCCCCAACAGCTGTTCAGAAGTACTCTATCCCCTATGTTCTCCAAGGACATGATTTAATTGTGACATCTCAAACTGGTTCGGGAAAAACAGCGGCTTTTATGCTCCCTGTAGTTACACAAGTCCTTCAGAAGGGCTATTCAAGGAATCCCACTGTAATTTGTTTAGCTCCCACACGTGAATTGGCAATTCAAATTCAAAAAGAAACAGATAAGTTTTGTAAAGGCACAGAGCTCCAGTCAGTATGTGTATTTGGTGGAGATCCTATTCAAAACCAAATCCAACAGCTTAGAAATAACTCATATCAAATTGTTATTGCCACACCTGGTAGGTTAATAGATTTAGCCAAAAGACAATACATATTTATGAGGGATGTTCAATTCTTAATTCTTGATGAAGCTGATAGAATGCTTGATATGGGATTTGAACCACAGATATCTGAAGTTATTAAAGAATTTGATATGCCATCAGCTGAAAATCGCCAAACATTATTGTTTAGTGCTACATTTCCGAGAGAGGTACAAGAGCTTGCAAGGCAATTTATGAAACAGACTAGTTCGCGGATTGAAGTAGGTCTTCAAGACGCACCATCACTCATAGAACAGAGATTCTTATATGTTCCAGACCACTCCAAACTTCAAGCTCTTCTTGAAGTAATTGATCAAGTAAGTGGACCCACACTGATATTTGTAGAAAGAAGAGCTACTGTTGATGAAATTGAAGAGTTTCTCTTTGATGAAAACCGTAAGGTTGTAGCTATTCATGGAGATAGAGAAATGAAAGATAGATTAGCTGCACTCAGAGGTTTTTCAACAGGAAGAGCCGAAATTATGGTTGCTACAGACGTTGCTGCTAGAGGCTTAGATATCCAGAATGTTGCTCACGTAATCAACCTTGATCTTCCTACAGATCTTGACTCATACATTCATAGAATTGGACGTACTGGTCGTGCAGGCAATCGTGGAATTGCAACAGCATTCTTCAATGAATCTAGTGAGCCCTTCCTCTCGAACTTTATCCGCCATGTTCAAAAATCTAGTCAGGAATTGCCCGAAGGATTACAAGAGTATGCTCAAAGCTCCAGGAATCGTCAACATCGTGGAGGTAGAGGTGGAAGAGGTTCCATGTCTAGAGATAGATCTTATCATAACTTTAATTCAAGATACTAGAGTAAAATAAAGATTGTGATTCTTTATGGAGAAGAGCTACAACCAAATCAAAGATCTCTTTTTCCCTGATTTAATCATGTCTTCTGTTACAGCCAAATCCTTTTTCAAGATATATAAGGGTTTGATTGATGAAAGCCGGTCTTTGTTTACAGATATTCCCATTCAGTTTGTTATATCTAGGTTTATTACTGATTTCCCAATTATTATGCAGAGATTTCCTCCTATTTTGTTTTTTTCGGCCAAAACAGCAAAATCTTCAAAAGCTCCGCAGCAAATTGTGCTTATTGGTTACGAAGATGAAGATCAGAATCGAAATATGCAACTCTTTTCATATAACTGCGATACAAATGAGATTATAAAACATAACTCATGTGTTGTATCAATTATACAAGAAACCGAGAACTCTGTTTTAATTGGGTTTTTAAATTCTTCGACTATTGTTTATCATCTCGCTAAACCAGTGCAAAATATATGTGAATTTGCGAGAAGGATGTTTGTTTCACCAAAACCTTCATTTTTAGAATCTGTTATATCATGTATAAAGAATATGGAGAGCGTGCCTTCTCTCTTTGGAAGCTTTTATGAGAACATTATCCTTGCGTTTAGGCATTGTTCACTTGATATTCCAAGGCAGATTCTTTCTGCTCCTTTAGATTCTGTATCTAAAAGGATAATAGCAAGAGCATTTGTCCGAATATATGCAGAGAATTCTTCACTGTGCTTTTATATTACCTATTTAATTGCACAATACTTCAAAGCACCAGTTCTTCCAACTGAGATACTTAGAGGTGATACCTTACTGACCAACTCACTCTCAGTTATTCGGGATGAGTTTTCTCCTAGGTTTTTTCAAATGTTTGCTGACTCAATATTTAGGAAGGTTCAAGGGATTGATACCACTCAAGCTATTCTCAGACTATTTCTCGATGAACTTGCTTCTTTGACGATTCCAGGTTCTCTTAGATGGCTTTGTCATGTTCTTTATGAAGAAGCTAAAAAGGCTTTCCCGGATGGTGATATTGCATATTATGCTGTTTCTGGATTTTTCTTTTTACGAGGACTTGGTCCTTCTCTTGCAGCTCATGAAGATGTTCAACTCAGGAAAAAATGTTCTCCAATTAATACTCTTATTAACCTCTCACCTAAAGAAGAGTTTAAGCCATATGTAGATGAATTAAAGAACATAATTAAAGGAATATCATTAGAGGTTGACATGCCAGTAATTTTTTATCGCCCAAACCAGGAACAGCTTCAAGAATCAATTCAGGATCTAATGAATATGTTTTATGAACAATCAGACTCTTTACTTAAGCATATCAAAGAAAATGAACCTGTAGGACAACACCCATATCATTGGTTTGTGTCTCAGATGACTGATCTATCAAAAAATATAGAGGATAAATAAATCATTTATTTTTCGGAAACACCATTGGAATTTGTGTTGCAAATGGATCTTTTTGTATGGGGGTAGGAATTTCATTATTCTTCGAAAAAGAATTTCCCCTTCCTCTGAGGCTAGATCTATTTGGATCTGGAATGTATGGTATATCATTTGTGGTATTGACTCTCACTGATTGTCCACGTTTTCTTGGTCCTTCCATCAAGAAAGGATTTGGTTTATCATCAAAAACAAATGATGATTCGGAAGCAAAAGGATCAGATGGTTGTGAATGTGATTGAATAGTCTTTTTCTCAACAATTCGTGTTTTCTTAAGATCGTTTAATAATTTATCCATAAATGCAAACAAACTAGCCTGAAAATCTTGTGAAAGGTCGGGTTTGCCTAAAAGAGTTGTAACAAGATGAGAAACTGGAACAAAAGATGAATTAATATCGATTTGGAAACTATTCAAAAAACTCAAAATGGAATTTCCTAATAATTGTTCTGGGAACTTTCCCCATAACAAAGCTATTGATGATAAAACAGGGTACAAACTACTGTTGATGGTAACAGATTTATAATAATTTGAAGCCATTTGAACCAAAATGATTCCAATTTGAATATTATCACATGAAGTAATTGCTTCAGTAAACCATTGAGATACACGATCAATTGATCCAATCATTTCTGGTGTATTCAATAATGTAGCAAATAACTCAACCGATTTTGCATGAATTTGGGGAACATTGCTTTTCAGTCCAGAATTTGATAAACTTAGAATAGTGTCAATCCTTTCATTCAGTGGTACAAAATCCAAAAACTGAGAAACATTCAACAAAATCACCTTTAAACACTCAACTGAATGTTGAGATTCCATCATTGGAATTAACACAATACTCTTGAATTGCTCAAAATGGATTGTTGAAGCTGCCTTAAACATAATTGGAAGAATATTAGGAATAAGGGATCCTTTTATAACCTCAGACATAAGTGTTGGTAATATTTTCATACAAACAATCCTTGGAGAAAACTCATTCACCACCCCAATTAATCCATTATAAAAACTGCTTCTTTCGGATTCTGTCTTATTCATAATTAGGGATAAAAAGTTCAAAACCTTAACCTTTAAACTAAAGAGACATTCTTCGATAATAATGCTCCGAATTGTCGGTCTTTCCTCTGCTTTAATAGCCAAACATTTTTGTAACAATACTGAAATATCGCTTGGAATATTCACACTCTGAGCAGCCTGAATCGCCTGTTTTGGATCATATTGGACTTGAGATTGCGCAGTTATTGGCGGAAGATTCGTGATCAACAGCAAAGCCATCAAACCGAACTGAAAAACATCAGATGAACAAGAAATAGTACCCTTCATTACTTGTTCAGGAGACAAAAAACTCAACGAAATATCGAAAGGGGACCCATTCAGAGGACAAATTGCAGGCACCACAGGTGAATTTGCCGAAACGCAAGACGCCACAAACATAAAGTTGCACACCTTAATAACAAACTGGTTTCCAATCACAATATTATTCGGGCACATCCCCAAATAAGCCAAACTTGCCTCATTATGGCAATAATACAAGAAACTCCCTATCTGGCTACAAATATAGAGAGATTCATCAAGAGAATACGGAGCTCGCTGTGATAACGGACATTCAACAAATTCAGACGAAAATGAAACTCCATTGCCACTATCAAAAACTTCATATACCTTAAGAACGTTCGCATGAGAAAGAGACTTAGACATAATAACAGAGCTCTTGCAGTCTTTAACATACTGCTTGATTTGATCATCAGACCACCGATGAAGTTGGCTTATCCCCGCTAGATTCAGTTTCCACAAGCAAACAGGTAGGTTAGAGTGCTGAGTCTGAGCAGAATAAACTAACCAGGGCCAGATTTCAAAAGAACTAGTGATGTTGATGTAGCCTTGAGTCGTCATAAGTGGCTGTGAATATTTGTATTAATGTTTTACTATTTGAGATAACCAAAGAACTCAACTCGATCTATGAATAAGTAGTAATTAGTACCACTACTATCTGGCTCTGTGATTACTAGACGAAAATGCTTGAAGAACTTGGATGTGGAGATGGACCAGGAGGCAGTTTGGAGTATGGATTGGAATGTGGTGTCGTTGGAATGAGTGTCTATGGATTTCCATGAGTTGCCATCTGGAGAGGCTTCGATTTTCCATCCACGAAGAAAATAATTACCATATCTTAAACCAGCAGAGCCGTGGCTTTGGATGGTGTATCCAGTTATCTTCAATTCATGATTATTAAGGGAAAATGTGATGGAGGAACCAGGTTGGTAGTCATTTCCTTTAACACCAATCCAAGTACTATTCTTAAACTGTGGATTAACAAGTTCGTGGAAATTATTATTCCCTGAGTGTGATCCTTTTACTGTAGCTGAACCATTCGAAAGTGGATTTGATCCTGTTTGTTTCCATAAATAGTCAAAAATACCATTATAAGAACCAGGAGAATAAGTAATATGTACCTCTTTTTTAATACTAATACCTAAAAGTTCAATAATCCTATTGCTGACAGAATAACCTTTGGATACTAAGGTATGAATGAGAGAGTTCTCAGGGATTTTTGTATTGTTATTTGCTCCATTTCGGACAAAAATGTTGATAATACTATTATATTCATTTAATGTTGCAAGAATGAATGGGGTGACTTTGAAAACATGATTTGGATACTAATAAGATTTAATCAAAATTATCTTCAACATTAATATTGGCGCCATGCTTTAAAAGAGTTTTAACAACACTTGGATGACCCATAAATGAAGACCAATGAAGGGGAGTCCAATTAATAAAAATAATTTTTCATTAAAAAAAGAGTTCAAACACTATCTTTGGATTCGATTTTTGAACTATTTGATAGCAAATATTTAATAATATCACAATGTCCATGAATTGCTGCAAAATGAAGTAGTGAAAGTCCAGAAACTTGAACCATTTTGATTTCTTGAGAATCATTTTTGATGGAATCAATACTGCTTCCGTTTGCCAGAAGATATATCAAACTCTCGATGTTACCCAAAATAACAGCTTCAAAAATATTAGTGACAAAAGTATCGGGCTTTTTTTGTTTCCATTGTCCAATCTTTTGAAACTCTTTTTTCTTCTGTTTTTCAATATAGTTCTTTTCAATTTCAATAATTTTAGCATTGAGGATCTTATTGGAATCTATATAGGACAAAATAATCTTATGCTGTTGGGAAAAGAAGTTACCTCGTTCAATATGAGATAAATCTGAATACATTTTTTCATATTCTTCTGCACTGGTATTAGATGGAAACCGCAAGTATGGAATCAAACTGATGGGACTATAATGTGATTTCTCAAGAAGTTTAGAAAAAAAGAGTGTGATACTTTCTATTGATAAAACTGATTCGGTTTTTTGGAATATTCTTTGGATGATTGGAAATTGTATATCTGAGAAACAATCTAGTTTTAAGAACTTGCCAAGATTCATAGAAATAATTTCTTCAAACGAAGTTGAGTCAAATGATTCCTTATGTTGAATATGAAGAATACTAGATATCGCAAATTCTGCATTCTCTTCATTGAGCAAATTCTCCAAATAATCAACTTTCCATCCTTTTGCAATGCAAAAAACAGAATATGCGTTCTCCGGGCTGCACTTTTCAATTCTACAATGAATTAAATCCAAGAACTCTGAAAATGCTTCATTGTTGTATTCATCATCAACTTCAAATTGATGGTGAGGGTTCTCCTTCATTATCAAATTATACTCACTAGACATTAGCATCATTTGTTCAACATTAATATCATATTTTTCTCCATTCCTAAAAATGGTTCCAGTATTCTTCTCACAAAAAAATCTCCTTTTTACATACTCAATCATGAAATCTTTGCACTCCCAATCTTTCATTAATCTTATCATACCAAAAAGCACTTTTCTATCACCTGGAATCTTCCCCTCCTCCATATAACTCATAAAAGCATCAAAAATATCGTTTTTCCATGAATCATTCAGTATAACTTCATCTTCATTCATATATTCTCGATAAAATTTATCCGAAAATCTCATATTTCCCTTATAAACATTCCTGCTTTCCCCATTATGGACAATTTTAATTTGGTCATTCATAAAATGAGTTTACGAACGATTATTAACCGCTACGATAAAATGGAAAACGGACCCCTGATTGGACACCGTCCCCCACAAGCATTTGTTGATCCTCGTAATGAAATGCTTAAGCATTTAATGTGGTGCATTATCTCCGCAGCATTGATGATTTTTATTTCATTCAAATTCGATTTGGTGAACAAATGTAAGATGAATCATCTTTCAAAGAAAAATGCCTTTCGTTTTTCGGTTATGACATTCGCCTTTGTTGCTATCACTGGTGTTTATTTATATTTCGGAACAATTCCAGGTCCTGATCGTCCACAGCAAATGATCAAAAATCATCCAGTGCTCGCTTACTCAATGTCTGCCGCTGCAGTAATGCTTTTAATTTCAACCCTCATTCTGTTCCTAGACATTCTTGGTCCCATAGGCATTGCTTTTTATGCAGGATTCTGGATCTTCATCTTCAACATGATCTTTTTGCTTCCATTTTAAAGCTTGAAACGATTTTTAGTTTTTATGACTGAGTTTGATTTTAGGGATAGGAGTCATCGAATCGAAGTTCCTGCGTATATTCCTAAATATAGCAAGGTCAGGGATCCGTTTGACTCAAGTCTTTTTCAACACTATTACAGTCTCGCCCATTATTATCAACATACTTATGATGTAACAACAGAACAACATCTTTCTCCTTCTTATGAGATAGTATTGATGACTTTGAAATCTGATTCCAAAGATATAGTAATGAAAAATCAGATAATTAAACACTATTTGCTTAGATGCCAAGAACAGCTTCTCGAACTCTCATCAAGTCCCGTGATCAGTAGGCTCAGTTATTTATACAATGAACTTGGCGTTGCTATAAGGAGTTTTAAGGAAATGAACGTTGATTCAAACCTAATAATGTTTGGCAATATGATACAAGGAGATACATTGGATGTTTTTAACTCTAGGGTTAGCAGACTATGCAAAGAACTATATTGGGACCAAAAAAAGTCTGCAAAATCACTCATAACTGAAGTCCTAAACAAGGAGTATGAAACTTTCCGACTAATGAGCCAAGAGTGCTTTGATACACTGTCTTCTTCAATGCTTTCCAGAGCTATGGAAAAGGCTCCACTGGAGGAGGCCCAATTCTTGGAGGACTGGAATAAGAAAGGAGCTAATAAATGTGAAAATATTTAATAGAACAATTCATAACAATGACTAGATGTTTTTCGCTGCTAAATTGATCTGTTGGCTTATTTGTTCAACTGATAGTGTTGTTTTCCCGTGATTTCCAAATGCTGCAGCTACAGCATTCAATATCTTTTCGTCTTCCACATTGGATGATTCGTTTACTGCTGAAGCAGTTGACATTAGTGTTTTGAGCTGTGCTTCAAGATTAGCAAGTCTATTTTCTCCTTCTGCAATTAAATTTTTGTTCTTTTGATCTAATGAATCTAGTTTTGATTCAAGGCCTTCTATTGAATCAAGGAGATCATCTTCTTGAGCTTGCAATTCTTCGTTCTCCTCTTGGAGTCCTTCTATTAAACTTTGGTTCTTTGTTTCGATGGTTTTAACTCTTCTTCTTAATTCTTTTGTCATTTTTGCAGCTTCAGATGTTGCTTTGTTCTTGTCCACATCTTTCTTCATTGCGAGATTGTTGATTGTGGACTCGGATTTGGCCTTTAATCTTTTGAGTTTCCTTCCAAGAGTTTCAATAGTTTCGTTTCCAGTCTTTGTTAATTCTTCGTTTGCACTCTTCAATGCTATGTACCTTCTTGTAACATCAGCTAAAACTCCATCAATTGCTTGATGAGTTGCAAAATTCTGAGTCTCAATGCTATTAACAAACTTTTGCCATTGGTCAGCATCTTCTTCATAATGAACACGCTCCTCTTCAAACACACTTTGCTGTTGATCGCAAAGATCTGCCCATTTTTTCCGGATAATTCGCAAATCAGCAATATGATCTTCATCTGCAGTCGATTGATTAGCATGAGCAGGAGGTCTAAAAACTTCTCTATCAAGAGACATGTGATATTCAGTACTAGGAACCTCTGTATGAGAGTATGGTAGTAGTCTGAAAATCTCAGATTGTAATTGTCTAACATGAAACCTGAGCTGAGAATTCCTCAACTGCATATGAAGGCACTCTTCTCGTGTTCTCAATACTTGGAGATGTCCCTTTCCGATCATTTTCTTAAGTTTCATCATCTCAATACATTTATCAACCGTTTGTTGGTTAAGAACAGAAGTTTCCGTCCATTTTTCTTTTAGCTTATCAATCTTGTATAAAATATCCTCTTTTTCTTGAGCAAAGGCTTCTTCAGTCGCTTCATAATATGCCTGAAAATCCATTTTAATAATCTAAACGTACATAACTAACACCATCTCGATCTTGTTGTTTTATTGGGTATTGGATACAATAAATATAATGGAGAAGAAAAAGAAGAGTTTTGATGGACTCTTTTTGAGAATAATAAAGTTTCTGGGGGCTGATATTGAAAAAATAGCATCGAATAGCGACCAATTTTGGCTACCTCGGTTTTCTTCCAGCGATATAATTGCAATTTGCCAAGAAGCAGAAATTATATTCTCATCTGAGCCGTCTATGATGGTTTTAGAGACTCCAATTACTATTGTTGGCGATTTACATGGTCATTTTCTGGATTTATTGCGGATTTTACACTCAGCTGGGCTTCCTCCACTGACAAATTATTTGTTTCTCGGTGATTTGGTTGATAGAGGAGAGTTTTCGCTTGAAACTGTGGTACTTGTGCTTCTTTTAAAAATAAAATTTCCTAGTAATGTATACATAATTCGAGGAAACCATGAATTTGACACATTATGCAATAAAGGCGGATTTTTAGCAGAAATAGAATCAATTTACCCAAATACCGATGTTTATAAGTATTTTATATCAATGTTTGGACACATTCCACTGACTGCTCTGATATCACAGAAGATACTTTGTGTTCATGGAGGTATTGGCCCTTCATTGTTTTCACTGAGGCAGCTTCGTGAAATCACACGGCCAATAATGTCTTTCGGAGAATCTGTTATTGACTCTATTCTCTGGTCTGATCCTAGTGAATCAATTGATTACTTTGAGCCTTCATCAAGAGGTAGTGGATCATTTTATGGGAAAATGGCTATATCAGAGTTTTTGAGTTTAAATTCTTTGAGTCTTATGATCAGAGGACACGAATGTGTAATCAATGGAAGCCAATGGAATTTCGATAATAAGTTACTCACTGTTTTTTCAGCATCAAATTACTGTGGATTAATTGGGAATGATGCGACAATCCTTAATATTGGAAAGAACTTATCACTAAATTTAATCTCCTTCCCGCCCCTTGAGTATTTGAAAAGATCCCAAGTTTCATTTGTTCCATCGAGTCTTTCTGTGGCATTGAATTCGAACAAGATTAAAGCAACCCCTTCTACAACTGATAAAATTCCCAAATTACCCAATTCGACAAAAAAGGACGCATGTCCATCATTGGTTAAACCTGGTTTGCCAAGGAGTATTACCTCGATAAAAGTTAACCCGAAGAACAATAGAAACACAGATATATCAAACTCGCATTATCATTCAATGAAGAGCTCCTCTTCCATGGTTATAGATAGATCTAAACTATGTGATTAAATGTATTTGATGAAATTAATTTATGTCGACAATAGTTGTATTTAATTGGAAGTAAGAGTTGCATATATGAATTTTTTCTTGAATTCTCAATGCTAGGATTCATTATCCACAATGTAATGATTGAATTCATGGGTTTTTAAAAATAAATGAATTCAAATTAGAATAACAATGAAAAGAAATGATATCTGATCATCAAAACGAATTCCAATTTGAAGTTAAATGAAATCAAAATAAATTATTGATTTGATTTTGATAATGAGAAGTGAATTCTACCTGAGTTGGATATGTTCATGGATTAATTATTCATCCAAAACATTACCCCCACACAATTGCGGAAAAAAATTAAAACTTTCCAAAGGAACAATCCTTGATTCCTTTTTCAATTTTATATTATGTGATCTTCCATTTTCGCCTTCTAACTCTGAATATTTATTCAATTATTTCCTGAAACCCCCTTGATTTTTTATTAACTTCTCCTTAGAATTGTTCCTTAAATCAAAAAGATAGGCAGAAAATTGTTTTGCAACAATATTCATTATGAAGAGTTTTTCATGAGGAGATGAAAAACAAATTTGTTATAAAGATTGATGAATAATTTTTAGTTATTTTATTTGTTCATCATTTCTTGAAGGTCTTGTGTCCAACCTAGCGCCTCGATGAGTCTCATCGAGGACACCTGGCAATCTCCACCAATGAATATATCCCTTTTGTTGTCCTTGTGATCAAACATAAATCCTTCACATGGGTTATCTTCATCTGGGGAGCATAAAGCTACTTTTTCTCCATTTATGAGCACACGTGGAATGTTTTCTGGCACCTCGTACATCAAATTTGAACATGGGGCTACTTTTAATGAACTTCCAATAACTATAAACAAGTCACATGACATGAAGTCTTTTTCTAGATTAACAAAGAAGTATGCTGGTAAATCCTCTCCATAGAATACAACATTAGGCTTGACTACACCCCCACAAGAGCAGTATGGAACATCTCCTTGCGCCATTACGTCCTTGTAGTCTTGATATTTGTAAGTTGTTTTACACTTTCTGCATGTCATTGTGTTATAACTACCATGAGCTTCAATAAGTTTCTCTTGGGAAACGCCTGCTCGTAGATTAAGACCATCGGTATTTTGTGTATAAATCCTAGTTAATAAACCATGCTTTTCAAACAAAGCTGGAAGATAATGAGCTATGACAGGTTTGAAGATTCCATGAGAACCTTTTTTAACTTTGAAAAATGGAACTGGATTTTTATCGAAATAATCAATAGTGAATACAGCTTCAGGATAAGGTAAATTATACTCCTTAAGTTTGGAATACACTCCAAATCCTGGAGATCTAAAATCTGGTATTCCTGCAGCAACAGATGTACCAGCCCCTGTTAGAAATACAACATTTTTCGCATGGCCATCTTTAATGTACTGTACCAAACCATCTAAATCCAGTGATGGTAGACCTGGAACAAATCTTTCTTCCATATTTTTGCCAGAACTGATTAATAAACAATTAAAGTCAACTTTTTTACTATGTATTACATAGTATGTAAGAATCTTTTTTCCCAATTTTCTCGAGATAGGAATAAAATTAATTTTTCTCATTTTGATTATATGTAGGGTGTGTGAATATCTATTTAATGAATAAATTATATCCCAATAAATCCTGGCAGTTATTGAAAAATGTCAGTCACAAGTTTTGTAAAGAATAAATCCAACTTTTATAAGTTTGGCGGCCTGATTATGTGCACGAATACACAAGATCTGATCAAATATTTTTGTGCATATCGTTTAGTTTCAGAGATCTATCATCTTGTTCGACACCAAGGTCCTTACAATCCAGGAGACACTCAATAATAGTAACGCAGAGTACTTGAATCAACTGGCTCAAAATCAGTGCACCAATTCCGAAGGTTATTTTTTTCATATTCTCGCCTTGATTTATCCCTCTCATAATCCTCATGGTTTTGTTGTTTTCGAATAGAAATAGGAGTCCTACCAAACAAAACATATCAACACTGTTATCAATTGCATTTTGATCAGCTCCATGATTAATTAAATAATCCTCAATACTTTGAAGACGTCTTATAGTAGCTAAATGAAGAGGAGTCTCATTATGATATAAAGCTTAATATTATTATTTCTTGCTTTTATATCAGCTTTTTGGTTAACTAGATATTCAACAACACTAAGATGACCATTTTGAGCAGCCCCATGAAGAGGAGTATAATTAAATATAAAAACTCAACATTATAATCTTTTGCATTTATATCAGCTTTTTGATTAACTAGATATTCAACAACACTAAGATGACCCATATGAGCAGTATAATGAAGAGGAGTCAATCCAAACAAAAAAGCTCTATTTTATTATTTGTTGAATTTACATCTACTTTTTGGTTAACTAGATATTCAACAACATTAAGATGACCAACAGAACAATGAAGAGGAGCTTCGTTGAGTTTAAAAAAAATATACCCTTATTTCTGGCATTTAAATCAGCTTTTTGATTTACGAGATTTTCAACAATACTAAGATAACCTAATCGAGCAGCAACATGAAGAGGAGTATTATTAAAAATAAAAAACCAGCTTGACTATCTCTTGAATTTATATCAATTGTATGATTGAATATGGATTGAACAACATTATAGTATCCTTTTCTTTCTACCCAGTGAAGAACACTCTCATTGTTGATTTTTTCGGAAAAATCTGCCCCAAAACTTGAGAGATATTTTACCACATTGAGATGGTTATTATTTGCAGCATAATGAAGAGGGGTCATACAAAAAATGAAATCAATATTAACGAATCTTTTGCATTCACATAATTTCCATGTGCCAACAAGAATATAATGCTAGTTAGCTTCCCCTCTTTGGCAGCGCTGAATATGTTTCCTTCGAAATCTGATGGTTGTGATTTTTTCCATTTTCCAATGGTTTGATATTCTTCCTCGTTCTTTTTCTTTTCTTGTTCTAATAGAAGTTGTCTTCCAGCTTCCTCCCTCTTTATTATATCTAACTCTTGCATATTTTGTCCTAATTCTGATACTTTTTTCTGGAGCTCCTCTATTCTTGCTTGATATTCTGATTCCTTCATCCTCATATTGTGATTCATTTCATTGATAATTATCCTCAATTTCTTATTTTCTTCTTTTTCTATATTACAATATTCCGAAACAGAATCCATCTCGTTTTTTTTCCTTTCAAGTTGTATAAGGAGTTCTCTTTCTCTTGTTTGGTTTCTTTGCCTTTCTTGAGTGTATTGAGTATTAAACATGAAAAATAAGGACGAATTAGAATTATTTGACATACACACAAGGATTTGGAGGACTTCTTCTTCGTTGAGACAACTGAAATCAAGTGAAAAAATGAGAAAGAATGCCTCAACTCCATGGGTTTTTAAAACGTTTTGAATAAATTTGTGAAGACTCTCAAATCTCTCACACAGACTAGATCGAGATACGATTCTACTCAGGGTTGAAAGATGAAGCGAATAAAACCCTGGTTCTTGAATTAATGAATGTATATGATGGGTGGCGCTTTCCTCAATTTTGTTTTGTTCAATAATATTACCTTGGATTAAGGCATCTATTATGAAACTAGTTGATTCTGTATTGATAAAGCCCAAAAAATCAATACACCTCCAACACATACATAATTGGAAGATATTAACAAGTCTCTCATCTGTAGGAAGAGATTGAATACCATGAATGCAATCTAAAAACAATCCAAATGATTCTTCTGTGAATTCATCATTCACAAAAACCACAGTGTCATTTGAAAATTCTATTTGCGAGCAAAAATACTGAGAAATCGATGAAAAGTACCTCAAACTAACTCGATATTGATAGCCATTGTGAATAATAGAATGATCAAACTCGGATTTAACCTGGTCAATAATATTGGTAATCATCTCTGAGCACTCCCAATCTCTAAGAAGACAAATCATGTTTGGATTCCTAATTTCATCTCTATATCCGGAGTTTTCCAACAGTTTCAAGAAATTTGAGAAACAATCTTGAGAATATACTCCTTTCCATATAAAATCTTTTCCAAGTTCAAAATTTTCTGCAAAAAGTCCTGTTTTAATAATATATCTCCTTTCAATTTTATGGTTGACGCCATTATATATAACATTCACTTCTGTTCTATTAGAACTATCATTAATCCCTATGCAAATTCTCTCATCAATTCCTTTGATTCTAAATTTATGGGGATTATGGATTAAAAATAAGTAATAAAAGCATAGGGCTATAGAAAAAACAACAATGATTATTATCAACATATTAAATAGACAGATTCATTTTGAAAATTTTTTTACCATTCTCTGTCATATTTAAATTCAAACGGCCAAACTAACCTATATTTATAGATAAGAAAAAACTTCATCAGGAGATTATTCAAGAAATTAACAAATTCCACCTATAATCTCTCACCACTACTTCAGATAATACTGAAATTTCCAAAATGGGATTGTGAAAAAATCACCTTCAATGAGGATATCATCGGGGACATCCCATTATATGACAACTTTGTTTTCTCCACAAGTCTCCAGTCCATCAGTTTTTGACGAGAACAATTCATCACCCAGTATATTTAATTTAATACAAAACCGAAAAAAATCAGAAATCACGGAAAAAACAGGGAATCCACCAAAGATTCCGGGAATGTGTTCAAATAGTATACCAAGAGTCAAAGCCGAAGAAAATTTGCGCACATTCAAGAATTTTAACTCAACTGAAAATGTGTCTTTTGGTTTAGGACCGATTAAAAGTCAAGGAACATTCCATACTCGCTTTCATGAATTAATTGATTCTTCCTCAAAATCGAACGAAAATCCAGATCCTTTCCCAATTCCTCTCCATCCACCTCCAATATTTTCGAACATATCGTTTGAATATGAATCTGGAAACCATTCAGGTACATGTGAAGCACCAATATTTGAAGAAAGAATTCGAGAAATGATACGAAAATCAAAAGAAAAATCATAATTAACAGTTTATTGAGTCATTTCAATAATTCCGAAAATTTTTTGTATCTCAGATAGTTTCGGAGCAAGGTTAAGCTTTGTATTCCTTTTTTTTGCTTCACGTGCAATTGAAACCCATGTTCTTATGAGGTCCGAATTAGGCGTTGTTTTGCTTTTTAGGTGCTCTCTATATCTTGATCCACTGATTCTTTTTAATTCATCTATAATTCTGGTATGATATTGAATTGTTGCTTCGCCTCTTTTTGGGTCAGGGTTATTGATTATTGCGTTAATCAGAATGGGATAAACAATATTAGAATAGTGAACCACCCAACTTTCAATATTTGAATTCTTTAAAAAACAAAATGCAGTATCAGCCACTTTTGCGTTTTGGCTGAGCAAACAATTGGTGAGTATTTTAAATACTTCTTTCATTTGATCTCTGAGAAGATCATTAGATCTTTCTAGCATTAATATTATCCAATTAATGAAAACTATTTGCTTTGAGCTCCTTGTTTTTGGCCAATGATATACAAGAGCTTGGATTGTTGGGAGAACATTATCAAAACCTTTCATTTTCAAATCTGTAAATTTATCAACAATGGGATATAAGTTTTGATGATAAGACATAAAATGCGGAGCCCCAAATAATGGGAGTATTGTTTGTTTGTATATGCTACTGTATTCAACAATGCCTTTTTCTATGATAGATTGAATACAGGATAATGAAGGAATAGCTGCAAAAGGAGTCTGATCTCCTGTTAAATAGTCTTGCAAATGAGCTTCAAAAGGCTTGATGGTTGTTTTATGGCTTTCCATCCATCGTATAGCGAGAGAGGATAATTGGTTTCTTTCATTAAGATCTGGTGCTGGAAAATGCGATACTAAATTTGAAAAAAACTCCTTATCAAAAAAAGGATATGATGGAAAATGGCAAAAGATAATGAGTAGGATTTGATATACAATTGATAAATATGCCCAAGTCGCATCACTGTAGACAACAGGATCATCAGAGAACCAATAGCTTTGGGAAACCTCAATTGTATCCCTAAAGGCAAAAAGAAACAAGAAATCCGTAATTTGCTTCAATTTATAATTATCAAGATTAGATAATTGTTGGGTTTTCACAAATGTTAATAGCTCTTGCATTGTTTGAGTAATAAAACTCAGTGATTCGTTATCATTATATTTCGCAATTTTTGTACAAAACACAATTTTTTCTTCAAAAATATTGAAAAATGAAGGTGAATCAATAGATGGAAGAGATGAGGTTAATGGAATTGAAATTTCACTTGGTCTACTGTTTTTTCTACACGACAAAAATGCAAATGTATTAGGAAGTTCTGTATCTGATAAAGGAGAACCCTTTGTTTTGCCTTCACTATCACATGCCGCAATTTTCACATCAGTATCTTTCACAGGTTCAAGAATAAAATTTCGGGCTGATAAATAGACTTGTTTCGCCACCTTCTTCATAACATTAGACTGAGGACGAATTGTTAAAGTTGACATTCTTCCTAAATGGTTATACCTTGAGAGAAGTTGCATTTATACAAATTAAATCCAAATTGAGGAGAAATTATTTGCGTTTTAAAAGAAAAGCGCCGTAAATCAAAATAATGCTATCAAAAATCCGTACAATTTTAGTAAACAATTCGTTTATTAGTTGTATTTTCCTCTACTTTTTGGCCTTCCTATCGTTTTCTTTAAGGCTTCATTTTTCTCCATTAGGTCCTGCCATTTTTTGGTATTTTTATATCTTTCCATCAGGAAATTTTCCTTGTTTTTCACTCTATCGTTTATATATTCACGGAGCCTATTTGTTTCGTTGACAACTTTAATAAATTTCTCACGTTTCCTAATAAGTTCAAGCATTATTTCATTGTTCATTTGACTTGGGTTTGCGTTATTAGGTAATAATTGTATAGATCCTATTTCAAGAAGAAGCTTATCGTCGAATGGAACTGTGGAATATGGTGATGTACCACAAGTATCTGATGGAAATATCTCATCATCATTATGTTTGATCTGTTTAATTTCTGATGGGTTTTCTTCCCTATCAATAACTATCTCTTTTGATAATGGAACAAATGATGACAACAATCTATGAAAAACTATGCTTGGGGATGATTCAACAGCTGCTGTCGATGAAACGGGCATTCTAGATACTCTTAAAAACACAGTATCTCGAAATCTATTTCTTAGGAACTCATTATATCTAATTGAATAATGAGGTCCCAACTCAGGTATAGTAATATCTGGATTAGCTTGTGATAGATATGGAGAAAACACAGAAATTGTGGGAACAATAGTGAGAAACTTTTGAGTCATATTCCAAATGGTATTTGATGATAGTTGGCGTGGAATATCAGATATCATGGGCGAATTCCGACTCTTCTTGGCCAATCGGTTGCCAAAAGAACCTACACCAGAAGATACAGATGGGCTTGCTTTTAAGAATATACGAGCATAATTCTGTGTCCTAGAGTATCCAGATGGCTTATTTTCATGAGATTCAGAAAATACTTTGTGTCGCCTGTTGACTTCATTCTTAAGTTTCTGTAAAAACACTATTGTCGTCTTAAGACTATCTATCATATCTTGAGAAAAATCACATCCTTGATGGACAGCTTTATTATAAAAATCATGTAAATGTGAGAAATCCCATTCATCTTTTTCTTTTTGCGCCGATTTTTCGCTTTCTGCTTCATAATTTAAACAAAATGTAAGATCTTTTTCGCTCAAGGGCCGTTTACACATTATTCTCTCTTCATTTCCTTCCATTTTTATGACCAGACTTATACAAAAATAACAATTTATTGTAGTGATACACTGGGACGTACTAGATTTGGTCCTCTTATCCTGTGAGTTGCTCTAGAAACAACAGGGAATCTTCCTGGCATCATCTTTGATGAAGATATCATTTGAGATCTCATAACCCTTGTTCCCTGCATTGAAATTCTTTCAAATTGCCGAGATTGTTTCATGTTAAACACAGCCTTTGATCTTTTAATATGCTTTAAGGGATCAAGTCTACGGTAGTGTAGTTTTGCTTTTCCATCTATTATTAAAAATCCAGCATAGTTTTCAAGGTCTCCATAACAAGAACTAGAAAACACAGTTATTACACATTTGTGTGAGATTTTAACACCTTTCTCAACACATTGATGAGCACGGATTATATATTTGATGTTATTATTATTCAAGAACTCTTGAATTGCTGTGATTCCATAGTAATAACCCTTTCCCCGAGAATTCTTCAAAAAACTTGTTGTTGAACTTGTTGGATCAGACCACAATACATCTGTGGCAAGCTGTTGAGAATCATCTACTATTGGATATTCCAACGTATCGAGATCAGAAATTTGTCTAAACCCTGGAGATATTCCTCCATGAATGCAAAAATACTGTTCTTGAATTAGACATGCAATAGGAAGATACTCAAAAACATTGTAAATACTATTTACAAGATCGAGTTGTCCATAAACATCCGAAACTTCTTCAATTATTGCCATTTCTTCCGAGCTATTTCGAAATTCATGATTTCCCCGAAGTAAAACAACATTATTTGGATATTTGCAATATAATGCAAAGAGAAATATTACCAATTCCAATGAATAATCGCCTCTGTCGACATAATCACCAAGAAAAACAATACTAACACTCAAAAAATCGGAAATCTTGGATAAAATCCTCATTGTATCATGTAAATTGCCGTGCAAATCCCCTATTATATATGTAGGGCCCTTTATTCTGGCAACATGCGGCTGAGACATAACCATCTCTCTTGTAAACTCACATAAGGAAATAACGTCAGGATATGAAAACCGAGGAATGGAAATCTTGCCTCCAATATCCGCAGGAGATGTCTCAGCTCCGGATAACAGAGATCGGTAATGAAGAAACACATACTCTACCACAGGGACTGTCATTAGGTTCTTTTGAATATCTTTTCTTAAGATTATTTTATAATTTTCTGTTATTTCAAAGAAATCTTTTCAGAAATAAATATAATGTTAAGAAACAATTCAATTTTGAGGAAATTCTGAAAAAAATTAATAATTGATAGTTCTTTACTGAGCCTTTTTTTCATTGTGATCAAGGGAGATTGCAGCGCATCCAAACTGAATCAAATTAATGAAGTGCTTGGTTAAGAACAATGGGAAAAGGCCATAATTCAAGTTTGTGCAAACCTTTTTGATCATTGGGTGAATAGTATTGTAACTAAGAAGGTACAAGCAGCATGGAAATCCCTCTGCACCGATGATGAGAAGGACCATGAACCACTTGGCGCTGTAATAGAAAGAGAGGAGTTTGGGACCAGATTTGATTATCTTGTGAGAAGCTGCGCCTGATGAGAGTTGAGCGAGCATGTGAGTCCAGTGGGAGAAAATATCAAGCCAGATGAAGAAATGGCTATAGAGAGTCAATTTGGGATACCTATTAGATATTACGAGCAATAAACCAATAGTAGAACACCTATCAGTTACCATATCAAGCATAGCACCAAACTTGGTTGCTTGATTAAAAGCACGGGCAGCAAGCCCATCAAGCATATCAAATGCTTGGGAAAAGGCATAGAAGACAAAAAACATATAAGGACTCTTCTCAGCATAATAATAGGCAAGAAACATGAATATTATCCTGGTATAACCAATGAGGTTGGGAATATAAAACAGAATAGACACACTCATTAAAGTGATCAGAAATAAACTATACAAAAAGTGGTTTGTAACTTTAACGATATGAATTCAGATATTTACTTTAGAAAGGGGTATAGGATTCAAAACACACTCTGTTTTCTTTTAAGAAGCAGTTCGTTGGGATATTCAAGCTAGTTTTATCACACAGGAGGGTAATTGTACCAAAATTTGCAGCTTCATCAATTTTTACAGTATCAGGGAAGCAAAAGTCATGACATTTTAGATCCAGAACATAGATATTTCCCTCATTCGTTATTTTAATCTCTGGTTTCATTGGAATTTTTATGTTTTTGCCCACAATATCCACAATAAAAACACACGAAATTTCTGTTTCATTAAATCCTAATGCTTCCGATTTGAGTCTATAATGAAAAGAAACTCCTCCGCTCGGCTCAGATACTGTGCTAATCACCTCAAAACTCTCCATTCCTAAAGTCACTTTTTGCGCAGCGTTCTAATGTCTAATCAGCTCTTTGGGATAAGTCCGTTTTCTCGTGGTAATGGGGAGGGAATATCGACTGAAAATGCGTCTTCGGCGTTTGAGCAGCTTTATAGAAATGTGTGCAGAACTCAATCTGAGAGTATTGATTTTCAAAGGCTCAAAGGCCAAGCTGAAATATTTATTCAGCAATATCAAGATGATATCGAGTGTATTAGGCAATTTCAGAGGGATATTAGGATTATTATGATGAAGAGGGAGAGCAAAAACGAAGAAAAGGTTTCAAATGATGCTCCCCATTTTCCTTGCAAAGTTCAGCCTGCATGGTCGTGTAATGTTTCTCTACCAAACTCGATAAAGGCGAATCTTAAGTTTGCTCTTAGTATCAATTCCATTGTTTTTGCTGTGTGCTTTGATAATTCTGGAACACTTGTCGCTTTTACTGACTTAAGAACTTTATATATTGCGAATGCAAATGATGGCAGTATCATTGCAAGTAGTATCATATCATCGATATCCAATAAGGAATCGTCATCAACAATTTCGTTATTATTCTCTCCAAATAATCAGTTCATTGCGGTAAGCGGATTCAAAAATGATGTATTAATATGTTCTTCCCAAAATGCATCTCTTGTGGCTACTCTAGAAGGCCATTCAAGACATGTAACATCTTTTGCTTTTCATCCCGATTCGAGTAAGTTATATACAGGAGGTATGGATGGCTTATTTTGTATATGGGATATGTCTAACTTTAGTTTATTGTCGAAAAAGCAATTAGGAGATATGGATGGAACCAATCAGGAGACTGTTATCACTGGCTTAGCAATCGCTCATGATGGTGCCTATATTGCTGCGTCATTTTTCGGAGGAAATGTTGGTCTTTTTGAACCAGTGTTTGATAATAATATTCAGCAACCTATGAATATATTCCATGCTCACCAAAAAGGTTTATATGGAATTGCGATGTCTTCAGATAGCACAATGTTAGCAACAACATCAACAGATCAGACTGTGAAAATATGGTCTCTAAAAGGAATAACATCTTGTTACAAAATTCTAAATGGACATCAAAACCTTGTTCTCACTGTTTGTTTTTCTCCGGATAAATCATTTATATTCACAGGATCAAAAGATGAAAGTATAATGGCCTGGAATGTAAAAACAGGAGAAAATATATTTACTATTAATGCACACAAAAACACACTGTTGAAAATTAGCCATAGCCCCACTCAAAACAACTTTGTTTCTTGTTCAGGGGAGGGGCTCATTTGCATGTGGGAATATTAACTTTTTTGGCTATTAATAAACATTCTTATCTAAATGTCATTAACACTTGTGTAGCTTTGATATTGACTAAGAGCTTGCGCATTGATACGGTAAAATTGTATTCATCAGATTTGTTGTATTCATACTTATTGCCAGCTATTGTCCCATCATTGCTGCATATTCGATGAGGGGCAGCAACACCTTTCGTTGACAGAATTGAAAAAACCATCTCAAAAGTTTGCATCATTGAATGAAGTGCAATATTAAACTCCTTGATTTCACTGCGAGAATTGGAAATCATCAGTCGATACTTCTTTTGATTTACTTCAAACACAGGTTTTTCCAAAATTATTACAGTGTTCCTTGGTACATTGGCAAATCTCATTAATAAATGCAAGCATCTGCATATGAAAAAGAGGCCACTTTGAACCTCTTCATAAGGAACAGGACATGACTCAAGTCTACCTACCCTTAAACCATTTATTGTACCAAAAAGCCCATTGGATGAAATATGAAAACAAAAAAACTGAACAGAATTGGGAAAAATAGTTCTGGCACTCTTATATTTTGATACTAAAGGACTAGAAGAACAATCGTTAGATTTGGATACAATGTTAGAATTCAGAGTTGTTGGCTCATTCAAGTCATTTTCCCAAAACCCAATCTCATCAGAGTTCAGCGATTCAAATGATTTATCTGCTTTAATACTAATAACATCCTCAACATCGTTTTGAAATCGATTGAAAAGTCCATTTATTCTTTGCATATGAGCAATATGTTTATCAATGCAAGAATAACAGAGGGGAAACCTACGATTATTTGGATCATTATCTAAATTAGTTAAATAAAAAAAATTTTGGTAAAAATTACACTTAGATATCTCGCTGAATGTTCCAGTTTCTTCTTTCATTATTAATCCACAATCCTTTCTTATAGTTGCTTTATCATCAAATGTAGCATCATTATACAAGCATATTGCTCCACATTCTTGGCATAAAGTGATTAATACACTTTCCTGGTTGCTGATTTCAGGTTCATACATAATTATATTTACTAAACACAGACAGTTACTAGAAAAATGGTCCTCTAGAATTATTTGAATATGAAGGGTTCTTATTTAGCATTGCTATCATTTGATCAATCTGATCAGATTCCTGAAGAACAGGAGCTGATGCAATCCGGAATTTTGAGAAAGCCCTTTTAACAATGCATTCGCTTCTGAATTGAGTAGCTTTTTCAACATTAATTTTGTTTGTAATAATAGTGTTTTGGTGAAACAACATGAACGCGCCCTTTAATAGGTTTGTATTGTAATGCTTTTCAGCAAGGATATGATTATTTTCTGATACTTTTAACCAAACTTTGAAAACAGACTTCTTTAGTTGGATTTCTCTAAACTTGGTTGCTTTGGTCTGTTTTTGTTTGTAAATAAACAATGCTTTGCTAATCCACAATATAAAACATCTCTTCTTTAAACTCGGATTAACAATACATTGCTGAATAGTATCTACAATTCTAGTGTCATCAGATTCTGACCAGTTTGCTTTCCATAAGGCAAAAAACCTGAATTTACATGTACTTTGTAGCAAGTTTCTTGCAATCCTAAATTTCTTTTTAGTAATTATATAATGTTTCCAAGCAGCCATAATATATTCCTTTGTTTGCATATTAGATTTATCAATTGATGCTCTCATACAACAAAAGGCTTTCTTTTCTAAGATGATTGAGCTCACTTTGCGTACTTGGATATATTGGAGCAATAGTTTTGTTGTTTTCTGCCATAATTGGATATTTCTCCTATGCTTTTTCTTTTGAATCAGTTTCACCCTGCGCTTCCAAAGTGCAAAATTCTGAACAAGCATATTCCTTCTTGTATCAATTGAAACAGCATAATATCGATGCTCAAGGCTTCTTGATACTCCATATGCAATTGTCCACTGTGTAAAAGTCCTTTCTTTTATATGTACATCAGTTGACAAACTCCTGATATTGAATAAATACTCTTCAATCCAAATAGAAAAGCACTTCTCCATTCTCTTCTTTCCATATATTTCAAAGTATACTTTCCTTGACTCGGTTAATCTGTGTGTTTGATATCTCGATCTCCATTTCCTGAAGAACTTTGCTTTCTTGATATAAGATGAAGCTTTGAGTATTCGCGAGGTCAATTGTTTCATAAAATGTTGCTTCTTCCATACGCTAAAATGGCTCGCAATAATGGAAAGTCTGGTGTTATTTGTTGCTTTTCTTTCGAGAGCATACATTCTCCACGACTCGAGAATTGTACTTGCAAAAGAATTAATATGCTTTTTGTTCATTAAACTTACATTAAGCATAATTTTCCATCTATCAAAAGAAAACTGAAGTTTGGTAAGTTTTTGATAAACAAATCTCTTTTTCCATAAAATAAAGAGCTTATTCCTTCGAAAATTATCGTAAGAAATCACCTTTTTAAACAGAATATCCAGTTCATCATCCTTTTCTTCTTTTTTATTTTCAACATTTCGATTAGTAAAATTACCACAGCTATAATATGATGATCCTCCATAATCAATAAATACGGGAAAACTAATGCCAGATGTTGATATTTGGTCAAGCATTGATTTAACAGAACCCCATTCTTCAAACTCAGTCATTCTCCCAATATTTTAAACGTATTATTGGGAACAATCTCAAAAAATGCTTTGAGATGTTTTTTAAAAAGTGACGTATTCTGCTCGATCAATAAATCTATCAATTTCCATAAGAATTGAATTGAATACTATTTTCACACATTATTTATGATACATATTTATTAAGTAGAAGAATACTTCTCCTCCATTATGTGTTATACAATTATTGAACATTGAGCAAGAACCATCATTAACAGAATTTGTCATGCTCCAAGAATCGGAAAACTCATTAACTTAAGTTCAAATACTCAACAAAATATTCATTTTATTTAAATTTCTACTCCACAAAATCCATTTCATATAGAATATCTTCTTTTCAATTATGTGCCGTGGGAGGATGCATTCTTTGGACCCATATAGAGCATATATAAGTATTTAAAACTCCTCAAGTACTATTGATACTTATTGGATGAACCATAAAATACCCTTAATGTTAAAAAAGCATTGTTCTGTCCCTTTCTCCATTATATTCGCTAATTCAAATACAATAATGATATTATTTTACAATAATCAAAGGCAAAACACATTTATTCTAAAATGGATCCTCTTCATCATCAAAAACATTTGGAACATTATCTTCTTCATAGTCTTCTTCAATTTCATCTAAAACTTCACAATCTTCAAGATAAAGAAATGGATTCTTTGGCACAGGTCCACCATATCCAGAGTCAATATGCTTTTTTATATTCAAGATTGTACTTGCATAAAAAAATTCCCAAGCTTTATCATCTGTATCATTCTCGCTGAGTAAATTTGATAGTGTATACAAATATCCCCAATAAGAAGCTCTTGTTTCATTTTTGGATTCAAAAGCTTGAATAATCCTATTCTTCATATTACACTCTTCAATGAGCTTATTACTATCTTCTGCAACTGTATAATATGCTTCAAATAATGTAATAAATGATCGATGAAGAAAAGAGTGAAAGGGTTTTAAAAACATCTGATTAAACAAATACTTAATTGTATCTTCAATAAAAGCCGGCGAATTCTCGTATGATAATACTAATCCTGCAATGAGCTCAACACAATGGAATTTGGGTTCCAAAAATGAGCCTGATGACATAATGAAATTACAAATTTGGGGCATATGAGATTCCATAATTGACAAAACAGAACTAAAAGAAGATTCTTCCTCAGGATACGCTTTATCATTGCTGCATATTTGTAACAACAAATTAAAGGCATTTGAAGACACTTTCTTGTTTGTTGAACTCATACCAATTTGGAATACCTTTTCGATACATGATTGCTTAAGAACAATCTCAAATACATGAGAATCTGATTCGGAATTGACTATTATACTGATTAGACACTCTAAAACAACGGCACCTTTTGGGTCATCGGATATTTGCCCCACTAATTCGGAAACAATTTCGGATTGTTCAAAGATTGTTACTAGTGCAATGTCACTTGAATCAGATAGAAAATGGAACAAATTAGATAATGGAGATATGTTAATGTGGGAAAGCAAAGTAGTTAAAAACCCAGCACAATTATCAATATCAATCATAAAACTGGCTGTCGCATCTTGAACAAAGAACTGAAAAAGACGAGCAAACATCGATGCACTAAAATAATCATTTACCAGATCAGAGTATATAAATGAAGTTAATGTATCCAAAAAGCCCTTGCTTTTTACAACTGCTTTAGAAAAAGACATTATTGGTGTCATTAAAATGGTTTTACAAATTTGCCTATCTTTTATATTATCAGTCACTCGGTTTCCCAAAGCTATTTTTAATAATTCAGCACTATTATCAACAAAGTACTTCAATATATGCGGCTCCATAGTATTTAAATATGATTTAATATTATTAACGCGAATGACATTAATTATGTCGCATTCTTTACTCTTTATATATTGATTAATCCATACAGAATCCTCGAATACGCTCATGAAAAAATTGATCTTATCGTTAAATAAATTTTAAACGTAAGTTAATAATCCACATAAATCACTCAGCTGTTATCAGTACTCCATTTTCGGAGCAGATCTTCATATCTATTATATTTGGAGATGAGGTGACAAGAAAGTCGGGATAGGGAAGGAGGCCTTGACGTAATCCGATGAATTTCATATCAATTCTCTGTGATTCATTAGGGTTTAAGTCATTAATATGGATTGAGTTAAGTTCATATGGAAGAAGTTTATCATTTTGATCAGAAAGCACTTTAATAGCAAAGTCACGTGTGATAGATGACGTGTTATGAATGTCAAGCTTCACTGTGAATGGGTTAAGGACTTTCTGTATTTGTGGAGAACCTATCATTGAGATTGACACACAATTTGATGTTTGGGCACTTTGTTTCACAAGTACTGTCTTATTGATTTTCATTTCACAATTATCATTTGAGCCATATGCCCACCTTACCGTTAATGTACCCAATGCATTTGTTTGCCCTAATCCGCCAGGCATTAGTTCAAGTCCGAATACAGATGAGTGTTGACTCAGTGGAAGTGAGCACTTTGTTACGAGCACCTCTTTTTCTTCAACATGATATTGTGATGTCGTAGCAATTTCAAGTCGAACATTATGAAGAGTATACCTTGAATTATTGAGAAGAGAAACCTGAAGTAGAACGCCTTCGCTGTGCACTGGAGCAGTTTTGTATGTAACAACAAATGGGGGAGAAATATCTAATTCAATGAAAGACTCGAAATGGATGCTTTTTGTATCAATTAAATAATCGCCAGAAACAAGAATCCTCTCAGATCCCTCACGGATCGGTGTATACAGAAATGTCGAAACAAAACCTCGCTTTCCTGGAATTTTCGGGATTTCAAATGATTCAACATCGATTTCTTGGCTCATTGGATTGGATATCGAGCTTATACTAGATCCATTCCCTGCTTTAAGTCTGATATTCAAATTTGTGATATGAAGGTCTTTTCTCATCAATCTGATTAAAAAAACAGAAGGAATACCAGCTACTATTGGATTATTCGAAGAAGAAAGCCGAGCAAGGGAAATAATCTTCTTCTCAGGAACAGACTCATGAAACTCAAACCATATCAAGCCAGGAGGCCGCTGAAAAGAATATGATGACGTCGATAAATGATATAACTTAATACAAAGGTTCTTATCCAAAGTGGAATCTACTAACAAAGAACAGGTCATCGATTAACTGTAAGAATAGGATACCGACCGATTTTTTCAGATCATTCTGACATATGCATTCGAGCTCATCCGACATAGTTAAAGTCGAGACACCAGCTCCTTTTTCTCCAACTGTTTCGAAAGTATTTTTTGCCTTTGTTGTCTGCTCTGTTATATTAGTTTATATCGGTAGCGTTTTTATGACATATGTTGTTTTGAGTGATATTATTTTCCAGGTTCTGCATTTATTTGTTTTATTGGCAGTTCTTTATGAGCCAAATCAGGATCCTTCTACGTTTCGGCTCGATGTAATGAAGCTTATTGCCCAATTCTGTTGGGTTTTATATTCATATTCAGTGATTTCCCTGATTATTATGGTTGTTGCAAAGCAATTCGTGTCTTTCTTTAAGACTATGTGGACTACTCTTTCAATGGAAAACGTCATTGCCAAGTTCTCAAAAATTACTCATAATCCAAATATCAATCAAACTCACTTTAAGATTCTAATGGGACTGTTTTCTGTATACTTTATTGGTACTGTTGGGTTTTGTGGATACGAAATGTCTGTCAGGAAGGGGATTAAGTATGCTGCCTTTGGGTTTATGCTTATGGCTGTACCAATTTTATTTGGATTTTTCCAAATTATTCTTGAATCATGGAGAATCGCTGTCCTTATTATCAAAGGTGATTTTGTTGCTGAAAAGCATCAACCAATTGAATTATTGCCTGATTTTCCATTCCCCACTGATTTGATCGATCCTGCTAATCTTAGGAACCACGAAGAAGTCATGCTTTTCCTCCGTGATCCACACACCAATATTTATTTGAGGAAAAGTGGGTTAATGAAAAAACTATTTGGTTTCCTCCATGTGGTTGCTTTAGGCGTCGGAGTTTATTTAAGAATACACTTTATGAAAACCGATTCTCAAAACTATTCATGGATTGGAATGATTACCGTTGGATTCTATATTGTTTGTATTCCATTTACAATCTTTTGTAATTTATTGTCTCCATTCAGACCGGCACAATATTTTTCTGATAAAGGGAATTTAAGAATGGTTTTCTTCGCTGTTTATGGTATATATGTTTTTATTCTCTTTATTTTGATTGGATTGTCTTCATTCGTTTTAATGTGGGAAAGGCCTGAGGAAAAGTATAGGTTCAAATTTTATACTGATTCAACTTTGATGAAATCTAACTGGACACTTGCTACAAGTTCTGCCACCACCTGCAACATTGACATTAAAGGAATGACATTTTCTCAACTATCGGCTTTACCAATGCTGACATATTTCTCTGAAGATTCTGCAGATATGACGGATCCTATACAGTCAGACATTATTGAGCATAATCGGAAAGTTATTTTGACAATGGCATTTGCATCTCTAAGAGAAAGAAAAGTTACCGAAATTAACTACAAACATTTGAGAGATGGTATACATATTAGAGATGGGAAAATTCACATTTTTGTTATCAATGGATTGAGAAGGCCAGTTGATTGGGTTATGCTCTTTGAACAATATGTTCAATACAATTATTTCGCAATTCTTAAGGCTTTAATTCCATTTTATGAAGTTGTTTATAATATTCTTCGTGTTTCTTTACTTTCTGCCAATAAGTACTTCGCTTTGATGACTAATTGTCAAACATTAACAGCCCAAAAGGCTAGGGACATTAAATATGATGTTTACTATAATGCCATTCCTAAGAATAGAACCACATATACCAATATTGCCATTGGTCACTTAACAGGCGGATATTTCTCAAAATACCTCGGTAGCTTGAAGAGAAAGGTAATTACTGGTATGGGCTTTGATTCTCTGACATTCCAAGGAACTGAGCTTGAAATCGATGAATCTGATCTCCCATTATTCGGTATGACACTCAATGTCTACGGAAATGGATCAATTTACAGTGCCTCAGAGCTAAGAACAAAGAACAATTTTGAAAGAAATGGATATGGCCACTTCGATCCACCAGATGCTGTTGAGTCATTTTGCCATAGCGTTGCAATGTGCTCAAATGATAGATATGAAATCGATTTTTGTAACACAATCCTTAATAACCAATTTGACTCAATTATGCAAGGCTATAACAGAACAAGAACCACTGATGATAGACAGGACTTTATTGGTGTTATTACTAATAAGGATAACGAAGAATAAAACGAGCATTTTTTGAAAGGGTATCGGATGACACCTGTAAAAACCACAATAATCGTTCAGTTTGATTACCGTCATGTTCTTCTTTGCTGCTCTGGTTACTTGCGAAACGATTAGTTTTTGTATTTATTCCAGTAATATGAACCTTTGCAAAGATGGGAAACATGGGATTGCATTGAGTGAAAACGAAATTGCAGTGAATATGACAAGGCCCGATTTATTTCAGGATGTTGATTTATATGTGAATTTGGCAGAGAGTATTAGTACGATAATTGATTTGATGTTAATTAAGAATGCAAGAATTAATATTGTTGGTGTTAACAAACAAGCAAAATTTGGACTTGAAACGTCCGGAATGTCCACATACGATTTTATTACTCTTGAGAATGTAGTCGCCAAAAAGGGAGATTCTACGTCATTTTTCTTTTTGGATCTTCACTTGAAGAACGTGCTTTTCACAGGTTTCCAGAAAGCCAGTTGTTTTTATGGGAAAACACTTTATACAGATTTGAATTCTGTTGTTGATTCAACATTTAAGTTTGATTATGTTGAAATTGATACCGCCTGGAAGAAGCAGTTCAAGCCCAACTATAAAGTAGATGGAGCCGTTTTCTGTTCACAAGTTGTGTTTACCAACTTTTTAGATGGTTCATCAATATATCAATATGGAGACCAAGTTATTATTACTCCAATTAACCACTCTATGGGAGCTCGAAGAACTAATATCAGACCAATTTTTACATCTGTTCAATATGGAATTCGCCACAACAGGCCTGGAGCTACACTCTACATGGGTTCTTGGTTCTCAAACGCAGTGTCATGCTTTGAGAACATTGAAGTGAACACTTCGAATAGCAAAGTTGTTGTTGGGGGTTATAAATGGAGTGGAAACGAAAATATTTACTTTAATTCTTTCTTTAGTGTTGTACAGATTGACACTTTGTCACCATCGGTTCATTTTGAGGAAATCTCTGATTCCATTATTAATGCTTCTGTTAAAATTAGGGTGACCGAGGTAAATACTCGTCTCTTCCGTAATGTCACATTTTCAGGATCCTCAATGATTATTGGAACACTTATTGTTTACAACAATGATAATTTCAACTCTTTGATGGAAAAGGTTGTAATCGATTATATCAAAGCCGGGTTTTCAACAGTAAATTGTACTTTGTCCGGATCACGATATTTAATATCTGAGATCGATAAAACAATATCAGTTATCACAATCGAAAAGTTACAATTATATGGAGATGTTAAAATTCATATCACTGATCGTAATCCTCACCATATTGTTGCTCATAATGTGATATATACAAACGATATCTCTTTTCATATATTATATAATGAAACATTAAATATTGGAAACAAGTTTTATCCTCTGATATATGCCGATAACATTTCATCTTCCCTTTCCACATGGATATATGATCCAATATTCCCAATACCTGGCTATATTGAAGGTAATGTTTTTGGGTTTAATGGATCAAGCCTCTCTGTAGAAAGATCTTTTAACATCTGTTTTTCTAATACTCCTGGTGATAAGTGTGGTTTTCCAAATGCTGTAACATATAATTCCATTATTCCCTTGTCAGAAATAATTTCCAATTCTTACTATCCTCCCGAAAAACTCGATGATAAAGGTTTCAATGTTTACTTAAGTATACCTGGAGTTTTTAATATTGATATTGGAACACCAATGATGGATTATCTTCAGATTACATCTGATTGTTTTGCCACTGTAATGATTAACAATTTTTCGGCAGCCTATAATCTTGATTTTGTATCCGTAAAAATTGATTCTAATATAAATGAAACAACGAAACCTGGACTTACTAAGATTTCGATGGTATTCTGTAATTTGTATGAATCAATAACCAAGTATCTTCGTTTTGATAACATGGATTTGGCAGAATTCGATGAAATTTCTTTCAATCAGTTCCCTGAATCTCCGAGACCATTCCAACTCACAATATTTACCGATAAAATTGTGTCGAATTCTACTCATATATACCCAGCCGTTCCAACTAATCAAACCAAAACCAGAATTACATTCAAAGGTGTTAATACTGTTGAAAGTCATGGTAAGTATCCTTATTATGCTCCAATGGCTATTTTGCCAGATGTATCCATCCGTTTCACTTCCAATTCATATGGTAAACTATTTTTCACCATGTCGACATCAGACTCACAGATTGTGGATGTTTATTATAAAGCCGTTCTCCCTGTTCATTTAAACGACATAGGTAAATTCAAACTTCATCCAAACTTCCTTGGTGAAAGTATCTCTACTGAAGGAAAATTGTGTGGTTCATATGTTAGTATACCTCTAGCCGAAAAAGAATTTCTCACTATGGGCGATCGAAGCTTGATGTGTGGAATGAGTACTGTTTTAGATATACCTACCGAAATTCAGATGATTTCTCCATACATTACTGGAGAAGTTACTTTGAACAAAATCACTGTTGAGAGACAGATTTACATGGGAATCGGCTCATCTATAACAGTTAATGAGTTTTCCAATCCTGATGATGATTTTCTTTTCTACTTCAATTGGACTTTATCCAAGATGCCAATTATGAGAATTCATAGATTTATTGACTCATCATCCACATCTTTCTACCCCTCAATGCAGGTATATGTTTATCCATCAATTGATGATACTTTCTTCCATTCAAATGAAGTTTTCAAGTTTGGTATTCCTTTCTTATGCATCTATGAAAGTGAGTACAAAGGCTATATATTCCATGATGGGTTGCTCTTCAGACTGGGTAATCAATCTGTTAATGTGACCACATCATTCTATAAAATTGCACAAGAGAAAGAAGGTGATACATGTGTCTACATGCTTCCATTTAAAGATGTACCAAGGCCAGAACAAAGAAAGGGCCCTGCAAACAGAAAACCATGGATCATAACACTGATTTCCGCAATTGTATTTTTAGGAGTTCTCCTTACCCTTCTTATTCGTACATACATCAAAACAAGCGTTGATGATGAGAAATCAGTCCTATCTGCAAACCTAATATAAAAGTGACATTAATATGTTTTTTAAGCAAAACGAGCCCAGGTTAATACAATCTTCAGTAAAGAAGAAAATAACAAACATTAATAAATTATCCGAGAGATCTGAGAGAAAATCTGCAATTTGTAGAACATTTAGCGATGTAACGGATTTAAGTAATTTGAACGTTCATTCGATTAAAGACATTGAAATACCGGCCAATTGTTTTAAGATTATGCTTAGATTTAATCCGATATCATCTTTGGAGGGTTTGAAGCAAAATTCTCGGATTGAATATTTAGATATTCGCAATACTGAAGTTGATGACCTCTATGGTGCGCCTGATATGGCTAATTTGAAAGAAATATTGGTGTCTCAGACTCCATTTTCCCGAAAACACAATTATAAAACTGCTTTACTGATCATTTATCCATCCCTCAAACGAATAGATGGGGAATTAGTAAGTCAAGCAGAAAGAAATTTAGCAGCGAGTTTTTCCGAACAATCTACTCTTTTGGTTAAGAATGGATGGATTCCAACGCTTAGACCACCAACAATGGGAGAAATCGAACAAATTAGGCAAGAATTACTCAAAAATACAAGAGAAAAACAAGCAAAAAATCGAATATCACAAAAAGAGTTTATTTTTGAAGAGCCAGAAAGCATACAGTCGCTGATCACTATCAATAATGATCGAATTAGTAGGCAGGAGGAAGAAATTAATCGGCTGAAACACCAAATTAAAAACATGTTATGATTTTTCGTAGCCTAAATCAATAGTATTTGCGGATTTTTCGAGCAAAATCTGAAATTCTTCATTATCAAGCTCACAAATCTGGAATACATGATCATTTGAGAATGACTTCAATGCAGAACACACATATGCTGCAAGTATATGCTTGCAAAACGGAGTTTTTCCGTCTTTAATTGTGGAATAATAGAATGACTTGCAAGAGCAGCCAAATCTGCATCCATTAATCCAAATATAATGCGTATTTTTGGACGAAGTAATTGTCCAAAGCTCTCTCCCGCTAAACTTTGAGATATTCAAAGTGATTTGTTCCTTCGATAACACATCTTTAAGACTTTTTACTGCTGACTCGCCAAAAAGCGTGCTTAAAAACATATATCCATCACTAGATAACCCATCTCTCTCGAAGCTCTTCAATGAACTAAAAAAGGCCGAATGACAAATATCCATAAAAGATTTTAGTTAAGCAACAAGGTAAGTAACAACGCTTCCTGTCTTGATCTCTATTGATCCTCTTTCCTTAACGTTAAATGCGTTTCCGTAGATAAGTTCATAAACTGGTCTCGAGATATGGACTGCCATTGGAATTCCATGATGCTCCATTTGTTGCGCAATCGATATTGATGGGCCGAATATTTCGAACGTTGGTTTCCCTATTCCAAGTACACCGGCTACAAGTGGTCCTCCTGTGTTAATTCCGACTCGAATTCTGAGTGAGATGCCCATTTCTTTGTTGATATCCTTCACAGCCTGTAGGGCATCAAGCCCAAATGAAACGGCTTCTTTGGCGTGGATTGAAGGCTGGTTTAACTCTGTGAAAATACCTCCGGCCGCCATGTAGCAGTCACCAATGCACTTGATTTTAGTCATCATTGAATACTTGGCGATTGCTGCATCAAATCGTTTGAAAAGAGCATTCAATGTTGACATAACTGTTGTTGCAGGGTTAGAACTGCACCATGGAGTGAATTCAACAATATCAATGAATAATACTGATGCTGATTGCACTGAAAAGCTAATATTTTTTTCTCCGTTTTGAACTCTTTTAACCAGCTTTGCAGGGAGAATTGATGAAAGAAGTTTGTCGCTCTTTGTTTTTTCCTCGGATATCAATGTATTGTATCTTATTGTTTGTGTAATATCTTGAATAGTGATAATTGTTTTGTTAACCATATGTTGAATAATGATTTTGAGCTCAATTGTATTATCATCATCCGATCTATATGAAATGTTATAATATGTTCCAGGATTCAATTGTTCCAACTGAGAAAAATCTCCCTTGAATCTTTCATCTTCAAAGAAATCTGATATATTTTGCCCCACGATTGGTTTTTCTCCAAATATTCTAGACATTGCGCTATTTTTAATGCAAATGCTTTTTTCTTCATTCACACATATGATCCCATCTGAGACATATTGAAGAACATCATCATAGAAATCACTATCTTTTTTGGCTGAATTAATGCTTAATGAAGTGAAGACTCCAGAAAGAACAGCTCGAATTTTTGGAACTTGATATATTATTGATTCAGAGCAATGCAAAAGCATTGATAATGTGAATTCCATATGTTTTTTGATTGAACTGAATTGAAAAAGGATTATGAATTCAATAATACACCCAACGCATATTATAATCGAAATCCAGAAAAAGTTAGTGGACTGCTTTTGGTCCAAATCATTTGTAATTGTAGGAACAATGCTATTGATCAATGGATAAAAAAATGTCTCAAAAATTGGATCAATTAAGAGGTTCCAAACAAGTTTAATCATTTTGTCATCTGGGTTAATGCTTACATTTAAACTTTCATAAATAGACACATACTCTGTCAGCATTGGGGTAATCATTCCAAATAATACATCCACGCGAAAGCATTCTAAGTATTGCTTTAATGTTGAGTTTTTCATATCTGCAATATTACATTGATCCTTATTTTCTATTTCCTTAAGTTTTGTCACATAACCAAGAAAAGGCATATTGTCATGAGACTTTCCTCCAACAGAAGACAAGCGAAAATACCTCGAAGAATCTGCAATTCTATTCAGGAGAATCTTTTTTGTTTCTTCAATTGTCCGACCTTTAATAAAATGTTCTGACATTGATGTGCCAAGATTTACCAAAGAATAAATTGCACCAAATATTAAATCCAAAGATGCATATAGATAATCAAGATGTGGAACTGAAACTGTCAATCTTTCGCTTTCATATGTTCCCAGATCAAAGAATATATACAAAATTAAAATTGATAAAACAACTAATGTTGAAGTTGCTACAATTATTGGGAAACTGTTTGTAGAAATTAATTTCCCTGATGTTACATTATTGAATATTTTTATCATGTTTTCTTCTTGTTTAGATACCTCATTCTCTTTTCCTGTTGTACTCCCATCGCTATCATTTTTCACCATTCTCATGCTTTCTACAATATTAGATAATGTACTTTTTGGGAGCGATGTCAAACATCTATATGTCTCGAGTTTGTTTTGTTCAATATATCTGATTTGATAAATCATTAAAGAAATGTATATGAAGCATAAAAAGACAGTTATTATAATCATTCCATAGGAGAAGATTTTTTGGTAACTGTTATTAGTGCTAATAATATATTCATTAAAAACTTGGAGAGCTTGGTTAATTCCTTTCAATATTGAATCAAGATTTGCATTTGGGTTTAGCATTACTGAAGTGTCAAGAACGCTATAATTTATTAAGCTTTCATTCATTCTTGTCACTCTTTCGCATTGAATCAATAGATCAATAACAGACTCTTGGATACTAAATGATCTTTCAAATAAGTCTGTTGGTGTTTTATAGATTTTGTATTCTATTTTTGGATCAAAGAGAAGACCTTTCATTCGACTTATTGTTGGGTCATTGTCCTTAAAGTTACGAAGCTCTTCGATGATCTGGGCTGATTGTGATAATTCTGCCATCATGAATGTGAGCTGCTCTTTAATATCCCATGTGCTACCCAGGGATTCAGGAGGTTTTTCTGTTTTTGTGTCGGTTTTCTTGAGAATTCCAAGTGATTCATATATGAATCTTGTAGAAAATGTTGTTGAAAATGCTGTATTATGCCTAAGTTTTGAAATCTGGAAAATATATTCAATTGGGGATAAGAGATCATTATTAACATATGAGAAGTATACTATCAGAACAACAAATAGAACCAAAAAGAATAAAAAGAATGCCAATATTTGGGATATATAGGAAAATTGGATTGCTGGAAATGATAGGGATCCGATCTTTTCTTTAATGATATCGTTATTACCTTTATCCAAATCATCTAATGCCTCAAGCTCATTTTCAGTATTGAATTGATTATCACTTGTATAGACCCCATGAGATTCTGTTAGACTCTTTTCTTTCTTTCTGATTTCTGAAGGTAAATTAGGGAATACCTCTAGTCCAAGTTTCTTCATTTTGTCGTCTGTCACCCAAATACCTCGTTGAAGTGTTTTTGTTCTTTCTAACATATCTCTACTTCTTTCTGAATCTGCAATTATTTCTTCAAGAAAATGTGAGTATGATCTTGTTACAAATCTATTATTTGGATATTGAAAGAGCAATCTATTGAAATCAGTTTCCGTATCATCAATTTGTGAACTGCTTCTTTTGATTGCTGTTTCAATTTCATTTATATTCCCTTGAATTGCCATTTCCCATGTATGTCTGAGCTTGTTTCGACAGCTTTGAACCTTTTTTGATAATGAGTTTAGCTTGCCTTTTAGTATAGGGCTTAAATTTAACTCTCTTTCCCTGAGTATTGATGTACATTCCATTTTTAAGGTTCTTGCTGAGTTACCTTTAAGCTTTAAAGAAATTACATTATTCAAAATCCAAATTAGCGTTTGGTTTTCATCGGGATATATTGCTACAAATTTCGCAAAAAAATACCAAATCTCTACATTTTTCGGCCATTTTTCTATTCCTATCCTAAATATATTCCAATTTAAACATGATGGATGCGCATTTATGTACCCAACAATCGCCATCCTCATTAATTCATTAGGTTCGTTAATTAAATCGATGCTTGTTTTTGAATCATTAATCTCATCAAGTTTTTCTAGTAGTTGTGCTTTTTTTGAGTGATGAATTGACTTACTGATGACATAAAGAATTACATAGAGTACAATAAAGGATATCAACATATACATTTGTACAGAGATATTCAATATTATGATTAGTCCAAATAAAAAAGATATTAAACCTGAAACAATGCTTAAGGTAAAAATTGAAGAATTCATTATATCATCAATAAAGCCACCACAATAAGTGCTCAAATATGTACAACCAAAGTATATTAGTCCACCTAGACAATTGATCCAAATTTGAGTGCTTTGATGACAATATGATGAAAAAGCAAAAATTATTGTCAAAATTGGAGTAATCATAAAGAATATATTTTGGGTTTTTGTGGAGACAGTTATGCATGATGTGGGCCTAAAAGATAACCCTTGTGATGTTATGTTTATCACTAAGAATATATGAAGAATTATTGATATTATTGCTATTATATCAATTGATATCAGGCTTTGAATCAGGCTCTTTTTTAGTATAAGGGTGTTATACGATAGTTTTTCAAAAATGAGTTGCAACACTATCGGATGAAGTATTTCACCTAGGGTAGCATAATAGATCGAGATTATGTTAGAAATTCTTTGGGGAATACTTGACTTAGTACGGAATATCTGAGAAGACAATACAATTAATAATATCATTATTCCATTTAAAATAGAATAGACTCCACTTAATATTGTTGCACTATTCAAACGATATCCTGCGGGGAAAGCATGAAATAATACTGATAGAGCAGAAATAACTCCTTTTTCTTTGGATTCATTTGGCCAGAGCCTATTGTTGTTAATACATAACACTGGACCAAAAAATTGTAAGATTCTTAATACAGAAATTGCATTATATATGCTCAATGAATGGCTTGATGAATTATGAATATATGAAAACAACCGAAGCAAGTTATTTCGCAATTGTTTATGAATGGATTGATGTATAAGTCCACCATATTTATCTCCTGTTTGTGATTCCAAAGATGATGATAGAGCATTTCTGGCCTGAGTGTTCATTGACTCTTGCTTCATAATAGAGATTTAATTAATATATAATTCATTCAAAATAATTTTTTACCAAATTTGACAAAGGTCTTCTTTTCAATTCCCGATATTTAAGAAATTTGATGGAATTAAAAAAATAACTGTTTATTTTTTCAAATTAAATTTTTGAAAGGATACGGGATATTGAAAAGTTTTTTGTTACCATGGCAAAAAAATTAGAATTAATTACATCATTATTGAGAATTTAATGAATTCTTCTTGGGATGTTATAATCTCCCAAAAAACACAAATGGGGCTTGTTTGGGGTGATGGGTTTGCAAAGGTTATTATTATTATTTTTATAGATATACTTCTCTAGATAAAAACCTTTGTATATGTACAAGAGAATGTTTATAATTTTGAATATGGCTTCTGTTTTCATATTCACTTTTAATTCAAAAACTCAAGCATACATGATGAATTCAAAAGTTCTGATTAACTAAAACTCGAGCATGCTCGAGAAAAAGTGAGAAAAAACCGAGTATGCTCGAGAAAAAGTGAGAAAACCCCGAGTATGCTCTAGAAAAAGTGAGAAAAACTCGAGCATACACGTTTTTTAAAAAAATCCGTGCATCGTGCTTACTCGAGTTTTTTTGAGCATCCCTGCACATGGGGGGAACAATAATGCTTGGTGGTATTGTATCAACAGGGAAAACGAAAGGTGTTTCAACATGAGTTTGAGCAATAGTTAACTCTGGTGTTTCAACTGAACTGATTATTGGAGTGTATTCAGGAGTTTCTTGTGGTGTCTCAACATTTGTTTCTGTTGGGGTGAGATCATTGGTAATCATTGGTGTCTCAATATTGTTTTCCACAGGGGATACATCTTGAGTCATTATGGGGGTGATTTCTGGAGTGGCACCATTTTCAAGGAGTGGCATTGTAATTTCAAAGTTTCCATCTTTTGTAGCCTGAAGAAATGCTTGACTAGAATTTGAATAACTTAATTGAATAACTTCCTTTGATAGATTTGATCCATTAGGCAATTGATTGAAATGTGTTCCAAAGGATGAAGATCCAAAATTATCGGATATATTTATTGTTGGTTCAGATTGATTTGTAACCACGAAAATTTTTATAATTATTGCTGCCATCAAAACCAGAAATGACCAAACAATAAAAGATGTAATGTTTTCCCGAACCCAATCCTTCCAAAGTTGTTTTCGGTCGTTATTCTCGCTAGAAATAATAAATTGATCCTGTTTTGGTATATCATAGTATTGCTGATAATATTTTATCCAATTAGATCTATATGTTGAGAGCTTATTAAATTTTTTCAAATGTTTTATTTCCTCATAAAAATCATCTCTTGCTTCTGCATACTCTTCTTTTGAAGCCAAAAGAGTCTCTAAAACCATGTTTGACCACTCAGATATCAAATTTTTGCATTTCCATTCCTTAGCAATTAAATAAACTTGAACGCAGAGATTATCAGGTATAAAACTGAAAGGGTTATTAATCCTGTCTATAAAACACTTGAATTCTTCTTCCGAAAATTTATCTTCAACTGTGATTACTGAGTATTGATCAAGAGAAAACATTTCTAGAAAAACTAAAGAGCAAGAAGAAAATGAATTGAAATCAACAATATATCTTTCATTATTATGATAGATGCATTCAAGTTTAGAAACCCAATGCTTTTTGCATGCAATGTAATCTAATAAAGTAATATCACATTTCCATTTCTTTAAATAATCGCATAGGGCAGATTTGTGATTACTATTTGATGGAATCTCTCTTGAAGACAAAAATCTAATCACCGTATTAAACAACTCTTCATCATTGTCGTCAAAAATTACTAAAAGATCTCTATTAATCGCTAATTGGTAAAGAATTTGGCAACAAACTATGTCCTTTGTTAAAATTTTGTGGTAAGAATTGTTGTGAACAATCCAAAATATTTCTTCCATTTAATAAAAATGGAAGCGCAAATAAGAATTAAATTATCATTAATGTCTATTAGATATTAATTAGTAATGAATATACCAAGCTTTGACTTAATTTTGACCAAGTTCTACTCGTCAGAATCGGGATTTTATAGCGAAAATGCGAAAAACTCATGCATTGAAAAATTAGAAAATGCTTTTCACGAGAATATGGTAAAATGTCAAAGAAAAAGACCATTGTTGTATCGGTTTAAACTTAATGATATAAAGAGACTTAATACGAATATTATGCATTATTGTTTGCACAAACTTCAAAAATACCAAACAAAATATCAAAAATCAATAGAGTGTGTTTATTCATTTTGTGCTTCTTCTTTATCTCATATAATTGTTGTTTTAAGAAGTAAAAAGAGTTATAAGGAATGCAATTTTGAAATCGGCCGATATCTTCAGTTTCTAGAGAATCTCTGTGATAAAGAAGTAAATGTTGCGAAATACACCAAAAAAATACAATGTATGAACAGCTACGCGCTAAATCTAACAGATTTTTGTTATATGTTTAAGCCCAAAGACCAAGTTTTAACAGAATTATCCATGTTTTCTCAAAAGACAATCATACAAATCGAGTATACGCCATTATGTCCATTTGATGATACATTTTCATTGTTCTTATTGGCCCACTACAATCAAACTATCTCTCATATTGTTGAAGAGTGCATTGCCGAGAGAGAGATTAAACTGGGTAGTGTGAATGATTTTTACAAACAATTAAAGGAAGAACTTCAAATTCATGAGAAAAACCAAGCAATTTTGCTCAGATGCTCACTGTTTAGATTTATTTTTGACCAAATGTATGATAGAATATATACCCAGTTTTATCCTGTATTTAATGGATCTACTAAATATTTGTGCTCCTGCCGAATAGCAAAGTATTCCACACCTAGACAGCTTAAAGTATCCGAAAATCTTATAAAAAATTCTCACTATGATGAACCAATGATGGCGATTGCCAAGAATTCTCAAGATTTAATTAATGCTATTTCGGATCTCAGGATTGTTCAATTCTTCAATAATCCTTTGGACATTTGTTATTGCATATTTAAAACCATGAAATCTATTGAGAAATTTGTATTTAATAGTACACTTGAAGAAAAATATGGTCAGTTTGTGTCAATGTTCCAAATGAACAAATCGTCTGGATCTACTATGTCTTTTGATGATTTTTTTTCAATATTTTGGCCCATTTTTGCAGTAGATCCGCCAATTGGATCACCATCAATTTCAATTTTTTTAAACTCCATTTCTGGGCTTACTTTCTCATCAACTTTTCAGTTCGCGAGGCTCTTATTCTGTTCCACAGTGGAATACACGCAACAGATTGATGAGAAAGAGTTTTATTCACTCGAAAAACTTGATGATGACCCTTTAGGGATCACATAAGCATAGATGAAATTAGTTTACTAACACTTTACCAGGTATTGTAGACTTTTTGGAATGATCTAGTGAGAGAATTGTTGTAAAGATTTCTTGCTGGATCAAAAACGTGCCCTGTCTGATTCCTAACGACATAGTGGGTTTTTCCATTAATGGTATACCCCTCAACCCTCATATCATGATATAGGGTTAAATCACGGTTTGGATTACTGTAGGGAACCAAACCAAAAATATAGCCCATATCACTCCAGTCAAGAACTGTTCCTTTGCTATTCATTGCTCCATAATAGATTGCATCGTCAATATAGGATTCGCAGTATGATGCATCAGTAAACCCAGCCATATAGCAAAAACACATACTGGCTGATCCATTAATTGGGATCATTGCTTTCTTAAATTTAACATTATCCATGTAAAGTGGACCATATGTTGGCTCACATGGAGCTGGAACCTTCAAATAATAACCAACGTTCAGACTATATACATTAACTCCGGTATTAAGACCTTGAATAGTCGACACAGTAGTAGAATAAATGTTCGCAATCATCAAAATATCCTGGCCAGCTTGAACAACATGAATTCTCTGGCAAACAGCATTTGAAACTGGAGAAGAAGAAATTCGACGCTTTTGAACAACAGGGTGACAAACGCTTCTGACTTTAACCTTTTGACGACGAATCGCTAATAACGTTATAAGGGCGAAAAAGGCCATTTGTTAACAAGAAATTGTCAGTTTTGCCAATGTTTATAAGAATAATTGATAAGGACGATGGCGATCATTTTATATTGAAATTGGTACAGTAGCTGTTTACTGATTCTTCAGGAACTTCTTGTAAGCCTCTGTGCTCATTAGCTTTGACAATTCTGTTTCGTCTGAAATCTCGATTTTAGCTATCCATCCATCCTTTTCTGGTGATTGGTTTACCAATTTCGGGTTTTCTGATACTAGTGAGTTGATTTCGAATACTTTACCAGAGACAGGAGCCATGAAAGGAGTTACTGCTTTAGTTGCCTCTATGTTACCTACATCGTCTCCTGCTTTCAGTACTTTAGGAAGTGGAACATCAATTGCATTTACATCGCCTAGGTTTGATACAGCGTATGCAGAAATTCCAATTTTCCCAATTTTTCCTTCAACATCAACCCACTCGTGTGTGGGAGAGAAGAACATTGCAAAGCGGCGAACACTATTTAGAGATGTTGTCAACATAAGTGAAATGATTATTTATCGATATTCTCTCAAATTTCTCAACTTAATTTTCAATTTTTTCTTTGCCGTTAGGTCAGTTTTTATTGGTTATTTTTGTCACTTTTATTCATAAAGATCTCAATTATTCGTCTAGGATCTTCGATGTGTTAGTTATTCAAGGTTTGAATTGTTTGAGAAGAATAAAATGTGTATGTTGGTGATTCCGAGAGAAAAATTGATAATAAGGCTTCCATGACCAAACATATACCTCAATTATTGTATTTCTATTGTAATTAAGAAAGAAATAATTATTCTGATTTCTTTCCAATTAGACAATTGATAAGAGCATATTTTTTCAGCATACGTTCTTGGGATTGTCTCTTTGGATGTTTCTCTCAAGGTTTCTTCAGGAGTTTTTATTGTTGTTTGTTCAAATGTTCTTTCTATTGTCATTCTAGATGTTTCTGTTCTCGTTGGATAAAATGTCTTAGTAGGTGAAAACGTTTTTGTTCTCTGAGGAAGAGTCAAATCTGCTTTACAATGAAGTGAATTGAAGAATTGAATTTGATAGGTTTGTGTAATTGTATATGAATTATTTGTTGTTCAAACTGTTATTAATGAAGAGAGTGATGATGATGAATGATCTATAAAAGAATGGCACACTTCAAGAGAACCTGAATGAACATAGAAAAGGCATCCATCATTATTTTGGAATACGCAATACATCATTTTTCTTGATCCTCCACCTTGGAAATATACAACACCAATTCCAGATGGGCTATTGTTGTGAACAATATTTGCAGATGCTATTATGATTGTTCCTGAAGTAGAATAAAAAGTTATGCATCTGTATCTATACACTTTGTTGTTTGAAAAAGTGCAATGTGAGCTTGTGAATGTGGATGGAGAAGAGATACCGATTGCCGAGCACTCTCTACCATTGTTCATTGAACTGTTTGTGTTATCAATTCTCTGATTACCTGTAATTAAGTGAATAGAATTACTTCCAAATGCTATATGAGAGCAAAAAATACAGATTGATACTCAACTTGGTTCATCTCAGTATCTCAAAGATATGCAAATTGATAATAACTATATGGTCCACATGAACATCTATTAGCACAAATCATTCTTAGGTATGAATTGGAGGAATCAAAGTGAATTGCACCTCCATTAACAGAGCAAGAACAGTTATAAAACATTGAGTAACTAATGATCATTGATAGAGAACCAGTACCTACTTGTATCACTCCACCATATCCACTATCGCCATTAAAGGTACAAAATCTTGAGAAGAAACAGTTAGAAATATTGATATTCATTTCCAAATATGACCTCCCTTGAGATATAGTCTCATTTTGGCATCCAAAGCCTAAATGCCAAATAGAATCACTGAAACACAAATAGATTCTATTTGGTAAATTATTGCCGTTTTTTTGGCTCAGTAATTTGACAATTATTGTAATAATTATGATCAATAATCCAATTACCATTGATCTTAATTGATAAAAATTATTAAATCTACTTGCCTTGAACAGGGGGGATTTTGGAATCCAAATATTCTCTTGGATTTAGGCCAATTTTCCAAAATCCAGTCGAATAAATTAGATACAATGAAAAAGATATGTATGATTACACAATAAATGATCTGTTTTTGTCCAATATATATTGGGTCAAAGAGGAACATTTGTTTGTGTTAATATTCTCAATTCAATTTTGAAATGATCTTTCTATGACAGTGCATACAAAGTGATTGCAAAAAATCAAAATTCAATGGTTTTATTTGTTGAAGAGTTTAAAAATTGGCAAATCATGACAATCGATCATATTAGATGACATTTCTTGTATTCAAGTAATTGCCAGTTTAAATGTTTACATAAAAAAATCTTCAAATAGGGATGAAGCGTCATTAAATGTTTCGGCTTGCCAACATAATTCGAATTCCTCTGTTGCTGTACTGCAAGCTTGAGGCAACTCAGTTAATTGTGATTTGTCCGCGCTTAGATTTTCAAGAAAATCATTGTCCTCCAGATCATTTTTAATCTTGTCGTAGTTATCGAACAGGAAATGAAGGGTTTTCTTATTCGAGAGCAGTTTCTCATGCTTATTATAGTTATTTAAATACCAACTAATGAAGTTGTCTCCATAGTAGATCATTGCAATGCAAGACCAGTGCTTTGTAATGAAAGATAGAGCCCCATTCTTTGTCCTCCAATCATCTCTAATGGTGCGGATTCCCTTTTCTCTGGAAACAAGTTTAACAAGATTGCATAAGAAGTCCCTCTTAAGGTTCTTGGAAAACTGTTGAAGATACTTTTTGGTCTTCTCAACGAGCAAGGATGAAGGCTTCACTCTGCCCATTAGGATGATGAACCGATCAAGGCTAAGAAATATATAAAAAAATTCTGAACTGCTGTTCAGAATTGAGAGAAAATTGTTGATAGTTTTTGTGAAATTAATATTCAAGTGAATCACCGTAAATTTAAAGGATTTTTCCTTGGGTAACTCAATAGAAAACAAAATGATTCACAGTAATTGAGGAAGATTTTATAATACAAAACGAGATGTAATTGGGTATCCGACACATTAAATAACAGAATGTTATTTTGGAAAATTGAGTTTAAATGCCTTTTCCCATTGTATAAAGTCATCATTTTCTAATTGGGGAATTTGATCGATGATTTCTATAGTCAATGATGATGGTGATATGCGAAGTCGAGAACAAAAATATTCAATTACATCTTCATGGTTTTTTTGGATAAACATTTTATCATAGGTTATTCTAGAAATTGCTTGTCGATTTTTTTCTTTAAGAGGAGAATACAAAATTTCACCATCATAATCTACGCTCACAAACCTCAGAAACTGAAAAGGGAGTGGCAATGATTTGAGGGAAAGAAGAACAGGAAGAATTCCTTTGTTGTTGTTTTCATTTAAAATATCTGATTTTAAGATAGAATATATACTATCAGAAAAACTTAGAATAATTGGATACTTATAAGCTAGACTCATTATGTGGTTCCGAATTATGTGAATACTAGTTTTGTTAATTTTTTCGAAGATTTCCTCAATAATATATGAAAATACGGTATAAAAACATGAGGTTGGATTAATAAATGTTGAGCTTCGATAATATTTCCCATCCGGACACATTGGTATCCTTATACAAATATATCTTTGGCATGTTGCTTGAACAGTTTCGAAATTTACTTCAAATTGAACATAGGCTACTAAAGAGCTATTTGGGCCTGTTCTTGTAAATGTAAACAAACTAGAGTGTGTGCTATGTTCTGACAATAATAGGTTCTTTGAATAACGACATGAGAGCAGAGGTGTTGATGTAATTACTTCGCTGAAAGAAGCTTCAATCATTCTACATAAACATTCTATTAATAATTCCGAATCCAAGTTTTCTATATGATGGAACCTTGTTGAAAGAGTAACATTATTCCTTATTGTTTCGGACAGACTATAATGATATCCTACTAGAAAAAAGGTTGATATACCACTGATTTTTTCGGGATATGTTGTTACAGGACCCATTATAAACCACATAATATGATGCATAATACTATTTGAAATTTGAGCAATTAATGATGCCACTAAATTGATGGAGCATCCAGCACCATGGTTAATCTTAGCAACTCGTAATACAGAAGCCAGTTCTTTAGCTTTACCAATAAATCTATCAGGTATTGACGGAAGGAATATTCCATCTTCTTCACAGATAATTAAGAATCTATGTGAGACAAAATCATATACTTGTACTTGGGAATCGAACACTAATAAACAATAATCTGAATCTTTTCTATTTTCTATTATTTGATAAAAAATTGGAAATAATTGATATGAGATCACGGATTGAACAACAATAAAAACAACAGGCCTGATATCTGAGACGGCAGAATTTATATCAAATACAACACTATTATAAGGAACACTTTTTTGGGCAATCGAGTGTCCTGAATAGAAACTATTCGATGGAGGCAGAGGCAAACTATTCCATGACGAGCAAATAACGCATTTCCACTTGGATGGATTATTTTGGATTAAACAATATGGATTCAAATAAGCACCACAATTTTTACACCTCATAGGTGGCCCTGAATACATGGGAAAATCTGATTTTTCCCTTAATTTGTGAATATCAACGTTAATCATCAACGGAAGAATTGTTGGCTCATTTGGATACACATTCATTGATTGCCAAATAGAATTTTGGGCATATTCTTCGTGAATTTGCACCTTGTCCCGAATCATTTATAAACAAAAAAACTTTTTTGGTATAAATGATTATTATGGATACTATTTGCTTGCATCCGATCTAAAAGCTAATATGAATAATAATTGGACGATTAATTGGGTTCCAAATAAAAGTGACATTCACATTCGAAATACAAATGGCCCAGAGAGTTGATTTTTGGAAGCAACTTCTTGAAGCAGAAGACGAGGGGGAGAAAATGATACAAAAAGCCGAAGCAGATGGCGAAAGAATTATTGAAACAAAACGAAAGGAAGCGATTGATGAGATTAATAGTATGAAGTCGAACCATCAATCATCAATAGATAATGAAAAGCAAGAAGCTGCGAGGAGGATACAGGAACTTAAAGATTCTCTCGTTGAACAGCAAAAGAAGAACACAAAAGAAGCATCAGAACTTGTCCGTTCCCACAAAGATGAAATTGTTGATATACTAATCAAGACAGTCTTAAGAGTTGATCTCGAATAAATCCTTTTCTTCATTATTTTATTAATATTTACATAATGATGGACAACAAAATGTCTGATTTTTCTGCGAGATTTCCGGTATTCTGGTCTGTTTTTGGAGATACAATGACCAAAACTGCCCAAAAAAAGGATGAATGTGCTTGCGATGTGAAAGAAAACAAAGGGAATACTATAGAAATTGAAAGTAAGGGCTTTTCGTATTCTATGTGCAAGAGATTTGTATTTAGGAGTGCATTACCTAATGCTACGTTTGCAGAATTATTAATTCATAAGGGCCTTGTTCGAAAAGATATTATTTCTGTTTTGAGAAATAATCCATACATAATGAGCCTTGATAAACCTAAACCTAAGCCAAAAGTTGAAATAAATTCAAATTATATTGATACATCAGGGGAATCTGAAAGCAGACCTATGCAGAATAATTCTTACAGAGGTGGAAGGTCCAGAGGATTTGGCGGAAGAACCAGATTCAGAGGATTTGGAGGAAGAAACAAGTACCCAAATTCACGGAAAGATGAATAGAGAAATGTTTTTTAAATAAATGGTCATTCTTCTTCTTCTTCGTTCATCATTTTTCGGGGTTGCCAAAAAATCCTGGGCTCTGATGATGTACGATGATAACGTTTATGAATAGTATTTTGAAGGCTAATATTCTTTTCGAGAAATTGCTGATCTTTAACGATTCTTTGAAAATCGGCTTCCGAAGAATATGATACGTCTATAATGGGGCCTTTTTCTGTCGAAGATTTTAATTCTTGAGCACATTCGATAGTTTTATAGAGCACATAATACTTATTTTCCCGAGGAATTGCCAAAAAACATTGAATTGGCCCATAAACTTCAAGAATTGACCTAATTTCCATGTTTCCATGTATTCCATCAACACAAAAAGAGAGGCATGCATTAGCTATTTCCGTTTTTGTCGGTTCTGTAGAATCTAATCCTTTGTAAAACTGATAAACTCGATCAACTAATTCAGACTTTTTCCCAGATGATGGGAGATTCATTTGGTTTAATATGTTTTGCAATTCATTGACATTATGTTTCCTAATCTGCTCTCTCGTGGGATTATCTGGGAAATAAATGATTGCGGACATTTCGAGACTTGTGATATAAAATTAGAACATTCTAGTTTTGAAAGATAGTGTTTTAAAGGCTTCAGTGATACTTAATATAGTATTTCTGGTATTCTTGATATATTTTGGTCCTTTTAGTGATGAAAAACATAAAAATGGCCAGAAATTGAAGAATTTTTTTTCAGAACATTTTTCAATCCAACACAAAGGAATAAAACACTATACACTACCCAAAAATCGTGTAAGTATTGAAAATGTATCAAATTTTACATATGATTATGTTAAAAAATTCGATAATAGCCGATCTTTTGTTAATTGTAGCCATTTTGAATCAGAATTAACATGCGAAGAGGTTATTAATGCTAATATAATGATTAATTATTCTCATTATTCTAATAAAACAATCATCATTTCTTTGCCCAATAATAGAAATGAAATGATCAAATTATTGCATTTTGCTCTTGTCCTTTCGATTACAACACATAGGAAACTCCAAATCCTCAATCCTAAAATAAGCGTTCCTAAAGAATATGTAATTAATAGACTTCCAAATAGTTATCGTATAGTTCACTCTAATGCAATTGATTTCTGTGATTCATTCAAGCTTCTTCTTATTCATGAAAAGAATATTTATCTCAAAGGAATGTGGAACATTGAGCGCCTACTTCTTTCACCGGGTTTTTTGGATAGAATTCCGCCACCATTTTCAACACATGGGTTGCTGATTCTTTCTAGATTACTTTTCCCTGTTCCAAATATGATTCATGATAATAAAACTCTGCAAATAGGAATATCTCTTCAGTATTCTCCTTTTCTAGAAACACTGAAAAAAGTGATAAATCGACTTCATGAAGGATATCCAAAATATCAACTACACATTTGGAACCCAAACAGATTAATTTTGAATTTCAATTACACTGATTACAAAAAATTTGAAGATGCATTCCCGGTACTTGTTACATCTGATGTCTACATTGGTTCATTGGGTTTTTTTGAATCGCACTGGATATCAGCATTCCGCGGAAGAGGAGGCAGGTTTTTAAACCCAAAAGATACCACTATTGTTGAAACATCTTCAAGTCAATCTGGATATTTATACATGAACCCGCAAAAAAGGATATCGGAACTGATCTGTCAGGGGGCGACAAAAGAGCTTCAGAATTTTCTGTTATTTCAGGCTGTTTAATTAAAAAATTGGTTAATTAACCGTCAATACAAAGATTTGAATTAGTGTGGCCGGAGTTAGATCGAATGACAACTGATCCATCAGTCCAGCAACAAATAAAAGAGAGGCATCTTAATACATGCCCAAGTGAGAGTAAAATTGCTCTTGTTATCACTGGCCATCATGATGATGTTGCTGCAAAGGCAACCTTTTTCGATATACACTGCGTTAAAGTTGAAGGAGGCAATGAAATTTCATGTGATGTCAGTTTTCGCTATAGTCAATTACTTGAGTTTAATGACAAATTGATTTATAACTATGGAAACATCCGCCTTCTCCGTGAATTCCCACCAAAGAAGTATGTTGGAAACAAAGAAAGCGATTTTGTAAAACTTAGGCAAGATGGGTTGCAAAACTGGCTTACTGAACTTGTAACTGATGAGGAGATTTGTGAGGATCCATTAGTGCGTTCATTCTTTAAGCTCACAGAGTAAACAAGAACAAGTTTATTTTATCGCTTTTTTCCCCTTTTGGGTAATTAAATTTATGTTGTCGATTCTTGTTTTTGTCTGTTTTTCTGCATCATCAGAAGATATTCCAAGTAGTGGATTTTTGATGAAAATCAAGCGTTTGTATGATCCAATAGTAGACTTATTCGCTCATTTGACAAGAAAGATTAGGAATTGCATATCTCTCATTTTATATATATTAAAGAGGGTCAAAGTGTTTGTAATTGATATTTTAGTTTTATTAACAGATGCTGTCTTGTTTTTGGTCCATAAAATAACAAATTTATTGCGTTTTCCATGTAGTATTTGGCTCCTTTTGTTCAAGACAGAAAAATATGACATGATATCCTTTAGTGAAAGGTTTATGATCAAGTATACCATCTCTGATTTCGAAGATTCTGAAGGACACTATATAATTCAGTTTCCAGTTCCTGTAAACCGAGCCTACATTGTCGTGCCTCCTTTAGATTTAGATGCTTTGAGTTTCAAATATGAGATTGAAACCGAAGATGGTATTCTCTCAAGAACAAAGGTAACATCCGTTGGAGACGTGAAAAATAGATACTTCATTCATAACGAAAGAGAATGGAGAGTCCTCCACATTTACATTTGCCAGCCAGAACTCATTGAATATGCTACAAAGATCCAGGTTGTGTCCCAGATTATTGATAACAAATAAACAATTCAAATTAGATTTAACGATAAAGGTGGCTATTCCTGGGCCAAAGACTTAAATGCCTCAACATGAGTTTATGGAGCTATGGAGGAAGAGATATGGAAAACGACTTGATGAAGACAAGAGGGATGAAAAGAAAAAAGCCAAGGAGGGAGTTAGATTGTCCGTTCTCTCACGCACATTGAGAGGAGTCAAAGCAAAGATTTTCCACAAAGACCGCTATAAGCAAAAGGCAGAAATGAAGAAAACCGTTAACACATTTGAGGCATCTAAGGCTGCAGACAAAACAACATCAGCGGTTGGTGATGAGCCCGTTCCAGTCTATTTAATGGACCAGACTGTTACTAGAACTGCGGATGTGCTTTCCAATTCATTGAAACAGAAAAGGAAACAAAGGGCTGGTAAGTGGGATGTTCCTCTGCCACAAGTTCGTCCTATTGCCGAAGATGAAATGCTCAGAGTTCTTAAAACCGGAAAATCCGGAAGAAAGAAGTGGAAGAGGTTGGTAAACAAGGTTTGCTTTGTCGGTGATGACTTTACAAGGAAGCCACCAAAGCTTGAGAGATATGTTCGACCTGTAGCCCTCAGGTGGAAGAAGGCCAACGTAACTCATCCACAACTTGGACAGACTTTCTTATGCCCAATAATTAGCGTTAAAAAGAATCCACAAGGTCAAACATACACTGGCCTGGGTGTTATAACAAAGGGTACCATTATTGAAGTTAACGTATCTAAAATGGGTCTTGTAACTCCCACTGGAAGAATTGTCTGGGCTAAATATGCACAAGTTACCAACTCTCCAGAGAATGAAGGTTGCATCAACACAGTCTTATTGATATAGAACATAAAGATAAAAGTGTACCCTTTTTTTGTGTTAAATTTTATGATTGATTGTACAGTTGTTGTTGATGTTGGTTCTAGAATCACAAGAATTGGTTTAGCCGGTGAAAATGAACCTCGACTCGAATATAGATCCCTTTTTGGAACTCCCAAATATCCTAAAGAAGAGAAAGTAATTATTTATGGTGATGAAGCTTCTAAAAAGAGAGGTATTTTAAAGTGCAGTTATCCTATTGTTGATGGTGTTATAAACATTGAAAACATGATTAAAATTATCGATTATGGTTTGGAATCAATTAATATGAAAACCAGTGTTAAAAATTTGGTTTTAACATCAAGTGCGATATTTGACGATCGCATTAAGAATGACATAGCAAAACAACTTTTTGAATATTTTGAATTGGAGCGCTTGTATATTCCATATCAAGCACAAATGTCTTTGATTGCAGAAGGGTATTCAAATGGAATTGTTATTGACATTGGACATCAAGGCACATATGTAACGCCAATTATTGATGGAAAACCATTCTCCATTGGAATGTTCAAAACCCCAATAGGAATGAAAAAAATAGTACCATTTACTTCATCATTATTGCATTTCTCTAGAGAATTATTTTCAACTGAATTTGATTTTTTTGAATATATTGTATTCAGTTGCTGCCATTTTGCAGAATCATATGATGAAGAAATCAAGAAAAGTTCCGATTCTTTATCGAAAACATATTGTGATCCTAACTCAATATGTATTACTCTTTGTCATGAAACATATATGGCATTGGAATTGCTTTTCAAACCAGAACTTGACAACCTCGAAGCAAAAGGTCTTGGGACAATTCTTAATGAATGCTATCAGGTCCTCAAAGATAACAATCAGCTGAATGGTATTGATAGGATAGTTGTGAGTGGATCTTTATCATCATTTAATGGTATTGTGCAAAGGCTCATGAATGAAACAAAAGGGTATGGGTTTGAAGTTAATAAAACCAAATCACCCACTCTTTCTGCCTGGATTGGGGGGAGTATTATTGGCTCAAAATTGATTTATCATCACCTCTTTACTACTAGATCCCATTTCATCGAAACAGGGTCTTTAATAAAAGATTAGAATGAAAGATATTTTGCGAAAAAATATGGCAGAAGGAAATTGGAAATCATCTTTGTTTTATTGCGAACAAATTCTCAAAGTGGATAAGGAGGATATTGAAGCCATAACAACAAAAGCTATTGTTATGTATGGAATGGAGAAATTTGGTGAAATGGAACAATGGTTAAAGAAATTTCCCTCTTATATAATGAAAAACGAGTCTTTACTGTATGTAAGATGCAAGGCTTTGGAAAAAAACAAAAATTTCGGAAAAATCATTCAATTAATTGGTGGAGACACAAATGGTTACCAAACAACTGAACCAATTGTTTCAATTGATGATCTTCAGAGAATTCCTAGACTTTTACAAGTCAGAGATTCCGCTTTATACTTTTTAAATCGCACATCTGATATTTCTAGTGGAGTAACCTGTTCATTACCTCTCTCAATTGACTCCTTTAACCAAGATTCTATTATTTCATTGATATCAAGAGCAATGATTTTTAATGAATCGAGTCTGTTGCATAAATATACTGTGTTTCCTGATGATCAGGTTGAAAATGATCCTCTTTTATTGGTTTGCTGTGGGTGTTTTCGAATTTTGCATAATCAAATTGATTCTGGACAAGCTTTGCTTATAAAAGCGACTGAGCTTGATCCAAATTGCGAGATAGCATGGTTGTGTATTTTATATTCTTTCATTCTATTGTCTGAATGGGACCAGGGGCTGTCTACTTTGAAACGGATCCAACCAAGATTTAGTAATAGTGATAATCTTGCTTTATTTGCAATATCTTTATGCCTTCGAAGTGGATCTTATTCTTTGGGAATGAATTGGATCCAAAAAATATCTATTGACAATCTATTTGTTCGGCATGAACAAGCTGTCGTTCATCTTTACGAGGGCGAATATCAGATAGCTATTAAAGAATTTGTCAAAGTTGAAAATGAAACCAATGATATTGATATTCAAGCATCCGCTGCATATAATTTAGGACACTGCTATAGACTTCTTGGAATGTTTAATCAAGCAATTTCATCTTATGAGCGAGCATTGAGCAAAGGTGTCAAGCAATCTGAAGCGATTGCATCAATTGGTTTTTCTTATCATCTCTCAGGAGCAATCGATAATGCAATTATTGAGTATAATAAATGTTTAGCAATAGATCCAATTCATCCATTTGCTACAAAAATGTTGGATTTGGCAATTCAAAATGAGAGACATAAGTAAAGAAACTTGTCTGTTTATTGTGGATCCAAACGTAAATGTTCAATATCTGTTAAATGTTTTTCAGGAATTCCTTCATTCCTGAGTTGTTCAAGCTTTCGTGCCTTAATTCTCTCAACCCTTGCACGATATGCCTCTTGTTCAGTCATCATCCGCTTTTGTTCTTCAAATTTCTTTAATGGGTTCGAGACTTTTGTGATTTCTCTTGCCTCAACATCTTTGGCAAGTTCTTCTCGGTATTGTTGTTCTTTTTCTACTTTCATATTGTATGCCTCTAATGCTTTCTGTTTCTTCGCTTTTTGGGCTTCAATCATTTTCTGGTACTCAGCTTGCTCAATTTGATTCATATCTAAAATTCTCTTCTTCTTTGTTTCGATCATCTCGAGTTGATCCTTCTTAATGGTTTCACGCATCCTTACCTGTTTCGCCTTTTCTGCTTGTTCTGCTTCCCATTCGCTCTTTTCTTTCTCTTCTTGGATCCTCGAAGCCATATACTCATCCCTGAGAGCTTGTGTATCTATTGCTCTCTGTTGTTTGGCACGGATTTCTTGGATTTCTCTTTCTTTCAGCAATTTTTGGTCCCGAATTTCCCTTTCTCTAGCTTCTTCCTTTAGAGCCTTCAAGTTCTGAAAATCAATTGTCATCTGAGCTTCTTCTTTTTCTCTTTCTTTTTCTTGAAGCTTTCTTTGTTTAATTTCTTCGGATGCATTGAGGTAATCCTTAAGATATGATTCTTTTCTAGCTTTCTGTTCAGCTTTGATTCTATCATCTTCCTGTCGAATAATCTCGTTCTGTTTGAGCATTGCCTTTTGTTCTCTGTCTCTCCTTTCTGCTTCCAAAATTGCATTAATCTTATGCTCTTCGATTTGAATATCAATAACTTTTCTTCCTTTAATCCTCTGCTCTTTCAAAATTGCTTCCCTATCCTTGTATAAAGTCTGGGCTTTAACTCTATTTTCCTCTTGTTCTCTTGCAAGACGCTTTTCATCATCCTTTTCCTTTTGTTTCATTTCTTGATGAATCCTCAATTGTTCATCCCTGAAAGCTCGGGCTCGGGCAGCCACCATTAAGCTGTTAACTTTTTTAACTTCATCTAAATCCTCATCACCCTTCAATTCGGCGATTTGCAAAGCGTAATCCTTCTCTTCGAGAGATTCCAACGCCTGATGAGTTTTGTTGAGAGTCTTGGAATCAATTTCCTGATTAATAAGCTTTTCGCGAGTCTTTTGAATTTCATCTATTTGCTTTTTCTTCTCCAATGTTTCAAGCTTCAATATTTCCTGTTGCTCCTGTGGAGTTAAATGAACCGATTCCGTTTTAACACGCTTCCAATCGCCTTTTTTAATAAGAACAGCATTCGTTTCAACAGCTGATATTCTTTTGTTGTACTTAGGGTTTCGATTTGCTTTCATTTATAAAATAACGGACAAAGACGGTTTAGGGTGCTAATAGACTAGGCTCGGGTATAGGAATATGAGGAAATTCTTCTGGGCTATTCTTGGCATATCAGTGTTGGGATGGCATTTATATTCCTTATAGTTGTAGGGAATTGGCGTGACTGATGAAGTTTGGAGGCATGATGGATCTATTGTTAGGGAATTTGTAGTAATGGAAGTGCTGTGAGATATTGTCGTGTATAAGAAGGTGAGAGTCGAGCCTGATGAAACGGTTACTAAAGAATTCCGATTGTTGGTGATGATTGAATGAGTAATGATAGAATTGCAGTTATAATTGGCAATAATCACAGCTGAGGTACTGGATGTTTGGTTAACAATATTTGATAACTCCATAGTGCAAGATGTTCCGAAGTAGATATCGTAACTAACAGAAATTGAATTAGAGTATGTATTATACATCATAAGTGATGATGACGCTCCATAAGTGAGAAATGATGATGTGTATTGAAGGCAGTTATTTGAGGAGTTGATGTATTGATTAAGATGATTGCCGCCAATCTGGTATATAGAGTACCATTTCCCTGTTGATTGGGCCTCGGGGGAGCATTGTGAAATGGACGTTTGATCAAGAGTCAACTGTTTGGTAACCTTTGTGTAAAAAAATTGACCACCAGGCCAATCACCAGCTGTAGTGTAACAAGAATTAGCATCAGATTTACCTATGGTAAACCTATCATTTGCAGTATTGTAATAATATATTGCACCTCCATGATTGGTGCAAAAACATGATGAAAAGCTACTGCATTCAATCAATAAACTTAAAGATTTGGAGCTGGAAATAAAAATGGCGCCGCCACTACCCGAACTTGTTTGTGCAGAACCGCTAACAGCAAGATTCAAAAATTTGCACTCGAATAAGTGGTAAATCCCACTATCAAGTATCTGCCTTGAACTATTTTTCCATATTAACGTATAATTTGAACTTATATCAGGGAAATACTCATGAAGTGTCGCAATAATGATGAAAAACATTGATGTAAAATTTAAAAATATTTTTTGCTACGAAATATGATTTTAAAGTTAAAGCATTATGGGTAACAAACCTAGCTATATTTTAAAATAAATTTGGCTAAAATTGGTGAGTGAGTTTATGAGAGCAGTTTTTTTATGAGTGAAAATAATCCATTGTCTTTCATTTTAGAGGAAACAAATCAGAGAACTGTATCGCTTGAAGAGACTAGGCAGATGCACCAAAAAGAGATGTGGGATCCTTCATATGATGCTGGAAAAACCCAAAAGATTCTTGAAAATGGTTTAATGACACTACAGAGCTCTCTTGTATCTATTGCCAAGATTATTTCCGATAGAACAGATTCATTTTCTAACTCGATTCAAACTATTGAAAATGAAATCCAAGCTGTTGATGGGATGTCAACGATTATTCGTGGAAACGCTGGATTTCAATACTACGATGAGTTTTTGGCCAACAATATTAAATATTATCATCCTGGAAATATGTCAAACGAGTTCTCATATTCCCCTAACTCATTCACTCCTCTCCCAGAGCTGCCTGCAAATAACAGCGAAATTAATTTTAATGTAACAAATGGAATCGGTATCGATCCGAGCCAAGGAACAAATGTAAGAAAGCCACTAGTTTCAAGTTACAAGGGAGATGTTTCTCCAAATCAACTATGGAGAAAGGCAGGCGACTTTCTAGTCTAAAGTATTAAATTCTCAGGTTTATTGCTTTTTTTTGTTTTGGAAATTATCGTACGGTCATAATGAATATTGCTCATAGAACTCTATGTAATCCACCAGCTCCTACTTCTGCTTGCATGTGTACTCTTCCGTTCTCCGATAATGAATGCATTGTTACCGCTAATGGTGATAAAATTCAGATTTTTGCTGTAATTAATGACAAATTAGTGCTTGTATGGGAGAAAACATTCTGGGCGAAAATATTTGGTGTTTTTCGACATAAATCTGGTCAAAAATATGATTCAATAATAATGGGATGCGATACGAATAAAGTTGTTGTTTTACAAGTTCAAGATGGTGTTCTAATTGAAGCAGAATTTCATTCATTTGATATTGAACTATATGATATTTCCACTAGACTTAGAAAACCTACAATGATGGCTTGTGATCCCTCTGGTACATGTTTAGCTATGCTCATTGCTGGCACAAAGCTTCTATTTTTACCTCTTGCCCGGTCTAGTATTGATAGAATTCCAATGCAATATCCTAAATATAATGAAGGCCAACATTCTTCATGGGATATTGTATGTGGATGCATAATTAGAGATTTGGTGGAAGATTTTACTACACCTATGCACCGTGTTCGCGATATTGCCTTTTTAGAAGGATACAATCGTCCAACATTGGCCATTATGCATGAATTAGTGCCTACATGGTCAGCAAGGTTGGCAATACAAAAATCATCTGTAAAACTATCGATTGTTTCTCCTTCTCTAATTCCACAAAATGAAGAAATGCGTGGAAAGTTGATAATGTGGACATCTAGGCCGTTGCCTCACAATTCTTTCAAAATTGTTCCTGTATTGCCTCCATTTGGAGGTTTTATTGTTCTCTCAACAAATGCGATTATTTATATGACTCATACAAGCGGAACAGCTTTAGGGTTAAATTCTTTAGCTTCAAATGATGATGAAATTCCATTTGAAGTTGTATCTAGTACAGATAAGTGTATTGAATTGTTTTCAGGTGTAGCAACACCCATCGATCCAACACGAATTCTGATAACAATTGAAAGACATAAATTTGCTGTTTTGTCTCTTCAAGACAATGGAGTTGATATCATTGGCTTAACTCTCAACACATATGAAGAACTTGAGTTTCACCCTTCATTAATCTTGCAAATCTCCGAAAATAAGTTTTTTGCTGGATCAATCATTCATGATTCGGCTATTATTCAACTCACAATATCAACTATAGAAGAAGAAGAAGGATTTGTTGAGAATATCCATTTGAATGAACCACAGATTAGTCTTTTTGAGAAGTTTTATTTAACATTACCTCAGAAACAAACCAGATATCAATTATCTGGTTTGAAAATTGATGTTTTGTATTGTCTTCGTCAAATCGGTACAGTTATCACTTCAGCTCCGTCAATTAACATCAATCATAGAGATGAAGATGAACAGATTTCTATGGTAATGGGATGTGGATTTCGCCAAACTGGCTCGATTCAATATATGAGATGTGGTATCACACCAACAGAGTTTAATGAAGAACCAATATATTTTTCCGATATTGCTGGACTTTTTTCATCGAAACAGTATGAATTACTAATTGTAGCCAGAGAACTTGTTACTGATGTAATGACATGTGTAAATCGAAAGTTTTCCAACTTTCAATACAATGAATTGTTTTTAAAGTACGAGAAAACTGTTTTTGCTGGAGATTTTGGGCCCCATTTCGTTCAGGTTACTGACTTTCAGGTGAGATTAATCACAATGTCAATTGATGGTGATTGGGGTTTTGCTGATTTGATTCAAAGATCCCATGTTAAAATAATTGATGCCAAAGTAGAAGGAAGATACTTAGTAATTCTTTTTTCTGATGGACTAGTATCAGTATATCGTGACGATAAAGAGAATCTATTTCAGTTGAATCACCAACTTTATTGCATAGCAATCAATAATTCTCTTCTTTTTGCTATGCAAACAAATGGTGTTATGAGGGTTTATTCATTAGTTGATGGTGTACAGATTGCTTCTTTTGACCAGTTCAAAGCATTCCCTGATGTGGTCAAGGCGGCCTCAAAAGACAATACCAATTATTCTTCATCAAATATTGTTTTAATTGATATGAACTTTTTGCATTTCCAATCTATGACTTTGCTTGTTATGTTATCAAAAGAAGGACCAGCGTTCTTTTATCAATGGAACGAAAGCAACCAATTGTTCAGGAGAATCAAAATGAATAAATGGACGGCAACAGCAGATAAAAAATTAGCTAAGCAATCAGCTGTATATGAATTTACCAATATTAATGGACATAATGGCGGATACGTGTCTGGGTCTCATCCATATTTCATTATTGAAGAAAATGGCTACCCTAGGGTTATTCCAATATCTCAAAGACTTTATAAAGCCAAATATTTTACTCAGCTATCTATGGGCGAATATCATGATCATTTCGCTTTTTCCGATGAAAATTATATACATGTGTGCAATTTCGATTGTATTAGTAGTCCTAAGGATGACAAATGGCTTCAAAAGGGCATCTTTCTAGTTGATGGCTGTATTGTTGAAAGAATCCCAATAGGCTTGACACCTCGAAAGCTTACATTTGCAGCCTCATGGCCTGCAGTTGTATATTTAGCTAGTAGACCTATTCCATTTTCTCAGGAGGGAAGGAAAAAGATTGATCCTGAAGAAGACCTTCAAGCTCACTTCCAACAAGTCCCGACACCTGATAGAACGCTCATCGATCCAGATGGAATTCCAGAAAATACCGAAGAAGAATACTCTGTTCATGTTTTAACAGAAAATGGGGAAACAGATAGGATTCTTCTCGATAGACACGAGATTGGACTATGTGTATCTCTGGTTCATGTTTCCGAACGTCCTGAAGAAAATAATGCATTTTTATCCGAGTATTTAGTTCTTGGAACAGGTTATATGACATCTGATCAATTTATGATGCGCGGAAAGATATCTATCTATAAGACTATTGTTACCATGAATGATGATCAAAAAGAAATCAAATTGCATGAGCTTTTCAATAAAATTATGGCAAACCCTGTTATCGAAGTAACGGATAATAATGGATACATAGCAGCTTTTATTGGTCCTCAACTGAAAATGTACAAATTCTTCAATGAAAATGCTATCAAAGAAGCATCATTTTGGGTAGGAAGGCATTATATATCACGTCTTGATTCTTTAAAGAATTATATTTTGTCTGTTGACGCCATCGAGGGATATGAGGTTATCAGATGGAGAAAATATGGCTGCAAGTTAATCACAATGGCCAAAGACTGCCAAACATATCTCCCACTGTCAGGAGGTTTCTTGACCAGCGGAAACCTACTTGGCGGTGTTGTATTTGACGAAGATGGGAATTCTCAAGTTTTTGATATTGATGAGTATGCAATTCCAATAGACGCTTTGGTTCGACAAGCTGTTTTTTATATAAATTGTCGAGCTTTAAATAGTGGACACTTCCCAATTCAAGGTTTGTCTGAAGAAGGACAACCTGAAGTGCAAGGCCATTTGGTTTGGTACACATCTACAACAGGAAAAATGGGCGTATATGCACCAATGAAAGGAGTTGAAAGAAATAAGCTATCTGTAATACAATCCTCGTTTGAAAAGATTGGATATGGCTTTTCTCATCTTGAATACAGAAGTGGAAAATTCTCATTACTCAAGAACCAGGATCTAATCAATGAACCACCTAGTTTAATCATTGACATAGATTACCTCTTAGAGCTGTTGGAATCCCCCCCTGAAGTTTTAAGGTCGGCAACTAAATCAATGATGAGAGGTGTGTCAGACTATGTTTCTGTCCTGCGCCAGGTCTACGGATATGGTAATGAAATCTTTGAATAAAAAGGTTTAACGTACGAATTCAAAATTAACGGATTTTTATAACTTTTTGAATGGAAAAATCACTATCGTTTATTTTAATAATGTCGAAATTCTCCTCATCTAGTATTCGAAAGGATTCCATAATACAGGAAGGCACATACGGGATCCTTTATAAAGGTCGAATAATTAGTACAGATGAGCCTGTTTTGATTAAAGTGGTTAAGATGAACCAAGAAGAACCTGGAATTCCCAGTAGGACAGTCCGCGAAGTAAGCATTTTAAATGATGTTGATCATGTTAATATTGTTAAATTGTTGGGGTCATATTTCGAAGCTGATACTTTTACTTGTGTGTTTCAGTATTTGGATATGAACCTTAGCAATTATTTGAATTCTGGATCCAAAAAGATTTCTGATGATCTTTTAAAATCATATTCATACCAATTATTAAGTGGTTTAAGATATATTCATTCCAGAGGGATGGCGCATTTTAACGTTTCTCCTTCGTCTCTTCTTATCGATAGATTAGGTTTTTTAAAGTTAGCAGACTTTGGTGTTGCAACCAGATTATATGATTTTTGTCAGAGAGTTAATAACGATACACCTTCATTGTGGTACATTGCTCCAGAGTTTCTGTTTCGAACCGAAGATTATGGAACTCCTGCTGATATCTGGAGCGCCGGGTGCGTTATTGCTGAAATGGCCAAAGGATCGGTTTTATTTGGAGGAGATTCTCCCATAGACCAAGTGTTTCATATTATATCTCTTTTAGGATTTCCTACAGAGCCATCAATGGCAAAGCCATGCGAAGAAATCATGCCTATTGGAAATTATCCATCTGATAAAACTCTTGGAGAAACAATAAATAGAATGAATCAGAATCTCATTAATTTGTTGGAGAGAATGCTTCTAACAAATCCAATGGAAAGGATCACAGCCAAAGAAGCTCTTTTGCATCCATATTTCGATGATGTTCCAATTCAATTAATAGATCTATGTAATAGTCATTAAGATAGAGTAAATGTAACAAATTTTCTTTGGAAACACTGAATGAAAAACATTTTTGAAGATTGTACTAATTATGAATTTCTCATTATGAATCAGATTCTTGTGAATTCAGTCTCATTCACAATTGAACAAGAAATATATTTTAAAAGAGATAAATGTATTAATAATGTTGGTAAGTAATGCCAATACTTCTAATAACATATGAAATTGTCAAATGAATTAAGTATTATTATTAATGATTAAGTTTGTCATTAATACCATTTAATGATGATATCATAAGCAGCAATAATTTTCCATGGGCCAGGATCTCTTTTAACATGAATCACAATAGTATTCTGTAAAACAGAGAATGTACAATTCAACCAATATGAATATTAATGAGGTTCCAATTTCATGACAAAATAAATCGAAATTGTGTTGTTAAGATACCAACTTCATAATACTCACTTATTTGTTCTTCAGACACATTATTTTCTTTGAGAGCACATGAAATTAATTCTAGTTTTTAAACTGGGAAGAATAATTTTGAAAAAAGTACTCTACATTTAAGTGAAAACTGGGATAACCCCAAAAAATAATACCGATTGATATTGGGACAAAAATTTGATTTCAATTTTATTTCGATCATTAGGTGAAAAAGATTTATAATCCAACAATCCCCCAAAAAAATTGCTGGTTTCACAAATATTATAAATGTTTCTTTGAAAAAAGAAAAGATTATCATAACATTTTCATGAATGTGAATTGATTTAGTCCTATAGCCAAATCAACTTGGAACTTTTTGTTAGTATTTTCAACAATAAGTAAAAATTTGCGAAAGTTCAAAAGTGCCAAAAAGTCGAATGACTGAAACCAGTTTAATAGATTTGGAGATAGAAGATTCGTTAAGTCGCGAAACTCTTATGAATATTGATAGTTCTAATACAAAAGAAGACTGTATTACCATTAGTTTATTTATTTTTTTGATGTTTGTTATCTTTTGTATTGGATTATTTAGCCCTCCTTCAGAACAAACTATTATATCTAAAAAATTATTCTCAGAGAAATCCAAAATAGCTAGTTTTTTATTAGATAATCTGTCTGAATGGAACCATTTTTTGTATATATCTTTTAACGTAATTGTTTCAGACTCTTTTAAAAGCGATGATTTTATAAATGTCAAATACGAAGCTTCTTTATCATTTTTGCAAAATGGGCAGATTGTGGCATCTCCTAAACAAATAGAGAGAATTGTAAATATGTCTTTACTTCCAGGAACAAATGAATCAGATGCAATCGAAATTCTTTATGATCACTATCCAATATACTCTGAAGTTAAAGCTATCATAAAGGTTGTATCCGATTCAAACAACATATTAGGCCTGAAGCTTAATTGGAATTTTGGAGATGTTAATCATCCTATTGTTCAAATTTGGTTTAGATATATGTTTGCAATAATGTGTTTAATTGCATTTTTAATGCTATTATGTAGGCTTGGAAAACTTCCATTTCGTCATTGGCATCTTGAACAAAAGATAACATCTTTTTTGGTTCTATTTTGCATTCTTGCAGATAATCCCTTATATATTCAACAACTTATATGGCCTTCTCATTTTGGAGCATGGGCTAACTTAGCCTTTTTATCAGTATTTCGGGTTTATCTCAGGTTTTTTATAATTGTCCTATTTGATTCTTTGAGATATAAAAACCGAAAGCTTCAAAAGTGTTTCTTTATTCCCAAGATTCTTCTCTCAATCTTGGACTTAATTACCGACATTGTAGTTTCCGTATCAAACTCAAAAGAAATCCCAGATATTATCACTCATGATCAAGCCGAAATAGTATTTAACGCTAGGAACATTGTATTATCTATTTATATAATTTGGGCAGTATTCTCAATAGTGAAAGCATTTGCTTTTATAGATATTACTGAAAAATACAAGATCACTGTATATACGATTCTATCATCAATTTCACTAATTATTTCTGGATTAACATCATTTGTTTTTGGAAAAATTCAGTTCTTTAACAAAACATCAATATCATTTCTAGTCTCTTTTTCCGTGCAAAATTTCTTTGTCGTACTAATGGTTGTGTTTCATTGGCCTTATGAGCTTATAACAGACCAACAATACCATGATTCAACAATCAACAACAAAATTGACGATTTTTTTGTAAATACAGAATAAACTAATGAAAAAAAAACAGTTTCTGACCGTTTACATGGAATCAGGTATTACCAGCCCCACACAAGTTTTTTCATCTCTGAAGCAGTTTGCAGAAGAATCTGGCGTTCAGCAAGAAATTAAAGAATTATCCATGCAATATGCTCGAAAAATTGTTGACACAATGTTTGACGAAAATGGCCCAAAAATTGAGCAATTTCATTCAATAAATCTTTCTCAGGATAAAGATTCGTTCATACAATATGCGCTGATACTTGATTTCTTTAAACAATCAGGCCTTTCCTTTCCTTTACAAGTCCTCACATTCGAAAGTCAGCATCCAGAATTCCAATATAGCAGAAAAGAATTATGCAACGAACTCGGCTTGAACCACCGAGATCCTTCACCATTGTTGATGCAAATTATACAAAAGATCACTAAAAAGGCGCAATAAATGTTAATTCAGCATTGTTTCTATAGGTGTAAATCAGTATTGTAATGACTGATACTATTCGCTTCTATTCTGATTATGAAATCAGCCACAAAACCGATAATTCTTTAAAGAGATCAGATTCTATTGAAGTTCAATCAGTCTCGGCATTTCCCACTTCTCATTCTGGCGCATTTGCCGCATCATTCACATCTGTTGCTTTTGGAGTCTCCTCTTTTGATGCTTCATACTTTAACTCTTCGTCTTGCTCATATAATGATATCCCCTCGTCCCTCTCATTTGAAAATTTTGAGTCTTTCGTTGGAGAATCAAAAATTGACTATTCAAACGTAGTAGAACATATAGAAACAGAGCAAATCAAAGAATTTTGGCTAAGGTACAATGAATACCCACAGTACCTCAAAAAAGTGAAAAAAAGAAACAAGAGAAAGGCAAAAAAGAACAAACCTTCTCAAAATTGACTACTGTACGATCATTCTGCCATACTCTCATTTGAGAGGATTGGTCGGTTTGGCCGGTTTTGGTCGGCCTTTTTAAATGGGTCGTCGTCCAGCTCGTTGCTATCGCTATTTCCGTAGCCGTCCATATCCTAAGAGCCGCTTCTGCCGTGGTGTCCCAGATCCACGTATTATTCGTTATGAAACTGGTGTTCGTAATGCCGTTGCTAAGACATTCCCAGTTTGTGTTCGCATGATTCTTCTTGAAACCGAGCACGTTTCCGGTGAAGCCCTTGAAGCAGCTCGTATTAGCTCCAACAGGTATATGATGAAGGTTACAAACAAGGATGCCTATCACATCAGAGTCAATCTTCACCCATTCCATGTTCTCCGTATCAACAAGATGCTTTCAACCGCTGGTGCCGATAGACTTCAAACTGGTATGAGACACTCCTTCGGTAAGCCAGATGGCACTGTTGCTCGTGCTTTCTACGGACAACAAATCATGCAAATCCGTATCCAAAAGGAAAACCTTAAGCATGCTGTTGAAGCCTTCCGCCGTGCATCATATAAGTTCCCTGGACACCTTCGCGTTGTTGTTTCCAACAAAGTTGGTTTCACACCATACTCATTCAAGGAGTACACTCAATTATTTGAGCAAGGTGCTATCGTTGATTGCGGTAACCACATGAAGAGGGTCTTCCGCCGTGGTCCAATCCCAAAGCAATAAATTAGCTCAGATTTTCTATTTCTTTACAAGCTTAAGGTAAACCGGGTTAGATAACCCCATGAAATCCATTGGACTCATATCAACAGGTGGTAATGGTATGGTGGTTTTCAGTAATGCATAAATGAGCTTGGAATATGCTTCTTTTGGATTCGATCCTATCACAATGCCTTGTCCAAAAATGATAGTGTACACGCTTGACACAGTAATTCTAAACAAATGTTTTGAACCAGGTGGGCCCAAAATTCTTATAGCCTCATATCCCAGTGGTGTTGGGCCTTCTTTTGCTCCAAAGGAAACATATATGATTGAACTTGTTTCGTTTGATTTAAAAACAACTTTCTTTATATGTTCAATATCAAGAACACGAATAATATACTGGGCATTTGTGATCCAATGGGCAATACTGTTCTTTGGTGGTATATTACTAATGAGAGAACTAAGTTTCTGAGGGGAAAATGCTGGGTATCCAACAGAGAGGAAACCAATTGAATGAAGTAGTTTAAAATACACAAGGAGCTCTGATGCAATGTTATTTGGTACAATCGATGTTGAAAGAATGATTTCTTTAAACTTTTCAATGCTATTCGGATCTTTCATTAAGAATTGCCTTATCTTATGTGTCAGCTGAATACTATAGTTGATTGAATCAATGATGTTGTTTGATATCCAAGAAATATCTCCAATTGGTATATCCTTTTCAAACATAGCATGAAAATCCCGAAGAAGAGCTTTCAGTAATGGCATGTATGGATGGAAATCAAATTCTTGATAGAAACATACGTTTTTAATCCTTTCTATGTATTTGGAGATAGAGTTTTCACAAATATGTGGAGCTCCGAAAAAATACACAAATTTAACAATCATTATCATGTTGGTCTTACAAATTGTTGCTTTAATTGGATATGAAAAGCTGCTATTCCAAAAAGGGAAATCAAAAGACAAGAAATCTGATGGAATTATTGATTCAATTTCATATAACAATATTTTATATAATATGGGAATGATTTTTTCAACTGTGAAAGAGGTACCAAAACAATCAGAAGATGGAGTTCGATAACTCTTTGAGTTTAAAATGAGCAACATATCATGATTACTCGACCATAATTTTGGCCTTGGAACACTTTGAGCAAAAGGAATATTTCTTCCAATAATTTTGCTGGTAATAAATTGTTTTATTCGAAAGAGTCTATCTAATTCGAAACTATTAACAACATAATTGATACCAGTCTCTCCAAAAATTCGATACAAGAATTCTTCATCACACATTGGAGACAATTCATTTGTTTGTTTCAGTTTAACTTTGTCAACAATCGTATAAATGAATTTCATATAGCTATCAAACTTGTTTCGAATATTTTTTCCTATACTCAAATAACATGAATACAAAACTGAGCACGCTTTTAACTTAATATTTGGGTCATTAGTTATATTTTGAATTATATATGAAAGCAATCCTGTTTGAGAAATTCCACTTAATATTGCGGAAAATTCTTTCTTTTTCATTATTTTTTCGGTTTGATTCTCATAAATTAGAACTTTTCTATTCCTTAGTCTTAATGCATTACTAGAGTTATCATTTCCTACCACAAAAAAACCATCCCAGAAAGATGGGGAATCCCCATCTGCTGATTCAAAAGATACTTTGGAAAAAACAGACTTTCCATCTAGGCCTTGATATGCATTAATGTTTTTTGTCCTATTCTCAAGGATTTGATCAATATTCTCAGAACAAAACTTCTCTAATTGATTATCGTCTTGGTTTTTAAGAATCGACATTGAACCTTTACGGATAATCTCTTCCAACACTTTATTTGAAGGGGTGTTTTCTATATTTGATTTTGATTGACCAATATTCATAAGGGCATAATCTAATCCAAGTTTCTTGGAAGATCTTTGATACATTTCGGATTCATATGTATCACGACATATCAATCGATATACTTTGACATCCTTTGTTTGTCCAATTCTATGACATCTATCCATTGCTTGCATATCATTCTGTGGATTCCAATCACTATCATAAATTATTACTGTGTCTGCTGCAGTTAAATTGATTCCAACTCCGCCTGCTCTTGTACTTAATAAAAACACAAATGAATCTTCATCCTTTGAAAATCTATCAATAGACTGTGATCTTTTAGATATGGAATGAGAACCATCAAGTCTTTCATAAGGATAACGCCTGAAACATAAATAATCTTCAAGAAGATCAAGTAATGAAGTCATTTGTGAGAAAATTAGAACTTTATGATTTCCTTCTCGAAGTTTTGGCAATAATTTGTCAATCAAAATAGTCTTTCCTGAAGTTTCGATCATTGCTTCCATTTCTTGTTCATATTTCAATTCTATATTTGACGCAATGTTATGCTTAAACCTGTATTGTTCTTTTCCTATCATTTCATATACTGGAAATAAGTATGGGTGATTACATACTTTTCGGAGATTCATGGCAACACTATTAAGGTTTATAGGTTTTGCCTGTAAATAGGATATCAATTCATCTCTATGCTCATCAATGGTCAACTTGTAAGCTGTTCTCTGAACTTGTGTGAGTTCAACCTCAATAATTGTTTCAATCTTCTCTTTGATAGCAGTTTCAACATCTGACTTGTGTCTTCGCAACATGTATGGTTGAATGGTTTCTTGAAGCAATTGTATGGCTGCTTCGTTCATTTCGTTAAATTGGCGCGAGAATTCCTCTAAAACTGGAAACTTTTTGGCATCTATAAAGTGAAGAAGAGACCAAATCTCTTCTATATTGTTTTGAACAGGGGTCCCAGTGAGCAATGTAATACTATTTACTTGAAGAGATGAGCATTGAAGATAAGATTTAGACATGGCATTCTTTAATCGATGTGCTTCATCAATAATCAAATACTTCCAGTAAATTGTTTTGAAAAAATTAATCTCTTTGGATAACACTTCATATGATATGAGAGCAATGTGAAATTTAACACATTTTGGGTCTTTTTTATGAAAAACACAGTAGGTCTTAAGAATATTTCGAGATTCATCATTCCCGTTATATAAAAGGCACTGAAAATCAGTCCATGATTGGATTTCTCTGTACCAATTTGTGATTGTTGATAGTGGGGCAACAACTAAAAATGGGCCTGGTATGTGATAACAATTCTTTAGATGCATCAGAAATGCCAATGATTGTATTGTCTTTCCCAAACCCATTTCATCAGCAAGAATGTTGTTGGTATTTTCGCGCCACTTGAAAAGAAGCCAATTAACACCCTCTATTTGATAATCCTTAAGCTTTTTGTTTCCTGGAAATGATGCATTGTTCATCATTGGTTGAAAAGGATAACTCTTTTGTTTTAATGACTCAGGATTTTTTGCGGGAATCATAATCAACTCATTTCTACTATAGTTATCTAGAAGTTCTTGTGTGACAAATGTTTCCCATGTTGCTTCAGATAGAGGTAATGTTCCCCATTGAATTAAATATCGAGGAGGAGTATTTGCCGCAGTTTCAACAGTAATGATCTGCCTTGGTATTGTGTAAGACTTTTCAAACAATATTGACGGTGGCTTAAATAGATTTGGCACAAAATCTACCGAAATTAACCCTTCGTCAGCAACTTTTTTCTTAAAAGAGCTCATCATCAATTTAGAGCAGCTGATAACAAAAAATTCGGTCCTCCATTCACAGTCTTTATATGATTTATTGCTCATCCTAACATAATACATAATCCCAGGGTCATCAAAGCTAGTATTGGGGGTATTAATACCTATGATCTTAGAAATCGCACATACTCCGCCCCTTTCTTCGGCGTCTGATACATCGCTTCCACTAGAATACCCGTGGGACATATAAAAAATTGTCTTACTCAACAGCAACCTTTACTGCTCTTCTTGCCTTCTGCTATTAGAATACCATCAGGATCTGCACTATTCATTGGAAACATAGCTGACACGTCATTCGCTACAGCTTCAAAAAGCTCACGGATTCCAGAACCCGTCTTTGCCGATGTCTGGAAATATGAGAGATCATTCTCCTTAGCATACTGGCTCACCTTTTCAAGATCTACAGCAGGTTCCAAATCTATTTTATTAGCAACAAAATAATACTTAACTCTTTTCGCATGCTGATCAATCGCCTCCTCGACCCAGCTTTTCGCAGCATCATACGATTCAATATCAGACACATCGAAAACGATAATAACAGCCTTTGATCCCTGCGAATATTTTGGCACCAAGCTACGATACCTCTCCTGGCCAGCTGTATCCCAAATATGTAAAACAACTTGACCTTTTTCTGTAGTAATATCTCTGGAAATAAAAGCAGCCCCAATGGTGGATTCTTGATCACCACCAAATGTATCATTAGATATGCGAATCACAATGCTGGTCTTCCCAGCAGAACTGGCCCCCATAAGCACAACTTTAAACTTGTTTGGATTCATGAAAATTGAAATTCAAATGTTTATTCTTGGTTTACTTTTCTTCTGAAAACTCTGTTCTCTGTTCGAGGAATTCGATTGCTAGTTCCGGGTTCAACTTTCTTATTTTATCTGATGAAATTGTTGTCTCTTGATCATTATCAAGAATGACTTTGTAAACAATTGACTGGGCGGTTTTCTCCATGGAGAGGATTTTTACTGGTTGAGGTTGTGGCTTTGTCTCGCTTCTTGTGTTTGATGCTCTGAGTGATATTTTTTCCATGTATTCTTTAAGAAGCTTATCGCAATTGAGTTCTTTCTCAGGAACCCATGAATTCTCAGAAATTGGGTACCCCTTCCATTTTATTTCGAATAAGAACTTACCATTAATAATCCTGTGTCTTAATATTTTTTCAACTTCATACTCTTCGTTGCTTGAAGAACTTTCAATGAATTCAGAATCCTTGCTGCTTTCGCTTAAGCTGCTTTCACTCATAAATATCACCAATAAAAGAATTTTTAAGATTAACAGCATTTCTTCTGGTTCTGTGGCTTCACTGAAATGCTGGATGTAATAATTCTCTCACCAGAGCCTTGGCTTTGGAGCTCATTCACTGTTTCCTGAGCAATTTTCTCAAACACCGCATCAACACTTGCTTTGTCAACCTTTGCACTAATTTCGTAGTACTTCGCATTGATTTTTGCAGCAAGCTCGCGACCCTTTTCAGCAGTCACAACTCTTTCATTTTCAAGATCAGTTTTGTTCCCGATCAAAAGCAAATTAGGCATTGTGCTACAATTAGCAACAAGCCCTCTATGCCATGTCTCAATTGAAGTGAAAGAATCCTCGTTATTAACTGCGAAAACCAATAATGCATATTGAGAATCACGGTAATACATTGGCGCAAGGGAACGAAAACGCTCTTGTCCAGCAGTATCCCATATATGTAACTTCATATTAACGTTGTTAACCTTCATCTTCTTGATGTAAAAACAAGCACCTATTGTTGTCGGTTGATCAGGAATATATTCACCACCGTGAACAACATTAATTATACTGGTCTTCCCCACGGTCGACTCGCCCAATAACACTATTTTGACATTTGGCACTTGTTCATATATTGTCGGAGCACTCATACGGTTAGTTTGTAAACTATATAAAAGGCGTTTATCCGATAAGTTTACATGACTTTTGATAAACTACACAATATTTTGTAAACTGTTCAAAAGGGTGACAACCGGGTCGTCCCTGTTTTGGGAGTCATTTGTTCCTAGGCACTCTTTTAGCCACTCATTAATCTGAGGTTCTCTTTCTGTTGCTTCTTCCATATTAATCTGGACTGAAAGTCTAGACTCAGTGATGGGAGTTTGTTGGAGAGTTGTGTTGCTAATACTTCCTGATCTAACTCTGGTAATTCTGTTTGGTATTTCTTTTTCACCTTCCTTATCAAGCAGTTTTTGTTCCAATTGTTTTCGCAATTTGGAAAATTTCTGAAGTTTTTGGTCTCTGAACTGGATACCAACCTTAGTAATCACCCTTTTAATATCAGATATTGGCCAATGAATTGTTGTTACTTGTGAATCTCGGCATAATTTCAGAAACTGAATCAGTATATCTGCATTTGTGCAACCAGTGTTGTGAATGAATACCGTTGATAGTGGGAGTTTAATCAAATCTTTCATAACAACAAGCCCTTCATCAGCAATCATTTGGCCTCCTATATCAAGATCTCTGATTGTACCTTTTTTCAAAAATGAGCGAAGAATAATTTGATACTCGCTACCAAAACTATATTGCCCGTTTCCTTTCATGACAAACCTTTGCAGAGGCAATTTTTCAACAACATTTGCTAGTTTTGATAAATTCAGATTCTCAGCATTTAGAATAACACTAGATATAGATAAATCAATTAAATCAGGTTGATTCAATAGAAAAGAGCAAAAATTCTCATATGAGTCGGGTCTGACATTATTATAATCCCAGATTAATGATTGAATTCCAACAAGGCGGATAGATTTCATTGTGCCATATAGTGATTTGAATTGTTCATCATTCATTTTTATGGTATTGAGATTAATTGTATGAATCTGTGGAGGGCACTTTTCTATTGTCCGGAAAAATGATATCAGTGATTCAGGTGTAAAAAATGAAGAACTAAGATCAACAATTTGAAGTTGTTGAAAACTTGAAATGGTCCCTTCTATAATAGGTTGCATAAACATTGTGTTAGACAAGCAAAGATGTGTAAGCCCTGTCTCAAATATGGTAATTCCTTGAAGAATTGCATCAGCTTCAATTTTGGAATTGGTAATCTTCAGTGTATGAAGAGACTTATGCTTCAAAACCCAGTCACAATTCATCAATTGTATTGATAATAGCTGTACCAGATTAGCTGGTTCCATAAGATTTAATGATATTTTTTCGATATGACGAAAAGAGTTTGAATCGAAAATAGAATAAAAGAATGCTTCAAGGTTAAAAGGAATCATTGAACAATCATCTAAATGAATTGATAAGATTCGAGAACTCATTTTGGAAATGTCAATAATCAGATCTCGAAAATTAGAATTTGGCATTGAACATTTAATAAAACTCAAAGACTGTAATGGAGCATGAGACTCTTTCTCGAAAAAACCAATTGGAATTTTGCTTAAATCAGAAAAATTGGTTCCATAAAAAACCACACTCTCCAAAGAACTGGAATTCTTCAAAAGATTAGAAAAATGAGGGAAAAATGTAGCAAAGTTCATATCTTTGATAATCAAAGATTTGAATTCATGATCGCTAATCAGAGTTGATATCAGAGCACCAATTAGATTTGAAGCAGCTACGGCGGGTGAAAAAACCATCTTCTTATGATCTGATTCTAAAGTTCGACATACTTCATTTATTTGGTCAATCAACGGTGAAACATCAATTGTCATGCAATTAGAAATAAATCTGTCGGAAATTGGAGAAAAAGTCCGGAAATCTACTTGAATTTCCTGAACCACGAGTTTAAGATGTGTAGAAGCATGAAAATTAGTATGTCCATATATTAAATTTTTCATTAAAACAACTATTGCTGCCAGTTCATTGATTTTTTCATGAGAAACAACCAATTGTCTTTTCATCCCTTCAAATGCAATGTAATCTGTCGTCAATGTAACAGATTTCAATTCACACAATGGGATTATCTTCCTAACCTTCATCCCCGAAGGAAAAGTCCTTTTTACAATCACAAAAATGGCAGGAGTCGAAACTAGCAAATAACAAGACTTAACATCCCCACGACGGCCTATTTTATTAACACTTTCGAACCAGATAACCCGTGAATTACTAGCTTTGAGGATAGGATGTAGTGATAAAAATTGCTCTTTATTCATTATTACTTATTTAATCGTACTATCTCTTTAACCCTCTTCTCATATTCTTCAGGATCATTCATGTACAGCTGCCCTGCCTGATAGTTTGCAGGTGATGCTGGGTTGGGGTCATTCAAAAGTGATTGTATTGAAGTTAATACAGCTGCTATGTCTAAAATTGGAGACCATTCATTTTGAAGAATATCCAAACATATTGAACCATCATCATAAATGTTAGGGTGGTACATTTCTGAAGTGAATTTCACTTCTGGTGGTTCATGCGGAAATGTTTCCCCGAAGGTTAGCTCGAGATTAAACTTTCCTCCCTCCCAAATCGTTCCTAATGGTCCATTTATGGTTGCTCTCCAAAAAAATAAATCATTATCCACTGGGCTTGCAACATAATATGGAGATGGATTATCAATTATCTTTTTAAAATCTTTTTGCAGGCGGCGAGTAGCCAGAGAAGACTTCATGTTTTGTGTCAGAATTTTTATTGAATTTTACATCAAGAAAACTAGAAAAGACATTAGAATACCTGGGAACAATCCGGATATTGTGAATACGCCATTATCGCTTATAGCTGCGCACTCTGTTGGAAGGGGAGGAAGGGATTGTGGAGGGGTTGGTGGGGCAAATTGGGTTGCACATGGGGTGGAGTCTTCACCATGAGGTGGTTCTTCTGTAATGGTTGTAGGGCCAGGTGTTGGAGTGATACACATTGCGGAACCAAAGTTAGTTAGAGAATGTGATTCGAGGTATGTTAGTGGGCTTACTAGTGTGATTTGGGTTCCAGATGTGACAGTTGTATGATTTATCCAGCATCCTGTAGCCATTAATGAACCTGTGAGAAGAGTATTGAAGTTTAGGGAGAAGGCACATTGATCAATAATGGTTGAGGTGGTTGTGGAGTGAATGATTCCTTCATTTGCACTACTTGAGTTATTAATGAAATTGCATTTCTTGAGAAGTACAGGACCTGAAGCTGATTCGAATAGTACTACAATGGCTTCTGAAGGACGATTAGAATCATATGTTAAAAATGATCCCAGAAATGAAGATGATGATACTGTTTGAAACCCAGCTTGCCTGTTCGTGAAGCATCTGGAAAAATTTCCTGATGTAACGTTTTGGGTTCCTTTTTCTATATAAATTGCAGATTTTTTGTTCAGTGCAAAGCTTTCCGGTGCGCATTTATAACAAGAAAAAAACTCAAAAAATGCTTTTTTCCCATTTGGGCATATTACACATGCGAACTGTCCTTTTGGATAATATGAAGTTGATCCTGATGTCACTGCTGTACATGAATGCGCACACACTTTCGAAACAGCAATTCCCCCATCAGCAGGTCCAAAATAAATTGCCCCTCCATCATTATTGTTTCCTGTTGTTGAACATTCAGTAAATACGCAACTTTCCACAACTAGTTGAACAGTATTTACGACAAAATACACCACTCCGCCCTTACTTGTTAGAGAATTAACCATTTTAAAATAGCAATTTGATATGTAATATGCGCTAATTGGGTCATTATATCTAGATAAACAATCAACAGATGACGAAAAAAAATCCGAAAACGCATTTAGAATTACCAATGTTGTAACAAAATTACTCACCATTTTTAATATAAATTCAATCTGATAATTGAAAAGGCAAATAAAACTAACTTTTTGAAACAATGTAATTCTACAGTCGGGATTTGAATGTTAAACTCAAAAGTGATTTACACCCGCTCATTCATGCCACAGTACAAAAACAACAAAACTCATTATTGATGAAAGAATGAAGAGAGAGTTACCATCACTGGATATAAAGCACTCTGTTGGTTCTGGTGGTAAAGATTGAGGAGGACTTGGGGGTGGAAGATTTGAAGGGCAGGGTGTGCATTCATCACCTGATACTGGAATATACTCTGTTGTAGGGTCGGGAGTTGGTGTAATGCACATTGCTGATCCGAAATTAGTTAATTGATGAGTGCTTAGTACAGTTTTCATGCTAATGATGGTTATCTTAGTACCAGTTGAGATTGTTGTATGATTGATCCAACAATTTGAGGCTGTTAGAGAACCAGAAAAAAGAGTGTCTGCATTGTTAAGAAAAACGCACATATCAATAACTGTTGAAACTGTATCGGAATTGATAATTCCTTCTGTATTATACCCTGTGTTATTAATGAAATTCGAGTTATATATGTTGATTGATCCGGATCCAGTTCCTATTGAAATAATGTGGTATTCTGAAGGTCTATTGTTTGCAAATGTTAAACCCCAAGCTAGCAATTGAGATGATCCAACTGAATAAAATCCACCAGTCCTTTGAACAAAGTTATTGGAAAAATTTGTGGCAGAAATGTTTTGAAATCCCTTTTCAAGATGTAATGGTGACCTTCTATACTGAAATGGTGGTTCTGGTCCGCAAAAAATGATCGACATGAATTTAAACTGATATCCTTTTCCGATTGTCCCCGAAACATAACAAAACTGTCCACTTGGCACAGTAGAACTCGAACTACCATAAGCAAAACAATGTGAAGCACAAATTTTCGCAAAATTGCATTCACCATCAACACTCGATATAAATGCAACCCCTCCATCTGATGCAGTACCAACTGTCGAACAATTTATAAATACACATTCTTCAACAACTATTCTCACTTTGGGGATGGACATAAATAAAATACCCCCCTTACTGTTAATAGATGATATCATTGTAAAAACATCATTTGATAAATAATACGCACAAAATGGATCGTTGTATCTAGTCATTCCTTTTGGACCTCCAAATGCATAATAGTCGGTGTATCCTGATAATAGGGTAAAAAATCTCAACATAAAAATAATATCCACTATGTATTCATTTTTTGTGAGAAAACTGAGCACTGTATAAAAAGTGACATATAGGGCCAGGGCTCTAAATTAGTGTCAGTTTTTGTAAATATAATTTATAATATGAAGAATAAAAGAGTAGCATATTTTTACGATGATGAGGTTGGTGATTATCTTTATGCGCCTAATCATCCGATGAAACCCCATAGAATCAGGATGGCGCATAACTTAATACTTGCATATGGTCTTTTCCCCCAAATGAGGGTTATTACTCCCAGAAGAGCAACAGCAACTGAAATGACACGATTTCATTCGGATGATTATATACACTTCTTGCAAATGGCTTCTCCTGAAAATGTAAGAGATATGAGTGGAGTTTTGGAAACTTTTAACGTTGGTGAAGATTCTCCGATTTTTCATGGCCTTTTTGAGTTTTGTTCAATTTCTGCTGGAGGGTCAATTCATGGAGCTGAATATTTGAATTCTGGAAAAGCTGATATAGCGATTAATTGGGCTGGAGGACTTCATCACGCAAAAAAGGCCGAAGCTAGTGGTTTTTGCTACGTTGCAGACTGTGTTTTAGGTATTTTAAAGCTATTAGAGAGATATGATAGAGTTATGTACATTGATATTGATATACACCATGGCGATGGTGTTGAAGAAGCTTTTTACACAACAGACCGTGTATTAACTGTGTCTTTTCATAAATATGGTGAATATTTTCCCGGAACAGGTGCTGTAACAGATATTGGCATCGGGAAAGGTAAACACTACTCGATTAATTTTCCTTTGAATGATGGAATGGATGACGAATCATTTAGTTATATATTTAAGGATGTTATTCGAACGGCTGTTGAATGGTATAAACCTGGTGCAATTGTTTTGCAATGTGGTGCAGATTCATTAAGAGGAGATAGGCTTGGATGTTTTAACCTCACAATTAAAGGTCATGCCGAGTGTGTATCTTATGTCAAGAGTCTTCATATTCCCCTTTTGGTTTTAGGTGGTGGAGGATATACAGTGAGGAATGTGGCTAGATGTTGGACCTATGAGACCGCCGTGATTCTTGATACCGAAATTAGTGATGATCTCCCTTATAATGATTACTTAGGATACTATGGACCTGATTACAAACTTCACTTACAACCTTCAAATATGACCAACCTTAACACATATGAAGACCTGAATTCCACAAAGATAAGAATTGTTGAGAATATACGCCATGCCCCTCCTGCATCATCTGCAGGTTTAGATAATAGGGATCCTTGTTCTCTGCTTCAGGATTCGGACTCAAGTGATGATGAGAGTGTCTTGGATATGATAATTAAGCCCAGAATGCAACTATATGAAGAGTAAAACATATTATAGATTTTTTAAACTGACACAATGCTGAAAAACATTAAAGTTGTGATTGTTGGTAATACACAAGTTGGAAAAACTTGTATTGTTGATAGCCTTGTTAATAAAAGAGTCTCCAGCGATAATTCACCAACAGTTGGTGCATCATTAATCACACATGTATGTCATAGAGCAAACGGTGACATTAAACTGAATATATGGGATACTGCTGGCCAAGAAAAGTTTATGTCAATTACCTCGTCATATTATCGCAATGTTGCGGTTGCAATTGTAGTTTTTGATTTATCTGATAGATCTAGCTTTGATAATATTGGAAAGTGGGTTGAAGACCTAAATTCAAACGCTCCCGTATCAAAATTAATGGTTTTAGTCGGAAACAAAAAGGATTTAGTTGATTCAAGAAGTGTTACTTCTCAAGAAGGTGAATCTTTGGCTCATGATTTATCCTTTTGTTTTTATAAGGAAGTTTCGGCCTTAAATGGTGAAGGGATTGTTGAGTTTTTTGAGGAAATTGCGGACATTTGTGATAAATGGAAAACTGTTACCCCTGTGCCCATTAAACTGGCCGAAAATAGTAAGAAATGTTGCTGATATCATTAAAGATTTATATTTATTTGATTCCAAATTCTTTTGATAACAATGATAACTCTTTGGAACGATGCAGTACTTGTTGTATTTCCTGAAGCTCTGCAATGCTTGCAGCTTTTTTGCGGATTTCATCCAATATTTCTAGTTTTTGTGCCTTCAAATTTTCGATCTCTATTTCTGTTTGGTTTAATAAGCTCTCTGATTTCTTTCCTGCACAAATATTGCACATAGAAACCCTTAAACTATCTAATTCTACTGGATAAAGACGATTTTCATCTGTTTTCAATGTATCTATTATATCAACCGCTTGTTGGGGAGTCATTGTCTTATTAATAACAGAGGTACTAAGCATTGTCGCTATGCTATATGGTCTAATATCTATTTTATTCGGATCTGATGATCTAGCGATTGCATTTGGAATTTTTGGGTCCATAAAAAAAATATGGCTGACCGAGTTTTACTCATTGCTCTCTTCTCTGAGCTTTTGTGTAATGAATTCCCACATCATATCGATAATGCCTGATGTTTCCATCCCACTTAAATTAAACATTATAAATATTGGAAGAGATTCTGGGGGAACAATATTCCTTTTTTCAGAAACATAGTACCCAATCACTTTTTGGGTGACTTGCTTTAATTGAGGTTCAATCATTACCAAAGATAAAGATGATGGATTTGGTCTATACTTAATTTGGCTAATTACGAAATTGATAGCGGCAGATGCTGCTTTTCTGCCTTCCTCATCAGCAGTAAGGTTGACCAGTGTTAGGAGTTTAAGAACATTATCAGACATAGTTGGGTTCATTTCAAACTTCGACCTCCTTAGATATGCCTCAATAAGCTTCATTGCAACCAGGTCCTTATGTAGATCAAGGGACTTAAACACTTTAAACAAAGAGCACAAGTAATTGATAATAAACTGTTGTTGTCTGTTTGATTGGAACCTGGTAATAATATAATCAACAAATGAATCGGGTGTGTTATATGACAACTCGTCGGCATCAATAACTGGCTTGATGGGCCTATTGCTAACAACAGCTATTTGGGAACGTATATAGTCAATCATTAGTGCAAATAAATAACACCAATTATTAGGAGTTGAGGATAATCCTAGCAAACGAGATAATTCATATAAACATTTAATGGTATGCTCAGCATTAACATCACCGAGTGTTTGTAGATCAATGATAAACTTAACGAACAATGATGCTATATATTCATCACCATTATAAGCTTGGAAGAAATTATTGAGCTGCTGTGACGTTTCAGTAGCTGACGATGTATAATACAATTTCTTACAGACATCAGATAATATTCGAATAAGATGCATCGAGAATGATCGTTTGATATCAATTGTTATATATAGCAAGAAGATAATAATGACCGGTAATGCTTCACGAGTGAAAGTTTGTTCAGAAAGATTTGGAGCAATTAACCTTTGGTGCACAATGTCAACAAGTGCATCCATCAATTCAGTTCGGTTATTCTTCAAAGCATAAAGAGTGAAAAGCAAAATATAATAAACTGATCTTGTGGTAAGTTGATCGCTCAATGCCATCATCATAATAAATGGTTCCATTGCTCGTTCACATTGTTTAACTTGGAATGCATTAGCAAGGATAAGTTCGAAGAACTGGGATTTAAAGCTCTCATGGGCTTGACACATGAGGGTAGCCATGTGTTTAATGGCTTCTGCATCGTATGCTAACATCTTTTTAGCTGGAGGAACAGTCACGATTTGGAATTGTTGTTCAAGATGAGTAGCACAATGAATCAGATTAGCTCCTTGGAGAGCTGCTAAATTTGAAGAAAACATTTTGTTGTCTTGGGCAAAACGGAACAAACTTGCATCAAGCAGTGTGTCTAAAAGAGGTCTGAAAGGACCAATATTGAATTGATCAAGATGGTACATCATAATGGCAAAGAATGTAATTGATGGCAATTTTTCTGTAAACAAATCAGAGAAGAGCTGGCGATCAGAAATTAGCAATAATATTTGCGATAAAGCATTAGCAGCCAGAATTTCTTCTTGAGATGGTTCGAAATCAATATCTGCTCCTTTCAAAAATTCGAGAAATGTATCAAGATCTGAAGGTATTTTTCGGTCAAATTTGGACAAAACAGGCAACAATAGGCTTGTGGTTTCTTCAGGAAACACATGGAAAGCAGAGACAATTGCATGAATGCTGACATTCGAATTTATTGATTTGAGATTCTCTGCAGTCTTTCCAAAATCAAAAACTATTTTCAGAAGCTCACTAGCCCTTTTTGGTGATACTTCCTTAACTTGAGAATAGAAGGTAAACCATAAACCAGACACAAGAGATGCTGTTGATGGTGATGACAATTCACACTTTGTAGTCAAAAAGAGCATCAAAGGTGTCACTAAAGTCATATCAGATTCTTTCATCATTGCAGGGATAAATGAATGAAGACTTCGCAATAACGGATTCTGAGGATGCTCTATGAAAGAAAACTCTTCAGCAAATATTGCAAACATTGCCATTGCAAGTGAAGATGTTACTCCATTAGAAGCAAAATCAATAAAGTGTTGAGCTTGTGTTACATAACCTGATGGACTACGAGAGGAAATTGCCATAACCAATGGTCTTGGTGCTTCGATGGTAAATATATTGATCTTCTGTGTTAATAAAAGACATAATAGCTTATGGGCGGCTTGTCTACTCAAAACGTTATCAGAAGTTATATGTAGAATTACGGTTGATAAAACAATTGATAATCCATTTTCGTAGGCATCAACAAAATCTTCCCTAATCTTAAACACATTGGAAATAGATAAAATGAAATGAGAAGCATATAAATCAAATTTCAAAAACGAACACTTAAAATAATGCCTCAGAAGTGAGGGTGTGTTCTTAAGCAAAATAGTAAGCATTTGAGCCACTAATGATTGGATTTGCTCTTTGTTTTCATAAAGCTTAATAAATCCTTTCAGCCAATCTAAAAAGGAAATATATGGTTCAGGAGAATCTAGAGATAAACATCCAAAAGATACTCTAAGTGCATTTAAGTATGTTTCAGGATATGTTGTAGAAAATAAAGAAGCCAAACTTAATGGAGCCATTTGCTTCATTGATTCAATAAACTTGGAAATGGAAGCTGGTAAAGCAGGAACAACTGAAGAGAAATGAGATGGGGAATTCTCTGCAAAAATTGTTAATATTTTGTAGCATTTTTCATTAATAGCAAAGAACTCGGCTGTTGCATTCTTTGGAGGTAGATTTTGCCAAAAGGCCGATAAGTATGTTTCATATAGTATCCCTAAATCCCTATTATTAGAAATATCCTCAACGAATGTGGGTCTTGATGCAAATGTATGAAGCACGATTGTATATTGTTGCCAATAAGAAGTCATTTGAAGACCAACATTAGTTATCCAGTTATTCATTAATTTAATAAAAGGAACGATAAGACTTCTATCAGTCAGAAGGAGAGAGTTTACAATTTCTTGGGATCCAGGTGAAACTCTAAGTGTTTCGAAAATAATAGAAGTAAATCTCTTCATAGATTCATCTGGAGTTCGCAAAATACTAAATAAGAATGACATGATTCTGGCAGAGTGACTTGGATCCATACTCCTCCTGTTTGATGACCAAAATTCTATTGTAGACTTGATTAAATTATTAGAATAGGTCAGATTGTTATCAGGAATATCATGAACATGGGTTAAAAATTCTTTCTTTTCCGATATTCCAGATATCCACTTAGATAAAGTATAAGTACACTCGTTTCCACATAAAGAATCGAGTTTGGATATACTTGGCTCAAGGAAAACTTTCAATAAATCAACAACACAGCTAACTAAGTCGTTATCAGGATTGAATAGAAGTGGAATCAATGTGGAATCAAGTTTAAACCTCATCTGGCTCCATTGTTCAGCTTTGAGCTGGGTACCTTGAAGTCCTGTTGAATCTAATATAGTTTGTTGTTTGGAAAGGCAGAAAGCAATAGATGTGGCAATTCCAGTGATGTATAACAGCTTATGTGTAACATCTGATCTTGGAGAACTAGGGATCTGATCAAGAAGAGTATTGATAAACCTTATTGGAACAATGGAATTCATATTCAAAGTAACTAAATTCTCTGTGAAGCGGGTTATTGATCTCATTGCGGATGAAGCCAGACTTGGATCAGACCCTAAAGAAACTTCGAATAGAACTTGTGCGATTTGATCAAGTTTAATCTCATTCATTGAATGTATTAATGGGAATGTGGGGATGGCATAAAGAATCTCTTCTCTTGAATCTGGATTTGTTCCTAAAATAATTGGCTCGAGAAGTGGAAATAGCTGGGTATTAAATTGGGAAAGAGGTACAGATGCTGTATTGGATAATTCTCCCAGCACCTGTATGCAAACCATTCTAACTTTTTTATGGTCGTTATTTGGCTCTTCAACAACAAGGACTGACCTAACAAAATCAATAATTATTATCATTTGCTTAATTCCAATCTCATTCATAATCTTTAATACGACTTGAATCTGTTCAGGTGTCTCAAAATGAAGACTCCTCTTCTTCTCGTTTGAAGAAAATAATAATGGAATAACAACTGTGTTGACGAGCTTTGTGAATTCATCAACTCGAGTTTCATAAAATTGCTTTGGCGTGTTTTGAATGAATATAGCAATGAGTTTTAAGGCTGGAATAGGACTTGATTTCGCATATTTAGCTAATAACTCTAAAAACTGCTTACCGTGGCCTTCAATGTAAAATGATGGAAATGTGTTAGATAGCAATTGGCTCATAAACTCGTAACAAAAATCGGTATGCTTCCCTTTTGATGACCAGTTCAGAGCAATATCCCAAATGCCATTTAACAATTCTTTGAGCTTTTGGTGGTTTTCAGCTGCTGGGACAGATACAATTGATTTGATAATTGATGAAAGTGCATCTAAAAACTTCATCCTTAAAACACCTCTTTCAATTTTCTTCTCGTTTTCGATAAATTTGGTTAAGAAATCAATAGAAACCTTTTCGAGCGGCTCGGGAGTTAATGCAAGCTTTAATTTAACAACACCATCAATCCAAGAGGCAAAATTACGGTAATCGTCATCCTTCTTGCAACTTAAAAACTGTTGCCAAAACATATCGTTAATCATTTGACTATGTCGTGGGGATGCAGACAAAGCAGAAAGAATATCACCTGCAGAGGCCCTAACAGCGTTGGGCTGGTCATGTTTAAGATAATGAAACACAATTGTAACAATATCGAGATTGATTGGATCAAAACTAATTGTTGAACACTTAGCTGCAGCTAATAAAAATTCGGAGAGATACTTAAACACAATACATTCAAGCTTTTCCAAATCTGATAATACTTCTTCTGATACAATTTTTTCTGTGTGAAGAGCTTTTGATTTAACTTGTACGTTATCTTGTTGTAACGAAATGATAAGAAGATTATGTGTTGCATTAATGAGACTGTTAAACATCTTACAAAAATTGGGATGCGAATGAAACTGCATTATCAAGGACTCAACAGTATCACTCATCATATTAATTTGCTCAACAGTATTTGTGCTGCACATCTTCAATCCTTTGCGAAGAGCATTTCCTATGTCCGCATTGCTCTGACGAGAAGCAATAGAATCAACCTTGGATGCAAGATCGGCCGGAGCCATTTGAACTGTATGAAGCATCCTGGCAGCAAACAAAACAGCCCATTGATCAGTAATATCTTTTAAAGCAGATACAACTTCCATCGAAAAATAATGTAATGAAAAACAATCTAAATTGAATAAGTTTGTTCATTTTAAAAAAAGTGGTTGGTTTACAAAATGACGTAAACCACTAAAAGTGACACGTGGTCGACCTTTCCAATATGGGTTATCTCAAAGCTCACGAACTCCGCAATAAGAAGCGTAGTGAACTCAACGAAGAACTTGCCACACTTGAGAAGAAGCTTTTCGAACTTCGTGGTCAGAAGGCTGCATCATCATCTGGCGCCAAATTAAACGAAATCCGTGTTGTTCGCCGTGATGTTGCCCGTGTTAAGACAGTTCTTATGGAACAACAACGCGATGCTCTTAAAAAGAAATATTCCTCTGCTAAACTTGTTCCAAAGGATCTTAGAGAATACAAAGAGAAATCTGTTCGTAACCAGCTTGCTGCTAAATGGGCCAATAAGAAGACCGCTGGAGAAGCTCGTCGCGCTAAGTTCCTCCATCCGATCAAATTTGCCCTCAAGTCTAATTAAATAAGCTTTGATCTAAAACAGTTTATTCTTGGGCTTTCCAATTAGCAATGTTATCTTGTACTATTTTGGAGAACTTTGATAAATCTGGTAATACTTTGGCCAGAATATCATATGTTGGCTGGCACACTCGATGCAAAAAAGTCCGCATCGATTTACCCCAGTGAATATCTTTCCGTAGTTGGTCGTTACTAAGAAATTCAATACCTGGAAGTCCCCATACATTTCCTTCTGCAAAGAACTCTTCAGATAAGCTAAATCCATCAAATATCCTATTAGGTCTGGATATAATTCCAATATCGGCTGCTTTTAGCATAATATGCATTGTTGTTCTGCGAATATCATCTTTTTCGAAAGAAAAATCGGGACTCTTAAAATTGTTGTTCAATGACTGGATGATATCAAAATGCTTAGACATATCAGTTGCAAGGATCATATCTAAAGACATTTTAATAATCTTATCCGCAAAATGCTGTGGGATATTAGTTAGGATATTACTCTCATTGTCATTAAGAATTGTTAATAGAGCAGCACAATGTCTTCTCTCTTGAGGACTATGGACAATTAGCATTTCATACATTAATCCAGCGTTTAATTGCGAGAATCCGTCATGATCGGCATCATGAGCTAATGATGCAATTAGAAGAGAGAGTAGCTCCTCTTGTGTGAGTACCAAATGAAGCTTACATGTGTGTATTTGCATTGAAAGATGTTGAAAAACATCAATCGCATGATTAAAATCGTGATTCGAATTGGATTGATAACAAATGTCGAGTTTCTTTAAAAAGGACAAAAGGATTCTGGGTTCAATGTTGAATTTGCTTATTAAATCGAAATATTTGTAAACATGAAAAACTACTTGATATTGTTCATATTTGTTAAATTTGCTGGAATCAAAAGTATCAATAAATATATTCTCTGAATTTACAGAAAAAGAGTTCTGATTAATAATGTCGAGAAAATCCTGGTCCAATTTGTATTCAGCATACTGAGTAAACTTGGCTTTCATTAAAAGAAATGATGCAATATCATTATATGATTCAGCTAAAAAGATATCTTCTCCAGAAGAGAAATAGCACATTTGGCAAACTCCAATTAAAGAATTTTGTTCGTTAAATAATGGAGAACATGTGAAATAAGAATTCAATGAAGGATCATGGTTCAATTCTAGAGATTTAATTGGTTCAGCCGAAGTATCTTGATTCTGTCCCAAATTAGAATAAGTTTCTTTCTCAGATGAACTTGGAAAACGCAAAGTCTTTGTACTCTTCCAATTAATATTTAATAATCTTATATCATGACTTTGATCAATGGGAGTTCCAACTGTATAAATCTCGCTCAAGCCCTTCTCGTTTAAAAGAGAATATATGGAAAAATTGCGCATTTTATGAGATTTTTGCATTTGTTGAAATATAATACTAGCTAATTTTTGAATATTAGTTTCATTCTGATTAATGATTTTCATAAAAAAATTTACCATTTCCATAGTGTTATTGTAGATAATAGAATTCTGAATAGATATACCACAAAACACAGCAAATCCAGATAAACGACTAATCTCAGAATCATTATACGGAATAGTATCAGAACAAAACACTGACACAATACCAATAACTTCATCATTTGAATTGAATATTGGTGTTGTTAATAAATTATTAAAACCATTTGGACATGAATCAATAATGGGATTATATTTGGAATTCTGAGTAACATTAATATACTGAATAGAATCTTTTGCTTTTACGCATTGTCCAATTACACATTCACTCACTGGGGATTCGATCGTAGGCCCTTTGTTGTTATTTGGATAAAAAACTTTCCCATTTTCAACCAAAAAGAGCCTTATGAATCTTCCTTGGAATATGGAAGCAATTGATTTTTCAATAGCATCAAACATTTTCTTTGAAGACATGGGTGACACCAAATATGGTGCAATTTTGATCAATTCGGTGATTTGTGCATTATCTACCTCGGTATTATACTGTGGAATGGATATCAACTTAAATGAGTAACCAATGGTCCTCGAAATGAAAGGCATTAATGTTGAAAGAAGCTTCTTTTCATGTACAGAGAAATGATCTTTCGTCTTATGATTTCGTAAAGCAGTTGCGAATGACACTTGGCCTACAACATGAACACCAACTAAAATTGGAAGTTTGGGATCACCATCAATGGTAGAACAATAATTTGAATGAAATTTGGCACTTCGTTCCATTATATTAGTTTCTGTCATTAATGCATATCCAACAATACCAACTGAAACCCTCTTTTGTGCCTTAAAAGATGATGAAGATCCATCATATCTGTAAAACTGATTGGAGTCCTTGTAATAAACCCAAAAATCAGGTTCATTGGTGTTTAAAAAATCGCAAAGTACCTTAGATATAGATGAAATAGCATTATTGGGTTCATATACCTTAGAAATCATTGATGCAATATGGACCCCATCTATCATATTCTGAAATGAAGATCCATATATTGAGTATTTTCTGCATAAAAATGCCGCTTTTCGCATATCATCATCATTGAATGCAGGCGAATATTCTTCCCTACTGATGTGAGCAACAGCAACAACAGGTCCATTAGAAATATAGAGTGGAAATATCAATTGCGGTGAGTTTGGTTCGGCTTTAAGATGTATTTGAGCATCAGGACCATCAATTGATGCACAATTGATTGGAATTCTTGCTCTTGCAGCAGCATAAACTAATGAATCTTCGTTTTCAATGATTATTCCTAAAGTATTTGAATAAAAAACACCAGATTGTATATCATGAATCCAAATAACTGCTCGATTTCCAGCAAAAAATGTACAAAGAATGGGTTCCATAGCTTCATTCATTGATAACTGATTGTTTCTTTCCATCATATGATCGAAATACTCTTCTCTGCTGAGCTGTTCCTGCTTTTCAAGAAACTCTTTAATATCTGATGGATTATAAAGGGGTGGAACAGTGTTTAAATACATAGTTCGCAATCTTTGGGTCCTTTTGCAGTGGCTAATATACTTTGTATCGAATTTCGCGGAGAGATTTGCTTGATTCTTCATTATAACGAAAATTTAACAAAAAAACAATTTTTTTTAATGAAATGGAGCGGAATGAAATATGACTTGATAAAAACTATTGGTACTGGAACTAGTGGAAAAGTTAAACTCGCTATACAAAGATCCACAGGGAAAGAAGTTGCCATAAAGATTATTAGTAAACAGTTTCTTCAGCAATCACCTGACTTAAGCGAAAAAATTCACCGAGAAATTGCTTTGATGAAGCTTTTAAAGCATCCAAACATTTTGAATCTGATAGATATTTCAGAAGATCAAAAGTGTTTTTATATTATTGAGGAATACGCTCCAAATGGAACACTTTTTGATAAAATTTTAACTTTAAATGTAGAAGAATCCGTAAAATATTTCCGAGAAATTGTATATGGCCTGGAATATCTCCATTCTTTAGGTATATGTCATCGAGACCTTAAGCCCGAAAACCTTCTTCTCAGCAGAACAAAACAAATATTAATAGCTGATTTTGGTTTTGCGTGTTGGATGCCGAAAAATATTGCTACAACATCATGTGGATCACCTCATTATATGGCTCCTGAAGTGATATTTGGATCACCTTATGATGGAAGGACGGCGGATGTCTGGAGTAGTGGCGTAATATTATATGCAATGCTTGCTGTATGTTTATTGGACCAATAATGGTCTTTTTATGTATCTAACACACAGAAAAAACTCCCATTTAATAACCAATATATGAAAAAAACATTGAAAATGATTCGGAAGGGACAATATGAAATGCCAAAGATTGATCATATGTTTCAAGATCTCTTATCAAAAATACTTGTTGTAGATCCAAAGAATCGGATTTCCATTACTGGAATTAAGAATCATCCTGTCTTTAAACTATTTCTCCCTCAAGAATACATCCCCCCATCGCCTCTGCCGCTTTTATCCATTGATGAACCTATTCCTCAAAGTATGATCAATCAAGATGTTGTTTCACAATTAGAAAAGATAGGATTCAGAAATCACCATGAATTAATGAGAATGCTTATGTCAAGAGAATCAAATATGGCTAAAGTTTTTTATAGAATGCTTTTTCAGAGACCTGATTTCAGTGAAATTCCTTGGGGAAAAACAACTGGTAATAATGAGCCTCTGTTGTGTCAACATCCCTTTTTGTTTCCTGTGGATAATGATTCACAATTAACTGATCCATTTAAATCTGAACAAAAAGTTTTTGGGAGAAGATTCTCTGACATGTCTTTACCTCGTATGAATAGTGTAATCAGAGATGATTTTAATGATGTTATATGGACACCTGAATCATATGATTTGTTTAATCTTCCAATTTTTGAACAACAAAGGATTATTAGAAGGATAAGTTTATCAATAATTGGTTTGATGACAATTCTTCAAGTGCTTTTGTCCAAGCTTGGAATTCAATGGTTCTATCCAAATGAGAATACAATGATCTCAAGGTGTCCTAAGAATCTATTTTATCTCGTTTTATATGCTGAACATGAATTAGATGAAACGATTCTTCATATTAAAATGAGCAGAGGATCGACACTCCAGTTTTCTGGAATATTCAATGAAATTTCTAACCAATTAAAGGATGAAGTTGATAAAAATGATATTCCGCTTCTAGAGGAAAATCTTATTTATTCAAGTATACATGAAAGCACGGGATTCCAAGTATATGAAGATTATAATGTTTATAGCTATTATTCGGATGAAAGCATATGAAAAATTGTAAATTTCAAATTAGATTAGCTGTTTATTTTTTGGCCCTCTGGTGTCCATGTTTTACCATAGTATGGGATGAAGTACGACACAATCTTAGAGAAAAAGCCCCAAATGGCCTCATAGACGCTATCTGGGAGGAAATGTCTCACAAACTCAAGCAATCCGAGAACAAGGTGCACTAATAGCCTCATTTCTTCTTTATCGAACCATAATGTATTAGATATATGACCCAAATCAGTTAACCAATAGTATAGTGAGGCTCCTATTGTAACCTCAAATAAGACAATAAAAACGTTTCGGATATCTTGCTTGGTAGTTCTTGCGAAAATGAACAAAGAGATATATTTCGAAAAAGCAAAAAATATTCCAAACAAAAATGCTGGCATGGTGGATGATGGGAACAAATTAACACCAACATCTATTCCATGGCAAACATCTCTCCCTGCCAAAACCCCTGATACAAAAACCACAATTGGAGCCAAAAGCTTAGTGATAAAATATACGATATCAAACGGAAACATATTGTATGCGAACCATACCAATGAAAAGACCGGAATGAGCCATGGATGTTCAAAAACAGCTGGCTTTCTATTGTTTCCGTATGAAGTCAAGTTATCACTCAACGTTGCAATGAACAAAGTAAACACAAAAGACAAAATGGGAGTTATTACATTAAGGCTCGATCTTACCAGATAACAAGAACAAACACAATCAAGTACATAAGGAATTGGGAATCTAGGAACAAAATTTATAAGTTCGATCCATGTAGAGAGCTTCTTGGGATCAAACTCTTCAAAGTCAAAGGGCATTCTGATTAAATGGTAATTTTACCCTTATAGTTAAGAAACCCTTTCTAAACCAAAAACAAGGTATTATTTGGATTAAAATATGATTATGAACTATATTTATGTTTGTTCTCCATGAAAAATCCACAAATGTCAAATGTAAAAAAAGCCGCTTTTAAAATATGAAAAGTATCAATGACATGATTGTTGAATCCACCTCGATGATGATCGAATCACTGCAAATATTATCTCAAGATGGTTTTGACCTTTTGAATTTTAAAGATACAAAAGAAGGGAAGCAATTTTATGATTATTTATATTTTATAACTTTTTTAAAATTGCGAATTGGAAATGATAAACATTTCGGCTATTCTTATATATATCATGATTTAATGAGCAAAGGTTTTAAAAATGATCACATCATCGCTAGGTTTCGACTGTCGTCAATTTTGCTTCATTACTGCTCAACTAAGAATTTAATGTGCAATTGCTCAGAATATAAATTAGAATATATTAAAATGCTTAAAACATGTGAAGGTTTTATAGAAAGTGACTTTATATTTGCTGGAATGACAATTAGTGCTTTGTTGGAATCAGAATCGATTAACGTAGCTTTTGTGGTAGAAATATTGCAACAAGTCAGTTTAACAAAAGAGAATTATTCGTTATTTATGAATATAAAATGGGGAAAACATGTTTCATCTTCAGAATTTGGACTAATTGCAAATTACCTTCTGAAATCAATGCTGGAATTTGATATTGATAATTTGCATCAATTGGCTATTGCAGCTCTTGTAAATCCAATTTTAAAACTAGGTCCTTATCCATCTTCTGATCACTCTGGATTAGTGTTTTCCATTAATAGTGCTAAAAACTCGAATGAAGCAAGACCATCATATAAGGTTTTGTGTGCATCATTACTTATGTGTCTAGAAGGCATGTATGATGAGTCTCTTGATTTTATCACCGATGTTTTATATTTCTTATCATTTCCAGAGTCAATACAACCTATATTGAAACTTATATATTCAGTATTCACAAATTGTTTTAGGAACACAACTAACCCTGGAAGTGTCAAAAAGGTTTTTCGAACATTAAGAAGACTTTTCCAATCTTTGAATACCATTCAATTATGGGATGGTAATCTAATAGCTATTGTGAGTGATATATTACGTATTTCTCTGGATATTGACGTGAATTTATTTTCGGAGCAGATTGTTAGGTATTTAAGCTCTGGAATAGCGACCAATGCTGTAATTAAATTAATGATGAATGTTATTGAATCACATAATTTACAACTAATTGATATTGTGTCAAAAGATTTCTTATCTATACCAAAAATAATTAAAACATTGATTATATGCCTTCAAAGAGAATATTTATTAAAACATGATACAATATGTCTTGATATTGTTTTGAAATTATTGTCCTTTGTAAGAAAAATGGTAGGGCGTTTTAGAAAATCTTCCAACAAAGATGATATCATTAGCATAATCGATGGTGTAAGTAGTCCTGAAGAGCAGGCCATGGAGTCAATATGTTTTCACAGAATTGAACGAACTTGTCTTTTATATTTGGTAAATGAGAATAACTATATTCGTCTTTGTGCATATGATATTCTAAATGAATCATCTGAACTTTTTAAATTACTTTTTGACGATTGGGAAGATTATGAAACTCAAGCACAACCATTATTCGTGCCATTTAGCTCCGAAATGAGAGTATTTATTAGAAAAAATTGTTCAAGACGTATTACACCTCGAGAGTTAATTGAAGGCTTTGAGTTTTCACATAGAGCAATAATGTTTTTTACCAAAAAGCTTTCTGAGCAGCTTCATCCATTGGCAAAGAAACTTTTCCGGACTTTGGTTCCCTTGGCAAAACAGGAGAATTCATTACTCAACATGATTACATCGATGATTTCTAATGAACTATTTGAAGCATTGGATAATGATCCAATACAAAATGAGATTGTTGATGTTACTGTCTCAACAGGATACTATGAATGCTTCAAGCATCTTTCAAATGATGGCATCATGTTTATTTATAAGCAAATAATGTCAAGACCTAGTTTATTATCATGTAATATTGTATTTAGAAAAGCAACTGAAGCAATTAATAGGATTAATTCCACAATTTCAATAGATTTATTCAAAGAAACGATAAATATAATTAAAATTCTTGTAGACAAGAACACGCATATTCATCAAGGGAGTGATTTTTCCTTTGGTGTATCAAATATTACTCGGTATTTATCACAGCATACAGAGTTTCAATGTGATCCGATTTGGATCACATGTTACCAATTGGTTTTCTCCACATCCATGAAAACACCTAACCCAGAGCTTTCTAGATGCCTACTAAATATATTGCCTTTTGTGATTCAAAACGATACGAAAATTGATCCAACATTAGGGATTCCAGAAATAGTGGAATTCGCTAAAAAGACAGACTTAATTAACTTTTGTCTTTCTTTTCTTGCCAATTTTCCTAACAAAGCAGAACCAGTATTGAAAAGGATTTTTATTAATGACCCAGAGGTTGTTGCTAGAACTGTTCTTAGAACGGATCAAAAGGCTTCTAGTATATCATTTGCGATTACTAGTTATTTGTTTTCTTATCCAATTCAAAAGGATTTGAGGACTCAGATGTGTACTTATCTGCGTGCTTTAGTCCCTGATTTATATAGTGAATTCGAAAATCATCCATTCTCGTCAGATAATGAATTTTTCGCAAAAAGATATCCTAGTATTGTTGGAAGCATTTTAGAAAACGCAAATATGGTACTATCGAATGAAAGAGGTCCATCATTAATAATTTCTAAACTTCCTATTGTTTTGATCCCTTGGGTATCATTAGTTCAATATGATCAACAGAATCTTAATGACTTCAATCTTGTGATTAAAGTTTTATCTTCAATCACATGTAAAATCCACATTATTACCCCCTCATTGGTATCTCTATGGAAAACCTTTTTGGATAATTCTGTTAATAGGATTAAAGTATTCGAATCTTTGACATTAAGTGGAGCGTGTTCTATCATACTTAATACTGCATGGAAAGCCCTATCATTGGAAAAAACTAATGATGTTTTAGAAGCATCTCACAAAACTCTTATTAAACTTCTAACAGAGTATAATTACCAAGACCATTTGGGTCGGATAAAATCTCTATACCGCATTGTCACACATTCTCCCAATATTAATACCTTTTTAGCTCTTGAGACTACTTTATTGATACAAATTAATGAATCAATGTGCAAACATGAAGCATTAGATTTTGTTTATAAGCAATCTGGGTATAAAAATTCATTTCCCTCAACCTCATATGAAGTATTGAATACGTTCTATAAAATAATTAAAAACCCAGCCGATCTAATGGATGAGTTATTCAGTATTTTGCCAGGAACTAGGTATATCGATATATTTAAGTGGATTAGTGCAGGGATTTCTGCACTATCTGAGCTTGTGCCAGAGAGTTCATATTATAATGCAGCAGGATCGTCACTTAGATTAAGCTCTGTATTAGAATTTTCTGGTGAGGATGAAAGCGTGTTTTGTAGGTTCATTGGTTCTATGTTAACAATTGTAAGTAATATCGCAACATCCCATATTCTTCCGGAAGGTTTATTGTTTAATTTGCTTGACATTGGTTTGAAATGTGTTAACTTGGTTAATGATCGTATTAATGATGGTATTATTCATATTCTTAATGCAATTATACATCGACAATATCAAAAAGACCTTTCAAAGAGATTCTTATCAAAAATAGTTTTATTAATGTTGCATGGTGACCAATTCTATAGTAAGATATTCAGTCATTATCTGTCTAAGATAGATATTAGGTTAATTGATGATCCTGTGTCACATTTCTGGATAACATTATCAACTGGTATCACATCTAATGTCGCAGATTCATTGAATGGATTAATTCTTAACAGCTGCAAGGTGGCATGTGTTTTTAGTGAATTTATTGCTATTCAAAAACTCACATTGTTCTTCCAAAAACTTAACACGGTTCCAGATGCCTCAAACAACAGACACATCAAAGACTTTGTTAGGTTCCTCATGTTATCAAACGAAGTAAATCCATACACATCAATGGTTTTGCTTAAGACAATAAAAGAAGCAATTGGTGAGATAGATGTTGACCTATCCACCCCTGTTGAGAAAATCCGGATCTCATTAAACGAAATCGAAAAAGAAAGCGAGTAAATCGATTCTCTTAGCAACTACACCCTTTGTTATCAGTATTTCCTTGTTTTATTCTTTCGTGTCTCATGGCAGGTTTGATATCAGGTCTCTCAACTAGTTGTTTGGCTATGATATCAAACAATTCATTGATTCCACGCTGCTCTTTAGCAGATGTGATTTGAAATATAAAGTTATTGTTCTCTGCCCACTCCCTAATTGGTTTCAAATTCACATTCTTATTTGGCAAATCATCTTTGTTCGCGACAATTGATATTAGCGATGTACTTGTAACAATTTCTCTATAAGCATCTAGCCACACATTTAATTCATCGGCTGAAGAAGGATTAGTCTGATCAAAAACAATCACAGCGCAATTTGCCCCCCGATAATGAATTGGTGCTAAGGATCGATATTGATCCATGCCCGCGGTATCCCATATTTGTAATTCAATGTTCTTCCCATTAATCTTCTTTTCTAACGGAATAAACCCAGCACCTATTGTAGGTTGATACTCCGGATCAAAAGCTTGGAATTGCAAAACATTAGCAATAGCTGTTTTACCCACTGCGACCGCCCCAATTAGAACAATTTTAAACTCTAAAACCCGATGAGACATAATAATAAATTTTACATTACTAGGCTTTTTGCTCCCACTTAACTGAATGAGACCTCTCGTTGTTCTGTCTTGCAGTTACTATCCTTGGTGTTGGTATAGCAATAGGGATGGCTGGATTTGGAATATTATCTTTCATTATTCTTCTAGTGGTTCCTTGCTTAGCTACAATAGCACTAGGTATATTAATAAAGTTTGTGGTCTGGGATGGCTGTGGAGTTGCATTCTGCACTGTAGATTTCCTATCAATTTTGTTTCTTGATATATTTTTCATATCTTCAGTGAGTTTTTCTCGTTTAAGTATTCTGTAAATAGCAGTTGTTTCATCATACTCAGACAACAGAAGCTTTTGCTTAAGTAATGACGTATCAATTCCGTATATACTCATTTGGGGAACAATTTCAGGATCGCAATAGTATTCTGACTCGAGTGATAATTTACCATCAGGTAGCTCTAATGATTTTTTGGAGAATGAAATTATGTTATTGTATTCCATTGGAGAAAACCAGGGGTGCTCTTTGATGCGGTCAAGTGTGATACGTTCTTGAGGGTTCTTAATAAGCATTTTTGTGATTAAATCTGCAAGTGCTGACGAAATAAATGGAGGGAACACAGGTTTCGCATTCACAATATAGTGAAGCATGGTTTGCATATTTCTATCCTCAAAAGGAAGTTTTCCCACTGTAATTGCATAGAGCAAAATACCGGCACTCCAGATATCTGCTGCTGATGTATAAGGTTGGCCCTTAATCATTTCTGGGGGAACATAGGCAGGAGATCCGCAGGCGGTATTTAAGTCAGGTTTTTCATCAGAAAATGAGTTACTAAGGCCGAAATCAATAACTCTGATATTGTAATATCTATCAAGCATAATATTCTCGGCCTTTAGATCCCTATGAGCGATTTTTTTCTCTTTATGCAAGTACTCTAACACAGAAATCAACTGCATGAAATACCTTCGGGCTATTGGGTCAATCAATTTCCCATTTTTGTTCACAAAAGACAATAAATCTCCATTTTCAACATATTCCATAATCAAAAAATGGTAATGATCATTTTCCATGACAGAATAAAGCTGAGAGATCATAGGATGGTCCATTTGCTTCAGCAAATTAACTTCTCTTGCAAACCTGGTGACTTTTTGAGAATCAGTAAGGTTATTCTTTGGAATTGCCTTAATCGCAATATTATTCCCCAAAATTTTATGACGACCCTTCCATACAGATGCAAAGGTTCCGGATCCAATTTGCTGGCTTAAAACATAAGGACCGATTTCAGACGGGATACTTCGTGGATCACTGTCTGTCATTTGAAAAATTATGAAAGAAAAGTTTCTGTGAGGTTATTATGTATTTTATAGAATCTTTTTCAGAAAAAAACTATAAAAATATTTAATATTCAATAGATAAATAATGTTTCAATAATTAGGGTTTTATTTGTAAACATGGAGAAGCTGGTGGAGAAGGCAAAAGGTAGTGGTGCTTTTTGCCCGATTCGTATATCCAAAGCGTTTAGGCGTATAGACAATGATGATGGGGTTATCAATGAGTTTGGGCGACTTTTGATGGATATTGATGTGAGGATAAGTGAAGATGAGAGGTTGCAGTGTTTGGAATCAATGGGGTGCAAAGATGGATTTTTATCGTTGAAGAAATTGCTAGATTCGTTGTTTTGTCCGGTACCTGATGGAATACTTCAAGATATACAGAAAGTTTTTGATTTGCTCAATATTGGAGGGAAAGAGAAAATTTGTGTGGATGATTTGGTAAAAAATAGGGAAATAGATGGTATTGTGGAAATTAACGGAAGGAAAATGGAGAAGAATTTGTTTAAGAAAGAATTTCGGAGGATGTTTGACCATGACAGAGATGGATTTGTGTCATTAATGGATCTAGCATATTATTATGTTGGATTAACAAGAAGATATGATGAGAAGGAGGTAAGAAGGCTGATAATCTCTTCATGGGGAGAAAAATAAATGTTATTAACTGAAAATCTGTTTAGCGGAATCTGCGAAGCTTCATGATGTTGCGAATCTTCCAGTCAGCATAACGAGATGGACGGATCTTGCGGTATCCAGTGCCCTTACCTACAAGACCACGATGTTTGATACCAACTGCTGTTAAACCACGTGTTTCTCTTCTCTTTTGGAGTGAATCACAAATCCAGTTAATTTTAGGATCATGTTGGATAGCTGGATGAACTGGATCAACGAAAATGCATTCATAGTATTTGTAAGCACCATCCTGGTTAATCCAGTATGAATTAAGAAGGCGGAGAGCTGGAAGAGCCTTACCAGCTTTATTTTCAGCAATTGATTGGAGATTAAGAGATGGGGTGAGCTTATAGATATGGTGTGTCCTTGGCTTGCCGGCAAGAACATTCTTCTTTGCAACACGCCTGCGGGATCCCTTGCGGACGCGAATGCGATAAACAACATACCCTTGCTTGGCTTTGAAACCCATTTTCCTGGCCTTATCAGGGCGTGTTGGATGAGTTAAACGAACAAGCTCTGGAAGCTGGCGATATTCCCAGCATCGGAGACGAAGAATAAAACGCATAACATCACTTTGTTTCTTTGTATAAAGTTCTCTAAGATATGAGAAAGCACCCATGTCAAAAAGACTGACCAAAACCGCAAATATACTTCAAATTTGTCACTTTTATTGTCTAATTAAGAAATATGGCACTTTTTCGACCACTGTCTGAACTTGCTCTACAGACCCGAAAAGCCCCATTTTGGAGGCTCTCCAGAGACAGAAAAGTAGGATGCCTAAAGCTGATGCAAATAGAATTAATCGGTTTTGCAAATTAATTCTTCTGTCGGGTGTGATTCCTGTCATAAATGCGTTGAGAGAGACTTTGAGTAGGTTAATGAGTTGATAACTCCCCATGATCAAATTTCCACCCATAATAAAGAGGGAAACTACTGGCATAAGAATACCCATGACAGGAGTGAATGTGATTGACTTTGATACTCTTTCTCTAATTGTGTTCATTAATCGCTTACCAGAAATCGTGCTAAAATCACTGACTTTGTTGGTGAATCCAGGTGGGTTTGGAATCCCGTTTTCGTTTGTTTCCTCTTCTTCTTCTGGTTTCTTCTCTTGTTGTTTGGCCTCTTTAGACATTACAGTGACAAACCGAAGTACGATCAAATTGTAAAAGAGATGAGTGAGGATTTGTGGTGTGTATTGGTGAATAAGTTGATATATGTTGTATAATGTTATCTTAATCTTATTATTTTTATATGGTGG